>OJJD01000005.1_pt1 | contig 347531 bp, 299 predicted proteins | sample 1596011 | NCBI WGS metagenome assembly OJJD01 (sample SAMEA4350113, study PRJEB24818) | metagenome | biome: human; feature: gut; material: faeces | place: Denmark | collected 2013-09 | reverse complement strand
GCGCGCTGGACTGGACGCCCGCGCGTTCACGCCGCGAGCGTATGAACCCGGAAACGAACAGTATCGCTAATCGTCAACGCTAACCGCGAGGCATTAAGATGGATTATACGCTCACCCGCATAGATCCTAACGGTGAGAACGACCGTTACCCCCTGCAAAAACAGGAGATCGTAACCGACCCCCTGGAACAAGAAGTTAACAAAAACGTGTTCATGGGCAAACTGCATGACATGGTTAACTGGGGCCGTAAAAACTCAATTTGGCCATATAACTTTGGCCTTTCCTGCTGCTACGTTGAGATGGTGACCTCGTTTACCGCCGTGCACGATGTGGCCCGTTTTGGTGCGGAAGTACTGCGTGCATCGCCGCGTCAGGCTGACCTGATGGTCGTAGCCGGAACCTGCTTTACCAAAATGGCGCCAGTTATTCAGCGCCTCTACGATCAGATGCTGGAACCGAAATGGGTTATTTCCATGGGCGCATGCGCCAACTCCGGCGGTATGTACGACATCTATTCTGTAGTGCAGGGCGTTGATAAATTTATTCCGGTCGATGTGTACATCCCGGGATGTCCGCCGCGCCCAGAAGCGTATATGCAGGCTCTGATGCTGCTGCAAGATTCCATTGGCAAAGAACGCCGTCCGCTCTCCTGGGTGGTTGGCGATCAGGGCGTTTATCGCGCCAATATGCAGTCAGAACGCGAGCGTAAACGCGGCGAACGTATTGCTGTAACGAATCTTCGTACACCAGACGAGATTTAATTTGCGCCTGTCGGCAGCAGCACTTCCTTCGCTTATCACTACATAAATAGCGCGAAGCACTGCCGACCACCACGGACCATTTGCAATGGTGAACAATATGACCGACTTAACCGCGCAAGACGCCGTATGGCAAACACGGGATCACCTTGATGACCCGGTCATTGGCGAACTGCGCAACCGTTTTGGGCCGGATGCCTTTACCGTTCAGGCGACTCGCACCGGGGTACCCGTTGTTTGGGTCAAGCGTGAACAATTACTGGAAGTTGGCGATTTCTTAAAGAGACTGCCGAAACCTTACGTCATGCTGTTTGACTTACACGGCATGGACGAACGTCTGCGTACGCACCGCGAAGGGTTACCTGCCGCGGATTTTTCCGTTTTCTATCACCTGATTTCCATTGAACGCAATCGCGATATCATGCTCAAGGTGGCTTTGTCTGAAAACGATCTGCGCGTACCGACCTTCACCAAACTGTTCCCGAACGCCAACTGGTACGAGCGTGAAACCTGGGAAATGTTTGGCATCGATATCGAAGGTCACCCGCACCTGACGCGTCTGCTGATGCCGCATACCTGGGAAGGTCACCCGCTGCGTAAAGACTACCCGGCGCGTGCGACCGAATTTGATCCGTTTGAGCTGACTAAAGCCAAACAGGATCTGGAAATGGAAGCGCTGACCTTCAAACCTGAAGATTGGGGTATGAAGCGTAGCACCGAAAACGAGGACTTCATGTTCCTCAACCTCGGTCCTAACCACCCGTCTTCTCACGGTGCTTTCCGTATTGTGCTGCAGCTTGATGGCGAAGAAATCGTCGACTGCGTACCTGACATCGGCTACCACCACCGTGGCGCTGAAAAGATGGGTGAACGTCAGTCCTGGCACAGCTACATTCCGTACACCGACCGTATTGAGTACCTCGGCGGCTGCGTAAACGAAATGCCTTACGTACTGGCCGTTGAGAAGCTGGCTGGTATCACCACGCCGGATCGCGTCAACGTGATTCGCGTGATGTTGTCCGAACTGTTCCGTATCAACAGCCACCTGCTGTACATCTCCACGTTCATTCAGGACGTCGGCGCGATGACCCCGGTATTCTTCGCCTTTACCGACCGTCAGAAAATCTATGACGTGGTGGAAGCGATCACCGGTTTCCGTATGCACCCGGCCTGGTTCCGTATCGGCGGTGTGGCACACGATCTGCCGCGCGGTTGGGACAAGCTGCTGCGTGACTTCCTCGACTGGATGCCAAAACGTCTGGATTCTTACGAGAAAGCCGCACTGCGTAACACCATTCTGAAAGGCCGTTCGCAGGGCGTTGCCGCTTACGGTAAGAAAGAAGCGCTGGACTGGGGTTGTACCGGTGCTGCGCTGCGCGCGACCGGTATTGATTTCGACGTGCGTAAAGCGCGTCCGTACTCTGGCTACGAAAACTTTGACTTTGAAGTCCCGGTTGGCGGCGGCGTGTCCGACTGCTATACCCGCGTGATGCTGAAAGTTGAAGAGCTGCGCCAGAGTCTGCGCATCCTTGAGCAGTGCCTCAATAACATGCCGGAAGGCCCGTTCAAAGCGGATCACCCGCTGACGACGCCGCCGCCGAAAGAGCGCACGCTGCAACATATCGAAACCCTTATCACCCACTTCCTGCAGGTTTCGTGGGGTCCGGTTATGCCGGCGAACGAGTCCTTCCAGATGGTGGAAGCGACTAAGGGTATCAACAGTTACTACCTGACCAGCGATGGCAGCACCATGAGTTACCGTACCCGTATCCGCACCCCGAGCTATGCGCACCTGCAGCAGATCCCGGTAGCGGTACGTGGCAGCCTGGTGTCCGACTTAATCGTCCATCTGGGTAGTATCGATTTTGTTATGTCAGATGTGGACCGCTAATTATGCACGAGAATCAACAACCACAAACCGAGGCTTTTGAGCTGAGTGCGGCTGAGCGTGAAGCGATTGAGCACGAAAAGCACCACTACGAAGACCCGCGTGCGGCGTCCATTGAAGCGCTGAAAATCGTTCAGAAACAGCGTGGCTGGGTGCCGGATGGGGCGATCTACGCGATCGCTGATGTGCTGGATATTCCGGCAAGCGATGTAGAAGGTGTTGCCACGTTCTACAGCCAGATCTTCCGCCAGCCGGTAGGTCGCCACGTGATCCGCTATTGCGACAGCGTGGTGTGCCATATCAACGGCTACCAGGGGATTCAGGCCGCGCTTGAGAAAAAACTCAACATCAAGCCGGGGCAGACGACCTTTGATGGTCGCTTTACGCTGCTGCCGACCTGTTGCCTGGGGAACTGCGATAAAGGGCCAAATATGATGATCGATGAGGATACTCACGCTCACCTGACCCCGGAAGGCATTCCCGAACTACTGGAGCGGTATAAATGAAAGACATTATCCGTACTCCCGAAACCCATCCGCTGACCTGGCGTCTGCGTGATGACAAACAGCCGGTCTGGCTGGACGAATACCGTAGCAAGAACGGCTACGAAGGTGCGCGTAAGGCCCTGACCGGGCTGTCACCGGACGAAATCGTTAATCAGGTAAAAGACGCTGGCCTGAAAGGGCGCGGCGGCGCGGGCTTTTCCACCGGTCTGAAGTGGAGCCTGATGCCGAAAGACGAATCCATGAACATCCGTTACCTGCTGTGTAACGCCGATGAAATGGAGCCGGGCACCTATAAAGACCGTCTGCTGATGGAACAGCTGCCGCACCTGCTGGTGGAAGGCATGCTGATTTCCGCGTTTGCGCTGAAAGCGTACCGTGGTTACATCTTCCTGCGCGGTGAATATATCGAAGCTGCCGTGCATCTGCGTCGCGCGATCGCCGAAGCGACCGAAGCCGGTCTGCTTGGTAAAAACATCATGGGCACTGGTTTCGACTTCGAACTGTTTGTCCACACCGGGGCAGGGCGTTACATCTGCGGTGAAGAAACCGCGCTGATCAACTCCCTCGAAGGTCGCCGTGCTAACCCTCGTTCCAAGCCGCCGTTCCCGGCAAGCTCTGGCGCATGGGGCAAACCGACCTGCGTAAACAACGTCGAAACCCTGTGTAACGTACCGGCTATCCTCGCGAACGGCGTGGAGTGGTACCAGAACATTTCGAAGAGCAAAGACGCGGGCACCAAGCTGATGGGCTTCTCTGGTCGTGTGAAGAATCCTGGCCTGTGGGAACTGCCTTTCGGTACTACCGCGCGTGAGATCCTCGAAGATTACGCGGGTGGCATGCGCGATGGACTGAAGTTCAAAGCCTGGCAGCCAGGCGGCGCAGGGACTGACTTCCTGACCGAAGCACACCTCGATCTGCCGATGGAATTCGAAAGCATTGGTAAAGCAGGTAGCCGTCTGGGCACCGCGCTGGCCATGGCTGTCGATCACGAGATTGGCATGGTTCCTTTGGTGCGTAACCTCGAAGAGTTCTTTGCCCGCGAGTCTTGCGGCTGGTGTACGCCGTGCCGTGACGGTCTGCCGTGGAGTGTGAAAATTCTGCGCGCGCTGGAGCGTGGCGAAGGCCAGCCAGGGGATATCGAGACACTTGAGCAACTGTGTCGTTTCCTCGGCCCGGGTAAAACCTTCTGTGCACACGCACCGGGCGCAGTGGAACCGCTGCAGAGCGCCATTAAATATTTCCGCGAAGAATTCGAAGCTGGCATCAAGCAGTCCTTCAGCAATACCCATCAGATTGGTGGTATTCAGCCGAACCTGTTGAAAGAGCGCTGGTGATTACAGGGTTAGCCCTGTGTCGCGATAAGAAATTCGATTAACGCTCGGTTACGACCGAGCCAACTGGAAGCATGCTGACTATGGCTACGATTCATGTAGACGGCAAAGAATATGAGGTCAACGGAGCGGACAACCTGCTGGAAGCTTGTCTGTCTCTCGGCCTTGATATTCCGTACTTTTGCTGGCACCCGGCGCTGGGAAGCGTCGGTGCTTGCCGCCAGTGTGCGGTGAAGCAATATCAAAACGCGGAAGACACGCGTGGTCGACTGGTGATGTCTTGTATGACACCGGCCACCGAAGGCACCTTTATTTCTATTGATGACGAAGAAGCGAAACAGTTCCGCGAAAGCGTCGTGGAGTGGTTGATGACTAACCACCCGCACGACTGTCCGGTCTGTGAAGAGGGCGGCAACTGCCACCTGCAGGATATGACCGTCATGACCGGTCACAGCTTCCGTCGCTACCGCTTCACGAAGCGTACTCACCGTAACCAGGACCTGGGGCCGTTCATCTCTCACGAAATGAACCGCTGCATCGCCTGCTATCGCTGCGTACGTTACTACAAAGATTACGCCGATGGCGCGGATCTGGGCGTCTATGGCGCACATGACAACGTCTACTTCGGTCGCCCGGAAGACGGTACGCTCGAAAGCGAGTTCTCTGGTAACCTGGTAGAAATTTGCCCGACCGGCGTCTTCACTGATAAAACGCACTCCGAGCGTTATAACCGTAAATGGGACATGCAGTTTGCGCCGAGCATCTGCCAGCAGTGTTCCATCGGCTGTAACACCAGCCCGGGTGAACGCTACGGTGAACTGCGTCGCATCGAAAACCGTTATAACGGTACCGTTAACCACTACTTCCTCTGCGACCGTGGTCGTTTTGGCTATGGTTACGTGAACCTGAAAGACCGTCCACGTCAGCCGGTACAGCGTCGTGGCGATGACCTGATCACGCTGAACGCCGAGCAGGCGATGCAGGGCGCGGCAGATATTCTGCGTCAGTCGAAGAAAGTAATTGGTATCGGCTCCCCGCGCGCCAGCGTTGAAAGTAACTTCGCGCTGCGTGAACTGGTGGGTGCGGAAAACTTCTATACCGGTATCGCCCAGGGCGAGCAGGAACGTCTGCAACTGGCACTGAGCGTGCTGCGTGACGGCGGGATTCATACTCCGGCACTGCGCGAAATCGAATCTTATGATGCGGTTCTGGTGCTGGGCGAAGATGTCACCCAGACCGGCGCACGCGTTGCGCTGGCAGTGCGTCAGGCGGTGAAAGGTAAAGCGCGTGAAATGGCGGCGGCACAGAAAGTGGCTGACTGGCAGATCGCAGCAATCCTTAACATCGGCCAGCGTGCTAAGCACCCGCTGTTCGTTACCAACGTCGATAACACCCGTCTGGATGACATCGCCGCATGGACCTATCGTGCACCGGTTGAAGATCAGGCGCGTTTAGGTTTCGCTATCGCTCATGCGCTGGATAACAATGCTCCGGCGGTTGACGGTATCGACCGTGACCTGCAGAACAAAATTGACGTTATCGTTCAGGCACTGGCCGGGGCGAAGAAACCACTGATTATTTCCGGCACCAACGCTGGTAGCGCCGAAGTGATTCAGGCGGCTGCCAACGTGGCGAAGGCGCTGAAAGGCCGTGGCGCAGACGTTGGCATCACCATGATTGCTCGCTCTGTTAACAGCATGGGCCTGGGTATGATTGGCGGTGGTTCCCTTGACGATGCGCTGACCGAGCTGGAAACAGGTCGTGCTGACGCCGTTGTGGTGCTGGAGAATGACCTGCATCGCCATGCTTCAGCAACGCGTGTGAACGCTGCGCTGGCGAAAGCACCGCTGGTACTGGTCATTGACCATCAGCGTACGGCAATTATGGAAAACGCTCATCTGGTGCTTTCCGCCGCAAGCTTCGCCGAAAGCGATGGTACGGTGATTAACAACGAAGGCCGCGCCCAGCGTTTCTTCCAGGTTTATGATCCGTCCTACTACGACAGTAACACTATCATGCTGGAAAGCTGGCGCTGGCTGCATTCGCTGCACAGCACCGTGCAGAGCCGTGAAGTGGACTGGACGCAGCTCGACCACGTTATCGATGCGGTCGTTGAGAAGCTGCCGCAACTGGCGGGTATCAAAGATGCCGCGCCGGACGCAACCTTCCGTATCCGTGGACAGAAACTGGCACGTGAACCGCACCGCTACAGCGGTCGTACCGCAATGCGCGCCAACATCAGCGTACACGAACCGCGCCAGCCGCAGGACAAAGACACCATGTTCACCTTCTCTATGGAAGGGAACAACCAACCGTCTGCGCCGCGTTCACAAATTCCGTTTGCCTGGGCTCCAGGCTGGAACTCCCCACAGGCGTGGAACAAGTTCCAGGATGAAGTGGGCGGTAAACTGCGTCATGGCGATCCGGGCGTGCGCCTGATCGAAGCTTCTGCGGATGGTATGGATTACTTCACTACCGTTCCGGCGAGCTTCCAGGCTCAGGATGGTCAGTGGCGTATCGCGCCGTACTACCATTTGTTTGGCAGTGACGAAATGTCCCAGCGTGCGCCGGTCTTCCAGACCCGTATGCCGCAGCCGTACATCAAACTCAACCCGGCTGATGCCGCGAAGTTGGGTGTTAATGCCGGTACGCGCGTTTCTTTCAGCTACGATGGCAACACGGTTACATTGCCGGTTGAAATAGCCGAAGGATTAACGGCAGGGCAGGTTGGTTTGCCGATGGGTATGCCTGGCATCGCGCCGGTTTTGGCTGGTGCGCGTCTTGAGGATCTGCAGGAGGCACAACAATGAGTTGGATTACACCCGATCTGATTGAGATCCTGCTGAGCATTCTCAAAGCGGTCGTGATCCTGCTGGTGGTGGTCACCTGCGGGGCATTCATGAGCTTTGGCGAACGTCGTCTGCTGGGTCTGTTCCAGAACCGTTACGGACCGAACCGTGTTGGCTGGGGCGGTTCGCTCCAGCTGGTTGCGGACATGATCAAGATGTTCTTTAAAGAAGACTGGATCCCGAAATTCTCGGATCGCGTCATCTTTACCCTGGCACCGATGATCGCCTTCACCTCGCTGCTGCTGGCTTTCGCCATCGTGCCGGTGAGTCCGAACTGGGTGGTTGCTGACCTGAACATCGGGATCCTGTTCTTCCTGATGATGGCGGGCCTCGCGGTATACGCGGTACTGTTCGCCGGCTGGTCCAGTAACAACAAATACTCTTTGCTCGGTGCGATGCGTGCGTCTGCGCAGACGCTGAGCTATGAAGTGTTCCTCGGACTTTCCCTGATGGGCGTGGTGGCGCAGGCCGGTTCATTTAACATGACCGACATCGTCAACAACCAGGCTGATATCTGGAACGTTATTCCGCAGTTCTTTGGTTTTGTCACCTTTGCCATCGCGGGCGTGGCGGTGTGCCACCGTCACCCGTTTGACCAGCCAGAAGCCGAGCAAGAACTGGCCGACGGTTACCACATTGAATATTCCGGTATGAAATTCGGTCTGTTCTTCGTGGGTGAGTACATCGGTATCGTCACCATTTCTGCACTGATGGTTACCCTGTTCTTCGGTGGCTGGCATGGCCCGTTCTTACCGCCATTCGTCTGGTTCGCGCTGAAAACCGCGTTCTTCATGATGATGTTCATTTTGATTCGTGCGTCGTTACCGCGTCCTCGTTATGACCAGGTAATGTCCTTCGGCTGGAAAGTCTGTCTGCCGCTGACGCTCGTCAACTTGCTGGTAACGGCGGCTGTCATTCTCTGGCAGGCGCAATAAGGGACACAAAGACCATGACCTTAAAAGAATTGTTCGTAGGTTTCGGCACCCAGGTACGCAGTATCTGGATGATCGGCCTGCATGCGTTCGCGAAACGCGAAACGCAGATGTATCCGGAAGAGCCGGTCTATCTACCGCCCCGTTTTCGTGGTCGTATCGTTCTGACTCGTGATCCAGACGGTGAAGAGCGCTGCGTTGCCTGTAACCTGTGTGCGGTAGCGTGTCCGGTAGGCTGTATCTCTCTGCAAAAAGCAGAGACCAAAGACGGTCGCTGGTATCCGGAGTTTTTCCGCATTAACTTCTCACGCTGCATTTTCTGCGGCCTGTGCGAAGAAGCCTGTCCGACTACGGCTATTCAGCTGACTCCAGATTTCGAGCTGGGTGAGTACAAGCGCCAGGACCTGGTTTACGAGAAAGAGGATCTGCTGATCTCCGGTCCGGGCAAATACCCGGAATATAACTTCTACCGGATGGCAGGTATGGCAATCGACGGCAAAGATAAGGGCGAAGCAGAGAACGAAGCTAAGCCTATCGACGTCAAGAGCCTGTTACCGTAAGGAGAGGGGCAATGGAGTTCGCTTTTTATATCTGTGGCCTGATAGCCATTCTCGCAACCTTGCGGGTGATCACCCACACCAATCCGGTACACGCGTTGCTGTACCTGATTATTTCGCTGCTGGCGATTTCTGGGGTGTTCTTCTCGTTAGGCGCTTACTTCGCTGGTGCACTGGAAATTATCGTCTACGCGGGCGCCATCATGGTGCTGTTCGTGTTCGTGGTGATGATGCTCAACCTTGGTGGTTCTGAAATTGAACAGGAACGTCAGTGGCTGAAACCGCAGGTGTGGATTGGTCCGGCGATTCTGTCGGCCATTATGCTGGTGGTTATTGTTTACGCCATTCTGGGCGTTAACGATCAGGGCATCGACGGCACGCCAATTAGCGCGAAAGCAGTCGGTATTTCCCTGTTCGGACCGTATGTACTGGCGGTTGAACTGGCTTCGATGCTGCTGCTGGCGGGTCTGGTTGTGGCCTTCCATGTGGGGCGCGAAGAGCGTTCTGGTGAAGTGCTGAGCAATCGCACCGACGACCGCGCGAAAAGAAAAACGGAGGAGCACGCATGATCCCCTTACAACATGGACTGATCCTCGCTGCGATCTTATTCGTGCTGGGCTTAACCGGTCTGGTTATCCGCCGCAATCTGCTGTTTATGTTGATTGGGCTGGAAATCATGATTAACGCCTCCGCGCTGGCCTTTGTGGTCGCCGGAAGCTACTGGGGCCAGACCGATGGTCAGGTGATGTATATTCTCGCCATCAGCCTTGCGGCTGCCGAAGCGAGCATTGGGCTTGCGCTGTTGCTGCAACTTCATCGCCGTCGCCAGAACCTGAACATCGATTCAGTAAGTGAGATGCGTGGATGAACATGCTTGCCTTAACCATTATTCTGCCATTTATTGGCTTTGTATTACTGGCGTTTTCTCGTGGTCGTTGGTCAGAAAATCTGTCCGCTACCGTGGGTGTCGGTTCGATCGGCCTGGCCGCGCTGGTGACTGCGTTTGTTGGCGTTGATTTCTTTGCCAATGGTCAGCAGGCTTACAGCCAGCCGCTGTGGACGTGGATGTCAGTCGGTGACTTCAACATCGGTTTTAACCTGGTGCTGGACGGCCTGTCGCTGACCATGCTCTCCGTGGTGACCGGCGTTGGTTTCCTGATCCACATGTTCGCTTCCTGGTATATGCGCGGAGAAGAGGGCTATTCTCGTTTCTTCGCCTACACCAACCTGTTTATCGCCAGCATGGTGGTTCTGGTACTGGCGGATAACCTGCTGCTGATGTACCTCGGCTGGGAAGGCGTGGGCCTGTGCTCCTATCTTCTGATTGGTTTCTACTACACCGATCCGAAGAATGGCGCTGCGGCAATGAAAGCCTTCGTGGTAACCCGCGTTGGTGACGTATTCCTGGCGTTCGCGCTGTTCATCCTCTACAACGAGCTGGGCACGCTGAACTTCCGCGAAATGGTGGAACTGGCGCCTGCGCACTTTGCAGACGGTAACAACATGCTGATGTGGGCAACCCTGATGCTGCTGGGCGGTGCGGTCGGTAAATCTGCACAGCTGCCGTTGCAGACCTGGCTTGCTGATGCGATGGCCGGCCCGACGCCTGTCTCCGCGTTGATCCACGCCGCGACGATGGTTACCGCTGGTGTCTACCTGATAGCTCGTACGCACGGCCTGTTCCTGATGACGCCTGAAATCCTGCACCTGGTGGGGATTATCGGTGCTATCACTCTGGTGCTGGCGGGTTTTGCTGCGCTGGTACAGACCGACATCAAACGCGTTCTTGCGTACTCCACCATGAGCCAGATTGGTTATATGTTCCTGGCTCTCGGCGTACAGGCGTGGGACGCGGCGATTTTCCACCTGATGACGCACGCCTTCTTTAAAGCGCTGCTGTTCCTGGCATCCGGCTCGGTTATCCTGGCTTGCCACCACGAACAGAACATCTTCAAGATGGGCGGGCTGCGTAAGTCAATTCCGCTGGTGTATCTCTGCTTCCTGATCGGTGGTGCGGCGTTGTCGGCTCTGCCGCTGATTACCGCTGGTTTCTTCAGTAAGGATGAGATTCTGGCCGGTGCAATGGCGAATGGTCATATTAATCTGATGGTTGCAGGTCTGGTCGGTGCATTCATGACCTCTCTGTACACCTTCCGTATGATTTTCATCGTGTTCCACGGTAAAGAACAAATTCACGCTCACGCAGGGAAGGGGATTACCCATCATCTGCCGCTGATTGTGCTGATGATCCTGTCCACCTTCGTTGGCGCGCTGATTGTGCCGCCGCTGCAGGGTGTACTGCCTGCGACGACAGAGCTTGAGCATGGTCGCGTCATGACGCTGGAAATTACCTCCGGTATCGTAGCGATTGCGGGCATCCTGATCGCAGCATGGCTGTGGCTGGGTAAACGCACGCTGGTGACGTCGATTGCGAACAGTGCGCCGGGCCGCCTGCTGGGTACCTGGTGGTATAACGCCTGGGGCTTCGACTGGCTGTACGACAAAGTGTTCGTTAAGCCGTTCCTGGGTGTTGCCTGGTTGCTGAAACGCGATCCGCTCAACTCAATGATGAACATTCCGGCGATCCTTTCCCGCTTTGCAGGTAAAGGCCTGCTGTTGAGCGAGAACGGTTATCTGCGCTGGTATGTTGCATCAATGAGCATCGGCGCCGTCGTTGTGCTGGCACTGTTGATGGTACTGCGTTGAGTTTGTTGGCTGGATGAACGATTGCCGGATGGCGCTGCGCTTATCCGGCCTACAAACCCAAAAATAATTTTTAGAATTCGTTGAAAATCTGTTCCTGATGTACAGGCGTCATCGGCGAAGTCAGACCGGAGACCGCCAGCGCAGAGCAACCGGAGCGTACTGAAGTACGTGAGGATTGCGAGCACTGCCGGGATTTGGGCTGACGAGTGAGATAGCCTGAGCAGGAGTAAATATAAGGGACATACTTAGCTATGTTATTACCCTGGTTGATATTAATTCCCTTTATCGGTGGCTTCCTGTGCTGGCAGACCGAACGCTTTGGCGTGAAGGTGCCGCGCTGGATCGCGCTGATTACCATGGGATTGACGCTGGCGCTTGGCCTGCAACTGTGGTTGCAGGGCGGCTATTCACTGACGCAATCCGCTGGCATTCCGCAGTGGCAGTCTGAATTTGTCCTGCCGTGGATCCCACGTTTTGGCATCTCTATTCATCTGGCTATCGACGGTCTGTCGCTGCTGATGGTAGTGCTGACTGGTCTGCTCGGTGTTCTGGCGGTACTTTGCTCCTGGAATGAAATCGAAAAATACCAGGGCTTCTTCCATCTGAACCTGATGTGGATCTTAGGCGGCGTGATCGGCGTGTTCCTTGCCATCGACATGTTCCTGTTCTTCTTCTTCTGGGAAATGATGCTGGTGCCGATGTACTTCCTGATCGCGTTGTGGGGGCATAAAGCCTCTGACGGTAAAACGCGTATCACGGCGGCGACCAAGTTCTTCATTTATACCCAGGCGAGTGGTCTGGTGATGTTGATTGCCATCCTGGCGCTGGTGTTTGTGCACTATAAAGCGACCGGTGTGTGGACCTTCAACTATGAAGAGCTGCTGAATACCCCGATGTCCCACGGTGTGGAATATCTGCTGATGCTGGGCTTCTTCATCGCCTTCGCGGTGAAAATGCCGGTGGTTCCGCTGCACGGCTGGTTGCCGGATGCGCACTCCCAGGCGCCGACGGCAGGTTCCGTTGACCTGGCGGGGATCTTGCTGAAAACCGCGGCTTACGGTCTGCTGCGCTTCTCTCTGCCGCTGTTCCCGAACGCGTCGGCGGAGTTTGCACCTATCGCAATGTGGCTGGGCGTTATCGGTATCTTCTATGGCGCGTGGATGGCCTTTAATCAGTACGATATCAAACGTCTGATCGCTTACACCTCCGTATCGCACATGGGCTTCGTACTGATTGCTATCTACACCGGCAGCCAGCTGGCGTACCAGGGCGCTGTTATCCAGATGATTGCGCACGGTCTGTCCGCAGCCGGTCTGTTCATTCTGTGTGGTCAGCTGTACGAACGTCTGCACACGCGTGATATGCGTATGATGGGCGGCCTGTGGGGCAAAATGAAATGGTTGCCTGCGCTGTCGATGTTCTTCGCAGTGTGTACGCTGGGTATGCCGGGTACAGGTAACTTCGTTGGCGAATTTATGATTCTGTTCGGCAGCTACCAGGTGGTTCCGGTCATTACCGTGATCTCGACTTTTGGTCTGGTGTTTGCCTCTGTTTACTCGCTGGCGATGCTGCATCGCGCTTACTTCGGTAAAGCGAAGAGCCAGATTGCCAGTGTTGAACTGCCAGCGATGTCGCTGCGTGAGCTGTTTATCATCCTGTTGCTGGTCGTGCTTCTGGTACTGCTTGGCTTCTATCCGCAGCCGATTCTGGATACCTCGCATTCTGCGATGAGCAACATCCAGCAGTGGTTTGTTAATTCCGTTACTACTACAAGGCCGTAAATCGCCATGACAATAACTCCACAACACCTGATTGCGCTGCTACCGCTGCTGATCGTCGGCTTGACGGTGGTGGTTGTGATGCTCTCCATTGCGTGGCGACGCAATCACTTCCTCAATGCCACGCTGTCGGTCATTGGGCTTAACGCCGCGCTGGTTTCGCTCTGGTTTGTTGGCCAGGCGGGCGCCATGGACGTCACCCCGCTGATGCGGGTTGACGGTTTCGCGATGCTCTACACCGGGATGGTCCTGCTGGCGAGCCTTGCCACCTGTACCTTCGCTTACCCGTGGCTGGAAGGCTACGATGACAACCGGGAAGAGTTCTACCTGTTGGTGCTGATTGCCGCACTTGGCGGTATTCTGCTGGCTAACGCTAACCATCTGGCGGCGCTGTTCCTTGGTATTGAGCTGATCTCTCTGCCGCTGTTTGGTCTGGTTGGCTATGCGTTCCGTCAGAAACGTTCGCTGGAAGCCAGTATCAAATACACCATTCTGTCTGCCGCAGCGTCTTCCTTCCTGCTGTTCGGTATGGCGCTGGTGTACGCGCAGTCTGGAAATCTGTCGTTTGTTGCACTCGGTAAGAGCCTCGGCGACGGCATGCTGCATGAACCGCTGCTGCTGGCTGGCTTCGGTCTGATGATTGTTGGCCTCGGCTTTAAACTCTCGCTGGTTCCGTTCCACCTGTGGACCCCAGACGTATACCAGGGTGCTCCTGCTCCGGTTTCCACCTTCCTGGCGACGGCGAGCAAAATCGCTATCTTCGGCGTGGTGATGCGTCTGTTCCTGTACGCCCCGGTAGGGGATAGCGAAGCGGTACGTATCGTACTGGGCGTAATTGCCTTTGCTTCCATCATCTTCGGTAACCTGATGGCGCTGAGCCAGACCAATATTAAACGTCTGCTCGGTTACTCTTCTATCTCTCACCTCGGTTACCTGCTGGTGGCGCTGATTGCTCTGCAGAGCGGCGAGATGTCGATGGAAGCGGTTGGCGTTTACCTGGCCGGTTACCTGTTCAGCAGCCTCGGCGCGTTCGGTGTGGTCAGCCTGATGTCCAGCCCGTACCGCGGCCCGGATGCGGACTCTCTGTTCTCCTACCGTGGTCTGTTCTGGCATCGTCCGATCCTCGCGGCAGTGATGACGGTGATGATGCTGTCTCTGGCAGGTATCCCGATGACGCTGGGCTTTATCGGTAAGTTCTACGTACTGGCCGTCGGTGTGCAGGCTAACCTGTGGTGGCTGGTTGCCGCTGTGGTGGTCGGTTCCGCGATTGGTTTGTACTACTACCTGCGCGTTGCCGTGAGCCTGTACCTGAGCGCACCGCAACAGCTGAACCGTGATGCGCCGTCTAACTGGCAGTACAGCGCGGGCGGTATCGTAGTGCTGATTTCTGCCCTGCTGGTTCTGGTGCTGGGTATTTACCCACAACCGCTGATCAGCATTGTGCAGTTAGCGACTCCGCTGATGTAAACGAAATGCAGAAACGAAAAAACCCGCCTTGGCGGGTTTTTTTATGCGTGAAATACGGTCAGTTTAATAGCTGACGGCTCACCAGCGGACCGCTGATGCCTTTCGCTGTGCGATCCATCACTTCCTGGATCACTGAAGAAAGCTCATTGACTTCGAATTTGGCCACGTAGCCATCCGCTTTTACTCGGCGAACGTGATCTTCGTTCGCGCTACCGGAAAGCGAAGAGTGGATAACGACCGGGATTTTCTTCAGACGTTCGTCGGTTTTTATCTTACGGGTAAGCGTAAAACCGTCCATCTCCGGCATTTCGAGATCGGTGAGCACCAGGGCGATCTTCTCACTGATTGGCTTGCCCTCCGCCTGCGCTTCTGCGGAAAGCTGCTGTATTTTTTCCCACGCATCCTGACCTGTTACATGCATCAGATGCGGGATCTCCATGGCGTTAAGCCCTTTTTCCAGCATGGCGCGGGCCACTTTGGAATCATCAGCCACAATCGCCACCGCACCCGGCGTGATGTTGAATTTATTGGTTTTAAGATCGGTTGCGCGCAGGTCGTGGTTCGCCGGTACGATGTCGTACAGGATCTGCTCAACGTCGAGCACCAGCGCCAGGTTGTTAGTCTCTTTGTTGTCGTCCAGGCAAGCGATACTGGTGATATAGCGACCATTAACGGCTTTCTCGGCGGTATGCACCTGTTGCCAGTCCAGGCGCATAATGTTTTCCACTGACTCCACAGCAAACGCCTGGACGCTGCGGGCATATTCTGTGATCAACAGGATGTTGAGTCCGGTCTCTGGCTTACAGCCCGCGACGGCGGGCAGGTCAATCACCGGGATCACCTGATCGCGAATATTAACCATACCCAGTAACGGGGCCTTCATACCCGCCGGACGCGTAAAGGTCGGCATCGGCACGATTTCACGCAGCTTGAATACGTTGATGCCAAACAGCTCTGATTTCTGCTCCTCAACAGATTTGCCGAGGCGAAACAGCAGCAGTTCAAAACGGTTAGACAGGGTTAGGTTTGTCCTGTCATCAATATCTTTCTGGAAATTGTTCATCCTGTCCTCAGTGTGAAAGCCAGCCTTTCCACTGTTATCGGCACTGAGGCGGAAAAATAGAGCGTTAAACGCTGAAAATGGCGAAATCGTGAGCCAGTGCCGTGTCTGGAAATATTGTTTTGCACTCTGCGAGTAAGCGCTGGCAGCCTTTTTCATCGTAGCGTGAGCTAACGTGGGTCATTATCAGACGTCCCACTCCGGCATCCAGCGCCAGCTGTGCGGCTTGTCGGGTTGAGCTGTGCCCGCGACTGTTTGCTTTTTCCTCCATTGACGCGTCCAGCGTGGTTTCGTGTACCATGACATCTACACCTCGAGCCAGTTCAATGGCGGACGCGCAGGGTCCTGTGTCACCGAAAATAGCGACTGATTTTCCCCTGGTGGGCGGGGAAAGAAAATCGGCACCGTTAATCGCTCGACCATCCTCCAGCACGATGGTTTTTCCGGCTTTCAAATCCTGAAACCACGGGCCCGCTTTAACGTCTGCCGCCTTCAGGGCATTGGCGTCAAGCGCACCCGGTTTGTCGTGCTCTTGAATGCGAAAACCGTAGCATTCCAGCGGATGCGCCAGCGGGTACGCCGTTACTTTCCGCAGGCCGTCATCCACAATCTCACCCGCGGTAATTTCCACAATATCCAGCGGATAATCGGTCCAGGAGCCGCTCAGACGCAATGCGGTTTCGGTAAACTCTCGCAACCCTTTTGGCCCGTAGAGCGTCAGAGGCTGGACATTGCCGGCCATTGAGCGACTGCACAGTAGCCCCGGTAAACCAAACAGGTGATCGCCGTGCAGATGGCTGATAAAAATACGATCGAGTTTTCCTGGATTGAAAGGCGTGGTGAGCATCTGATGCTGCGTCCCTTCGCCGCAATCAAAAAGCCACAGCCCCGCCTGAGTCGGGTGTTGCAGATTCAGTAAAATTGCCGTTACATTGCGTGAGCGCGTGGGGACTCCCGCAGACGTGCCTAAAAATAGTAATTCCATCTTTGCGTTACACTTTTCGCCATCAATAAGGCAGGGTGTTCAGGTTATCACAACATAGGGGCAGACAATGATTCACTGGCAAGATCTCCACCATGCAAAGCTGAGTACCCAACAACTGTACGCACTACTTCAGCTACGATGCGCGGTGTTTGTAGTTGAGCAACAGTGTCCGTACCAGGATGTGGATGGCGATGACCTGGCTGGAGAGAATCGGCATATTCTGGGCTGGCATAACGATGAGCTGGTGGCGTATGCGAGGATTCTGAAAAGCGATGACGAGCTGGAGCCGGTAGTGATTGGTCGGGTGATTGTAAGCGAAGCGCTGCGTGGTGAAAAACTGGGGCAACAGCTAATGGCCCAGACGCTGGCATCCTGCGTGCAACACTGGCCACACAAGGCGTTGTATCTGGGCGCGCAGGCGCATCTGCAATCGTTCTATGCGCGCTTTGGCTTTGTTCTGGTGACGGATATCTATGACGAAGATGGTATTCCACACGTCGGAATGGCGCGGGAAGCACATCAGGCGTAAACAGGCGCAATCAGTCCAGGTTGTCTATAGTTAGCGGGTACGTCAATAGAAAGGGAGAATATAATGTCTTTTCATTCTTATGAATCACGTATCGATGATGATCTGGAATTATTAAGCGAAACGCTGGAAGAGGTGCTGCGTTCTTCTGGCGACCCAGCAGATCAAAAATACCTTGAGTTAAAAGCGCGGGCAGAGCGGGCGTTAGAAGAGGTGAGAAATCGCGTCAGCCATGCTTCTGATAGCTACTATTACCGTGCGAAAAAAGCCGTTTGTCGGGCGGATGACTATGTGCACGAAAAACCCTGGCGCGGAATCGGCGTTGGCGCCACAGTCGGTTTAGTGATGGGATTATTGTTAGCGCGGCGATAAATTCCGTTCTGTCATCGCATTTGTACGTACTCCCTAACTGGGGGTACTGCTTTTTCTGCTCAGTACCCCGTATAATGAGAGGTTTTTAACAGGGAGAGGTCCGCGTGCATTCAATCACTACTGCGCTGGAAAGTCTGATGCGTCATTTATCGCAAGAGATGCCAGCAGCACCTGGAATTCGTATTTACGATATACCTTTCCCACTGAATGATGCGTTTGACGCTTTAGGATGGCTGGCCAGTCAACCCGTCTGGCCCCAGTTTTACTGGCAGCAGCGTAACGGCGATGAAGAAGCCGCCGTATTAGGGGCCGTCGCCGCATTTTCCTCGCTGGAATCAGCCCAGCAATTTTTACATCAGCAGGATAATCATCCCGACCTGCGCATCTGGGGCCTGAATGCCTTTGAGCCTCAGCGTGGCAATTTACTGCTGCCGCGGCTGGAGTGGCGACGTTGTGCCGGAGTGGCGAGCTTACGCTTACATCTCTATAGCGACGTGTCGCTACGTGAAGACGCTGCACAAGCGATCGCCTTCATCTCATCGCTTGCTCCCGTAAAACCGCTCCCTGCATTGCGTTTGAATTTGACGGGAGAACAGCACTGGCCGGAGAAAGCTGGCTGGATAGACCTGATAAAACTCGCTACTCAAACGATCGCAGGAGAAGACCTCGATAAGGTCGTGCTGGCGCGGGCGACCGATTTACAGTTTTCTCAGTCGGTTAATGCCGCTGCCGTGATGGCTTCCAGCCGTCGCTTAAATCTGAACTGCTACCATTTCTTTATGGCATTCTCCGCCGACACCGCTTTTCTTGGCTCTTCTCCTGAACGTCTGTATCGACGACGTGATACGGCGCTGCGCACCGAGGCGCTGGCCGGAACTGTGGCCAATCACCCTGAGGATCATCGGGCCTGGCAATTGGGCGACTGGCTAATGAAAGATGACAAAAACCAGCGCGAGAATATGCTGGTGGTCGAAGATATTTGCCAGCGGCTACAAGGCTGTACGCAAACTCTCGATGTGCTGCCACCGCAGGTGCTCAGGCTGCGTAAAGTGCAGCACCTGCGCCGTTGCATCTGGACGGAACTGAATCAGGCCGACGATACGCTTTGCCTGATGCAGCTCCAGCCAACGGCGGCCGTTGCCGGTATTCCGCGTGAGCTGGCGCGTGAGTTCATCCAACAAAATGAACCTTTTGAACGCGAGTGGTATGCCGGTTCAGCGGGTTATCTTTCTTTGCGCCAAAGCGAGTTTTGTGTGTCATTGCGTTCGGCGAAAATTAGCGCAAACGTGGTACGCCTGTATGCCGGGGCAGGGATTGTACGTGGCTCAGATCCTGAGCAGGAATGGCAAGAAATAGACAATAAAGCGGCAGGGTTACGTACTTTATTACAGATGGAAGGATAGTGATTTCGTGTATATTTCCGATTCATATCAAAAATCCATTTATTCGATTCTCTATACTGTGTCGCAATATTGATACCGGACAATCTCATGTCAGTAAGCGCATTTAACCGACGCTGGGCGGCGGTCATTCTGGAAGCACTCACTCGCCACGGCGTCAGGCATGTCTGCATTGCCCCTGGCTCTCGTTCTACACCGTTGACGCTGGCGGCAGCGGAAAACCCCGCATTCATCCACCACACCCATTTTGACGAGCGCGGTCTTGGGCATCTGGCTTTAGGTCTTGCAAAAGTCAGCCGGCAGCCTGTCGCCGTGATTGTGACGTCCGGTACCGCGGTGGCGAATTTATATCCCGCGTTGATTGAAGCGGGCCTGACCGGTGAAAAACTGATTTTACTTACGGCAGACCGACCGCCAGAGCTTATCGACTGTGGCGCGAACCAGGCGATTCGTCAGGCCGGAATGTTTGCCTCGCATCCATCGCAAACGCTCTCTTTACCGCGTCCGACTCAGGACATTCCGGCAAGCTGGCTGGTGTCCACTATTGATAATGCGTTAGCTGCCCTGCATAGCGGGGCGGTTCATATCAATTGCCCGTTTGCGGAACCGCTGTATGGCGATATGGACGAAACGGGGATTGCCTGGCAGCAGCGCCTCGGCGACTGGTGGCAGGACGATAAACCCTGGCTGCGAGAAGCGCGTCGGCTGGAAAGCGACAAACAGCGCGACTGGTTTTTCTGGCGACAAAAACGCGGCGTAGTCATTGCCGGTCGCATGAGCGCGGAAGAAGGTAAGAAGGTTGCGCAGTGGGCGCAGACATTAGGCTGGCCGCTGATTGGCGATGTTCTGTCGCAAACCGGACAACCGCTGCCGTGCGCCGACCTGTGGCTCGGGAATGCGAAAGCTGTAGCTGAATTGCAGCAGGCGCAGATTGTGGTGCAGCTTGGTAGCAGCCTGACCGGAAAACGTCTGCTGCAATGGCAGGCCAGCTGCGATCCGCAGGAATACTGGATTGTCGATAATATCGAAGGCCGCCTCGATCCGGCCCATCATCGCGGCCGCAGGTTGGTAGCGAAAGTTGGCGACTGGCTGGAGCTACATCCGGCGGAGAAACGTGAGCCCTGGTGTATTGAGATCCCTCGTCTGGCGCAACAGGCCTGGCAGGCGGTAGAAGCCCGTCGTGAGGCGTTTGGTGAAGCGCAACTAGCCCACCGTATCCGCGACTACTTGCCGGAGCAGGGCCAGCTGTTCGTGGGTAACAGTCTGGTGGTGCGCCTGATTGATGCGCTGTCGCAGCTTCCGGCTGGTTACCCGGTCTATAGCAACCGTGGCGCGAGCGGTATTGACGGCCTGCTGTCAACAGCAGCTGGTGTACAGCGTGCCAGCGCGAAATCGACGCTGGCGATTGTTGGCGATTTATCTGCATTGTATGACCTGAATGCGCTGGCGTTATTGCGCCAGGTTTCTGCACCGTTTGTCCTGATAGTGGTCAATAATAACGGCGGGCAGATTTTTTCCCTGCTGCCGACGCCAGCCAGCGAACGCGAACGGTTCTATCTGATGCCGCAGAACGTACATTTCGAGCATGCTGCCGCCATGTTTAACCTTAAATACCAGCGCCCGGAAAACTGGGAGCAGCTGGAGAGCGCGTTGACTAACGCGTGGCGTACACCTGCGGCCACGGTGATTGAGCTGGTGGTGAACGAAACTGACGGGGCGCAAACCTTGCAGCAACTGCTGGCGAAGGTAAGTCACCTATGATCCTGCATGCGCAGGCGAAAGAGGGGCAGACGGGGTTTCCCTGGCTGGTTTTCCTGCACGGTTTCTCTGGTGATTGTCAGGAATGGCAGACGGTCGGCGAAGCGTTTCAGGATTATTCGCGGCTATACATCGACCTGCCGGGACACGGTGGCTCCGCTGACATCAGCGTGAGCGGGTTCGATGATGTCAGCGTTTTGCTGCGTAATACTCTACTTAGTTACAACATACTTAACTGCTGGCTGGTGGGATACTCTCTTGGCGGCAGAGTCGCGATGATGGCGGCCTGTCAGGAGATGCCCGGGCTTTGTGGTCTGGTGGTTGAGGGTGGACATCCCGGCTTGCAAAGCGAAGAAGCGCGCGTTCAGCGTCGACTCTCGGATGGCCGCTGGGCTGCACGTTTTCGCGCAGAGTCGCTACGTGAGGTGTTTAATGACTGGTATCAACAGCCCGTTTTTTCCTCGCTGAACGCGGCACAAAGAGAGGCGCTGGTCGCTCTGCGTAGCCAGAATAATGGGCAAACGCTGGCGGCAATGCTGGAGGCCACCTCGCTTGCCGTACAACCTGATTTACGTGCGCAACTCACGATGCGCACATTTCCGTTTTATTATTTATGTGGTGAACGTGACGATAAATTCCGCGCTCTGGCGGCGGAAATATCAGTACCAAACCATGTGATTCGTAATGCCGGACACAACGCGCATCGGGACAACCCCGCGGGCGTAGTGGACTGTCTGGCTCAGATTCTGCGTCGCTGACTATAGGACATTTTATGATCTATCCTGATGAAACAATGCTTTACGCACCGGTAGAATGGCACGATTGCTCTGAAGGCTATACCGACATTCTTTACGAGAAATCCACCGACGGTATCGCAAAAATCACCATTAATCGTCCGCAGGTACGCAATGCTTTCCGTCCGGTCACCGTGAAAGAGATGATCCAGGCGCTGGCGGATGCTCGCTATGATGACAACATCGGCGTCATTATTCTGACTGGTGCTGGCGACAAAGCGTTCTGCGCAGGCGGCGATCAGAAAGTGCGTGGTGACTACGGCGGATACCAGGATGACTCCGGTGTGCATCACCTGAACGTACTGGACTTCCAGCGCCAGATTCGTACCTGTCCGAAACCGGTAGTAGCGATGGTTGCTGGTTTCTCCATTGGCGGTGGCCATGTACTGCACATGATGTGTGACCTGACCATTGCGGCTGAAAACGCTATTTTCGGTCAGACCGGCCCGAAAGTCGGTTCCTTTGACGGCGGTTGGGGCGCTTCCTACATGGCGCGCATCGTCGGTCAGAAAAAAGCGCGTGAAATTTGGTTCCTTTGCCGTCAGTACGATGCTAAACAGGCGCTGGATATGGGTCTGGTCAACACCGTGGTTCCGCTGGCGGATCTGGAAAAAGAGACCGTACGCTGGTGCCGTGAAATGCTGCAAAACAGCCCAATGGCGCTGCGCTGCCTGAAAGCCGCACTGAACGCCGACTGTGATGGTCAGGCTGGTCTGCAGGAGCTGGCAGGTAACGCCACTATGCTGTTCTACATGACGGAAGAAGGTCAGGAAGGCCGTAACGCCTTTAACCAAAAACGTCAGCCTGATTTCAGCAAATTCAAACGGAATCCGTAATGCGTAGCGCGCAGGTATACCGCTGGCAGATCCCCATGGACGCGGGGGTGATTCTGCGCGACAGGCGGTTAAAAACGCGTGACGGGTTGTACGTTTGTCTTCGTGACGGTGAGCGCGAAGGGTGGGGAGAGATCTCCCCGCTGCCGGGCTTCAGTCAGGAAAGCTGGGAAGAGGCGCAAACCGAGCTGCTGGCCTGGGTGAAAGGCTGGCTGCAAGGGGATGACTCCTTACCGCAACTGCCTTCGGTCGCCTTTGGCGTAAGCTGTGCGCTGGCCGAACTGACTGGCGTATTGCCACAGGACGCGGACTATCGTGCTGCGCCGCTGTGCACGGGCGATCCTGACGATCTGGTGCTACAACTGGCGGACATGCCGGGCGAAAAAGTGGCGAAGATCAAGGTCGGTCTGTATGAAGCGGTCCGCGACGGCATGGTAGCCAATCTGCTGCTTGAGGCGATCCCGGAGCTGCATTTGCGACTTGACGCCAACCGGGCCTGGACGCCGTTGAAAGCTCAGCAGTTCGCGAAATACGTTAATCCGGAGTATCGCGGACGCATTGCCTTCCTCGAAGAACCGTGCAAAACCCGCGACGACTCCCGTGCCTTCGCGCGTGAAACCGGCATTGCCATCGCCTGGGATGAAAGCCTGCGTGAAGCGGATTTCACCTTCGAAGCCGAAGAAGGCGTTAAGGCCGTTGTTATCAAACCTACGCTGACCGGCAGTCTCGATAAAGTCCGTGAACAGGTGGCTGCGGCACATGCGCTTGGTCTTACTGCCGTTATCAGTTCGTCAATCGAGTCGAGTCTGGGCTTAACCCAGCTGGCGCGAATTGCCGCATGGTTAACGCCGCAGACCATTCCGGGTCTGGATACCCTGAGCCTGATGCAGTGCCAGCAGGTTCGCACCTGGCCGGGTAGCACGTTGCCGTGTATCGACGTTGATGCGCTGGAACGTCTGCTATGACCCAGCAGGAAAGGTCCGATAGCGTGAGCTTATCGGGCTTGGTACAACCGGGTGACTGGCCGTGGCGTCACTGGCGACAGGTTCGTGCGAAGGTGCCAGCCTTACGCCTCAACGATGAGGTATTAAGCTGGAGCGATCTCTGCACACGTGTAGATCAGCTGGCCTGCGGTTTTGCCGCTCAGGGCGTGGAAGAGGGCGATGGTGTTCTGCTTCGCGCGTGGAATCATCCGCGCGCTTTGCTGGCCTGGCTCGCGCTGCTGCAATGTGGGGCACGAGTTTTACCTGTGAACCCACAGTTGCCTCAGCCGCTGCTTGATGCGCTGATCCCGGACTTAACGCTACGTTTTGCGCTGGATCTGGAGGCCGCTATCGCACTTCCGGAACTCAGCCCGTTGCAGATGCAGCCATTGCCAGGCGATCACGCCGCAGCGTGGTTGCCTGAACGTTTGAGCACGATGACGTTAACTTCAGGTTCTACCGGATTGCCAAAAGCGGCTGTTCATACCTGTCAGGCGCATCTGGCAAGCGCGCAGGGCGTCCTGTCATTAATGCCGTTTGGTGCTGAGGATGACTGGCTGCTCTCGCTGCCGCTGTTTCATGTTTCCGGCCAGGGTATTTTGTGGCGCTGGTTGTTCGCCGGAGCGCGAATGACCGTGCGCGACAAGCAGCCGCTGGAGCAAATGCTGGCTGGATGTACCCACGCTTCACTGGTGCCCACGCAGCTGTGGCGCTTGCTGGTCAACAACACGCCAGTCACGCTCAAAGCGGTACTGCTGGGTGGCGCTGCAATTCCTGTTGAATTGACGGAGCAAGCGCGCGAGCAAGGGATTCGTTGCTGGTGCGGTTACGGATTAACGGAGTTTGCTTCTACGGTCTGTGCGAAAGAGGCGGATGGTCTGGCAGATGTGGGTTCCCCTCTGGCAGGCAGAGAAGTCAGAATCGTTGATGATGAAGTCTGGTTACGGGCTGCCAGCATGGCGCAAGGTTACTGGCGTAACGGACAGCTTATTCCTTTAGTGAACGCGGAAGGCTGGTTTGCAACCCGCGATCGCGGCATGCTAAAGGACGGCAAGTTAACGATTGTCGGTCGTATGGATAATCTGTTTTTTAGCGGCGGGGAAGGTATACAGCCGGAAGAAGTGGAACGCGTGATTGCAGCGCATCCGCATGTTCTACAAGCCTTTATTGTGCCGATAGAAGACAAAGAGTTTGGCCATCGCCCGGTGGCGGTCATTGAGTATGACGCTAATGCTGGAGAAACTAATCTCGCAGTGTGGGTAAAAGATAAGCTGGCCCGCTTTCAGCAGCCGGTATGTTGGCTAACATTGCCGCCCGAGCTCAAAGCTGGAGGAATTAAAATTTCGCGCCGTGCGTTATTGGATTGGGTAAGCGCTTCATCATTAACATTAAGAAAACATTAACAGTATTTCTCGTTTTTGTCATTCCGCAGCTATTGTCTTTTTGTTTACCTGCTAAAGTGTAACCTATTGTGAAATTTATTAACAAAAGGTGCGCTATGGAATGGCATGTGAAGAAGTCTTGCTGTCACAAAAAAGCAGGGAAGCTCTATATCGTACTTTGCGATAGCGGTGGTTCGCTAAAGATGCTTGCTGAGGCGCAATCTTCCGAGCGGGTTAAGCCCGGCGATCTCCTTTCACCGCTGAAGGATGCACAGTATTGTATTAACCGCGATAAATCCCGGGTCATTAAGGTAATTGATGCCAGACAGTACATCTGTGATGAATGGGAACGTCTGTTACGACAGTCTGAAGATAAGTAATCTCAGGGTTGGTGTTTGCGTGAAGGCAGAAAAATCGTCATTAGCCCTGCCATGATGCACAGTACCCCTGCCAGCGCTTTCACTGAAAATGTTCCCTGCCAGCCGGGTAGGATCATTGAGGCAACCCACACCAGCACATAGCTCAGGCTGAGTAGGGCATAGGCTTTGCTCAGCGCGAGTTGGTGTAGGGCTTTATGCCAGCAAATCACTGACAGTAAATACCCTGTCAATCCGGCATATAAAGCAAACGCTCCGATACTGACAGAGAATACGGCAGAGATGAACGCCAGCGGCTGCAGCATTGGCGGCAGATTATCCATCGCAAAGCCGAGGCTCAACTGGGCGATAGAGGTGATCATCACGCTACATAATCCCCAAAATACGCCCATTACACTGCACTCCCAAGAATAAATATGCCGGTAATGATCAGCCCAACGCCCAGCCAGTGGCGGGTTGTTACGGGTTCGCGCCAGATTTTCCATGCGGCGAGAGTAACCCAGACAAAGTTAAGGCTCAGCATGGGATAGGCAATACCGACAGGAATGTTTTGTAAAACCGCCAGCCATAGCAGCATGGCCAGGCCGAGGCTTGCCAGAGCAAGCCCAATCCATTGCGTAATGTAGCGTTTTCGCGCACGAACAGACACCGGTCGGGTCGCCTGCTTCTGGCATAGCTGGCCGCAGACGCTGAGCAGGCTGGCGAGGACTAAGGCTATCCAGATCATTTGGGCCGATACTGAATCAGGACCAGACGCTCCTGATTATCAATGTAGTCAGCGGGAGGGATGGCAAGTTGATTAATATCTTCATTCTTATCAATCGAGAGCACGAGCGTAATGTTTCCTTGCTGTCGATGTTGCGCTAACCAGTCGGCAAAGCCTTCCCGGCTGACAAAGCGACCCTGGGCATCCGGGTAGTTGAGGCCATATTTTAACTCGCCCGTTTGTCCGTACATCATGATGTCGTCGCGCTTCAGGCTCCAGGCCAGTCCCGCAGCGACGCCAACGCTGTCGGTGAGAATATAACGGCTCGGCTCCAGCGATTCTTTGGTCATCTCGACAAAAAACTGCGGCTGTTTAGATTCCATCACCCGGTCAGGAATGGAGAAGCCAAATAACAGCGCCAGCCCTAATGGGCATAGTGCTGCGAATTTCCAGTTCTTCTCGCGGTTATTTAGCGTATACCAGCCAAAAAGCGTCCAGATGATAAAGATGCCCCAGGCACAAAAAACCTTATACGTTTCGATATGCGACCAGACTGGCGTCTTCAATGGACCCAGCGTGGAAACAATAAACGTGGCGACGATGCCGACGATGCCGAACAGCACGTTGATCCAACCATTCACGCGCAGCGCGGTCGAGCCTTTTTCCGCAGCCTGCAGGCCGAAGCGCGCCGTTAATATCGCCAGCGGCGCGAAGCAGGAAAGAATATAGGTCGGCAGTTTTCCTTTCGCGATGCTGAAAAACAGGATTGGCATAATAATCCAGCTTAACAGGTACAGAGCACTGCGCGGAACATCCCGCTCACGCCAGCCCGTACGCAGCGCGCCGGGGAGTAGCCCGAGCCACGGTAATGTGCCTGCCACAAATATCGGGATGTAGTACCAGATAGGAGCCTTATGCTGGGCATCATCCTGCGCAAAGCGCTGAATATGTTCAACCCAGAAGAAGTAATGCCAGAAATCCGGCTCGCGTTGCGCAATCGCTATACCCCACGGTAGTACGATCGCGATGCAGCCGATCACCGCCAGCAGACCGTAGAGAATGAGGTCTTTCCAACGCTTTTGTGCAAAAACCCATGGTAATACGCTAAGCACAGGAACGGCGAGTGCCAGAAAACCTTTGGTCATTACACCCATACCGCAGGTCAGACCAAGCAGCAAAAAAGCGATGATTTTGCGTGTTCTGGTGGTGGCCTGCATGCCTTCCCAAAAACAGCACATGCCCGCCATCAGCCAAAGCGCAATGATGGGATCAAGTACCGCGTAGGTGCCGATGCTGTAAACCGAAAAAAACGTTAAAAAGATAGCGGAGGAGAGTACGGCGGTACGCTTATCCTGCCACAGTCGCATGGCAAGCCAGGCTACCAGTAGCGCCGTCATCAAAGTGGCAAAAATAGCCCCCGCTCTGACGCCAAAATTATTGGCGCCAAACAACCATTGTCCGATGCTGTTCAACCAGTATCCGGCAATTGGTTTTTCAAAATAACGCAGCCCTAAAAAGTGTGGAACGATCCAGTCACCAGAGTTGAGCATTTCCCGGCTGATTTCAGCATAGCGCGTTTCATCAGGCTGCCAGAGCATACGGCTGTTGATAGGTAAAATAAAATACAGTGCGATTAAAGCGATAAATGCCAGAGTGTAGCGGGCAGCAGATTTCATTGTGTCACACTCAACGGTTGTTGGCAGCCGAGCCATCCCTCTCTGCCGGGTATTTTTCCACGTACGATCTGTCCTAACGGCAGTGTACTGATGTCGTCAGGTAACAGCTCGCCAAGCGGGCAGAATGTCATCCCCATGTCCGCGGCGCGAGTAAGCAGCTCGTCAAAATTCTGATGAAAGGCGATGCCTTCAACTTCCGCATGAATGGTGTACACCGGTGTTCCTCTGCTCATCTGGATGTGGGAGAGGATATAAGAGTTGAAGTCCACCGCCTGGACCTCCTGGCCAACCACCTCATCCCATGTTGGTAGGGTGACGGGAATTTGTGGCGTCCCCGTTTTCCCGGATTCCAGCACCGGACGAAATAACGACGTTCCCCGACAGTCACTGTTATAGCGCAGATGGAATGCTTCTTTGGCATGGACGACACGGTTGTCGGCACGCCATCCGGCAACGGCAGAGCAGGAGACTGGCTGACCGATGATGGCTTCAAGTGCGGTGATGCCTTGCGAAATATCATCAATCAGCTGTTTGTCATTCCAGTTTCCGCTTCGTGCCTGCCAGGCGTGATGATCCCAGGCATGCAAACCGGTTTCATGAATCTGGGCGGTTTGTGCAATGATTGCCGCGTTGGCCTGGCCAATCTCTTTTCCCGGCCATGCGGTTCCCGCCAATAAAATATCCCATCCGTAGAGCGATGCTGCGTTTGAACGCAGCATTTTCCACAGAAATTGCGGCTTCACAAGACGCCAGAGATGGCGCCCCATGTTGTCAGGCCCAACGCTAAAGAAAAAACTTGCCCGAACGTTATGTCGGTTTAATGTCTCCAGCAGGCGGGGCACGCCTTCGCGCGTCCCCCTGAATGTATCGACATCAATACGCAAGCCTACTTTGGTCATGATGTGTGTTCCGTGATATCCACACTGCGTAAGAAGAAGTCCAGCGTCTCTTCTACCGTTTCCTGCATCTCAATGGTCGGTTCCCAGTTCAGGCAGCGTTTTGCATTGCGAATGTTAGGCTTACGATGCTCAACGTCTTGATAACCTTTACCGTAGTAGCTGCTGCTTTCGACGTCACGGAAACCGGCAAACGGCGGGAAGTGGTTACGCAACGGATGTTTTTCAAAGCAGGAAAGCAGCATTTCTGCCAGTTCCTGAATACTTGCTTCGTTCTGCGGATTACCGATGTTGATAATCTCACCGTCACAGCGGCCGCCTTCGTTTTCAATGATGCGGTACAGAGCTTCGATACCATCACGAATGTCGGTAAAGCAGCGTTTTTGCTTACCGCCTTCAATCAGCTTAATCGGTGAACCTTCCACGAGGTTGAGGATCAGCTGTGTAATGGCGCGTGAGCTGCCGATACGCGCGGCGTTTAGGCTGTCCAGACGCGGTCCCATCCAGTTAAACGGGCGGAACAGGGTGAAGCGCAATCCCTCTTTTTCGCCGTACGCCCAGATAACACGGTCCAGTAACTGCTTGGATACGGAGTAGATCCAGCGTGGTTTATTGACCGGACCGACGATCAGATTCGAACTGTCTTCATCAAAGACTTTGTCGGTACACATGCCGTAGACTTCGGAGGTTGACGGGAAAATGATGCGCTTGCGATATTTCACGCAGTAACGAATGATTTTCAGGTTTTCTTCAAAATCGAGCTCAAATACGCGCAGCGGGTTGCGGGTATATTCGATAGGCGTTGCGATCGCCACCAGCGGCAGCACAACGTCGCATTTTTTCACATGATATTCAATCCATTCGGAGTGAATGCTGATATCACCTTCGACGAAATGGAATCGCGGATGTTGCAGGAAACGCCCAATGGCGTCGCTGCCAATATCGAGTCCATACACTTCGTAATTATCTTCTTTCAGTAGGCGCTCGGTCAGATGGTTACCAATGAAGCCGTTAACGCCGAGGATCAGTACGCGAGTACGGCGTTTGCTGGTGGTCACTGACTGGCTGTTCAGGCGAGAACCTGGCACCAGACCCAGAACTTGCGCCAGTTGTGAACCCTGCATTGCAATACCATCGCCAGCTTGTCCGGTAATAATCTCCAGTGCACCATCGACACAGGCGATCAGTAAAGGAGACACGGAGATGACGGTGCCCGGCTGGGCCGCAATGTCGTTTGTGCAAACACGCGATGACCAGACGGTGAACTTTTGTGTGCCAACATAGCTAAATGCGCCCGGCCACGGATCGCTGACGGCGCGGACCTGGTTATGTAACTCCGCGGCAGGTTTGTACCAGTCGAGGAAGCTATCTTCCGGCGTACGGCGACCAAAACAGGTAGCCTCTGCTTCCTGTTGGGGGAGTTCTGCATAATCTCCTGTTTTAATCGCGGGCAGCGCCTCTTCCAGCAGGTGACGCGCTGCCTGGCACAGCTTATGGTGCAGCGTTAACGCCACATCATCTGGTGAAATAGCAACGCGCTGCTGGGCAACAATGGCACCGGCATCCGCGCGTTTGACCATGCGGTGAAGCGTGACGCCGGTTTCGGTTTCGCCATTGACCAATACCCAGTTCAGCGGGGCGCGACCACGGTATTTCGGCAGCAGCGAGCCGTGCAGATTAAATGCGCCCTTAGGGGCAAGACTGAGGATCTCATCACTCAGTAAATGGCGATAGTAGAATGAGAAGATAACATCCGGCGCCAGTTGGCTAATGCGCTCAACCCACAGGGGATGATTGACCTCGTCCGGGGCGTAAACCGGAATACCGGCGCTGGCCGCGAGGCGGGAAACAGATCCAAAAAACGCTTTTTCACCCGGATTGTCTGTGTGCGTAAAAATGGTAGCGATTTCATAACCTGCATCCAACAAGGCCTGGACACCCTGACATCCCATATCGTGATAGGCAAATACGACGGCTTTCATGCGCGGTTTTCCTCGGTTGACTGCGTGGTTTGTGGGCGAATAACGTGTTGAACAAAATAGCGGGGGCGGGCGCGGACATCGTTATAGATGCGACCGATATATTCGCCGAGTAAACCCATGCCAATAAACTGTGCGCCGATAAAGGTAAACAGGACGGCAAACAGCATGAATACCCCTTCCGCTGCCCACTGTGGGCCGAGCGTCAGGCGCAGAACAACAAGCAAGACTGATAAGGTAAAGCCCGTGGCGGCGATCACGCTGCCCAACAGGCTCAGCATGCGAAGCGGTGTTGTGGTAAGGCATGTTACCAGGTCATACATCAGGTTGATCAGACGCATGAAGCTGTATTTGGAGTCACCAAATTCACGCTCTGCATGATGTACCGGGATCTCCGTGGCGCGACGGGCAAAAATGTTGGCCAGAATAGGGATAAAGGTGCTGCGCTCCTGGCAATGTAGCATGGCATCGACGATGTGCCGACGATAGGCGCGTAGCATGCAGCCGTAGTCGCCCATTGCTTTGCCGGTGGTGCGCTGTATCAGGTGGTTGATCATTCGTGAGGCGGTCTTACGAAATACGCTGTCCTGACGGTTCTGGCGTACCGTGCCTACCACATCGAAGCCTTCATCTGCGGTGGCGACCAACCGTGGGATCTCCTCCGGCGGGTTTTGCAAATCGGCATCCAGCGTGATGATCAAGTCTCCGGTGACATGGCTGAAACCGGCCATAATCGCCGAGTGCTGTCCGTAATTACGATTCAGTAAAATAGAGACAATATGGCTGTTCGGTGCCTGAGAGGCGTCCATCATCAACTGAGCGGAACGGTCGCTGCTGCCGTCGTCGATGAGCAGAATTTCATAGTCTTTGCCCAATTTCTCGCAGGTGGCACTGGTGCGTCTGATTAACTCTGGCAGGCTTTCCTGTTCATTAAAAACGGGAATGACCACCGAGACTTTTTTGATTGGTGCAGCTTCAAACATGGTTATTGTCCTGCGATCTCGCGAAGCGCCGTAATGACCCGCTGGGTATCCGCTTCAGTCATGTCTGGGAATAACGGCAGCGAGCAGATGCGCGCGCTGTTCCATTCAGTATTTGGGAGCGAAAGGGTAGTGAAGCGTTCGCGATAATATTTTTGCGTATGGGCCGCACGAAAATGCAGACCGGTGCCGATATCTTTGGTCTTCAGCGCTTCCATCAGGGCATCTCTGCTCAGCCCGCAGCGCGTTTCGTCAACTCGAATGATGAATAAGTGCCAGGCATGAACGTGCGACCATTGGGGCAGGCCCAGCGGTTGAAATGGCGTATCAGCCAGCGCTTGTTGATAGTGCTGGGCAATTTGCGCCCGGCGTAAGTTCAGTTGCTCCAGCTTATTCAGCTGTACCAGCGCAATAGCGGCATTGATATCCGTCAGGTTGTATTTGTATCCAGGTGCAAGCACTTCGGCTTGTGGTGCCCGGCCGTAGGTTTGTCGATCAAAAGCATCAACGCCCAGACCGTGAAACTTCAGGCTGCGAAGCCGCTGAGCGAGCTGGCTGTCGTCGGTAACGATCAGTCCACCTTCCGCACAGGTGATATTTTTAATAGCGTGAAACGAGAAGATTGCCGTACCGCGAGCACCGACATGACGGCCCTTATACAATGTCCCTACGGCATGGGCTGCATCTTCTATTACCGGGATGCCATAACGTTCGCCAATGGCATAAATCGCGTCGAGGTCGGCGGGAGCGCCAGCGTAATGTACCGGAACAATGGCTTTGGTTCGTGGGGTGATAGCGGCTTCAATTTGCTCAGGTGTGACCATAAGCGTATCGCGGTCGACGTCGATCATGACGGGCGTTGCCCCCAGCAGGACAATCATGTTGAGGGTAGAAACCCACGTCATCGACGGCGTTATGACCTCGTCGCCTGCGCTTACGCCCAATGCCATCAGCGTGATGTGCATACCCGCCGTGGCGGAGCAGATGGCGACGGCGTGTTGATTTCCTGTGAGCTGACAGAAGGCTTCTTCCAGCTGTTGATTTTTCGGGCCGGTGGTTATCCACCCAGAGTCCAGAACTGCCTTCACTGCGGCAAGTTCTTCAGCACCCATTGCCGGGCGAGAGAAAGGCAAAAAGTCAGACATCATTATTCCTTCAAGCCATTTAACGCCACCAAAGCTTTATTTTTAGTGATAAACAGGGGCGTCGTTAATTATTTGATCAGGCTACAAAGGTTAATGACTGAAGGTTAATTTATCCTTAAGAGTTTAAGGTTTGGGATAGACGGATAAATAGAGGTGATTTTTATTTATCTTGATGAAATTAAATTATTTTTTTCTGTTTTTGCGGCATTGCTGTTTGCTATAAGTTTATGAGTACAATGCCGCTATTCGGAATGTTAATTATATGCCGTTATTAAAATGATAACCTACAGTAACCCTTTCAAGGTTAACGTTTTACGCGTGGCGATATTTAAATCGTAGGCACCGAGATCTTCCGGTTTAACCCAGGCGAATGCCTGGAACTCTTCGTTAATCTTCACTTCACGATTCGCCGCCACACAATCGAAGATGAGATAAATCATGTAAATCTCTTCCTGACTGCCATCAGCATAGGTTTTAGTGCGAATATCATCACTGAAGGTCCAGGGGGTAATTTCTGATAACACCAGTTGTTCGCCCAGCTCTTCCCTCACTTCACGGCGCAGAGCTTCTTCAATACGTTCACCCGGTTCAACACCGCCACCGGAAAGCGCCCACTGACCGGGAAACACACCGCGGTCATCAGCCATTTTGCAGAGTAAATAACAGCCATCGTTTTGAATTAATGGGCAAACAATCGTTCTTTGGCGCATCATTCGAGTCCTTGTGGGGGAGGTATAGAAAAATTCCATCATGTGCTCATCTTACCTTTTGCTGGCGGCAGAAAAAATGTTTCATCGGCAATTAAGAGCGCTTTGGCAGGGAAATCAGGATGTTTGTTGAAAATGACGTTCTGGGACGTCCATCTGTGTAATTGGCACAAGAATTTAACCTTTAACAAATCTTGTGAGTAGTATTTAGTTACAATATGTCATTGCATCGCTTTTTTAGCTCATTGATTCCTCGTCATCTGACAGTACAATTCATCGGTTTTGGGGCTATGTTTTGATTCTTGCTGGAAAGGATAGAAAATGAAAAAAAGTTTAATGTTGGGTTTTGCCGGAATGCTGTTTGTTTCCGCGTCGGCGAACGCGATTAGCATCAGCGGCCAGGCTGGTGAAGACTACACCAACCTGGGATTCGGTATGGGCACTGAGACCACCGGTCTGGCTGTCAGCGGTAACTGGATGCATAACGATGACGACGGTGATGTTGCCGGGCTGGGTTTAGGTCTGAATATCCCACTGGGGCCGCTGATGGCGACCGTTGGTGGTAAAGGTGTTTATACCAATCCAAATGATGGCGATGAAGGCTATGCTGCCGCTGTCGGTGGTGGTTTACAATGGCCGATTGGCGATAGCTTCCGTCTGTTTGGTGAGTATTATTACTCTCCTGATTCACTTTCCAGCGGTATCGACAGCTATGAAGAAGCGAATGCCGGTGCGCGTCTGACCATTATGCGTCCGCTGAGCATCGAAGCCGGTTATCGTTACCTAAACCTGGCAGGCAAAGACGGCAACCGTGATAACGCGATTGCTGATGGCCCGTACGTTGGGGTTAACGCCAGCTTCTAACATTTCTGGCGCGGCGTTCAGTCGCGCCTTCCCCCCTCCATGCGTTATAGTGTTTTCATCATAAAAGCAGGAGAACACGATGTTAAACGTGGAGATGCTATCCACAGGGGATGAAGTGTTGCACGGACAAATCGTCGACACTAATGCCGCCTGGCTGGCCGATTTTTTCTTTAATCAGGGTTTACCGCTAACACGCCGCAACACGGTAGGTGACAATCTTAACGATTTGGTCGCCATTTTGCGTGAGCGTAGCGAACACGCCGATGTACTGATCGTTAATGGCGGTCTGGGACCTACCAGCGATGATTTGAGCGCGCTGGCAGCGGCAGCGGCAAAAGGCGAAGGGCTGGTGTTGCATGAAGCATGGCTGGCCGAGATGGAGCGATATTTCCGCGATCGTGGCCGCGTGATGGCGCCAAGCAACCGCAAACAGGCTGAACTCCCAGCCAGCGCTGAGTTTATCAATAATCCGGTGGGTACCGCGTGTGGGTTCGCCCTGAAGCTTAACCGCTGCCTGATGTTCTTTACACCGGGTGTACCGTCAGAATTCAAAGTCATGGTGGAGCATGAGATCCTGCCTCGTTTGCGTGAGCGTTTCTCTTTGGCTCAACCCCCGTTATGCCTGCGATTAACCACATTTGGCCGTTCTGAAAGCGACCTGGCGCAGAGTCTGGATCCGCTCCCGTTACCTCCGGGAGTAACAATGGGCTATCGCTCCTCAATGCCGATTATTGAGCTGAAGCTGACCGGTCCGGATTCCCAACGGGAAGCGATGCTGGCGCTGTGGCCAGAAGTTAAGCGGGTTGCCGGGCAGAATATGATTTTTGAAGGTACGGAAGGCTTACCCGCGCAAATCGCCCGCACGTTGCAAGAACGGCAATACAGCCTGACGCTGAGCGAACAATTCACCGGTGGTCTGGTGGCATTGCAGCTTTCTCGTGCGAATGCTCCGTTATTGGCGAGTGAAGTGGTTCCGCCCCAGGAAGAAACGCTGGCACAAACGGCGCATTGGATAACCGAGCGACGCAGCAAGCATTATGCTGGATTGGCACTCGCGATATCGGCTTTCGAAAACGAACATATTAACTTTGCGCTGGCCACGCCTGATGGGACACACGCCTTGCGCGTACGGCTGAATGCAAATCGCTACAGTCTGGCGATTCGTCAGGAAGTGTGCGCGATGATGGCGCTAAATATGCTGCGCCGCTGGCTTAACAATCAGGATATCGCTAGCGAACACGGCTGGATCGAAGTGGTTGAGTCGTTGACGATTTAATCATTGATTGGGAAGGCTAAATGCCTTCCCAATCTGGCTCATGCGGTGGTATCGCCAGGCAATAGCCCGGTAATTAACTGAACTAAATCACGATCAATACCTTGTTCCAGCATTATGTGAGCGATACGTAAGGCTTCTTCTTGCGTACCTTTTTGCACCCCTTGTTCTAACCCTTGCTGTATCCCTTCTTGCAGTCCATTTTGGTGGCCTTCCTGCCTGAGCCTCTCTGCAATTGTCATCAGCTTCTCCTTGTGCTGGGGGGATCGTTCGGCAACTTCGCGGATAAACTCGCTGGCGCGAGAAACGTCGCCGTACCGTAGCAGGTAATTAAATAGCGTTTGTAGCTGGCTGTCATTAGCCGTGCTTGTAACTAATAGCGAGACCAGTCGATCCACTAACCCCATTAAATCACGATCGCGGATATGTTTTTGCATCAACTCAAGCAGCGCAACCCCACGATGCTGCGCGATTTCATCGTCAGGTATTACGGTAAGGTCGACCAGCGGAAAGGCTTCTGAATAAAGCTGTCGTGCCAGCTGTGGATTGTCAAATTCATCCAGCCAGTTTAGTGACCAGGGATAAGGACTTTGTTGGCCGTGATAAAACAACATGGGGATCACCAGCGGCAGCGTTTTATTGCCGGCATCAAGATGATACTGCATCGCCGAGGTGGCATATCGCAACAGGCGAAATGCCATGTGCGGTACCGCGGTACTCTGATGTTCAATAACACAATAGATATAGCCCAGGCCTTCGCGGGTTTTTAGTGACCACACTACGTCGGAGTAGTATGCGCGGAGATCCTGTTCGATAAAACTGGTGGACTCCAGCTTCAGCGTTTGTAAATCACATATCTCACGTAATGCGATGGGAAGGTGTATATCCAGAAAATCCCGAGCCATCTCAGGGTAAGACATTATCTTTTTAAAAACGGCATCATGCGGTGTAGATGTAGTGGATTTAGCCATGGTAGTCCGTCACCAGAAAGAGAAGATGGCGTGACGGTATCTACTTTTAATATGCACTGCATGTGGGAAATGGGTTCTTTGCGTGGATGAATCAGAGATAAATACGCCCGACTGCAACGTATTCAATTAAGCGGAACGGGCTACGCAAAAATGCCCGGTAGCAAATGCTACCGGGCAACAGAGTTAACCCAACGCTTTGGCAAGCAGGGTGATAGGATGTTCGCAGCGCTTGCTTGTTGACATCTCAATCTGCCATTTACAGGTTTCGCAGTCGGTGACGACGATATCAGCGCCGCTTTCTTCAATCTGGCGGAATAACGGTGCGCCGATAGACTGTGAAGTCGGATAGTTTTCCTTTTTAAAGCCGTAAGTCCCGGCAATCCCGCAACACTGAGAATCCAGCACCGTCAGCTCCAGCCCTGGAATTTGTCGCAGTAGCTCCAGCGTATAGAGCGTCCAGCCCATTTTCTCCATGTGACATGGCGTGTGATAGACCACCTTCAGCGGCAGCGTTTTCAGCGGCAGCGTTTTACCTTCATCCAGCTTGCGCCATAGCCAGCGGGTTGCCAGTTCAATGTGTTCACGCAGGCCTGAGTTGTCGACATCCAGCACTTCCGGATATTCATCACGTAGCGCAAAGGTACAGGTTGATGAGGTGGCAATCACCGGAATGCCTTTGCCATCAATTGCCTCTCTGAGTGAGGCCACGTTGCTTACTGCCTGCTTACGCGCTTTATCGGTAAAACCGTTGGCAATCAGCGGCACGCCGCAGCATTTCTCTTTACTCAGCAGTTGCACGCCGGTTCCCATCGCATTCAACACCTTGATCAGGTCTTTGCCGAGCTGGGGATGGTTGTAATTCACAAAACAGCCGTGGAAAAAGGCGACCTGATCCTGATACTGCGCCTGCTGTGCGGCAACGCTACGATACCAGCGGCGGAAGGTGCCAAAGGAGTACTTCGGCAGCGTACGGCGATGATCGATTTTTAACGCGTAATCCAGCAATTGACGCACCGGTTTTAATGAGGTGGCGGTATTCACTATTGGGGCGAAGGGGGTGGATACGCTACCCATTAAATCTGTATGGCTTAAGACAAAGTTACGCAACGATGGGCGCGTCGTGTCGTATTTGGCACGCGCGCGCTGGATGATATCGCCGATTTTCACGTCTGACGGACAGGCCACTTCGCAGCGTTTACAGTTGATGCAGTATTTCAGCGCGTCGTCATATAGCGCGCCATCTTTCAGGCGCAGACGTTCACCGTCCGGGCCGGCCTGCTTAGGGCCCGGGTAGCTCGGATTGACGCGGCTTACCGGGCAGGCGGTGGTGCACACCGTACATTTGATACAACTTTCAAAACGTGTGTCGCTCATTGCTGTCCTCCTGCACGTTTCGCAATATGATGCGCGGCATGTAAGGCGCTAACTGCGCACACGCCGCCTCCGCAACCCTGGGCGATAGGGTCGAATCCGCCGAGGACGGAACCGATGGCATACATGTTCTCTATCGTTTTTCCCGCCAGTGATGGACGCAATGCGGTATCGGTTGTTACGCCAAACTGTTGCCACGGTTGTGGATCGAAAACATCACGCTGATACCACTCGGCGCGGGTAGCTGTTTGCTGTACATCCAGTCCCAGGATTGGTTCGTGGATTGCCTCACGCGTGGCGACCAGCCCGCTGCTGAAGAAGCTGCCGCTGGCGAGCACGGCGAAACGTGGCCGCAAGGGGATATCGGCATGATTTCGGGTCCAGATTTCGCTGACCACGCCATCCTGACAGGTGATTTTTTTCACTTCATCACCCGGCATCCACACACCGCCCTGGCGCACAAACTGGCGCTGTAATTTGTTGTGCAAACGCATGCCCAGCACCGAAGGTGGTAGGGTCGGTAACAGTGTCAGCGAGCAGGGGAGGCGCTCGTTAAGCCACTGCCAGAGCCGCTCATCGGCCAGACCAAAGCATGCCGGCATGATTATCATGTCGCAGGTTTTTGCCATTGGCAGCAATGCGTCATAGAGCAGCGACCATTTATCTTCGTTATCCAGCAGGCGCGCAATATTAACGGCGCGAAACTCGGTTGGGTTATCACGCAGGACATCCAGCTCCGGCAGCTCGATTTCTGCCGTCTCGACGCTGAGATTGCGTTGGCGTAATGACGCTGCGGCGAGATGCGCCTGAAAATCCAGTAACCCGCTAATCCCTACAACGCAGATACGCTGCGCGGACAGCGGCCAGACCGGCACTTCCGGGGAACTTAACCAGGTTGAGCGCAGGGTGCCCAGCGGGGTAACACGTTGATGCGCCTGATGCACTTTGCCCTGCAAATGCGTTCCGCATTCATCCAGTAAATTTTGCGCCTGCTGGGCCAGTTCCAGAACGTTCTGCGTTCCGATGGTGCTATACGGATGTGTGGGTGCCTGAGTGCGCAGCGCATTCAAACCCGCTTCTATATCCGTCACCGGTTGACCATCGGGTAAGCTGCTGAGCAAATCCAGTGAGCCGGAGGAAAAATGCAGGGCGCTTTGGCCGCGGGTAACAATCGTGCAGCGCAGTCCGCTTTTTTGCAGTTGCAGGCCACATAGCAGTCCGGCGAGGCCGCCGCCGATAATGACGGTATCAAATTTCATCCTGGTGCTCCTTTTCCAGACCACACAACCCTTGATAAACCCAGCGCGTGAATTCGCTTTCGCGCAGCGCATCTCCCCAGGCGATAGGCTGCACGCCTTTCCAGCGTTCATTGAGGAAGTCGGAAAGCTGGGTAATGGACTGCGCTGCGGTAGTGACATTAAAACGTTGCAGCAAACCTGCGGCGCGGCAGGCACACAATTCGCCCTGGCAGGTCCCCATTCCAACACGGGTACGGCGACGCAAATCGAGCAGGCTGTTGACGGTTAAATTCTCGACGGCGTATTGCACTTCGCCTGCGGTGACTGCTTCGCATTCGCAGACCAGACTGCGGTGCTGACGGCCTTCGCTAAGCCACGCAGGGGTGCGATCGCCGTGACGGTAGACCGCCGAGCCGCGCAGTGGCGCAGGCAATGAGATCACGCGTTTAAGCGTATGCTCGGTAGATTCCTGTGAGCCAGGCAGCGCGGTGTCTGCCGTTGTGCAAGGCTGGGTATTACCCAGCTTACGACAAACGGCATCGGTGGCCCATTCCGCCATCAGGCGGTAGGTCATCAGTTTGCCGCCGGTAATGGTGATAAATCCGTCCAGTCCGTCACGTTCAGCGTGATCGAACAGTACAATCCCACGGCTGACGTTACGACCGCTTGGGTCGTCGTCGCTAGCCACCAGTGGGCGTACGCCAGAGTAGGCGCGTAAAATGCGCGTTTTCGCCATAATCGGCGCCAGCTTCTCGCCTTCACGCAGCAGAATATCGACCTCTTCTGCGGTGACGCGGTTGCTGTCGATATCGTCGTAATCAATGTGCTGTGAGGTGGTACCGATCAGTGAAATGGTATCGCCAGGCACCAGAATATCGGCGTCAGAGGGCTTACGGCAGCGGTTAATGACATGCTGGTTAATGCGATGATCCATAATCAGCAACGAACCTTTGGCCGGGAACATACGGATGCTCAGATCGGCATATTCCGCAATGCGTTGACCCCAGATCCCAGCGGCGTTGACGACAACCGGTGCATGCAGGGACTGCATTTCGCCTGTCAGATGATTGCGCACATTAACGCCGCAAACCGTTGCGCCTTCGCGGATCAGTCCCGTCACTTCATGCGCCGTTAAGATAACCGCGCCATGCTCACGCGCATCCAGCATGTTAGCTGCTGTTAAGCGGAAAGGATCGACCGTGCCGTCTGGTACTTTTACTGCACCAATCAGCTGTGGATTCACAGAAGGTTCGATAATACGTGCCTGCTGAGGGTCAATCGCTTCTGCGCGAATCCCTGCCTCTTCACAGGCGCGAATAAAGGTTGACTGGAAGGACAGCTCATCCTCCGGCAGGGTGATAAACAGACCGTCCGTTGGCTCAACGCAATGGCGGGCGATACGTTTCAGAATTTGGTTTTCGCTGATGCACTCACGGGCAGATTCAGCGTCGGTGACGGCGTAGCGTGCACCGCTGTGCAGCAGGCCGTGGTTGCGCCCGGTCGCACCTGTGGCGATATCGTGGCGTTCCACTAAGATGACGCGCAACCCGCGCAGCGCACAGTCACGTGCGATCCCTGCACCTGTTGCTCCTCCACCAATGATAATCACGTCACTTGTTTGCGAGTCGCGAGTTTTCATTGTTTTTCCTCACAGTTCGTTTTTTATCATTTAGCCACATAAAAAACATGGATTGTTTGATTTCGCGCATAATCGCTCATTATTCGAAAATGAAACGTGATTTCGTGCGCCTTTATGAACATTTGTCATAAATCTGTAACAATATGTGCTGCGTTTCACATTTTTGTTATGTATCTTTCCTTAACATCGCGGCCACACTGGGAGCGGTAGGGTAGTAATGACGAACTGCAGTGTTTACTTCGAATGAAAGACGGCCACGGAGGCTACACTATGTTGAGCATTTTTAAACCAGCGTCACACACGGCGCGTTTACCTGCAGCGGAGATCGACCCGACATATCGTCGATTACGTTGGCAGATTTTTCTGGGGATTTTCTTTGGTTATGCCGCGTACTATCTGGTACGTAAGAACTTTGCCCTTGCGATGCCGTATCTGGTTGAACAAGGTTTCTCGCGTGGCGATCTGGGTTTTGCGTTGTCCGGTATCTCCATTGCTTACGGATTTTCGAAATTCATCATGGGGTCCATTTCGGATCGCTCGAATCCGCGCGTTTTCCTGCCAGCCGGTCTGATTCTGGCCGCCGCAGTGATGCTGTTCATGGGCTTTGTGCCGTGGGCGACATCGAGTATTGCTATTATGTTTGTGCTGCTGTTCCTCTGCGGATGGTTCCAGGGGATGGGCTGGCCGCCGTGTGGCCGTACTATGGTGCACTGGTGGTCGCAGAAAGAGCGTGGAGGAATTGTTTCCGTCTGGAACTGTGCGCACAACGTGGGTGGCGGTCTGCCTCCGCTGTTGTTCCTGCTGGGTATGGCCTGGTTCAATGACTGGAAAGCGGCGCTGTATATGCCTGCTTTCGGTGCGATCGTCGTCGCGCTGATTGCTTTTGCCCTGATGCGTGATACGCCGCAGTCCTGTGGTCTGCCGCCTATCGAAGAGTATAAGAACGACTATCCGGACGATTACACCGAGAAAGCGGAAGAAGAGCTGACTGCGAAGCAGATCTTCATGCAGTACGTACTGCCGAACAAACTGTTGTGGTACATCGCTATCTCTAACGTGTTTGTTTATCTGCTGCGTTACGGCATCCTGGACTGGTCACCGACCTACCTGAAAGAAGTGAAGCATTTCGCACTGGACAAATCATCCTGGGCCTACTTCCTGTATGAGTATGCGGGTATTCCGGGCACGCTGCTGTGCGGCTGGATGTCGGATAAAGTCTTCCGTGGTAACCGTGGCGCGACCGGCGTGTTCTTTATGACGCTGGTAACTATTGCAACCATCGTTTACTGGATGAACCCGGCAGGCAACCCGAACGTGGATATGGCTTGTATGATCATCATCGGCTTCCTGATCTACGGCCCGGTAATGTTGATTGGTCTGCACGCGCTGGAACTGGCACCGAAAAAAGCGGCGGGAACGGCGGCTGGCTTTACCGGTCTGTTCGGTTATCTCGGTGGTTCTGTGGCCGCGAGCGCCATTGTTGGTTACACCGTTGACTTCTTCGGTTGGGACGGCGGCTTTATGGTGATGATTGGCGGTAGCGTGCTGGCGGTTATTCTGCTGGTAGTCGTCATGATTGGCGAAAAACGCCATCACGAAGAGATGGAACTGAAGCGTAACGGGGGCTAATAGATGAAAACCACATTGAAAAGTCTCAGCGTGGCGCTGATGCTCGCAGGTATGGTGGTCAGCAGTGCAGCGGTTGCCGCAGATAAAATCGTGATTGCGCATCGTGGCGCCAGCGGTTATCTGCCGGAGCATACGCTGCCAGCAAAAGCGATGGCCTATGCCCAGGGTGCGGATTATCTGGAGCAGGATTTGGTTATGACCAAGGATGACCATCTGGTCGTCCTGCATGACCACTATCTTGACCGCGTCACCGATGTTGCCGAGCGTTTTCCGGATCGTGCGCGTAAAGATGGGCGTTACTACGCCATCGACTTTACGCTGGATGAAATTAAATCGCTGAAATTTACCGAAGGCTTCGATATCGAAAATGGCAAAAAGGTCCAGACCTACCCAGGGCGCTTCCCGATGGGTAAATCTGATTTCCGCGTGCACACGTTCGAAGAAGAGATTGAGTTTGTTCAGGGATTAAATCATTCCACCGGTAAAAACATAGGTATTTACCCGGAAATGAAAGCACCGTGGTTCCATCACCAGGAAGGGAAGGACATTGCGGCTAAAACACTGGAAGTACTGAAAAAGTACGGGTATACCGACAAGAACGACAAGGTCTATCTACAGTGTTTTGATGTTGCAGAGTTGAAGCGCATTAAAAATGAACTGGAACCGAAGATGGGGATGGATCTCAATCTGGTACAGTTGATTGCGTACACTGACTGGAATGAAACCCAGGAGAAAAAGCCGGACGGCAGTTGGGTGAATTACAACTACGACTGGATGTTTAAACCGGGTGCCATGAAGCAGGTTGCGCAGTATGCGGACGGCATTGGGCCGGACTACCACATGCTGATTGATGAGAAGTCGAAGAAGGGCAATATCTCGTTAACTGGCATGGTGCAGGACGCACATCAGAGTAAGATGGTGGTGCATCCTTATACCGTTCGCGCCGATCAACTGCCGGATTACACCACTGACGTAAACCAGCTGTATGACATTCTTTATAACAAGGCGGGCGTTGACGGGCTGTTCACCGACTTTCCCGACAAAGCAGTGAAATTCTTGAATAAAGAGTGATGGCGTAAGGCCTGTGATGCACCTCCGGTCACAGGCCTTAATGGATGAACGTTTTAACTGCTAGATAAGGCCGTCTGCTGTCAACGTTTCCATACATGCCTGCAGGAGAAATAAAGGGCTGCCGTCCACCGGCGGCTCTTTTGCCAGTAAGGATATCTGTCGATAGAACGTTGGTTCCAGCGCGACTGAGCGTACTTTCCCACCAACCGCCTTCAGCGTTAATTCCGGTAATAATGCTATACCCAGCCCCTGACGAATAAAGCTCATCGCGGTATCCGGATGGTTAAACTCGTATTTAATGACCGGTTCAATCCCCTTCTCTTTAAATAGCGCCATGATGCTTAATTCATAGCGACCTTTGCTGATAATGAGCGGTTCTCCAACCAGTTGTTCCACTGAAATCGTGCTATTGGCCGCCAGCGGATGGCTTTCAGGAACTACAACGGTAAATTTGTCGCGATACACCGGTACGCAGTACATGCCATTTACCGGGAAATGCACAAATCCCGCATCGATATCCCCACTGCGCAGGGAATCAACTATTGCCGTGCTGTTTTCTTCATAAGGGATAATTTTGATATGCGGGTGGTGCTGTTCGAAGTGGTGGATGATGCCGGGCAAAATGCAGGCACAGGCGCTGGGAAAGCAGCCGATACGCAGGGTTCTGGCCGGGTTTTGTCGCTCCTGCTCGGCAATCTCTTTCACCGCGTTGGTTTCAGACACGATCGTCCGCAGGTGTGAAACGATCCGACTCCCGGCCGGACTAAGTTGAATGTCTTTGCGGCGTTCGCGGATAAGAATATCAACCCCTAGCTCTTCCTCTAGCGCTGAAATTGCCTGGCTAACGGCGGATTGGGTCATGTACAGCCGCTTGCTGGCTTCGGTAAATCCACCGTACTCAAGTACGGCAAGCAGGGCGTGGATCTGAGTTAGTGTCATTAGTTTCTTCTAATCAACAATATTAAAACGATTAATTTCTCTAATATAATGGACCTGTTTATACTTGCGGTCTACCGTAAAATCACACTTCGACGCACCTGTCCGTAGTTCAGTTGAGCTGAGCGTTGCCTGCGTGCGCCGTCTGGACAGGTTGTCGAATATGAAAGAAAAACTGTGGACGAAAGATTTTTGGGCAATAACGATAATCAGCTTTATTATATTTTTTGTTTTTTATGTCCTGCTCACGCTGTTACCGATCTATATTTCGGATCGCCTGCATGCCACTCCAGATAAGGCCGGATTATTAGTCACCTTCTTTTTGGGGGCCGCAATTGTTGTGCGCCCGTTTGCGGGACAATGGATAGGAAAATATTCGAATAAAACAATTCTGGTGCTCTCTTCTCTGGCCTTTTTGGTGGTCACTGCGCTGTATCCTGTTTGCCACTCAATTGAATCACTGCTGTTGATTCGGGTGCTTCATGGTGTAACGTTTGGCGTTATTACCACGGTAAAAGGAACGATTTCCGCGCGGTTGATACCGGCCTCCCGACGTGGGGAGGGCATCAGTTTTTTCTCGTTAGCCATGGGACTGGCAATGGTTGTGGGGCCGTGGGTAGGGCTGAACATGGCACGCTGGGGAGCTTTTACCACAGCATTCTGGCTGTGTAGCGCGGTTGCCGTACTGGGTATTATCCTGTCATTGATTGTCGCCGTACCGCCGGTTATCCGTCATGCTGACGGCTCAAAACCGAAGCTGGGATTTGCGGCAATGTTTGATCGCGCCGCACTGCCTTTCGCGATGGTGACGTTTTTCATGACCTTTTCCTACGCGGGCGTTTCCGCTTTTCTCGCACTGTATGCGCGCGAGCTCGATCTGATGGCCGCCGCCAGTAATTTCCTGTTGTGTTACGCCATTTGCCTGATGATCTGTCGAACCTTTACCGGCAATGTTTGTGATAAAAAAGGGCCGAAATACGTGGTCTATCCGTGTTTGCTGGCTTTCACAGTCGGGCTGGTGGCGCTTGGCTATACTAACGGTAGCATTATGATGATTATTTCCGGTGGATTAATTGGCATCGGTTATGGTTCGGTCACACCCGTATTTCAGACACAAATTATTAGTTCGGTGGAACCCCATAAAATTGGTATCGCCAATTCGCTGTTTTTCAATGCGATGGATGCAGGAATGGCAATCGGCGCGTTTATCATGGGGATGATGGTCGAGGGTGTGGGATATCGGGCGATTTATCTGGTGGGGGCGCTGCTGGTGGTACTGGCCGGAGCGTTGTATATCATGCAGATGAAAAAACGCGGAGACGTGGTACTGGTCTCCGCGCATGAAGTTCACTAAACACTACAGCTCTATTTCAATATCGCCTTTTGCCCGGCAACAGCACGGCAATATTTCACCGGGCTGAATGAAGGCCAGCGGTTCTGCAATCCAGTCAACCTGTCCCGCCACCAGGCGGGTACGGCAGGAGCCGCAGTAGCCTTCACGACACTGATATTCGACTTCAACATCGTGCGACTCGAGCGCGGCAAGCAGGGAAGGGTGTTCATCCTGGCACAGCAACTGCGTGCCAGAGATGCGCAGAGTCACGCGGCCCATCAGAGCTGGAAGTTACTCAGATCGTCAGTATCGACTTCGGCATCGATCTGGCCGACCAGATAAGAGCTGACTTCCACTTCCTGCGGCGCAACCTGGACGTTGTCAGACACCAGCCAGGTATTGATCCAAGGGATCGGGTTAGAACGTGTCTGGAATGGCAGATCGAGTCCAACAGCCTGCATACGGATGTTGGTGATGTACTCAACATACTGGCACAGAATGTCTTTGTTCAGGCCAATCATTGAGCCATCACGGAACAGATAGTCTGCCCACTCTTTTTCCTGCAGCGCGGCCTGTACGAACAGGTCGTAGCACTCTTGTTTGCACTCTTCGGCAATTTCCGCCATCTCCGGATCGTCCACGCCGCTGCGCAGCAGGTTCAGCATATGCTGAGTACCGGTCAGGTGCAGGGCTTCGTCGCGGGCGATCAGACGAATAATTTTCGCGTTGCCTTCCATCAGTTCACGTTCGGCGAAGGCGAAAGAGCAGGCGAAGCTGACATAAAAGCGGATCGCTTCCAGCGCGTTCACGCTCATCAGGCACAGATACAGCTTCTTCTTCAGCTCACGCAGGTTTACGACAACCGTTTTACCATTAACGGTATGCGTGCCTTCACCGAGCAAATGCCAGTAGCTGGTCATCTCGATCAATTCGTCGTAGTAGCTGGAGATGCCTTCTGCGCGTTTCTGGATTTGCTCGTTGGTGACGATATCGTCAAACACCACCGCCGGATCGTTAACAATATTACGGATGATGTGGGTGTAAGAGCGGGAGTGGATCGTTTCAGAAAACGCCCACGTTTCCACCCAGGTTTCCAGTTCAGGGATCGAGATTAACGGCAGCAGCGCGACGTTAGGACTACGTCCCTGAATGGAGTCCAGCAGCGTCTGATACTTCAGGTTGCTGATGAAGATATGTTTTTCATGTTCCGGCAATGCCTGGAAGTCGATACGATCGCGAGAAACATCGACTTCTTCCGGACGCCAGAAGAAAGAGAGCTGCTTTTCGATCAGTTTTTCAAAGATGTCATATTTTTGCTGATCGTAGCGGGCGACGTTCACCGGCTGGCCGAAGAACATCGGCTCCAGAAGCTGATCATTTTTCGTCTGTGAAAAAGTGGTGTATGCCATTGATGTGAATCCTGTCTGGAATGTACTGCCGGATGCGCTTTGCTTATCCGGCCTACAATACCGCGAATTAATTTGTAGGCCGGGTAAGCGTTACGCCACCCGGCAAAAGATTAAATCTTACATGCGCCGCTTTCGCAGCCATCGTCCTGAATGGACGGTACCAGATCGTCCTGAGAGTCTTCCGCACCGTCACGGGTGTTCTGATAATACAGCGTTTTAACACCAAATTTGTAGGCGGTGAGCAGGTCTTTCAGCAACTGCTGCATCGGTACTTTTCCGGACGGGAAGCGCGACGGATCGTAGTTGGTGTTGGCGGAAATCGACTGATCGATAAATTTCTGCATGATGCCTACCAGCTGCAGATAGCCGTCGTTGTTTGGCATTTCCCACAGCAGTTCGTATGCGTCGTGCAGGTGTTCGTAGTCCGGCACGACCTGACGCAGAATCCCATCTTTCGATGCTTTGATGCTCACGTAACCGCGTGGCGGTTCAATGCCGTTGGTGGCGTTGGAGATCTGTGAAGAGGTCTCGGACGGCATCAGGGCTGACAGCGTGGAGTTACGCAGGCCGTGAGTCTTGATAGATTCACGCAGCTGTTCCCAGTCCATATGCAGCGGTTCGTTAGCGATAGCATCAAGATCTTTTTTATAGGTATCAATCGGCAGAATACCTTTCGCATAGGTGGTTTCGTTAAACCATGGGCATGCGCCTTGCTCTTTTGCCAGCTCGTTAGAAGCCTTCAGCAGGTAATATTGAATCGCTTCAAAGGTTTTGTGAGTCAGGTTATTGGCGCTGCCGTCAGAGTAGCGTTTACCGTTTTTCGCCAGCCAGTAAGCGTAGTTGATCACGCCAATACCCAGCGTACGACGACCCATCGCACCGCGTTTGGCGGCCGGAATCGGATAATCCTGGTAATCGAGCAGCGCATCCAGCGCACGTACCGCCAGTACAGCCAGCTCTTCCAGTTCGTCCAGACTTTCGATAGCGCCCAGGTTAAATGCGGACAGTGTACACAGCGCAATTTCGCCGTTTTCATCGTTAACGTCGGTCAGCGGTTTGGTCGGCAGGGCGATTTCCAGGCACAGGTTGGACTGGCGTACCGGCGCGACAACCGGATCAAACGGGCTATGGGTGTTGCAGTGGTCAACGTTCTGAATGTAGATACGACCGGTCGAGGCACGTTCCTGCATCATTAGTGAGAACAGCTCAACTGCTTTTACGCGCTGTTTGCGGATGCTGTCGTCGTTTTCATATTGGGTGTACAGACGCTCGAACTCATCCTGATCGGCGAAGAACGCGTCATACAGACCCGGGACGTCGGACGGGCTAAACAGGGTGATGTCGCCGCCTTTCAGCAGACGGGTGTACATCAGCTTGTTGATTTGTACGCCATAGTCCATGTGACGAACGCGGTTGCCTTCGACGCCACGGTTGTTTTTCAGGACCAGCAGGCTTTCAACTTCCAGGTGCCACATTGGGTAGAACAGCGTGGCTGCACCACCGCGTACGCCCCCCTGAGAGCAGGATTTCACCGCAGTCTGGAAATGCTTGTAGAACGGAATACAGCCGGTGTGGAACGCTTCACCGCCGCGAATCGGGCTACCCAGCGCACGGATGCGACCAGCGTTAATGCCGATACCGGCACGCTGAGAAACGTATTTCACAATTGCGCTGGAGGTTGCGTTGATGGAGTCCAGGCTGTCGCCGCACTCGATCAGTACGCAGGAGCTGAACTGACGCGTTGGGGTACGCACGCCGGACATAATTGGCGTCGGCAGCGAGATTTTGAACGTAGAAACGGCGTCGTAGAAACGTTTTACATATTGCAGACGTGTTTCACGCGGATAGTTAGAGAACAGGCAAGCCGCTACCAGAATGTAGAGGAACTGTGCGCTTTCATAGATCTCACCGGTAACACGGTTTTGCACCAGATATTTACCTTCCAACTGCTTCACCGCAGCGTAGGAGAAGGTCATATCACGGTCGTGTACGATGAACGAGTCCATCTGCTTGAACTCTTCTTCCGTGTAGTCTTCCAGCAGATGATTGTCGTATTTGCCCATTTCAACCATTTTCACGACATGGTCGAACAGCTTTGGCGGTTCAAACTCACCGTAGGCTTTTTTACGCAGATGGAAAATCGCCAGACGGGCAGCCAGATATTGATAATCCGGCGCTTCGCGGGAGATCAGGTCGGCGGCTGCTTTGATGATTGTTTCATGGATGTCGGAGGTCTTGATTCCGTCATAAAACTGAATGTGGGAGCGCAGCTCGACCTGAGAAATCGATACGTTATTCAGTCCTTCTGCCGCCCAATCCAGAACTCGGTGGATTTTGTCGAGATTGATGCGCTCTGTACTACCATCACGCTTTGTCACCAGCAGACTCTGATTCATGTGGTTTTTTACCTGTCCGTGAAAGAAAAAATATCCCCCATATTATCCACAGAGTCATGTTGTGACTAAGTCTGTGGATAAATACTATATGTAGGGGTTGTTTGATAAAATAGACGCTATATGGTGAGTATTCTAGTAGGGATTCTTTTCAGCACAAGAGTTGATTTTGAGGTTAAATTGAGGTTGCAAAAGGGTGATAATCGCTAAGTGCGCGTCTTATAAGGCCTGGCGGGGATGTCAATAATTGAGAAAAAAAATAGAAAATTTGATCGAGTGCTGATTTCTTCATCTAAGGCAAGGAAAGTTCTTATGATCTGGCACAGGATTTGTAGGCCTGATAAGCGAAACATCATCAGGCATGGTTCCAATAAGCATGCCGGATGGCGGCGTTGCACGCTTTATCCGGCCTACTGGAGCGGTTAATCAACCTTGGCGGTGGTATGTACCATATAGTTCACATCAACGCCCGGGCCAAGTTTGAAGGTGTTGGTGATGGGGTTGTAATGCAGGCCGGTCATATGGCGCTCTTTCAGTACGGTCTGGTCAACCCACTCTAATAATTCAGCAGGCTTAATAAATTTTTTCACATCGTGCGTGCCTTTCGGCACCATGCGCAGAATATATTCCGCTCCGACCACCGCCATCAGCCAGGATTTGCCGTTGCGGTTAAGCGTGGAGAAAAATACTTCACCACCCGGTTTGACCAACCTGGCGCAAGCTCTGACCACTGACTGTGGGTCTGGCACGTGCTCCAGCATTTCCATGCAGGTGACAACGTCATACTGATGTGCATGCTTTTCCGCATGCTCTTCGACGGTTTCTTGTACGTACTCTACCTGGATACCGCTTTCCAGCGCATGCAGTTTCGCTACCTGCAGCGGTTCAAAACCCATGTCCAGTCCGGTGACGGTGGCGCCTTCGCGCGCCATACTCTCCGCCAGAATACCGCCGCCGCATCCGACGTCGAGTACCTTTTTACCAAACAGGCCGCCTGAGCGCTCAGTAATATAGCCCAGACGCAGTGGGTTAATGCGGTGCAGCGGCTTAAATTCACCCTCAAGATCCCACCAGCGTGACGCGACTGCTTCAAACTTGGCAATTTCTTCATGGTCAACGTTGTGAGCTACCGGAGGTTTTTCGGCATTCATTGGGGCTTCTACTCCTAAATTTGCGATGCAAATGAGTATATCAGCCTGACGGGATGAATAAAGCCTCTGTCAGGGGGAATCCATTTACCTGAATCTGCACGGATGTGTTATAATTTGCGACCTTTGAATCCGGGATACAGTAGAGGGATAGCGGTTAGATGAGCGACCTTGCGAGAGAAATTACACCGGTCAACATTGAGGAAGAGCTGAAGAGCTCCTATCTGGATTATGCGATGTCGGTCATTGTTGGCCGTGCGCTGCCGGACGTCCGAGATGGCCTGAAACCGGTTCACCGTCGCGTACTTTACGCCATGAACGTATTGGGCAACGACTGGAATAAAGCCTATAAAAAATCTGCCCGTGTCGTTGGTGACGTAATCGGTAAATACCACCCTCATGGTGATACCGCCGTTTACGACACCATTGTTCGTATGGCGCAGCCATTCTCCTTGCGCTACATGCTGGTAGATGGTCAGGGTAACTTTGGTTCTGTCGATGGCGACTCCGCAGCGGCGATGCGTTATACGGAAATCCGTATGTCGAAAATCGCCCATGAGCTGATGGCTGACCTGGAAAAAGAAACGGTTGATTTCGTCGACAACTATGACGGCACCGAACAAATTCCTGACGTCATGCCGACCAAAATTCCTAACCTGCTGGTGAACGGTTCGTCCGGTATCGCGGTAGGTATGGCGACCAACATTCCGCCGCACAACCTGACCGAAGTGATCAACGGCTGTCTGGCATATATTGACGATGAAGACATCAGCATTGAAGGGCTGATGGAACATATTCCGGGTCCGGACTTCCCGACTGCCGCGATCATCAACGGTCGTCGTGGTATCGAAGAAGCCTACCGTACCGGTCGTGGCAAAGTGTACATTCGCGCACGCGCGGAAGTCGAAGCGGATGCCAAAACGGGTCGTGAAACCATCATCGTTCACGAAATTCCGTATCAGGTAAACAAAGCGCGCCTGATTGAGAAAATCGCCGAGCTGGTAAAAGACAAACGCGTTGAAGGCATCAGCGCGCTGCGTGACGAGTCTGACAAAGACGGTATGCGCATCGTGATTGAAGTGAAACGCGATGCGGTCGGGGAAGTGGTTCTGAACAACCTCTATTCCCAGACCCAACTGCAGGTTTCCTTCGGTATCAACATGGTTGCATTGCACCATGGCCAGCCGAAGATCATGAACCTGAAAGATATTATTGCCGCGTTCGTACGTCACCGCCGTGAAGTCGTAACCCGTCGTACTATCTTTGAACTGCGTAAAGCCCGCGACCGTGCGCACATCCTTGAAGCGCTGGCGATTGCGCTGGCGAACATCGATCCGATCATCGAACTGATCCGCCGCGCGCCGACCCCGGCTGAAGCGAAAGCTGCGCTGGTTGCGCGTTCGTGGGAACTGGGCAACGTTTCCGCCATGCTGGAACGTGCCGGTGATGACGCCGCGCGTCCTGAATGGCTGGAGCCGGAATTTGGCGTGCGTGACGGTCAGTACTATCTGACTGAACAGCAGGCCCAGGCTATTCTGGATCTGCGTTTGCAGAAACTGACCGGCCTTGAGCACGAAAAACTGCTCGACGAATACAAAGAGCTGCTGGAACAGATCGCTGAACTGCTGCACATTCTGGGCAGCGCCGATCGTCTGATGGAAGTTATCCGTGAAGAGATGGAGCTGATTCGTGAACAATTCGGTGACGCTCGTCGTACTGAAATCACCGCGAACAGCGCTGACATCAACATCGAAGATCTGATTAGCCAGGAAGATGTTGTCGTAACCTTGTCTCATCAGGGCTACGTGAAATATCAGCCGTTAACCGATTACGAAGCGCAGCGTCGTGGCGGTAAAGGTAAATCAGCAGCACGCATTAAAGAAGAAGACTTTATTGACCGCCTGCTGGTGGCCAACACCCATGACACGATCCTCTGCTTCTCCAGCCGTGGTCGTTTGTACTGGATGAAGGTCTATCAGTTGCCGGAAGCAAGCCGTGGCGCGCGTGGACGTCCAATCGTCAACCTGCTGCCGCTGGAAGCTAACGAACGTATTACCGCAATTCTGCCAGTACGTGAGTACGAAGAGGGCGTGAACGTCTTCATGGCAACCGCCAGCGGTACCGTGAAGAAAACGGCGCTGACCGAATTCAGCCGTCCGCGTTCTGCCGGTATTATTGCGGTTAACCTGAACGAAGGCGACGAACTGATTGGTGTAGATCTGACATCCGGCAGTGACGAAGTCATGTTGTTCTCTGCGGCAGGTAAAGTGGTGCGCTTTAAAGAAGATGCTGTCCGTGCAATGGGTCGTACCGCGACCGGTGTACGCGGTATCAAGCTGGCGGAAAAAGATAGCGTGGTATCGCTGATCGTTCCGCGCGGTGAAGGTGCGATCCTGACCGTTACTCAGAACGGTTACGGTAAACGTACGGCGGCGGAAGAGTATCCGACCAAGTCTCGTGCGACCCAGGGCGTTATCTCCATCAAGGTTACCGAGCGCAACGGTTCCGTTGTTGGCGCAGTGCAGGTTGAAGATACCGACCAGATCATGATGATCACCGACGCAGGTACGCTGGTACGTACTCGCGTGTCGGAAATCAGCGTGGTAGGGCGTAATACCCAGGGTGTGATCCTTATCCGTACTGCGGAAGACGAAAACGTCGTGGGTCTGCAACGCGTTGCTGAACCGGTTGATGATGAAGAGCTCGACTCCATCGACGGAAGTGCAGCTGAAGGTGACGAGGATATCGCACCTGAAGCGGAAAGCGATGACGATGCAGCAGCGGATGACGCTGACGAGTAATTAAGACGCTATAAAAAGGGCCGGAGAAATCCGGCCCTTTTTTTAATGGCATTGCGACAAAAGACATTTACCGCTACCTTAACCACACTCTATTAATGCCCTGAGGCGGAGCTTCGCCCCTTTGAAATACCTTGCTTCCGTTCATTCAACCCTAAAAGTCTCACGCTACCTGTTCAGAGCGTTGGCGCTCGTTATCTGGTGTCTGATTGCGTTTGCTTCCGTGTTCTACATTGTGAATGCGCTGCACCAGCGAGAGTCTGAGATCCATCAGGAGCTTAATCTCAGCTCCGATCAGGCCCAGCGCTACATTCAGCGCACATCTGATGTCATTAAAGAACTGAAATATATTGCCGAGAATCGCTTAACGGCGGAAAACGGTGTGATGTCGCTGCGGGCGCGAGATGATAAAACCGTCGTGCCTAATTTTGAGCCGTTGTTTGCCGACTCCGACTGTTCTGTCATGGGCAACGCCTGGCGAGGTTCTCTGGAATCACTGGCATGGTTTATGCGTTACTGGCGCGACAACTTTTCCGCCGCCTATGATTTAAATCGAGTGTTCCTGATCGGCAGCGACAACCTCTGTATGGCCAATTTCGGTTTGCGTGATATGCCCGTTGAACGTGACGAGGCCCTGAAGGCGCTGCATGAGCGCATTATTAAGTATCGTAATGCTACGCAAGACGAAAATGGCAACAACTTGTTCTGGATCAGCCAGGGGCCACGTCCGGGAGTAGGGTATTTCTATGCGCTGACGCCGGTTTACCTCGCCAATCGCCTCCAGGCGCTGTTGGGCGTAGAGCAGCCAATTCGCATGGAGAATTTCTTCACGCCGGGCAGTTTACCGATGGGCGTGACCATCCTCGACGAAAATGGGCATGCGCTAATTTCTCTCACTGGCCCTGAAGGGAATATTAAGGCTGAGCCCCACTGGATGCAGGAACGCTCCTGGTTTGGTTACACACCGGGTTTCCGCGAGCTGGTATTGAAGAAGAATCTGCCTCCGTCCTCCCTGAGCATCGTGTACTCCGTACCGGTCGATCTGGTGCTGGAGCGGATCCGCATGATGATCCTGAACGCTATCTTGTTGAACGTGCTGGTCGGGGCGGCATTGTTTATGCTCACGCGCATGTATGAACGGCGCATTTTTATTCCAGCGGAAAGCGATGCTCAGCGTCTGGAAGAACATGAGCAGTTTAACCGTAAAATCGTAGCTTCTGCGCCGGTGGGTATTTGTATTCTGCGCACGATGGATGGCATTAACATCCTGAGTAACGAACTGGCGCACACCTATCTGAACATGCTGACGCATGAAGACCGTCAGCGGTTAACGCAAATTATTTGCGGCCAACAGGTCAATTTTGTTGATGTGCTGACCAGCAACAATACCAATCTGCAAATCAGCTTTGTGCACTCGCGCTATCGCAATGAAAACGTGGCAATTTGTGTCCTGGTTGATGTCAGTGCGCGCGTTAAAATGGAAGAGTCGTTGCAGGAGATGGCGCAGGCGGCGGAACAGGCCAGCCAGTCCAAATCGATGTTCCTTGCGACGGTGAGCCATGAGCTACGTACACCTCTATATGGCATTATCGGTAACCTTGATTTGTTGCAAACCAAAGAGTTACCGAGTGGGGTGGATCGTCTGGTAACGGCGATGAATAACTCTTCCAGTCTGCTGCTGAAAATTATCAGCGATATTCTCGACTTCTCAAAAATTGAATCTGAACAGCTGAAGATTGAGCCGCGAGAGTTTTCACCGCGTGAAGTCATGAACCATATTACGGCTAACTATTTGCCGCTGGTGGTCCGCAAGCAGTTGGGGTTGTACTGCTTTATCGACCCGGATGTGCCTGTGGCGCTGAATGGCGATCCGATGCGTTTACAACAGGTGATTTCTAATCTGCTGAGTAACGCAATCAAGTTTACCGATACCGGTTGTATTGTGCTGCACGTGCAGTGCAGCGGCGACTACCTGAGCATTCGAGTGCGTGATACCGGTGTAGGGATCCCTGCCAAAGAGGTGGTTCGGTTGTTCGATCCTTTCTTCCAGGTGGGGACTGGCGTACAGCGTAATTTCCAGGGAACGGGACTCGGTTTGGCGATTTGTGAAAAACTGATCAGCATGATGGATGGGGATATTTCCGTCGATTCCGAGCCGGGAATGGGGAGTCAGTTTACGCTACGTATTCCGCTGTATGGCGCACAGTATCCGCTGAAAAAGGGTGTTGAAGGATTGGCTGGCACGCGTTGCTGGCTGGCAGTACGTAATGCGTCACTGTACCATTTTCTCGAATCCAGCCTGACGCGTAACGGGATGACGGTGCTGAGATATGAGGGACAACAGCCCGATGCGGATGACCTGCTGGTGGCTGACGATGTGCTGGAACAGGCGTGGCAGGGACGGGCTGCGGTGATTTTCTGCCGCCGCCATATTGGCATTCCGCTGGAAAGAGAGCCTGGAGAATGGGTACACAGCGTGGCGTCACCGCACGAACTGCCTGCGCTGTTGGCGCATATATACAGTGTAGAGCTGGGGAGTGAAGATCTCTCCACGGCGCTGCCAGCCCCGGATAAAGCCGGTGCGACGAACGATGACATGATGATCCTGGTTGTTGACGATCACCCTATCAACCGGCGCTTACTGGCCGATCAGTTGGGATCGTTGGGATATCAGTGTAAAACGGCGAATGACGGTGTGGATGCGCTCAATGTACTCAGCAAAAACCATATCGACATTGTGCTGAGTGACGTTAACATGCCAAATATGGATGGTTATCGCCTGACGCAGCGTATCCGCCAGCTAGGGTTAACGCTGCCTGTTGTGGGGGTAACGGCAAACGCGCTTGCCGAAGAGAAGCAGCGTTGTCTGGAATCAGGTATGGATAGCTGTCTGTCCAAGCCGGTGACCTTAGACGTATTGAAGCAAACGCTGGCGGTCTATGCGGAAAGAGTGAGAAAAACGCGGGGATAGGGAATAAAAGAGCCGGATGGCGGCGTTAGTCTTATCCGGCCTACGAAACGTGCACGATGCTGTATGTTCGTAGGCCTGATAAACGCAGCGCCATCAGGCATTTTGACGTGATAAAGAATTATTCTTTGTCTGACGGACTCAGCGTCACGGAGGAGAGGTAATTCAGCAGTGCGATATCGTTTTCCACACCGAGCTTCATCATTGCCGATTTTTTCTGGCTACTGATGGTTTTAATGCTGCGGTTGAGCTTTTTGGCGATCTCAGTAACCAGGAAACCTTCGGCAAACAAGCGCAGAACTTCACTCTCTTTCGGTGACAGACGTTTGTCGCCATAGCCGCTGGCGCTGATTTTCTCCAGCAGACGAGACACGCTTTCCGGGGTAAATTTCTTACCTTTCTGCAGCGCGGCCAGCGCTTTTGGCAGGTCGGTTGGCGCACCTTGCTTCAGTACGATCCCTTCAATATCGAGATCCAGTACCGCGCTCAGGATAGCCGGATTGTTGTTCATGGTCAGAACGATAATCGACAGGCTCGGGAAATGACGCTTGATATATTTAATTAACGTGATCCCATCACCGTATTTATCTCCCGGCATGGAGAGGTCGGTAATCAACACATGCGCATCCAACTTAGGCAAATTGTTGATCAGTGCAGTGGAGTCTTCAAATTCGCCGACAACATTTACCCACTCGATTTGCTCAAGTGATTTACGAATACCGAACAGTACAATCGGGTGGTCATCGGCAATAATTACGTTCATAGTGTTCATGTATTGGGCTACCTTGCTACAGCAAGCTCTTGACGTAAACGTCAATGTCGCTGATGTATTTTTCTATACCTGGAGCATCTTTCTCTTGAATAAGATGTTCCAGCGCTTCACATAACTGCTTGCCGGGTACCAGATTAAGCATGGCAAACACGCCTTTCAGGCGATGGGCCGTTTGGGCTAATGCAGCGAAATCGCTGATAGCCGCCTCAGTATACAACCTCTTAACATCATCCGGTACTGTGTCTACAAAGAGTGCGTAGTAACCACTGGCATGAAGTTCGGCGTTTTCATCTCCGCCGAGGGGGAGTTCCTGGAACTCTTCTTGTGCCAGCTGCTCTTCAATCAGCTCAAGGACAGCTTCCTGCATAGCATTGCTCATATTAAAGTTGACGCGCAGCTGACCGGGGCCAATTTTCCGTACGCCAGACTCATCATCGCTTAAAAGCAAGCCCGAGGCAGTAAGATTAGACGGATTATCCGTTAAAAAGAGATCATATTCTTGACTATTCAACCGTTCATCGGGCGTGATGCAGGTTGCTCCCCAGTTTTCCAGTTGACGTAATACAATGCTCCGTACGTCATTTGAGGTGACATCAACCATTACGCAGACGTCATCCAACAGGCGCTCTTCACTATCAGCATGTTGATCGTGCAGCGGCATTTTAACATGGACGATGTAACGTGTTCCAAGTTCTTCCCGTGCTTTAATATTCAGGTGTCCGCCAAGCTTGCGGGCTAACTGATCGCACAGCCAGAACGTCAGCGGGTTGGCTTTGCCATACCGATCGCCCTGCGTGTCATTAATGAATGGGAAATGGAGATTATCAACTTCATTTAATGTGACGCCTTCCCCGGTATCCAGAATGCGGAAGGTCAGGCGTTCGGCCTCCGACTCATCCTGGTCGACTTCCAGCGTGATTTTACCTATCTGCGTGGTGGTTACCGCATATTGGATCAACAGCAGCAAAATACGGCGCAAGGCATCGCGATCGCCACGGCGTTCGTCATGGGCGCTTAGGTGATTTTTAATCAGTAGCTGCAGCCCTTTACGCTTAATGGCCGGCAGAACTTCCGGAACCACGTCGTCAATTAATGCCTGCACGGAAAACAGTGTGGATTCACCTTTCCAGGCATCGTTCTCCAGCAGGTTGGCTAGCTGGATTTCGTCCACCATCCGCACCAGAACGTCGGCCTGATTGGCCAGTTTCTGGCTGTCTGGTGTATTGAGCGCGGCGGCATTAGCAGCCAGCGTTTTCGCGGGGTCTTTCAGCGCGCTGCCAATATTCTGCATAAAGGCCGCTCGGGCCTGCTGGTTTTTCTCATACAGCCGCTGCGCTTGTTTCAGCTTCTTATTGACCAGCACCTCGCGGTCCTGGTCACGAATGATAAAGATCTGCGTTCTCGGGGAGATCTGGCTGCGAAACAGTCTGATTTCATACAGTTCATTATTGATGGTGGCCTGAATCACTCCCTGATGCTGCTCTGCCATATTGGTAATATTTTGCAGATTTAAATGCGGCAGCAGGTGGTCGGCAATTTTATTGCTGATAACCGTGCGGTTTGCTTCCTGATCGTGTACCAGTAATCCCAGCGGCAGAAGGGAAACAATCTCTTCATTGATTGCGCGCAGAACACGCAACTCATTATTTGCCGCAAGATTTGGCGCCACCTGGGTGGAACGGGCAGGGAGGTGGCGAAAGGTGGTATAGCCAAACAGCGCCAGAGCCAGTAACGCAATGTTCAGCAAAAGCGGTAGCAGAATGCTTTGCAATGTGTCGAGTAGCAATGAGCCAAACGGAACCTGCCACACCAGCCGCATATCCGTTGAGTTTAGCGCCGAAGAGATCTCAATTTTACTGTTGTTGAAATTAATGCTGACGCTGTCAGGCGACTCTTTTTCATTCAGGTGCTCGGTCGTTGAGGTGGCATCAGGTTCCAGATGGAAACTGTCCAGCGGCATACCGGGCGGGATCAAGTCATTAATCGGCAGGTCAAAGGCGACAACCGTTGCCAGATGTCCTGGCTGATTAAAGGTCGTGCGTAGCGTGAAGTAATGCCCGTTCTGCCAGGCCAGACGGCGCAGTGAAGAGAAGCTTTCACGTTCATCTAGCGCATTAGCCTGTTGCAGCATCTCAGCGCGCCGGGAATCGACAATATTCCCAATCGTCGATTCTTTAAAACCAGAGGTCAGATCTTTCAGCGGTAACGTTGAGATTAGGATCAGGCTGTTGTCCTGGCCATTCAGGTAATACATTGACCATGGGACATTCTCCGCGCCCCACAACGTGTCCAGATACGTTGAAATGCGCTGGGTCATTTCCAATGTAGAACTGTCATGCGAGCCGAAAATCAGCGCCTCAGTCTTTCTGCGCGGCTTCTCAAGATAATAGACGTCTTGTTTCAGACGTGTTTCCTGCAGCCCTTCTGCACCCGGCGAACTGGTTGAGGCGGCAATATTGTCATAGATTTGCCAGGTCACGTATCGCCAGGTATCGACCCTTTTATGAATGGCATGGGTAATATCAACAATCTGATAGCTCTTATCTTTTAACCAGGTGTTGACGGCGCTCTGGACCATAACACCCATCATCACCAACAGCACAACGATCAGTAATAAGAAGAAACGGGTAATACTTCCTGGTAACAGGGAGAATCGGGTGGAAACCGTTGTGTCAGACTGACTCATTCGTGTTTATGACCTGTTAAACGACGCGAAAGATGAAAGGGCAGTATAAAGGGTAATGTATGAATTACCACACTTACACCACGCCGCCTGGCCTGCATTCTTTGCGCCTGATTTTGTTGCAGCCATTACGATGTAAAGGTGTACAGAAGATAAAGGCGGGTACAAATATTCGTACGGAATGTATACATTTAGCATTAAATAACAAGAAATTATTTATCAAACTTATATCTGATCGTGACGCCCGAGATAGTTAATAGTCGTTATAGTTTTGCATCGGTAGCACGGAAAGGTAAGTTTTGTGTAAAGAAGGGTAAAAAAAAACCGAACGCAGAGCATTCGGCTGAAATAGGGGTAAACAGACATTCATAAATGAATGACGGTAATAAATAAAGTTAATGATGATAGCGGGTCTATTTTAGTTGCGAGTGAAAATTTTGTTTTGTCATTCAGTGCTATAAGATTTTTTTGTGTAATGCATTGATTTTAAAGATCATTAAAATGATTCTTGATTATTTGTGCTTATTTTGTCTGTTTTTTGATTTTAAAAAAGTTCCCTCATATTAATATTTTGAAACATCTATACCGATAAATGAAACACCTTAAAAGTTTTAGTATCATATTCGTGTTGGATTATTCTGTGTTTTTGCGGAGAATGAAGTTGCCGACTGGTTAATGACCTTAATCAGTATGCAGTGGCATAAAAAAGCAATAAAGGCATATAACAGAGGGTTAATAACATGAAAGTTAAAGTACTGTCCCTCCTGGTACCAGCACTGCTGGTAGCAGGCGCAGCGAATGCGGCTGAAATTTATAACAAAGACGGCAACAAATTAGATCTGTACGGTAAAGTCGACGGTCTGCACTATTTCTCCGACAACAAAGGTGATGATGGTGACAAGACTTACATGCGTATCGGCTTCAAAGGCGAAACTCAGGTTAACGACCAACTGACCGGTTACGGCCAGTGGGAATACCAGATTCAGGGTAACCAGAGTGAAGCGAGCAACGACGCCTGGACGCGTGTGGCATTCGCGGGTCTTAAATTCGCTGATGCAGGTTCTTTCGACTACGGTCGTAACTATGGCGTGACATATGATGTAACGTCCTGGACCGACGTTCTGCCGGAGTTCGGCGGCGACACCTACGGTGCTGATAACTTCATGCAGCAGCGTGGTAACGGTTATGCGACCTACCGTAACACTGACTTCTTCGGATTGGTTGATGGCCTGAACTTTGCCCTGCAGTACCAGGGTAAAAACGGCAGCGTAAGCGGTGAAAACGTAGGTGGTCGTAGCCTGCTGACCCAGAATGGCGACGGTTACGGCGGATCTGTGACCTATGATATCGGCGCTGGCTTTGGTGTCGGTGGTGCTATCACGACGTCTAAACGTACTGCTGATCAGAATGCTGTTGGCGTGTACGGTAGCGGTGACCGTGCAACGGTTTATACCGGTGGTCTGAAATACGATGCTAACAACGTTTACCTGGCAGCACAGTACTCCCAGTCCTATAACGCAACCCGTTTCGGTACCTCTAATGGTAGCAACCCGACTGCTGCATATGGCTTCGCGGATAAAGCACAGAATTTTGAAGTTGTGGCACAGTACCAGTTCGATTTCGGTCTGCGTCCATCCGTCGCTTACCTGCAGTCAAAAGGTAAAGACATCAGCAATGGTTTCACCAACTACGGTGACCAGGATATCGTGAAATATGTTGATGTTGGCGCAACCTACTACTTCAACAAAAATATGTCTACCTATGTTGATTACAAAATCAACCTGCTGGATGACAACAACTTCACCCGTGATGCTGGCATTGCTACCGATGACATCGTAGCGCTGGGTCTGGTTTACCAGTTCTAATCTGCGCTCATGTCGTTAAAAGGCCCTGCGGGGCCTTTTTTAATGTCGTTTTTCCGCCGTACAAACAACGATTTTTGGTGTACTCTTGCGCCCGTTCGCATGAGGATAATTACGTATGGAAATGAATTTTTATCGCGCAGCACTGCTGGCTGTGACCATCTTTTTTGTCGGGTGCGATGAGGCCCCGAAACCTGCTCAGACCACAATTCCTGCCACGGTTCTGGAAGGTAAAACGATGGGCACTTTCTGGCGGGTCAGTATGGTAGGCGTAGATGCCAAACGCGCAAGGGAACTGCAGGCTAAGATCCAGACTCAGCTTGATGCCGATGATCAACTGCTCTCCACCTATAAAAACGATTCTGCGTTAATGCGCTTTAACCTGTCGAAAAGTCTGTCGCCGTGGCCGGTTAATGACGCTATGGCGGATATCGTGACTTCGGCGCTACGCATTGGTGCAAAAACCGATGGGGCCATGGATATCACCGTGGGGCCGTTAGTCAACCTGTGGGGCTTTGGCCCGGATCAGCAGCCGTTGCATATTCCCACCCAGGGGCAAATTGACGCTGCAAAAGCGCAAACCGGGCTTTCTCATCTGAAAGTCGTGAATGAAGCGCATCAGAACTACCTGCAAAAAGACTTGCCGGATCTGTATGTTGATCTCTCAACCGTTGGCGAAGGGTACGCCGCCGATCATCTGGCTCGATTGATGGAGCAAGAGGGGATCGCCCGTTATCTGGTTTCCGTTGGTGGTGCGCTGAACAGCAGGGGAATGAATGCTGAAGGGCATCCGTGGCGAGTGGCAATCCAGAAACCCACCGATCGTGAAAACGCGGTGCAGGCGATTGTCGACATTAATGGGCATGGCATTAGCACCTCCGGCAGCTACCGGAACTATTATGAGCTGGACGGTAAGCGCCTTTCCCATGTTATCGACCCGCAAACCGGTCGCCCGATCGAACATAATCTGGTATCCGTAACGGTGATTGCGCCAACGGCGCTGGAAGCCGATGGCTGGGATACAGGATTGATGGTGCTCGGCCCGGAAAAGGCCAAAGAAGTAGTGCGTCGTGAAGGGCTGGCGGTCTATATGATTGTGAAAGAGGGTGAGGGGTTTAAAACCTGGATGTCGCCGCAGTTTAATAGCTTTCTGGTCAGCGAAAATAATTAAAAAGCAAGATTGCGGGTTTTTATGCCCGACGATGGGGACACACTGAGGCTAAGCGCTATGCTTAACAAAGGAGTCCGAAATGAAAAATCGTTTACGCATCACTGACGATGACCGTTGGCAGTCCGTTGTGGATCGCGACGTTGACGCCGATGGTCAGTTTGTTTTTGCCGTCCAGACTACCGGTATTTTCTGCCGTCCGTCCTGTCGGGCAAAACATGCGCTGCGCAAAAATGTCCGTTTTTTCGCCGATGCCCAGCAGGCACAGGATGCCGGGTTTCGCCCCTGTAAGCGCTGCCAGCCGGATAAAGACAGCGCGCAACAGCATCGGCTGGATAAAATTGCCCGCGCCTGTCAGTTGTTGGAGCAAGAGTCACCTCTTACGTTGGACGAGCTGGCACAGCAGGTGGCAATGAGCCCGTATCACTTGCATCGTCTGTTCAAAGCCACGACGGGCATGACCCCGAAAGTGTGGCAACAATCATGGCGTGCTCGCCGTCTGCGTGATGCCCTGGCGAAAGGTGTTCCGGTTACACAGGCGATTCTCAATGCCGGATTCCCCGACAGCAGCAGCTACTACCGCAAAGCCGATCAAGCATTAGGCATGACGGCAAAGCAATTTCGTAAAGGTGGCGACAACGTTTCTGTACGCTATACCCTCGCAGATTGCGCTCTGGGCCGTTGTCTGGTGGCGGAAAGCGAGCGGGGTATCTGCGCGATCTTGCTTGGCGATGATGACGCTACGTTGGTTGCGGATCTTCATGCGCTGTTTCCCGCTGCGCAGGATGTTCCTGCAGAGGCCAATTTTCAGCAGCGCGTGCGCGAAGTGATCGTTGCGATCAACTCGCGTGACGCGTCGCTATCGCTACCCCTGGATATCCGGGGCACCGCATTTCAGCAGCAGGTGTGGCAGGCGCTGCGCACAATTCCGTGCGGCGAAACAGTGAGCTACCAACAGCTGGCCAGCGCCATCGGCAAACCGAAGGCGGTGCGCGCGGTGGCCAGTGCCTGTGGGGCCAACAAACTGGCGATTGTTATTCCGTGTCACCGGGTGATCCGTGGCGATGGCGCACTTTCGGGCTACCGATGGGGTATTGCGCGCAAGGCGCAGTTACTGCAACGGGAAACTACTGGCGAGGAAACATAATGCTCGATCTCTTTGCGGATGCGAAACCCTGGCAGGAGCCGCTGGCGTCAGGTGCGGTTATTCTGCGACGTTTCGCTTTTGACTCTGCGCCCTCTTTACTGCAGGCGATAGCGGCTGTCGCCAGACAGTCGCCGTTTCGCCAGATGGTGACGCCCGGCGGCTATACAATGTCGGTGGCGATGACCAACTGCGGCCATCTGGGCTGGACGACGGATCAGCATGGCTATCTTTATTCTCCGTTTGATCCACTCACCGGCACGCACTGGCCGCCGCTGCCGGATGCGTTCGCTGATCTGTGCCAACAGGCGGCGACGGCGGCGGGCTATGCTGATTTTCAACCCGATGCCTGCCTGATTAACCGCTACACGCCAGGGGCAAAGCTGTCCTTACATCAGGATAAAGACGAGCCCGACCTGCGGGCGCCGATTGTCTCTGTATCGCTGGGGCTACCAGCCATCTTTCAATTTGGCGGCTTGCGCCGTAATGACCCTTTAAAGCGTTTACTGCTGGAACACGGCGATGTCGTGGTGTGGGGCGGTAATTCGCGGCTGTTTTATCATGGGATCCAGCCGCTTAAAACAGGGTATCACCCATTAACCGGAGACTGTCGTTACAACCTGACGTTTCGTCTGGCGGGTAAAAAAGAATAAAAATAAGAATTATTATTGCTGTCAGCGAAGAGATGTTTAAACTGCGGGCTGTTATTACTTGTCCGGGTTGTGTGCATGGAACTTTTACTTCTTGTCTGGCGGCAGTATCGCTGGCCATTTATCAGCGTGATGGCGCTCAGCCTCGCCAGCGCCGCGTTGGGGATTGGGCTGATTGCGTTTATCAACCAGCGCTTGATCGAAACGGTCGACACCACGCTGATGGTGCTACCGGAGTTTCTTGGCCTGCTGCTGTTGTTGATGGTTGTCACCCTCGGTTCTCAGCTGGCGTTGACCACGCTGGGTCACCACTTTGTCTACCGCCTGCGTAGCGAATTTATCAAACGAATTCTGGATACTCACGTCGAGCGTATTGAACAGCTTGGCAGCGCCTCGTTGCTGGCCGGTTTAACCAGTGATATCCGCAACATCACCATCGCCTTTGTTCGTCTGCCTGAACTGGTACAGGGGATTATCCTGACCATCGGATCGGCGGCGTATCTGGCGATGCTGTCGACCAAAATGCTGCTGGTAACGGCAATCTGGATGGCAATCACCATCTGGGGCGGATTTGTGCTGGTGGCGCGGGTGTATAAACACATGGCCACCTTGCGCGAAACTGAAGACAAGTTGTACAACGATTATCAGACGGTGCTGGAAGGGCGCAAAGAGCTGACGCTTAACCGCGAGCGCGCCGAGCATATCTTTAATCAGATGTACGTCCCGGATGCCAAAGAGTATCGCCACCATATTATCCGTGCCGATACCTTCCACCTGAGCGCGGTTAACTGGTCGAACATTATGATGCTGGGTGCCATTGGCCTGGTGTTCTGGATGGCTAACAGTCTGGGATGGGCTGATACCGCCGTGGCAGCGACCTATTCTCTGACGCTGTTATTCCTGCGAACGCCGCTGCTCTCTGCCGTTGGCGCGCTGCCGACGCTGCTTACCGCGCAGGTGGCGTTCAACAAACTGAATAAATTCGCACTGGCACCTTTTAAGGCCGAATTCCCACGCCCAACCGCGTTTCCCAACTGGCAAACGCTGGAGCTGCGCAACGTGGTTTTCCACTATCAGGATAATGCGTTTTCCGTAGGGCCGGTGAATCTGACGATTCATCGCGGTGAACTGATCTTCTTGATTGGCGGCAACGGTAGCGGGAAATCTACGCTGGCGATGTTACTGACCGGTCTATACCAGCCGCAGTCAGGCGAAATATTGCTTGATGGTAAGGCCGTTGCCGTTGAAAAACCGGAAGACTACCGCAAGCTATTCTCTGCCGTGTTTACCGACGTCTGGCTGTTCGACAAACTGCTGGGGCCGGAAGGTAAAGAGGCTAATCCGCAGCTGGTCGCGAAGTGGCTGGAACATCTGAAGATGGGTCATAAGCTGGAGCTGAGCGATGGTCGTATCCTCAATCTGAAGCTGTCGAAAGGGCAGAAGAAACGCGTGGCGCTGCTACTGGCCCTGGCGGAGGAGCGCGACATCATTCTGCTGGATGAATGGGCTGCCGATCAGGATCCCCATTTCCGCCGGGAGTTCTATCAGATGCTATTGCCTTTGATGCAGGAAATGGGGAAAACCATTTTCGCCATCAGCCACGACGATCACTATTTTATTCACGCCGATCGTCTGCTGGAAATGCGTAACGGACAGTTGAGTGAACTGTTGGGCGATGAACGTGACGCCGCCTCGCGCGACGCGGTGGCTCGCACAGCCTGAACCTTCGTGCCGCCGGTTTTTTAGCCACCCGGCGGCACTGTTTATTGTTATTTACATAAATCGGCATCATGATTAATGATATTTCATATCATGGATTTATGATTAATGTCCGTAATAAACAAAAACAGCGCCAGACTGCGTGATGAAGAGCGTGCGCGCCTCATCTGGCTGCTGACCACTGATAAAGCCATTATTTCAACGCTGTTGGGCAAGCTTACCCTGGCTGAGCAATATGACGTCGGTACGTTAGCCGACGATATTGCTGAGGTAGGGGCGCTGGTGGCTCACCTGCCACCGCCTGATCTTGCCGATACCCTCGAAGCTTTGCCCTCAGAAGAGCGCCACGCCCTGTGGCGACTGGTCGAAAATGAAAAGCGCGGTAACGTCTTGCTTGAGGCGTCTGAAAACGTCTGGGACGACCTGATCGATGAGATGAGCGACCGCGAGCTGCTGGATGCGCTGCAATACCTCGATATTGATGAACAGATTTACCTTGTTCAACATTTGCCTCGTAACCTTACCGGTCGTCTGCTGGCGACGTTACCGGCAGAGGAGAGGACGCGTGTCCGCCAGGTGCTGCACTATGAGAAGAATAGCGTCGGCGCGATCATGGAGTTCGAAGTCATCACCGTGCGTCCGGACGTGACGCTGGAAGTGGTGCAACGCTACCTGCGGCGGCTGGGGAAAATGCCGGAGAACACCGATAAACTTTTCGTGACCGATCGCAATAAAGTGCTGGTTGGCGAACTGACGCTAACCTGCATTTTGCTCAATGATGTGCAGCGAAAAGTCAGCGAGGTGATGGAAAATGACCCGCTCACCTTTTCTCCTGAAGATATCGCCGAAAACGCTGCGCGTACCTTCGAACGCGACAACCTGGTTAGTGCCGCGGTGGTTGACCCTTCCGGTAAACTGATGGGCCGTTTAACCATCGATGAGATCGTTGATGTGGTTTATGAAGAAACCGACACCGATCTGCGTCGAATGGGGGGCTTAAGCGCCGAAGAGGACGTTTTTGCGCCTGTTACCAAAGCGGTAAAAACCCGCTGGGCGTGGTTGGCCGTTAACCTCTGTACCGCCTTTATCGCCTCGCGGGTGATCGACGGTTTTGAACATACGATTTCGCAACTGGTGGCGCTGGCCTCGTTGATGCCGATTGTGGCGGGTATCGGCGGCAATACCGGGAATCAAACTATCACTATGATCGTCCGCGCGCTGGCGCTGCAAAATATTCAGCCGGGGAACCTGACGTTTCTCATCCTGCGCGAGATGGGCGTGGCGCTAATCAATGGCCTCGTGTGGGGCGGGATTATGGGCGGCATTACCTGGTGGCTGTACGATGATATGGCGCTCGGTGGTGTGATGACTCTGGCGATGATGCTCAATCTACTGATGGCGGCGTTGATGGGGGTTATCATTCCGATGACGATGGTGAAGCTCGGGCGCGACCCGGCGGTCGGCTCGAGCGTCATGATAACCGCTATCACTGATACTGGTGGTTTCTTTATTTTTCTCGGTCTGGCAACGCTGTTTCTGATGTAGTCGCCCGTTTGCGTCTGACGATACGCGGCAGAATGAGCATCGTCATCACCCCGGCAACCACGCCAATCGCCAGGTTGCCGGTTGAGACCGTGGCAGCGACGGTCACCAGCATCACCAGCGTTTCAGTGACGGGGAGATTCCTCAGCGTAGCGGGCTGGATGCTGTGCCAACTGAAGGTTTTTACCGCCACAATCACCATAATACCTGCCAGCACCGACATGGGTATTTCTGCCATCACTTCGCTTAACCCAGTGACTAACAGGAGCAATACCAGTCCGGCGGCAACCGTCGAGACGCGGCTGCGTCCTTTGCCCATCTCGACGTTAACGATGGTTTGACCAATCATCGCGCACCCGGCGATGCCGCCATAAAATCCGGCCAGAATATTGGCTATCCCCAGCCCGGCACTCTCGCGATTCTTATTCGACGGCGTCATCGTCAGGTCATCCACCAGACGGGCGGTTAACAGCGACTCCATCAAACCAACAAAAGCGATACTCAGCGCGCAGGGCCAGATAATCGCCAGCGTTTGCAGGTTGAGCGGAACCAACAACTCGGTGAAACCCGGCAGGCCGCCGCTCATTGAACCTTCATCACCGACGGTCGGTAACAGTTGCCCGCTGGTGACAGTGAACACGGTTAGCAGCACGATGGCGATAAGCGGTGCGGGAATTGCTTTAATAAACCGCGGAACCCACAGCACAATCAGCAGCGTCAGGACAAACAGCCCCCAGATGAGCGGGCTTTTGCCCCAGAAATGCGGGACCTGGGCAAAGAAAATCAATATACCCAGCGCGTTAACAAAGCCGGTCATCACGGACGTAGGGATGAATCGCATCAGACGTGCCATTCCCAATACACCAAACAGGATCTGAATCATCCCGGCCAGCACCACTGCAGGCAGGATGTATTGCACGCCGTGTTGATGCACCATCGGACCAATCACCAGCGCGACCGATCCTGCAGCGGCGGTAACCATTGCTGGACGACCGCCTAAAAAAGACATCGCCAGGCACAGTACGACGGAGGCGATCAGACTGACTTTAGGATCAACGCCAGCGATCACGGAAAACGAGATCACTTCCGGGATCAGCGCCAGGGCGGTTACCACACCGGCCAGCGTTTCGCGAACCAGCAGACGGGGTTGGCGGAGCACGGCACGGGTCGCGTGTTCAGCGACTGCGGCAGAAGAATGTTGAGTTGCAGACATAGTTACACTCAGGTCAAAAATGGCCTGATACAGCAGACCGACAGGCATCCGTGCGGTGAATAGCAAAGCGCAGCATAGTACCCGTCAGATGGACCGGTTTCCAGAAATGATTGTCAATAACCGCATAAACTATCAACGTATTAATAACATTTTTAAAAATTAAATATAATTTATAAACTTTATTTAATTATTTTTACTTAAGTGTTACCGTTGGTGCCGCTCGATTTTCACCTGCATTAAAAGCAAAAAAGCGATACTAAAAGTAAGGCATTAACATTATGAAAAAAGTGACTGCCATGCTCTTCACCATGGCCGTTGGGCTGAATGTTGTCTCAATGGCGGCAAAAGCGAAAGCGGCGGAAGAGCAGGAAACGGATGTACTGTTAATTGGCGGCGGCATCATGAGCGCCACGCTGGGAACCTATTTACAGGAGCTGGAGCCGCAATGGTCAATGACCATGGTTGAGCGACTGGATGGTGTAGCGCAGGAAAGCTCAAACGGCTGGAATAACGCCGGAACCGGCCACTCCGCACTGATGGAGCTGAACTACACGCCTAAAAAGGCCGACGGTAGCATCAGCATTGAAAAGGCAGTCGAAATTAACGAAGCCTTCCAGATTTCCCGCCAGTTTTGGGCCTATCAGGTCAATAATGGCGTAATGCATGAACCACGCTCGTTTATCACCACCGTTCCGCACATGAGTTTTGTCTGGGGTGACGAGAACGTGAACTTCCTGCGTGCCCGTTACACCGCACTGCAGCAGAGCACGCTGTTCCGTGGTATGCGCTATTCCGAAGACCACGCGCAGATCAAAGAGTGGGCGCCGCTGGTCATGGAAGGTCGCGATCCGCAGCAGAAAGTCGCAGCAACGCGTACCGAGATTGGTACTGACGTGAACTACGGCGAAATCACCCGCCAACTGATTACCTCATTGCAGAAAAAGCCCAACTTTGCACTGCAGTTGAGCACTGAAGTGCGTGGCTTTAAGCGTAATGCCGACAATAGCTGGACTGTCACAGTCGCCGATCTGAAAAATAACGAAGCGGAACATGATATCAAGGCGAAGTTTGTCTTTATCGGTGCCGGTGGCGCTGCGCTGAAGCTGTTGCAGGAAACCGATATTCCGGAAGCGAAAGGCTATGCTGGATTCCCGGTTGGCGGGCAGTTCCTGGTTGCAGAAAACCCGGATGTGGTCAATCGCCACCTGGCAAAAGTGTACGGCCAGGCCTCCGTTGGCGCGCCGCCGATGTCTGTACCGCATATCGATACCCGTATCCTTGATGGCAAGCGCGTTGTGCTGTTTGGGCCATTCGCGACATTCTCCACCAAGTTCCTGAAAAACGGTTCATTGTGGGATCTGCTCAGCTCGACCACCACCTCAAACTTTATGCCGATGGTCAACGTGGGTCTGGATAACTTCGATCTGGTGAAATATCTGGTGAGCCAGGTGATGCTCAGCGACGACGACCGTTTTGCTGCGCTGCAAGAGTACTATCCGCAGGCGAAAAAAGAAGACTGGCGTTTATGGCAGGCCGGCCAGCGTGTGCAGATCATCAAAAGCGATGCGGAGAAGGGCGGCGTGCTGCGTCTGGGCACTGAAGTCGTCAGCGATAAAGAAGGCACGATTGCTGCGCTGCTGGGAGCTTCTCCGGGCGCATCAACCGCGGCACCGATTATGCTGCATCTGATGGAAAAAGTGTTTAAAGATAAAGTAGCCAGCCCCGAGTGGCAGGCGAAGCTGAAAACCATTATTCCGTCTTATGGTACTAAGCTGAACGGTAACGTTGAGGCTACGGAACAAGAGCTGCAGTACACCAGTGAGGTTCTGGGTCTGAAATATGACAAGCCGCAGGTTGCTGATGAAGCGCCGAAACCACAGCTGAAACCTCAGGCACAACCGCAGCCTGAACAGAAAGCCGTCGCGGATATCGCGCTGTAAAATAAAATGCCGGATGGCGCTGCTGCGCTTATCCGGCATGGTTCATGCGTCTGTAGGCCGGATAAGGCGGTATGCCGCCATCCAGCACATTCTCACTTAGCGCGCGACTGCGTCCTGAATTTTGTCTTCCGCTTTCCAGATACGGTATTTAACGTCCACGTTTTCCGGGGTATAGACCACAATCGGCAACTTGCTGTTATAACGCAGCATACCGTCATCACCCAGATGCGCAGTAATGAATTTCTTCTCTTTCTTACCGTCCGGGCAGGCCATCATGGTTGAAACCGGAGACGTAACTTTGTCAAAGACATAGTAGTCATATCCCCAACCTTCCAGCGTTTTGCTGTCCAGTTCTCCGCCCAGGCGGTGTTGGTTACAGTCAACTTCCAGCGTTTGTCCGATCAGCAGTTCTACTTTCAGAGTAGATTCATCTTTCTCAGGGGTAAGCTGGATAACCTGGCGCTTCATACCCTTTTCCGCCTTAGGATAAGGGGCGACTTTTTCCAGCGGCTGAGCGGCGGTTTCGTTACTGGCAGCCCATGCAGAGGTGCTGGCAAAGGCGGCGAAAAGTACGGCAGGGACAATTGTCTTCATCGTATTGTTCACAGTGTTTCCTTTCTTCTGTCTTATGAACGAGTCTGTAGCAGATTAACATATTTGGATAATCTATTAATCTGGATTTACTTATATTTAAAGTGTATTAGATAGAGGTTTACTATCAAGGTAGCGATATATTCCAGGAATTATCCTAATATTGAGATCTTTGTCTTTTTAAATAAATCGTTATATACATTGTTATATAACTCATTGAAATGTGAGCAAAAGCGCATTTTTTCCCGCCAACTCAACACTCTTTTGATCCGGCAACAGCATTTACCCCAATTGGGGTATGCACCTCTAACACATCCTGAAATATCTTACGGCTAAAAATAACTACTCATAAATAGTGCAGTTTTTTATGTCGTTCAACCCGCCGAGGGAGGGCGTCATTATGGAAGGACAATGTCATGGTTGATTTATCCCGTCGAGGCATGTTGACAGGCAGTTGGCGAAACGCCAGCGCAGGGATCCGTCCGCCGTGGAGCAAGGAAGACTCTCACTTTCTGGCTCATTGCCTCCGTTGTGACGTCTGCATCCAGGCGTGCGAAACCGACATCCTGCAGCGAGGCCAGGGTGGTTACCCGAGCGTAAATTTCAAACACGGCGAGTGCAGCTTTTGCTATGCCTGCGCAGAAGCCTGTCCCGAATCACTTTTTCTTCCGCGCCACACCAGGGCATGGGATCTGAATTTTACGATTGGGGAAAACTGTCTCGCACATCAGTCCGTTGAATGTCACCGCTGTCAGGATAGCTGTGAGCCCATGGCAATAACCTTTCGCCCCACGCTTTCCGGCATTTATCAGCCGCAGCTCGACAATCAGGACTGTAACGGATGTGGGGCCTGTGTCGCTATCTGCCCGGTATCAGCCATTAACGCGGAGTACAACCATGGACAATAACTGGCAGGTCTGCAGCCTGGTCGTTCAGGCCAAAAGCCAGCATATCAGCGATATCGCCACGCAGTTGCGTTCCTTTCCCGGTTGCGAAGTTGCACTCAGCGATGTGGAAAGTGGTCAGTTGATTGTGGTGGTGGAAGCTGAGCAAAGTGAAACGCTAATGAAAACAATTGAGTCAGTACGCAACGTTGCGGGCGTACTGGCGGTGTCGCTGGTTTATCACCAGCAGGATGAGCAAGGTGAGGAAACACCATGAAACTCAGTCGTCGTAGCTTTATGAAAGCTAACGCCGTTGCGGCCGCTGCGGCGGCTGCCGGGTTAAGCGTGCCGGGCGTTGCCCGCGCGGTAGTCGGTCAGCAAGAAGCCATCAAATGGGACAAAGCCCCGTGCCGTTTTTGCGGGACGGGCTGTGGCGTATTGGTCGGAACGCAGCAAGGGCGTGTTGTGGCATGCCAGGGCGATCCGGATGCGCCGGTTAACCGTGGGCTTAACTGCATCAAAGGTTACTTCCTGCCGAAAATCATGTACGGAAAAGACCGTTTAACGCAGCCGATGCTGCGCATGAAAGACGGCAAGTATCACAAAGAAGGCGAGTTCACCCCGATTAGCTGGGACCAGGCCTTTGACGTGATGGAAGAGAAATTCAAAACGTCGATGAAAGAGAAAGGCCCGGAGTCTATCGGTATGTTCGGCTCTGGTCAGTGGACGATTTGGGAAGGTTATGCCGCTGCCAAATTGTTTAAAGCGGGTTTCCGTTCCAATAACATCGACCCGAACGCACGTCACTGCATGGCGTCAGCGGTAGTCGGCTTTATGCGTACCTTCGGTATGGATGAACCGATGGGCTGCTATGACGATATCGAACATGCCGATGCCTTCGTCTTGTGGGGCGCGAATATGGCGGAGATGCACCCGATCCTGTGGTCGCGCATCACCAACCGTCGTCTGTCCGATCCTAATGTTAACGTCGCGGTTCTCTCCACCTTCCAGCACCGCAGCTTTGAGCTGGCGGATAACGGTATGGTCTTCACGCCGCAAACCGATCTGGTGATCCTCAACTACATCGCGAACTACATCATTCAAAACAATGCGATTAACCAGGATTTCTTTAGCAAGCACGTTAACCTGCGTAAAGGCGTGACGGACATCGGCTACGGTCTGCGTCCAACCCATCCGCTGGAAAAAGCGGCGAAAAACCCGGGATCCGATGCTTCTGAACCGATGAGCTTTGAGGATTACAAAGCCTTCGTTGCTGAGTACACGCTGGATAAAACCGCCGAAATGACCGGTGTGCCGAAAGATCAGCTGGAACAGCTGGCGCAGCTGTATGCCGATCCGAAGAAAAAAGTCATCTCCTACTGGACGATGGGCTTTAACCAGCACACCCGCGGCGTGTGGGCCAACAACCTGGTCTATAACCTGCACTTGCTGACTGGCAAAATCTCCCAGCCAGGCTGCGGCCCGTTCTCTCTGACCGGCCAGCCTTCAGCGTGCGGCACCGCGCGTGAAGTCGGTACGTTCTCCCACCGTCTGCCTGCGGACATGGTGGTAACGAACGAAAAACACCGCGATATCTGTGAGAAGCACTGGAATATTCCGTCAGGGACCATTCCGGCAAAAGTTGGTCTGCACGCCGTGGCGCAAGACCGCGCGCTGAAAGATGGCAAGCTCAATGTCTACTGGGCTATGTGTACTAACAACATGCAGGCCGGTCCGAACATCAACGAAGAGCGTATGCCGGGCTGGCGCGATCCGCGTAACTTCATCATCGTCTCCGATCCGTACCCGACGATCAGCGCCCTGTCGGCTGACCTGATCCTGCCGACCGCGATGTGGGTAGAGAAAGAAGGCGCCTACGGGAACGCGGAACGCCGTACACAGTTCTGGCGTCAGCAAATTAAAGCGCCGGGCGAATCGAAATCGGATCTGTGGCAACTGGTGCAATTCTCTCGTCGCTTCAAAACAGAAGAAGTATGGCCGGAAGAGCTGCTGGCACAAAAACCGGAACTGCGCGGTAAAACGCTGTATGACGTGCTGTTTGCTACGCCAGCAGTAACGAAATTCCCAGTGACTGAACTGGCTGAAGATCAACTGAACGATGAATCCCGCGAGCTGGGCTTCTATCTGCAAAAAGGCTTGTTCGAAGAGTACGCCTGGTTTGGCCGCGGTCACGGGCACGATCTTGCGCCATTTGACGATTACCACAAAGCGCGCGGTTTACGCTGGCCGGTCGTTGAGGGTAAAGAGACCCAGTGGCGCTACAGCGAAGGCAACGACCCTTACGTGAAAGCAGGTGAAAGCTACAAGTTCTACGGTAAACCGGACGGTAAAGCGGTTATCTTCGCGCTGCCATTTGAGCCTGCTGCTGAAGCGCCGGATAAAGAATATGACCTGTGGCTGTCTACCGGACGTGTGCTGGAACACTGGCATACCGGCAGTATGACGCGTCGTGTGCCTGAACTGCACCGTGCTTTCCCGGAAGCCGTGCTGTTTATCCACCCGCTGGATGCAAAAGCACGCGATCTGCGCCGTGGCGATAAGGTCAAAGTGGTTTCCCGTCGTGGTGAAGTGATTTCGATTGTTGAAACACGCGGTCGTAACCGTCCGCCGCAGGGGCTGGTGTACATGCCGTTCTTCGACGCCGCACAGCTGGTGAACAACCTGACGCTGGATGCGACGGATCCGCTCTCCAAAGAGACGGATTTCAAGAAGTGCGCCGTGAAACTGGCGAAGGTGTAACGCGTTATGTCCCGGTCAGCAAAACCCCAAAATGGCCGCCGCCGCTTTCTGCGCGATATGGTTCGCGCAGCGGGCGGGCTGGCCGTCGTTGGCGTGGCGCTGGGGTTGCAACAACAAACCGCACGCGCAACCGGCGTGCGGTTGCGCCCGCCAGGTGCACTGAGCGAGGAGGCATTCGCCAGCGCCTGCGTACGTTGCGGTCAGTGCGTTCAGGCATGTCCCTATGACACGCTGAAGCTGGCGACGTTGGCCTCCGGGCTGGCGGCCGGTACGCCGTATTTTGTCGCCCGTGATATTCCCTGCGAAATGTGTGAGGACATTCCGTGTGCCAAAGTCTGCCCGAGCGGCGCGTTGGACAGGGAAATTGAATCCATTGACGATTCGCGTATGGGGCTGGCGGTACTGCTGGATCACGAAAACTGCCTCAACTATCAGGGATTACGCTGCGACGTTTGCTATCGCGAGTGCCCGAAAATCGATGAGGCGATCACCCTGGAGCTGGACCGCAACATGCGTACCGGCAAGCATGCGCGGTTTATTCCGACCGTGCACAGCGATGCCTGTACCGGCTGTGGGAAATGCGAAAAAGTCTGCGTACTGGAACAGCCAGCAATAAAAGTGCTGCCGCTGTCGTTGGCGAAAGGGGAGTTAGGACACCATTACCGCTTCGGTTGGCTGGAGGGGAACAATGGCAAATCGTAAACGTGATGCCGGGCGTGAAGCGCAGGCAAAAAAAGGATGGTGGAAGAGTCATCGCTGGCTGCTGCTGCGTCGTTTGAGTCAATTTCTGATACTAGCGATGTTCCTCAGCGGCCCATGGCTTGGCGTGTGGATCCTGCATGGCAACTACAGTAGCAGCCTGTTGCTGGACGCTATCCCGTTCACCGATCCGCTGATTACTCTGCAAAGCCTGGCCAGCGGGCATCTGCCGGCGACGGTGGCGTTAACGGGGGCGGCTATCATCACGGTGCTGTATGCCCTGGCCGGTAAGCGACTGTTTTGCAGTTGGGTTTGTCCCATGAACCCGGTTACCGATTTAGCCAGTTGGTTGCGCAGAAGGTTTGACCTGAATCAGTCCGCAACCCTGCCGCGCCATATACGGTACGTCCTGCTGGTGGTTATCCTGGTCGGTTCCGCCCTGACCGGTACGCTGTTGTGGGAGTGGATAAATCCAGTCTCTCTGCTTGGACGGAGCCTGGTAATGGGATTCGGTAGCGGAGCGCTGCTGATCCTCGCGCTGTTTTTATTTGATTTACTGGTCGTTGAGCATGGCTGGTGCGGGCATCTTTGCCCACTGGGTGCGCTGTATAGCGTGGTGGGAAGCAAAGGGGCATTAACCGTTTCGGCAAAAGAACGTAACAGATGTAACCGCTGTATGGATTGTTTTCATGTTTGCCCGGAACCGCATGTGCTACGTGCGCCGGTGCTGGATGAGCAAAGTCCGGTGCAGGTAACCAGCCGCGATTGCATGGCCTGCGGTCGTTGCGTGGATGTCTGTTCTGAGGATGTTTTTACAATAACAACACGATGGAGTTCGGGAGCGAAATCATGAAAAGCCATGACCTGATTAAGACGCTGTGTCAATGGACGGCCCTGCTTGCCCTGGTCGTCAGTGGGGCCGTTTGGGCTGCAAATGGAGTGGATCTGAGCCAGTCACCGGAAGTCTCAGGAACACAGGAAGGGGCGATTCGCATGCCGAAAGAGCAAGAGCGCATGCCGCTGAACTATGTGAATCAGCCGCCGATGGTTCCGCATAGCGTTGAAGGGTATCAGGTGACGACTAACACTAACCGCTGCCTGCAATGCCACGGTGTGGAAAGCTATCGCACCACCGGTGCGCCGCGAATCAGTCCGACGCACTTTATGGACAGCGACGGTAAGGTATTGGCTGAAGTTGCGCCGCGTCGTTATTTCTGCCTGCAATGTCACGTTCCGCAGGCTGACGCCGCGCCGATTGTTGAAAATACCTTCACCCCCTCGAAAGGTTACGGGAAATAAGAGGTCATTATGGAAAATTCTAACCGTAAACCAGGCTGGATTAAGCGCGTCTGGCAATGGTGGCGTCGCCCCAGCCGTCTGGCGCTCGGCACGCTGTTGTTAATCGGCTTTGTGGGCGGCATTATTTTCTGGGGCGGCTTTAATACCGGTATGGAAAAGGCCAATACAGAAGAGTTCTGCATTAGCTGTCACGAAATGCGCAATACGGTATACCAGGAATACATGGAAACCGTACACTACAACAACCGCAGTGGTGTGCGAGCGACTTGCCCTGATTGCCACGTCCCGCATGAGTGGGGCCCGAAAATGATTCGTAAGATCAAGGCCAGTAAAGAGCTGTACGCGAAAGCACTGGGGCTGATAGATACACCGCAGAAATTTGAAGATCATCGTCTGACGATGGCGCAAAATGAGTGGCGGCGTATGAAAGATAATAATTCGCAAGAGTGCCGAAACTGTCACAACTTCGAGTTTATGGATTTAACCGCCCAGAAAGGCGTTGCGGCCAAAATGCACGACCAGGCCGTGAAAGACGGGCAAACCTGTATTGACTGTCATAAAGGGATAGCGCACAAACTGCCTGATATGCGCGAAGTCAAACCGGGCTTTTAACAGGATGTAGATAACCAGGTATGCTTGAAGCCAGAGAATTACTTTGCGAGCGGGATGACAGAATACTGTTCAGCAATCTGTCATTTCGCGTCAACGCAGGGGAATGGGTACAAATTACCGGCAGCAACGGCGCAGGGAAAACTACTCTGCTGCGGTTGCTTACCGGGCTGGCGCGTCCCGATGCAGGGGAGGTTTGCTGGCAAGAGCAGCCGCTGCATCACGTGCGGGACAACTACCATCAGCAACTGCTGTGGATCGGACATCAGCCGGGGATAAAAACCCGGCTTTCGGCGTTGGAGAACCTGCGTTTCTTCCATCATGACGGCGACATTGCACAGTGTCTGGCTGCGCTGGCGCAGGCGGGACTTGCCGGATATGAAGATATCCCGGTGAACCAGCTCTCCGCCGGACAACAGCGGCGTGTGGCGCTGGCCCGTTTGTGGCTGACCCGCGCCCGGCTGTGGATCCTCGATGAACCCTTTACCGCCATTGATGTGAACGGCGTTGAACGACTGACTCAGCGTATGGCGCAGCATACAGAGCAGGGTGGTATTGTTATTCTCACCACCCACCAACCGCTCAATGTCGAAACCGATAAAGTGCGACGTATTGCGCTGACCAGCGAGAGGGTAACGCAATGATGTGGCGAATCTTCCGTTTAGAACTGCGAGTTGCGTTTCGTCATAGTGCGGAAATCGCCAATCCTTTATGGTTCTTCCTGATTGTTATTACGCTGTTCCCCCTGAGCATTGGGCCGGAGCCGCAGCTACTGGCGCGCATTGCGCCGGGCATCATTTGGGTTGCGGCGCTGCTGGCATCATTGCTGGCGCTGGAACGCCTGTTTCGTGATGATCTGCAGGACGGCAGCCTTGAGCAACTGATGCTGCTGCCGTTACCGCTACCGGCCGTGGTGCTGGCGAAAGTGATGGCGCACTGGGTCGTGACCGGCCTGCCGCTGTTGATCCTCTCGCCGTTGGTGGCGCTGCTGCTGGGCATGGATATGTACGGCTGGAAAATTATGGCGCTGACGTTGTTACTCGGCACGCCGACGCTGGGCTTCCTCGGTGCGCCGGGTGTGGGGTTGACGGTGGGCTTAAAGCGCGGCGGCGTGTTGTTAAGCGTGCTGGTGCTCCCGCTCACCATACCCTTACTGATTTTTGCAACCGCCGCGATGGATGCGGCTTCTATGCACTTACCGGTTGAAGGGTACATGGCAATTCTGGGTGCGTTGCTGGTCGGCAGCGCCACGTTAAGCCCGTTTGCCACAGCCGCTGCGTTACGGATAAGCGTGCAGTAACGAGAATTAGATGTGTAGGCCGGGCAAGGCGCTCTGGCACAACGGATTTTAATTTATGGAGTCTGGTGACTGAACTATGTGGAAAACACTTCATCAATTGGCGATGCCCCCTCGGCTCTATCAGATCTGTGGCTGGTTTATCCCGTGGCTGGCGATTGCCAGCGCGGTGGTACTGATAACGGGATGGGTCTGGGGCTTTGGTTTTGCGCCTGCGGATTATCAGCAGGGGCAGAGCTATCGCATTATTTATCTGCACGTTCCGGCGGCAATCTGGTCGATGGGCATTTATGCCTCGATGGCTGTTGCCGCGTTTATCGGCCTGGTCTGGCAGATGAAAATGGCCAATCTGGCACTGGCTGCGATGGCGCCGATTGGTGCAGTGTTTACCTTTATTGCGCTGGTGACCGGCTCCGCATGGGGCAAACCGATGTGGGGAACCTGGTGGGTCTGGGATGCCCGACTCACCTCTGAACTGGTGCTGCTGTTTCTCTACGTGGGCGCCATTGCGCTGTGGCATGCCTTTGACGACCGCCGTCTGGCAGGTCGTGCCGCCGGTATTCTGGTGCTGATTGGCGTGGTCAACTTACCGATTATCCACTACTCGGTTGAGTGGTGGAATACGCTGCATCAGGGTTCTACCCGCATGCAGCAAAGCATCGATCCGGCGATGCGTACGCCGCTGCGTCTGGCGATCGTCGGCTACCTGTTACTGTTTGTCACGCTGGCGCTGATGCGCATGCGTAACCTGATTTTGATGATGGAAAAACGCCGCCCGTGGGTGAGCGAACTGATCTTAAAAAGAGGCCGCCAATGACCCCTGCATTTGCATCATGGAGTGATTTTTTCGCGATGGGCGGCTACGCCTTGTATGTCTGGCTTGCCGTAGCGATGAGCATTATCCCGCTGGTGGTGCTGGTACTGCATTCCGCGTTACAACATCGCGCAATTTTACGCGGTGTGGCGCAGCAGCGGGCGAGAGAAGCGCGTATGCGTGCGGCGCAAGTGCAACGGGAGGCGGCGTGAATATTCGACGTAAAAATCGGTTATGGATAGCCTGTGCGGTACTGGCGGGTCTGGCGTTGACCATTACGCTGGTGCTTTATGCGCTGCGTTCTAATATTGACCTGTTCTATACGCCGGGAGAGATACTCTACGGTAAGCGCGAAACGCAGCAGATGCCCGAAGTCGGTCAGCGCCTGCGCGTGGGCGGAATGGTGATGCCCGGTAGCGTAAAGCGTGATCCGCAGTCGTTGAAGGTGAATTTCAGTATCTATGACGCCGAAGGTGTGGTTGATGTCACCTACGAAGGCATTCTGCCGGATCTGTTCCGCGAAGGGCAGGGTGTTGTTGTTCAGGGCGAACTGGACGAGGGAAATCATGTGCAGGCCAAAGAGGTTCTTGCCAAACATGATGAGAATTACACCCCGCCGGAAGTCGAAAAAGCGATGCAGGAAAACCATCGTCGCCCGGAAAGTGTTTATAAGGATAAAACGTCATGATGCCTGAAATTGGCAATGCGCTGTTGTGCCTTGCGCTAGGCGTGGCGTTACTACTGTCGGTCTATCCGCTGTGGGGCGTAGCGCGCGGCGACGTGCGAATGATGGCCTCCGCGCGGCCTTTTGCCTGGGTTCTGTTTATCTGCGTGATGGGGGCGTTCCTGATTCTGGTCAACGCCTTCGTGGTTAATGACTTTACCGTCACCTATGTAGCCAGTAACTCCAATACCCAGCTTCCGGTCTGGTATCGGGTGGCAGCAACCTGGGGGGCTCATGAAGGCTCGCTGTTGCTATGGGTGCTGCTGATGAGCGGCTGGACGTTCGCCGTTGCGGCATTCAGCCAGCGTATGCCGCTGGACATCGTTGCCCGCGTGCTGGCGGTGATGGGGATGGTAAGCGTTGGCTTTCTGCTGTTTATTCTTTTTACCTCCAACCCGTTTGCCCGTACGTTGCCCAACTTCCCTATTGAAGGGCGCGACCTGAACCCGCTGTTGCAGGATCCAGGGCTGATTTTCCATCCGCCGTTGCTGTACATGGGGTATGTCGGCTTCTCGGTAGCCTTCGCGTTTGCGATTGCTGCGCTGATGAGCGGACGACTGGACAGTACTTTCGCCCGTTTTTCGCGTCCGTGGACGCTGGCGGCGTGGGTGTTCCTGACGCTGGGGATTGTGCTCGGTTCGGCATGGGCTTATTACGAGCTGGGCTGGGGCGGTTGGTGGTTCTGGGATCCGGTTGAGAACGCCTCATTTATGCCATGGCTGGTGGGAACGGCGCTGATGCACTCGCTGTCGGTAACCGAACAGCGTGCCAGCTTTAAAGCCTGGACGCTGCTGCTTTCAATCTGCGCATTCTCGCTTTGCCTGTTAGGTACTTTCCTGGTGCGCTCCGGCGTGTTGGTATCGGTGCATGCTTTCGCCTCCGATCCGTCGCGCGGGATGTTTATTCTGGCCTTTATGGTATTGGTGATTGGCGGCTCCCTGCTGCTGTTTGCGGTGCGCGGTCACAAGGTCCGTTCACGGGTAAACAACGCGCTGTGGTCGCGTGAATCTCTGCTGTTGGGCAACAACGTTCTGCTGATTGCCGCCATGCTGGTGGTGCTCTTGGGCACGCTGCTGCCGCTGGTGCACAAACAACTGGGTCTGGGCAGTATTTCGATTGGCGAACCGTTCTTCAACACCATGTTTACCTGGCTGATGGCGCCGTTCGCGCTGTTGCTGGGAATTGGGCCATTAGTGCGCTGGGGCCGTGACCGACCACGTAAACTGAAAACGTTACTGATTATCGCGTTTGTCACCACGCTTGTTCTGTCGCTGCTGTTGCCGTGGTTGTTTGAGGATCGCATTGCCGCTATGACGGTGGTAGGGCTGGCGATGGCATGCTGGATATTCGTGCTGGCGATGTCCGAAGCATTCCTGCGTGTTTCCCGCGGAACGAAGTTAACACCAAGCTATTGGGGTATGGTGTCGGGCCACGTTGGGCTGGCGATTACTATTGTCGGTATTGCCTTCAGCCAGAACTACAGCGTTGAACGCGATGTCCGCATGAAAGCGGGTGATAGCGTCAGTATTCATAACTATCAGTTCACGTTCCGCGAAGTGAAAGATATTACCGGACCTAACTACCGGGGCGGTGTCGCCATTATTGGTGTTACCAGAGATGGTAAACCGGAAGCCACGCTGCATGCGGAAAAACGCTTCTATAACAGCACCAGTTCGATGATGACCGAAGCGGCAATTGACGGCGGGTTCACACGCGATCTGTATGCCGCGCTGGGTGAAGAACTGGATAACGGCGCATGGGCTGTGCGTCTGTACTACAAACCGTTTATTCGCTGGATTTGGGCCGGAGGATTGCTGATGGCGCTGGGCGGATTGTTCTGCCTGTTTGATCCACGCTATCGTCAGCGCGCGCGTCCTCGCGCCGCGGTGCAAAAAAATGCGTCGGAGGCTGTATGAAGCGCAACGCACTGTTAATTCCGTTTATTATTTTTCTGATCATTGCGGCGGCGCTGCTGTGGCAGCTGGCGCGTAACGCTCAGGGGGACGATCCCACGAATCTGGAATCGGCGTTGATCGGCAAACCCGTTCCGACATTCCGCCTGGAGTCGCTGGAGAATCCAGGTCAGCATTATCAGGCCGATGTGCTGACCCAGGGCAAACCGGTATTGCTGAACGTCTGGGCGACCTGGTGTCCGACCTGTCGCGCCGAACATCAGTATCTGAACCAGCTGTCTGCGCAAGGCGTGCGGGTGGTGGGTCTGAACTATAAAGACGATCGTCAGAAAGCCATTGTCTGGCTGAAAGAGCTGGGCAATCCTTACTCATTAAGCCTGTTTGACGGTGACGGTATGCTCGGTCTGGATCTTGGCGTGTACGGCGCGCCGGAGACGTTCCTGATCGACGGTAAAGGTATTATTCGCTATCGCCATGCCGGTGATTTAAATGCCAGAGTGTGGGAGAGCGAGATCAAACCGTTGTGGGATAAGTACAGTAAGGAGGCTGCGCAATGAGATTTTTACTGGGCCTGCTGATGCTGGTTATCTCGGGATCTGCGCTGGCGACCATCGATGTGATGCAGTTTAAGGATGAAGCGCAGGAGCAGCAATTCCGTCAGCTTACCGAACAGCTGCGCTGTCCTAAATGTCAGAACAACAGTATCGCTGATTCTAACTCGATGATTGCCACCGACCTGCGCCAGAAAGTGTACGAACTGATGCAGGAAGGGAAAAGCCAGAAAGAAATTGTTGATTATATGGTGGCGCGCTACGGCAACTTCGTCACCTACGATCCGCCGTTGACGCCGCTTACAGTGCTTTTGTGGGTGATGCCGGTAGTAGCGATTGGTTTGGGCGGCTGGATTATTTTTGCCCGTACTCGCCGACGCGTCCGGGTGAAGCTGGAAGAGTTTCCTGATGACGTTATCCCGGATGGCAAGCGCGGTGGATTTGGGTTGTTTGTGCCCGGCATCGTGGTGGCGCTGATCGTTGGCGCGGTGAGCTATTATGAAACCGGCAGCTATAAGCAGGTTCAGGTCTGGCATCAGGCCACTGCTCAGGCTCCGGCGCTGCTGGAACGCGCATTGGATCCGAAAGCTGCCCCGCTCAATGAAGAGGATATGACACGTCTGGCGCTGGGGCTGCGCACGCGTTTACAAGCCGATCCTACAAACGTTGAAGGTTGGATCATGCTTGGCCGTATTGGCATGGTACTCGGTAATGCCAGTACGGCCACTGAAGCCTATGCCAATGCATATCGACTGGATCCTAAAAACAGCGATGCGGCGCTGGGTTATGCGGAAGCACTGACCCGTTCATCCGATCCTGACGATAATCGCAGGGGCGGGGAGCTGTTACGCCAGCTGGTGCGCGGCGAGCATGCCAACGTGCGGGTTCTCAGCATGTACGCATTTAACGCTTTTGAACAGCAGCGCTTTGGTGAGGCGGTTGCGGCGTGGGAGATGATGCTGAAATTATTACCGGCCAATGATACCCGTCGGGTGGTGATAGAACGCAGCATTAAGCAGGCGATGGAGCAGCTAACGCCGCAGGAGAAGTAAGAGTCCAGATTACCCGAAGGCGTGCTGCTTTCGGGCCTGTGCGAGCTTTGTAGGCCGGATATGACGCTGCTGCGTCGTCATCCGGCATCTCATTGATTACTGCATGCCGCGCGTTTGCAAAAACAGGATGGTGGCAGCAACGCGAGAACGCACATTGAGTTTGCGCAGCAGGTTGCGAATATGCACCTTCACCGTCTGTTCAGAAATATTCAGCACTGATGCAATCTGTTTGTTCGACAGCCCCTGAGCAAGTTCATGCAATACATCCAGCTCGCGTTCGGTGAGAATGCTGAACGGATCTTCTTGTGCGCCAAACAGGTCACGTTCGCGCAGATATTCGCTAACGCGAGCGCTAAACGCTTTACCCCCCTTGGCGCCGTTACGAATGGCTTCCAGCAAGACTTCAGGATCGCTATCTTTCAGTAAATAACCATCCGCGCCGGCATCAATTAAGGCGTACACATCGCTGGCGGCATCCGATACGGTAAGAATAATAATTTGCGCGGTGACGCCGTCCCGACGCAGCGCATTCAGGGTGTCCAGCCCGCTCATACCTTTCATATTGAGATCCAGCAGGATCACATCAAGGTCCAGACGGTTTGCCAGATCGATAGCACTTGCGCCGTCGCCAGCTTCAGCGACTACGTCAAATGCGGGATCCAGTTGCAATAATTGACTAATTCCCCGCCGCATGAGCGGGTGGTCGTCGACAATCAGCACCCGAAAAGGCGTTACTTCAGGCATACTATTCTCCTGAGCTTTTATTAGTATCATTATTGTTTTCAGCGCATCAATCGTCCAGATTCATCGCGCTGATGAGAAGATAAATTTTACCCCAATTTATGCATGGGTAAGTAGTAAAACCTGTGCTGAAGAGAGAGGGGATACCTGGACAATGTGATGCTCAAGAACGGTAAGAAGCCGGGAGGGGGCTGGGGGTGGGTGGAAAATGGGATCAGGCTATGGCATAACTTTTCAGTATCTGCAATCGGCCGATCCTGTATACGGTTACGGTTCTGTCAGTAATGTATAGTTACAGCGCCTTATTGAGAACCAACGTGTAACAATCTGGAGCATTGAGGATCGACCCGTACGTCTTTACACATCAGCCGTCGTTCTTCATCAGAAATGGGTACTCAGGTACAAAAAAGTTACCCACGTTCTGATATTGTTGAGTTTAAAATTTATTGATGAAATAGAGGGCGCGTGATACCCCTTTATTTATTGCTGCTGTTCTTTCTTTACTGATTTAATCCAGGCATCATTGTGTTTAATATTTCCTCTAACATAATTCCATTCAATGTCACGGAATCTAAAACCTACTACATCATGCATATTAGGGGATGAACTACCGGGATAGTAGACATGTGTAAAATCTACAGAGGATATAACGACATCTTCCAGATTAATATTATAAATCTCTACTTCGATCCCTGCCTCTATAGTCTCATAATATTTAATGACTGCCTTTTGCAGTCTCTTCCCTTCACAAACAGCTACAGCCAGATAAGGGCTGACTTTATCAAGTTGCTTATGCACAATTACGGGATTATGCTGCCTGCAGCCTGTCATGCTGCCAGTGTTGCTATCAACAGGCTGTCTAACACCGTAACTACTATTCATGACTTCTATGGCACCTTCACGGCCTAAAGATGAACAATCTCCCGGAATCTGCATTCCGTTTTCATCATATAAAAATAAATAAGCTGGTAATGACATGATTAATAGTTTCCATCGTTATCTATAAAGAATGAATCTGAATAGCTTTTATTATTGAGAGAATAAGATATATTATATATATATCCGTTCTTTAATTTAATTTTAAAACAAGTGTCAGGATATTTTAGAGAGATTCCATCATCTGCTTTAATAACCGTATATTTTCTGTCAGGCGAATAGTAGATACTATAACGCTCTAAAATATCTGTTTTATTTACAGTGAAGCAAATAGTATCGCCTTGTTTAAAAACACTACGTTGCTGTGAAACTGGTACACCTCCACCGGGGCAGCCCGACAGAAGAAATATTAAGGGGACAATGGTTGACTTTTTCATCCTGGAAATCCTTTCATAACAGCTTTATATTTTGATATTAAAGAATAAACTGATTCATTAGGATTGTAATCTCTGTATACAGATAAATATGAGGTGCCACTATTAAATCCATATGTGAGAAGTAACCAATAATCACTGGCTATTGATGCTTGCTGTTCTAATCCGTAATGAAGAAAATCAGCCTTATCTAAACTGTAACTGTAATCAGCGAAACGAGAGAACAAACCTCTGGTTCTAACAAACATTCCCTTCTGTGCTTGCCAGGCGTGAACCATCTCATGCATGAATCTGTGTTTTTTCTGTATGTCACGTTCCAAAGAGAAATCAGGTGAATAAGTTCCCTCTCTAAACCAAAGTTCACCGTTTGGCGTCATGGCAACATTTATGGGTTGCATATTGAAGGGGAGATAGCTTTCAAGGTGTACCCACACCTTGCTATAGATAATACTTCCACCAAACAGCGTCCTGGCTAGTGCAATCTATCCTATTGTAAGTTGCCTGACCCCTCCGGGGACTATGGGAGTTCCCGACGTGGGGTTTATTGTCCAGTCAACGGGCATAGCATATCCATATTATTTGTATTGTTTTATGCGCTAATCGTACTCCTACCCTAAAGCATAGGGAATATTTCTTTCCGGGATAAATTCTGAATTCTTTAAAATTAAATTACTATAAATCATCTGGTTTCTGAATAAATCAGCCTTGTCATTACAAAGTGAATGCAGGGTATTATGATTGGGCTGGGGCCTATGTGACTTTAAAACTTTCTTGGCTTCATTCCATTTGGGAAGCGTTCTGTATGCGGTGTATTTGGCTGGACAGAAAACGATAAGTGATGGTAAATCAAAAATAGCAGCCTTTGCTAAGTCGATGGTTGGCTACTTTAGCAACTTTGTAAATTTGACGTTGCTAATACGAAGTGGTCTGTGGTTGAAGACCATTGTGGGGAAATTGTCTACGATATCAGAAATGGGTAAGCTATAGGTAGATGATGGCGATGTGGAAAGGGAAGCTCAACTGTTTCAGAAAAAGCAACAAAAGGATGAGTTTCTTAAATTCGTTTTCTCTGACAATAGCATTGCTTCAGGATATCTTTTGCACCGGGCAGACCATCAAAATTCCGTTTTCATAAACGAGGTTGATGACTTCCCGGTGATGTGTATAGCTGAAATGTTACCGCGAAGTCGACGCTTTGCGTTGGGGATTTTTCCCCGATTAATCCCCGTTCAGAAAACAGGCATAAAAAAACCAACCACAAGGGTTGGTTTTTTCTGGGATTTTTGGTCGGCACGAGAGGATTTGAACCTCCGACCCCCGACACCCCATGACGGTGCGCTACCAGGCTGCGCTACGTGCCGACGCTATGGCTGCTAATACTACTGCTTTCCGCTACGAATGCAAGAGGATGCCTCACTAACTGATTTATAATTAATCAGTTAGCAATAAATCGTTTCTCATCCGTCAGAACCTGTAGCAGCAGGCTGAGCTGCGGTTTCTGATCTTTAATTTTCTCGCCACGTAAATCATAGGTCTGGTAATTACCGTTGTTGTTCAGTACCAGCGTCATCTCTGGTGTGGTCACTGCCATCGTGCTGCCGTCAGCGGCGGTCACCCAGTAATGGCGGCGTGTAGCATTGAACAAATCCTGCCCCTGCGAGTATTCGTTAGCCGGCGTGCTGACATGCAGCAGGCGCTGCATCAGCGTCGTCATCAGGTCTGTATGATCGGTCAGGCTATTGATGCGCTGGGCAGGTGTTCCCGGCCAGTGAATAACCAGAGGAACCTGCAGATGACCGCGCGACCAGGCAAAGTTGTTCTCTTCCTGCGTCAGCGGCACGCCTCGACCAGCGGTAATAATCACCACCGTGTTGTCCAGTTTACCCGAGTCGCGCAGGGCGCTAAGAACACGGTTAATATTGGCATCCACATCCTGAGCGGCGCTGGCGTAGCGTTTGGCAAAGTTCTTCTGGTTACTGTCATCAAGGTTTGTCCCGTTAAAGGAGACCCAGGAGAACCAGCGATTATCTTCCTGCGCGTAGCGTCCCAGCCAGTTAATCCATTGGCTTGCGGTTTGTTCGTCTGATTGCGTTTGCACGCTCGGCATGGAGAAATCTGACAGCAGCGCCTGACGATAAAGCGGGCTGGTAAAGCCATCCGAGGAGAATAGCCCTAACTGATAACCCTGCTGGTTCAGTGCAGAGATCAGCGCCGCAGGCGTTCGGGTCGATAAAATGCCGTCCATGTAGCTTGGCGAAACGCCGTAGAACAGGCCAAAGATCCCGTTATCCGTGGTGTTGCCTGAGCTCATGTGACGCGTAAAGGAGATATTCTGCCCGGCGAACTCAGCCAGCGCAGGCATCTGCTTTTCAAAGCGTGAGTAGTTCAGGCCGTCTACGGTGATCAGCAGAACGTTCTGACCGGTGCCCATATCGCGATAGTGCAGTTCGCTGAGCGGGTACTGCACGGAAACCGCTTCCGGATTGCCCTGTTCGATCAGGCGACGCTGATACTCTTGCGCATCCAGCAGGCCATGTTTTTCCAGAAACTTACGCGCCGTCATCGGGTAAGAGAGTGGCAGGTTTGCGCGCTGCATGGTAATCGGGCGATAGAAATTGGCATCAGCCCAGATATACACCACATGCGAGGCGATAAAAGAAACGAAAAAGAATGCCGCTAACGGTTTGGCGAAATGGCGACGACGCGTCAGGCTGCGCAGCTTTTGCCAGCTCCAGGTCGCAAACAACATTTCTATTAACAGGATAACCGGCACGCTGATAAACAACAGTTGCCAGTCACGCGCCGCTTCATTCTGGTCAGGGTTAATGACCAGTTCCCAGACGATCGGGTTGAGGTGCAGGTGGAAGCGGGTGAAAACCTCGCTGTCGATTAACAACAGCGTCATGCCAGCCGTCGCCAGAATAGCCGATAAGAATCGCATCAGCCTCTGGGACATGACGATAAACGTCAGGGGAAACAGGATTAGCAGATAGGTGGCAAACACCAGAAAGCTAAAATGCCCGACAACGCTCAGGTAGGAATATACACGACCTGCAAGGGTTGTCGGCCAGTCGGCGACAAACAGGTAACGGCTACCGAGAACCATGGCCAACAGAATGTTGAACAAGGCAAACCAGTGCCCCCAGCTAACCATCTGGGAGACTTTCTCACGGTAGCGCTGACGATGAGTTACCATAAACTGTTGTTCGTTTCCCCGGAGCAGGCTCTTAATGCGCTTGGTCGTCGTTTACCGAAGACTGCAATGCGCGGGCAAAAGAGTTGGCAATCGCCTGGCGCTGGGCCGGTGCGATGCTTGTATTGATAAGGTTAGTCACCATATTTCCCAGTACCATCAGGGAAAGGTCGGTCGGCGCCTTATGTTTTTCCAGTACGTTGAGCATCTCATTCAGCAGTTGTTCAACGTGTTCGTCACTATAGCGGGAAATTTGTGGCATAAATCGAAATCAGTCTGTTCATGAAAGGGCAACATATTACCGTACAGACAGTTTTTTTTCTGCTTTTTTATCTTCTATTGCGTCACTGCCCGGCAGGTGGTTGAATACCGCCCGGTCTAAAAGGAGAGTTTATCATGAGTCTGGATATCAACCAGATTGCCCTGCACCAGCTTATCAAACGTGACGAGCAGAACCTTGAGCTGGTCTTGCGCGATTCATTACTGGAACCGACAGCGACGGTTGTCGATATGATGGCTGAGTTGCATCGGGTGTATAGCGCCAAGAATAAAGCCTATGGCCTGTTTAGCGAAGAGAGTGAACTGGCGCAAACGCTGCGTTTACAGCGTCAGGGTGAAGAGGATTTTCTGGCATTTAGTCGTGCCGCGACCGGACGCTTGCGGGACGAACTGGCGAAATATCCTTTTGCCGACGGTGGTATTGTTCTGTTCTGCCATTATCGCTATCTGGCGGTAGAGTATCTGTTAGTTGCTGTGCTGAACAATTTAAGCAGCATGCGCGTCAATGAAAATCTGGATATCAATCCGACGCACTATCTGGATATCAATCATGCGGACATCGTGGCGCGCATTGATTTAACCGAGTGGGAAACCAACCCGGAGTCCACGCGCTATCTGACGTTCCTGAAAGGGCGGGTAGGGCGCAAAGTCGCCGATTTCTTTATGGACTTCCTCGGTGCCAGCGAAGGTCTGAATGCCAAAGCGCAAAACCGTGGCCTGCTGCAGGCGGTCGATGACTTTACTGCCGAGGCGCAACTCGATAAAGCCGAACGCCAGAACGTGCGTCAGCAGGTGTATAGCTACTGTAACGAGCAGCTGCAGGCTGGTGAAGAGATCGAACTGGAGTCGCTGTCTAAAGAGCTTTCCGGCGTCAGTGAAGTTAGCTTCAGCGAATTTACCGCTGATAAAGGTTACGAGCTGGAAGAGAGCTTCCCTGCGGATCGCAGTACGCTGCGTCAGTTAACCAAATTTGCCGGCAGCGGCGGTGGGTTAACCATTAACTTCGACGCTATGTTATTGGGTGAGCGTATTTTCTGGGATCCGGCTACAGATACGTTGACCATCAAAGGTACGCCGCCGAACCTGCGCGACCAGCTGCAGCGCCGCACGTCGGGCGGGAAATAAAACCGTTTGCTGGATGGAGCGGAAACGCCTTATCCGGCAAGCGTGCTTCATCTTTACCGCCAAAAAAATCCCATAAAAAAACCCCGCCAAGGCGGGGTTTTTCTTCAACTTGTTGGCGATTACGCGCGAACGAAGTCGATGTGAGACAGCTTCGGCTTGAACGGGTGACGCTGTACAGCCTGAGCTTTAACTTTAACTTCTTTACCGTCAACAACGATGGTCAGAACTTCGCTGTAGAATTCAGCTTTAGCTTGCATGTTCATAACTGCATCGTGATCCAGTTCGATAGCAATCGGGGCTTCTGCGCCACCGTAGATGATTGCCGGGAACTTGTTAGCGGCACGCAGGCGGCGGCTCGCACCCTTACCCTGCTCTTTACGTACTTCAGCGTTGATAGTAAACATTTAAATCTCTCTTTAATAATTCCTGCTACAGGCGACCCAGCAACAGGTAAGTGATCTGCTTTGCGTATGCAAAAGCGGGCGAGATTCTATACTCAAACGGCTGGTACATCAATCAAAAGTACGATTAACCGCGTAATTCATGTGCCCGACGAAAGCGTCCTTCATAATCGAAGACTTTTTCACGGACCTGCCAGTACTGACCTTTCATACGCGCCACCACGAAATCAGGATGCCGTAACAACGCCTGCTGATTGAGGATATCGGCGGCGGTTATCCAGCGTAAGGGTATACCGGGTGTTCGGGTGTGCGGGCGAATAAACAGTTGTTCGAAGGCCGTACGCTGCGCGGGAGTGTGCAGGCGAAAGCGTTCGCTGACGTCAGCGCCATCTTCATCGTAATAGGTGATTTTCAGCCATTCGCCTTTATCATCCTGCCCGTTTTGTAACACCATACCGCTACAGCGCAGGACCAGCGCATCTTTGAGCCTGAGCGCGGCTTTCAGCATGTCATCCGGGTCAACCAGCACCGCGTCGCACTCCCGACAACGGCGGGCGGCGATGTCATTTTCCGCGTTGCACTGTGGGCAGTTTTTAAAACGGAAACGAAAATCGCACTGTTCGCGATGGCCGTTATCATCTTCAAACCATCCCTGGCAGCGGCGGCCAAAATGTTCAATCAGCGTGCCGTCTGCCGTGGTTTTGCCCCAGAAGGTGTTTGCAAATCCGCAGGCAGGACAGAACACCTGTACCGGAACGTTGTCGCTTTTTCCTTTCGGAGCACCCACTTCCGGTGCGTACAAATCGTGCGGGTTGCCGGCATAATCGAGGATCAGACAGTCGGTTTTACCCGGTGCAAGGCGCAACCCACGACCGACAATTTGTTGGTAAAGGCTAACTGACTCTGTTGGGCGCAGAATAGCGATAAGGTCGACGTGCGGGGCATCGAAGCCGGTGGTCAGGACCGACACATTCACCAGATAGCGAAAGCGCTGGGCTTTGAACTCTTCAATCAGCACGTCTCGCTCAGCGCCTGGCGTATCTCCAGTGATTAGCGCGGCGTCGTCAGCGGACAGCAGGCCCAGAATTTCTTTGGCGTGCTCAACGGTGGCGGCGAAAATCATCACCCCTTTGCGGGTTTGGGCAAACTCGATAATCTGGCTGATGATATGCGGCGTTATTCGCTGCTGCTTTTTCAGCTCCTGATTCAGATCCGCTTCGCTAAACAGGCCGTTACTCTGTGCCTGCAGGCGGCTAAAGTCATACTGCACGACCGGCATGTCGAGGCGTTCTGGCGGCGTCAGGTAGCCGTGTTTAATCATGTAGCGCAGCGGTAATTCATAAATGCAGTCGCGAAACAGCGCTTTTTCATCGCCGCGCACCATACCATGATAATGAAAATGATAAATCCAGCCCTTACCCAAACGAAAAGGTGTGGCGGTAAGCCCGAGCAGACGTAAGTGGGGATTTACTTTAGTCAGGTGAGTGAGGATTTGCTGATACTGACTCTCTTCATCATCGCCAATACGATGACATTCATCGACGATCAGCAGGGAGAATTCACCCTGAAAGGCGTCCAGATTACGCGCTACCGACTGTACGCTGCCAAAGACTACTTTCCCGTGGCTCTCTTTACGCTTCAGGCCTGCGGCAAAAATATCGGCTTCCAGCCCCAGTGCACAATATTTGGCATGGTTTTGTGCGACCAGTTCTTTGACGTGCGCCAGTACCAGTACGCGACCACGTGCTACGCGGGCCAGTTCTGCAATCACCAGACTTTTGCCCGCGCCGGTTGGCAGGACGATAACCGCTGGCGTGCGGTGGTGGCGAAAATGGTTGAGCGTGGCGTCCACGGCTTCTTTTTGGTACGGGCGAAGAGTAAAAATCATGAGCTCATTAAGGTAAACAGCAACAATGTATAGTATGCCATGAATCATTTCCCTTGAGGGATGGTGTAACACCGCTATACTGGGCGGATAACAGTCCCACTTTTCGGGCGTAAACCCGCTTCTCGTATTTTTACAGGCAAAAATCACACTCATGCGACTTGATAAATTTATCGCTCAGCAACTCGGCGTCAGCCGCGCTATTGCCGGACGTGAGATCCGTGCTAACCGCGTTACCGTTGACGGTGAAATCGTTAAAAACAGTGCCTTTAAGCTGCTACCAGAACACGACGTCGAATATGACGGTAATTCCCTCGTTCAACAAAATGGCCCGCGCTATTTTATGCTGAATAAGCCTCAGGGTTATGTTTGCTCAACGGATGACCCGGATCATCCGACGGTGCTCTATTTCCTTGATGAACCGGTTGCCTACAAACTGCATGCGGCAGGGCGTCTGGATATCGACACCACCGGACTGGTACTGATGACCGATGACGGACAGTGGTCGCATCGTATCACCTCTCCTCGTCACCATTGTGAGAAAACCTATCTGGTGACGCTGGAGTCGCCAGTGGCAGACGATACCGCCGAGCAGTTTGCCCGTGGCGTACAGTTGCATAATGAAAAAGACCTGACCAAACCGGCTGTTCTGGAGGTCATTACGCCAACTCAGGTGCGATTGACCATCAGCGAAGGGCGCTATCATCAGGTAAAACGTATGTTTGCCGCGGTGGGTAACCACGTTGTGGAACTGCACCGTGAACGAATTGGTGACATCAGGCTTGATGACGATCTGGAGCCGGGTGAATACCGTCCATTGACCGAAGAAGAAATCGCCAGCGTTAACTTAACCCCGCGTTAATTTCAGGAGCTAAATGTGACCACCCGGCAGAACTCGTCAATTGCCATAGTCTTTATCCTTGGCTTGTTAGCCATGCTGATGCCGTTGTCGATTGATATGTATCTTCCGGCGCTACCTGTTATCTCAGAACAGTTTGGTGTGCCTGCGGGTAGCGCGCAGATGACCCTCAGTACCTATATTCTGGGGTTTGCAGTGGGGCAGTTGCTCTATGGCCCAATGGCTGACAGCATTGGGCGCAAGCCGGTGATTCTGGGCGGAACGCTGGTGTTTGCGGCGGCGGCAGTGGCCTGCGCCCTGGCGCAAACTATCGATCAACTGATCGTGATGCGTTTCTTCCACGGTCTGGCTGCCGCGGCGGCGAGCGTGGTTATCAACGCCCTGATGCGCGATATCTATCCGAAGGAAGAGTTCTCGCGCATGATGTCATTCGTCATGCTGGTGACCACAATTGCGCCCTTGTTGGCACCTATCGTGGGTGGTTGGGTGCTGGTATGGCTTAGCTGGCACTATATCTTTTGGATCCTCGCCATGGCGGCTGTTCTGGCGTCGGTGATGATCTTTACGCTAATCAAAGAGACCCTGCCTGTAGAGCGTCGCCAGCCGTTTCGCCTGCGTACCACTATTGGCAACTTTGCCTCGCTGTTTCGTCATAAACGAGTGCTGAGCTATATGCTGGCCAGCGGGTTCAGCTTTGCCGGGATGTTCTCGTTTCTGAGCGCCGGACCCTTTGTTTACATTGAGATTAACCACGTTTCACCGCAGCATTTCGGTTATTACTTCGCACTTAACATCGTATTCCTGTTCGTGATGACTATCATCAACAGCCGCTTTGTGCGTCGGGTTGGGGCATTGAATATGTTCCGTACTGGTCTGTGGATCCAGTTCGTGATGGCGGGATGGATGGTCTTTAGTGCACTGTTTGGGCTGGGGTTCTGGGCTCTGGTCGTTGGCGTTGCGGCGTTTGTTGGCTGTGTATCGATGGTGTCATCAAACGCCATGGCGGTTATCCTGGATGAATTTCCGCATATGGCAGGAACGGCGTCATCGCTGGCTGGGACATTCCGCTTCGGCATTGGCGCCATTGTCGGGGCCCTGTTGTCTCTGGCGACCTTTAACTCGGCCTGGCCAATGATATGGTCGATCGCATTTTGCGCTACCTGCTCAATTCTCTTCTATCTTTACGCCAGTCGCGCTCAAAAACGGTGATCTATTACACAACCTGGGGGCCATAAGGTCTCCAGAGTTGATGTACATCAACCGCAAATCTATCATTTCCCCTGCTTATGTTTATTTTATGTAAAATCAATTTATGTAAAAAGTCACATCATTGTAGTTAAAAAGGTTGAGTTAGATCGCAGAAACGAGTACATATAGCCCGGAAATATGCCAGAACCGTTGAATAAATTTAATTACTGGGTTCTGTAAGCAGCATAAGTACTGGATGTAAACGTTTACCAACTGTCTAAAGACGTATTGTCAATGATGTGTTAATATTGATGTAAAATAATTGTGAAGTGATTGTGCTTCCAGGGAAAGAAAGTGATGACATTACAACTCTCAATCGTTCATCGTCTGCCGCAGAGCTATCGTTGGTCGGTGGGTTTCGCAGGTTCGAAAGTTGAACCGATTCCGCAAAACGGTCAGAGTAATGAGAACAGCCTGGTGGCACTCAAATTGCTCAGCCCTGATGGTGACAGCGCGTGGTCAGTCATGCATAAGCTCAGCCAGGCCCTCAGTGATATCGAGGTTCCTTGTTCCGTACTGGAATGTGAAGGGGAGCCGTGCCTGTTTGTGAATCGCCAGGACGAATTTGCCGCGACCTGCAGACTGAAAAACTTCGGCGTGGCTATCGCAGAACCGTTTTCAAACAACAATCCTTTTTGAGCGTCAGCTTAGCGCGAGCAGCTGACGCGTATAGGCTTGCTGTGGCGCGTTAAATACGTGCTCGCATTGCCCTTGCTCCACGACCTCTCCCTGACGTAGCACAATAACCTGATGGCATAACGCGCGTACTACGTGCAAATCATGGCTGATAAAAATATAAGCTAGCCGATGCTTTTCCTGTAAAGACTTTAACAACGTCAGGATTTGCGCCTGTACGGTCCTGTCGAGCGACGATGTTGGTTCATCCAGAATGATCAGGGAAGGTTTGAGAATCAATGCTCTGGCAATAGCAATGCGTTGGCGTTGCCCACCAGAAAACTCCGCAGGATAACGATGTCGCGTTTCGCTATCCAATCCCACTTCCGCCATCACCGCTTTCACCTGTGCCTCGCGTTGTTCGGCTGACAGGGTAGGCTGATGAACGCGCAACCCCTCCTCGATAATCTGTAGCACGCTCAGGCGTGGGTTTAGCGAGGAGTTGGGATCCTGAAATACCACCTGAATACGGTGACGGACCGGCAACAGCTGGCGTCGATTTAAGGTATGCAGTGCCAGACCATCGAACACAATGCTTCCCTGCGAGGTGATTAGCCGCAGAAGCGCCAGTCCGGTAGTGCTTTTTCCGGAGCCTGACTCTCCAACCAGCCCCAGCGTTTCACCGGGCCGGAGGGAAAAACTGACGTCGTTAACGACGACGTTGTGGTCCACCACGCGTTTCAGGATGCCTTTGCGGATAGGAAAGGCGACGCGGAGTTTTTCTACCTCCAGCAGCGGAGCTTGCCCAGCAGGTACAGGCACCGGATCGCCGGAAGGTTCGCTGTTTAACAATTTCTGCGTGTAGGGATGCGTTGGAGCAGCCAACAGCTGTGCTGCTTGATTTTGCTCAACGCACTGGCCGTTTTGCATGACCGCCACGGTATCGGCCAGCTTTTTCACAATGCTCAGGTTGTGGGTGATGAACAGTAATCCCATGTTCAGCTCGCGCTGTAGTTCTCTCAGCAGTTGCAGGATCTGTGCCTGGACGGAAACGTCCAGCGCGGTGGTCGGTTCATCGGCAATAAGCAACTCCGGTCGTGTTAGCAACGCCATGGCGATCATCACGCGCTGGCGTTCACCGCCGGACAGCTGGTGCGGGTAATCTGCGAGACGTTTGGCTGCCTGACGGATGCCAACGCGATCCAGGCAGGTCAGGATTTCTGCCCGCGCCGCCTCCCGACGCATTCCCCTATGCAGCGACAGCACTTCATAAAGCTGTTTTTCCAGATTGTGGAGCGGGTTCAGTGACACCATCGGCTCCTGGAAAATCATGGCGATTTTATTCCCCCGTACGCCGCGAAGCGTCTGCTCGTTGGCGTGAAGTAATGATTCACCATGAAAACGGATGTCCCCGGAAGGGTAAACTACCGGAGGAGACGGTAACAACCGTAGGATAGAAAGCGCGGTCACGCTTTTACCCGAGCCAGATTCACCCACCAGCGCCAGCGTTTGTCCGGCATCAACCCGTAGTGAGAGGGCATTGACTACGGTGCGCACGGTCTCTTGTTGACGAAAACCTACCGATAAATTCTCAATGGCTAACAGAGGTTGTGTCATTTTAAATCGCCTTGTTGGGATCAAACGCATCGCGTACCGCTTCACCAATAAAGATCAGTAGCGATAGTAGCAGGGCAACGGAGATGAACGCGGTGATGCCAAGCCACGGTGCCTGCAGGTTGTTTTTACCCTGCAACAGGAGTTCTCCCAGTGATGGCGAGCCAAGCGGTAAACCGAACCCAAGAAAATCCAGTGAGGTCAGAGTAGTTATCGAGGCGCATAAAATAAACGGTAAAAAAGTCAGGGCCGCGACCATCGCGTTGGGCAGCATATGACGCAGAATAATACTGCGATCGCTTACGCCTAGCGCTTGAGCGGCTCGAATGTAATCAAAGTTTCGGGTACGTAAAAATTCCGCGCGCACCACGCCAACCAGGCTCATCCATCCAAACAATACGGTAATGCCCAGCAGCCACCAGAAGTTAGGCTGGACCACACTCGACAATAGAATGATGAGAAACAGCGTTGGCATTCCTGACCAAACTTCAATGAATCGTTGCCCCCACAGATCCACCTTGCCGCCATAATAGCCCTGAATTGCGCCAGCCATAATGCCCATCACGCTCGAACAGAGGGTGAGCATTAGACCAAACAAGACAGAAATACGTGTGCCGTAGAGGATGCGTGCCAGTACATCACCGCCGTTAGCGTCTGTTCCCAACCAGTTTTGTGCGGAAGGCGGGGAAGGGAAGGGCTTATCGGTGGCAAAGTTAATGCTGGTGGCCCCAAAGCGTATTGGTGCCCACAGGATCCAGCCCTGGTTTTCCAGGCGCTGTTGTAGCCACGGGTCCTGATAATCAGCCTGAGTCGCCAGCGGTCCGCCGAAGTCGCTTTCACTGTAGTTTTTGAACAGGGGGAAATACCAGCTATTGTCGTAGCGCACCAGTAGCGGCTTATCATTGGCAATCAGTTCTGAACACAGGCTAAGACCGAACAGCACCAGAAAAATCCACAGCGACCAGTAGCCGCGACGGTTGTGGCGAAAGCGCGCCCAGCGGGCCTGATTGACGGGGCTTAATCGCGACATTAGCGTCCCTCAAAATCAATACGAGGATCGACCAGCGTATAGCTGATGTCGCTGAGGATATTCAGCAGCAGACCGATCAGGGTGAAGATATAAAGCGTGCCAAACATTACCGGGTAGTCGCGTGATACGGTGGATTCATAACCCAGCAATCCCAGACCGTTAAGTGAGAACATCACTTCAATCAGCAGTGAGCCGGTAAAAAACATGCTGATAAACGTTGCCGGGAAGCCGGCGATCACCAGCAACATGGCATTGCGAAACACATGTTTCCACAGAATATTTTTCTCGCTGACCCCTTTAGCGCGTGCGGTGACGACATATTGTTTGCGCACCTCATCCAGAAATGAGTTCTTGGTCAACATAGTCAGCGCGGCAAACCCACCAACCACCGTCGCCAGCACCGGCAGGGTAATATGCCAAAGGTAGTCGGTTACTTTCTGATACCAGGGCAGGGAGTCAAAATTGGCGGATACCAGCCCGCGAAGCGGGAACAGGTCGTAGTAGCTTCCCCCGGCAAAAAAGACGATCAGCAAAATGGCAAACAGAAAGGCCGGTATGGCATAGCCGATAATAATAAATGCGCTGCTCCAGACATCAAACCGGCTGCCGTTATGCACCGCTTTGCGGATCCCAAGCGGTATCGACACCAGGTAGATGATGAGCGTACTCCACAGCCCCAGCGTGACGGAAACAGGCAGGCTGTCTTTGATAAGCGTCAGTACCGAGGCGCTACGAAACAGGCTGTCACCGAAATCGAAACGAATGTAATCCCAGAGCATTTTGAAGTAACGCTCATGAATGGGCTTATCGAACCCATAGCGGCGAGTGATTTCGGCGATCACTTCCGGGTCCAGACCCCGGCCGCCTCGATAATTACTGTCGCTGATGTTACCCACGCCGGTTTGCGCGTGGCTGGCACGAACGCCTTCGCTACCCGCGCCGGGTAATGCCCCGCTTTGCCCGAACTCAATGGCGGCGACGGCCTGTTCAACTGGACCGCCGGGGGCTATCTGCACGATAAAAAAGTTGATGGTGATGATGGCCCAAAGCGTTGGGATCACCAGCAGCAGACGTCGAATCAGATAAGCGCCCATTTATTCTCCCTGCCGCCTGGCTGCGGGCAGCTTCGCCGCTTTGTTGACGTCATACCACCAGTTGTCGAGGCCAATAGTATAAATTGGGCGAATAGCAGGATGTGAAAATTTATCCCACCATGCAATGCGATCCTCTGCCATAAACCACATAGGCAACATGTAGTAGTTCCAGGTTAATACCCTGTCCAGCACCCGGCCCAGTGGGATCAATTTGGCTTTATCGCCTTGCGCCGCGATGATTTGGTCGATCAGTTTATCAATCACCGGGCTTTGTACGCCGGGGGCGTTGTAGCTGGAATCAATATATTGAGAGGCCCACAGAATTTGCAGGTCCGAACTCGGCCACGGCATCGCACGATACAACCTCGGCATCATGTCATAGTCGCGACTGCGCAGGCGGTTCGTGATTTGTGAGTTATCCACCTGGCGGATATTCATGGTAATACCTAAGCGTTGCAGGTTGTGCTGGAACGGCAGCACCCACTGACTGTTGCTGCCCGCAGGGAGCAACAGTTCAAAGCTCAGAGGTTTACCGCTGGCGCTGTTTACGCGCTGCTGACCCTTTAGTACCCATCCGGCCTGTTCCAGTAAGGCATCGGCTTTCAACAGGTTGTCGCGGTCGTAGCCATCGCCTTTTGATTTTGGCGGCTGATAGATTTGGCTAAAGACCTCAGGGGGGAGATCCTTTTTCAAGGGCGCGAGTATCACCAACTCATCCGCGTCGGGGTATTTTGTCGCGGCATATTCGGTATTCTGAAAATAGCTGTTGGTCCGGCTCCAGGCGTTATAGAACAGCGCTTTATTCATCCATTCAAAATCAAAGGCCAGCGTGATGGCTTCCCGCACCCGTCGGTCGCTGAATACCGGACGCTGAATATTAAATGCCAGCCAGCGGGTATCCTGCGCGGACTCGTTTTTTTGCTCATCTTTGATGATGTAATGATTCGCGAAATTTTTCCCGGTATAACGCGTCGCCCAGTTTTTGGCATCATTTTCAAGACGCAGATCAAACGCACCGGCCTTAAACGCTTCAAAGGCGACGTTATCATCCAGATAGTAGTCGTAGCGGATGGTATCAAAGTTCCAGCGTCCACGATTGACGGGCAGATTAGCGGCCCAATAATCTTTGACGCGCGAATAGACAATATACTGGCCCATCTTCCATTTGGTAATGCGATAAGGGCCGCTGGCGAGCGGTGGCGATGATAAGGGATCGCTGAGCTTATGATCTTTCCAGTACTTCTCTGGCATCACGGGTAATGAAAACAGGCTGAGCATGTCCTCTTTACCCGGTTTGGCTAATTCAATGCGTACGGTTAATGGCGCGATGGCTTTTACCGTTGTTCCCTTGTAGACCAGACGAAACTGCGGCACGCCTTCAGTCATAAATTTGTGGAAGGTGAATGCGACGTCGCGGGCGGTAATGGGTGAGCCATCGTGAAAACGCGCGCGTGGATTAATGGCAATTTCTACCCAGGAATAGTCGTCAGCATAGCGTGCGCTGTCGGCAATGAGCGGGTAATAGCTACCAGGTTCATCGTCAGAGGTGGTAAACAGCGTATCGTAAAGCGTTTCGGTACGTGCGCCGGGGTTACCGCGCATCGCATAGCGGTTGAAGTTGTCAAATGTGCCAATGGCGGACAGGGTGATTTGACCACCTTTAGGGGCTGCGGGATTAACATAATCGAAGTGATTAAAGTTAAATGCGTACTTCGGCTCACCCAGTACGGCAAAAGCATAGCTTTCTTTGATGGATTGCGCCTGGGCGCTAAACCCGATGAGGGTAATAAACAGTAGCAGTACGCGAGGGATCATATAAAAGCGATTTCCTTTTCCTGCCACAACCCGACGGGCATCATGCCTGAAAGATAAGGGATGTAGCGGCGAGTGAGAGTATATGAATCGCATACTGCGATCACCACGTCGGCTTATTGGGCTGTGCCATCCAACGCACAAAATCAGCAAGCTGTAATGGTCGGCTAATCCAGTACCCCTGGAAAAAATGCACCCCACGATCGCGCAGCCAACGGGCTTGCTCAGGAGTTTCTACCCCTTCCGCAACCGTCAGCATATTAAGACGTTTAGAAAGTGTCAACACGGCGTCCAGTACCGGAGAAGTCAGTGTTTCCGTCCCAATGGCGTTAATGAATCCGCGATCGATTTTCAGGTAGTCAACGGTAAAGCGTTCCAGATAAATAAGCGCGCTATGGCCGGTGCCAAAATCATCAATCGCAATTTCAAAACCTGCGGAATGCAGCCATTCAAATAGCTTTGTGGCCTCGTGCTGATTGAGCATATCTCGTTCTGTGATTTCCAGTACTATCTGAAAATAGTTTGCGGGAAGCGAGGCCTGTAGGTGGCGAATGTCGTCTTTAAACGTCTCGCCATGCAGATGCGATGGCGCGATATTGATCCCTAATTTTGCCCCAGCGGGTAACACTTTTTGCAGTGTCGGGGCATCCTGGGCGATCAACTTAAAGAGATGCTGAGTCAGTGGGACGATCATTTTCTGTGATTCAGCGTAATGAATAAAGGCATCCGGTGGGATCTCGCCCGTTGTTGGGTGATTCCAACGTAACAGGACCTCGACGCCTTTCACTTCCAGCGTTTGCATCTCTACGACGGGCTGGTACACCACATAAAACTGGTTATGTTTGATGGCGTTGAGGATATCTTTGCCTGGGCGTAAACGGATGCTGTAGATGTAGTACCAGAGGAGAAGGGAGGCAATAATCCCGGCCATACATCCCAACAAAATAGAATACCAGACGTCGGTATAGTTCCACTCTTGTGCGTATAAGCGAATTTTAAGCGGGATCCCTTCAAGAGTGGCCTGCCGCCAGGAGGTATGAGGAAGAGCGGAGACATCGATGATTCGCGATGAGAATGTCGAAATTGCGGTATTACCGACGATAATAGCAATACCGTCAAAATCATCCTGCCGGGCGGTATAGAGTAGGTAAGGCGCCAGATTGATATTCAGTGAGGTAAATACGCCGCTATCATTGAACGACGCGTTTCGGTGCCAAATCATGATCGCTGGTTTGTCCGGCATCATGGGCGTACCGGGAAGTAATTCCACATCAATATTTCTGCTGATATCGAGGTTCGGGATCAAATCTAAAATCGGAGTGAACATGGAACCTGTTGCGGAAGAGCAGAAAGCGATGCCGTCTTTTACCAGTAAGAAAGCGCGAACGTTCAGGCTAAAGGCTGCACTGGAGGTCAGTTTAGCGCTGACTTGTTGGCAACTGTTGGCAACCAGCGGCTGAAGGGCATCGGTGGTGGTTTTGAGGTCGGTGAAGTAGCTGCTGACGTAATTCTGGATATCGGCAAGGAGCGTGTCGTACTTAACTTCTCGTTTATGCCAGGTGACGAAAAACTGCAGGGTACTCACGAGTATTGCGACGATAAGCCCCGTTAACATACAGGAAAGCAGGATTTTCCGACCGGATGAAGAAGAGCGTCTGAACATAGATCCTTATTTTACCTGATTTAACCGCTTACTCTGTATGAATATAACCTGAAATGACTCATGTTGTGAGATTTTTCTTAGTCGCAGGGTGAAACAAAAAAGCACCGCCGAAGCAGTGCTTTTGGAATGTCTCATCAGGATAGCCAAGGGATAGCTGCCAAACGAAACTAACTGCGGCTCAGAACCCGGCGAGCTTCGTTGTAGCGTTTTTTCCAGTAAGGCTCGTTCATGCTGGAAATGATAACGCCACTGCTGGTCGAGGCATGTACAAACTGGTTGTTACCGATATAAATACCGACGTGACGGCCGGTAGAGCCAGCACGGAACAGAACCAGATCGCCTGTGCGCAGATTAGTGCGCGAAACGGATTTTCCCGTTTCCTGCTGTTCATAGGTTGAGCGCGGAAGCTCTAAACCAAATTGCTCGCGGAATGTACGCTGCACGAAGCTTGAGCAATCAATACCTTTTTTGGTGCTGCCGCCAAGGCGGTAACGCACGCCTTTCCAGTCAGCATACTGGTCCATAATACGTGATTTAACATCGATATTACGTACCATATTTTCAAATTCATCCTGAGAGGCTTGCAGTGAAGAGTTATCTCCATTGCCCACAGCATGCGTCTCAGAATGCATATTCTTGGCGGTGTTCGTTGTGCTACATGCAGAAAGCAGAACCGCAACTGCTATCGCGGGTATGCCCCGCAAGATATATCTCAAAATCGGTTGAGATTTGACCATTTTGTTTGTTTTCCCTTGAAGTCCTTAACGATAAATATCGTTATAAAAAATGCCAAACGTGACGAGACTAATTACCATCGCACGATGAGACAATTCCTTAAGGTCAAATCTGTGGCAGAACGCACAAATTTATTCTGAAAGGGAATAATTATCCCGCGAGGCAAAACGAGTTCGAGATTACCCGATCGTTCCGGTCAATGCGAGTGATTTTACGTGATTTCTTATAAGAAAAATTGATACAGAAAGTGAATAAACGGCATTGTCTAAATTAAGAACTATCAGGGTAAAAAATACGCAACCTACTCATTTTAAACATGAATAAGATGACAGGGGAATGACAATCAGAATGATGAAATATTGCCCGGCATCATCAGGGAATCAGAAGTATCCCTGATGATGTTAATTACTCTGCGTTATTTGTTTAAAAATTGTTTGTTTTTGCCGGGGAGATAATTCACGAACAGAGTGACTAATCGGTCACTTAATGGCGTCATTAGCCACCAGGGAAGGCCAATCAAGACCACCGTCATGGAACCAACCACGATATCAGTGAGCCAGTGAGCGCCAATCATTACGCGTGGAAAGGCAAAAACCACAGCAATAATAAGGCCGATTATTCCTGCGACTTTTCCGAAATAACGCAGCATAAATGCGGAAAAAATAAGCAGCATCATGCCGTGATCGCCAGGAAAACTGTCTCTCGACGCATCTTTGGTCGGAATATGCAGCAGTTCGCTGACGCGATAAATATTATCCAGCATCAGGGTCGGGCTGGCGCGTTTAACGGGAATAAGCGCCTGGCCCAGCTGATTTAATACCACTGCGGTGAGCAGCATAACCAAACCGATAGCCACAATACGTCGGCGACCTTCCGACGTCTCTTTGAGCCAAAAGTGCAGCATCAATGCGCCCATAGCCAGCAATGAGCAGCCATCAAATGCCCGATTATTGGTAATAGCAACAACCCATAAGAACAGTGGGCTTTCCACCAGTTTATGATTAAAGAAGCGGAAAACGCCCGTATCCAGTGAAGACCAGAACCCATGCCCGACTGGAATATACCAGGACATAAACAGTGCCAGACCCGCAATATTTAGCAGGAGGATTGAAGGGTATCGGGTTTTCATCGTCGTTTACCATTGCTAAAAACGAAGGCAACCTTACGCGCTAGCGTCTAAACGAAGTCTCAACAACGCGCTCTGTAACGCATTCCAGTCGGTCTCGGTATCGGCGATGAGTTCAATACGGCTATCGGGTGGTGCGACGTTTTGCGTCTCTATATGCCAGTCGTCTCCCTGGCGGTTAATGCGTACCAGTCCTTCTTTAATACGCATTACCCCCTTCACGCGTCCAACAGGAGCAAGACGCGACCATTCCAGCAGACCGATGGTATCGAACACTGTATCGGCGTCAAAAATCCAACCGCAGGCCTGATGGCCCTGACCGCTGTTCAGGCTACGACGCCAGCGCTGCTGTGCGGGTAAGCTCAACGCTGCCAGCCCCTTTTTGTTGGCATGGCTATGGGCGTGCTCCGCGCTTGCAGGAAGCTCCGCCAGGTTTAGTCGGGGCAAATCCAGTAGCTGTCCGTCAATTTGCCCATGGTCGGCATGAACTAACTGGCGATTACCGCCGTAGTGTTGCCACCAGCTTTGCAGGGCGTTTTCGCTTTCCGTCGTGGCACGGTCGGTTTTGTTGGCAACAATGATATCAGCGGCGGCCAGCTGATCGCGGAAATTGTCATTGGCGACGCTTTTCTCATCCAGTAACAGGCGAGGATCAAGGATACAGAGGGTTGCGCGCAGATCGATCCACGGCTCATAAACCGGTGCAGTGAGTAAATCCAGAATCTGTTTGGGATGCCCGAGGCCAGTGGGTTCAATCAGCAGACGGTCGGGTTTTCCCTGACGCAGCAGCGTATTGAGGCCAACCTGCATTGGCAGGCCGTTAACACAGCACATACAGCCGCCGGGGATCTCTTTTAGCAGCGCACCGCTGTCGGCCAGCAACGCGCCATCAATGCCAACTTCGCCAAACTCATTAACCAGCACGGCCCACTTCTCAGCAGGATCTTTGTTTGCCAATAAATGAAGAATAGAGGTGGTTTTGCCACTGCCGAGAAAACCGGTGATGAGATTGGTTTTAGTCACATTTACTCCAGAATCATAAATTACCGTAATGGCATTTAACAATCCTGGCGAAAAACGGGGAAAAAGAGAAGGGGGGAGAGGACGAAGAGGCGCTTCGTCCTGCTTAATGGCAGAAATCGTTAACTTTTTAACGTCTCAATGACAGCCTGATGCGCACCGTATTGGGCAATGCGTTGCCAGGCCTGCTGAATGGCCGCGACAAACTGCGGATTCTGTACGAGATCGGTGGCGAAAATCTCGCGCAGCGAAAGCAGGGCGTTGACGCGTTCTGACTCTGTGCTCTGTTTAACCAGAGCGGCAATTTTCTCACTCAACGGGTCACGAACATCAATAGCGGTGCCTGAATCATCCACGCCGCTCACATAACGTATCCAGCCTGCGACGCCGAGCGCCAGCAGTGGCCACTCACTTTGGCGGGCTAAATGTACGCGGATCCCTTCCAACATGCGCTGGGGTAATTTCTGGCTACCGTCCATCGCGATTTGCCAGGTTTTATGTTTCAACGCTGGGTTGGCAAAACGCTCCAACAGGCTTAGGGCATACTGGTCTAAATCCACATCGGTAATTTGCAGCGTGGGTGCCTGTTCGTTGAGCATCAGGCGGTAAGCGGCTTCACGAAAAGCGCTGTCCTGCATACAGTCGCTGATGTGCTGGAACCCGGCCAGATAGCCGAGATAAGCAAGAAACGAATGACTGCCGTTCAGCATCCGCAGTTTCATTTGTTCCCACGGCAACACATTTTCGACCATCTGGACGCCCGCCGTTTCCCATTGTGGGCGGCCGCACACAAAATTATCTTCAATCACCCACTGGATAAACGGTTCGCAGCTGATTGCGCAAGGATCGGCAACCCCCAGCTCGCGGGCAATTTCGGCCAGTGACTCTTCAGTGGCGGCAGGGACAATGCGGTCGACCATGGTGCCTGGGAAACTGACATGTTCCTGAATCCAGGTTGCCAGTAATGGTGAACGTTTCTCCGCCATTCCAAGGACGGCGTTTTTTACCACATGACCATTGTCCGGGATGTTATCGCAAGAGAGGACGGTAAACGGCTGTAGCCCGCGTTCACGTCGGCGGTGTAGGGCTTCAACAATAATTCCGGGGGCAGAGTGCGGTTCAGTCGGTGTTTGCAGATCGTGAGCAATACGTGGATTACTGAGGTCTAACGAGCCTGTCGCCGGATCGATGCAGTAGCCTTTTTCTGTGATGGTTAGCGAGACAATAGCCACCTGAGGTTCGCAGAATTTTTCGATAATGGCCGCCAGCGAATCCAGCCTGGCGTTGAGACATTCGTTGACGGCGCCGATAACAATTGGCTGGTTGCCGTTGGCCCCTTTTTCCAGCACGGTAAATAAATGATCCTGTTCGCGCAGTTGGCTCATCAGTCGATCGCCGCTGAACAGACTGATCTCACAAATACCCCAGTCTCCACCCTGCGCATTCAGCACCCTGTCGGTTAGTAACGCCTGATGGGCGCGGTGAAAAGCACCGAAACCAAAATGCACAATCCGCGTTTTTAATTGCTGGCGGTCGTATTGCGGAATCATGACATTTTCCGCCAGTGGCGCTGAGGCAATAGTTTTCATTTAATACACCTGATTAACCATAAATTAACAATGGCAGTATAAAGTTATATGACAACAAATTGAATTGGTGTGCCTCATTTATCCGGGGAATGTGAGCTTGATCAACCAATCATCGGCAATGTGTTGATCGGTTGACGGATGCCTGTATGGTAGTCGTCATTAAGATGATTTAATTTGGTATAACAACTTGTGAGGTGAAACAATGGAACAAACCTGGCGTTGGTACGGACCTAACGATCCGGTATCGCTTGATGATGTGCGTCAGGCTGGCGCAACGGGTGTTGTGACCGCCTTGCACCATATTCCTAACGGTGAAGTGTGGCCGGTAGAAGAAATTCAACAGCGTCAGGCCATTCTGGCTGAAAAAGGGCTGACCTGGTCGGTGGTGGAAAGTATCCCTGTCCACGAAGATATCAAAACGCGTTCAGGTCAATTTCAAACGTGGATTGCCAACTATCAGCAGAGTATCCGTAATCTGGCGACCTGTGGTATCGATACGGTGTGCTATAACTTCATGCCGATCCTCGACTGGACGCGTACCGACCTCGAATATCAGCTGCCGGATGGTTCCAAAGCGCTGCGTTTTGACCAGATTGCTTTTGCGGCCTTCGAACTTCACATTCTGCAACGCCCGGGAGCTGAAGCGGATTATACCGCCGAAGAACAACGCCAGGCGCTGGACTACTTCAATGCCATGAGTGATGCAGAAATTGAAAAGCTGACCCGCAATATCATTGCTGGGCTGCCAGGTGCAGAAGAGGGCTATACGCTGGATCAGTTCCGTGCGCGTCTCGCTGAATATGACGGCATCAGCAAGGACGATCTGCGCGATAATATGGCGGTATTCCTGCGGGCGATTGTGCCAGTGGCAGAAGAAGTCGGCGTGCGTCTGGCCGTGCATCCTGACGATCCGCCGCGCCCGATCCTCGGCCTGCCACGTATCGTTTCGACTATCGAAGATATGCAGTGGCTGAAAGAAACGGTCGATAGCATTAATAACGGTTTTACCATGTGCACCGGTTCTTACGGCGTGCGCGCTGATAACGATCTGGTGAAAATGATCGAAACCTTTGGCGATCGAATCCACTTCACACACTTGCGCTCAACCTGTCGTGAAGATAACCCGAAAACCTTCCATGAAGGTGCGCACCTGCAGGGCGATGTGGATATGGTATCGGTGGTGGCTGCCATTTTGAGCGAAGAGCAGCGGCGTAAAAAGGCGGGCGACCTGCGTCCTATCCCGATGCGCCCGGATCATGGACACCAGATGCTTGACGATCTGCACAAGAAAACTAATCCGGGCTACTCTGCGATTGGTCGCCTGAAAGGCCTGGCAGAAGTCCGCGGCGTTGAGCTGGCGCTGAAACAAACGCAGTTCCGCGACCTGCAGTAAGTCTAACCACAGGGATTGCGCGACAGGCGCGATCCCTGTTATTCATCAAGGCTGCGCAAGCGCCTGCTCCAGCACTGTCAGCACTTTATTGATCTGCTGTATCTGCAATCCACCAAATCCAAAAAACATAACAGCATCGCTGTTCTCTTTGCGCCATGCGGCTTCTGATCCATTTTCTATATCCGGCAGAGTGTCGAAACGGATCCCGGCCAACAGGCAGCTTTGTTGCAGCCTGGCGATGAATTCGGTATGTCTGGCAATGCGTAACGAGAGGTGCAGACCTGCCGTTGCGCCAGCGATTTTCCCTTCGGGAAACAGAGTGGAAAGGCCATCGCGTAACAGGGTGAGGCGTGTCGCATAGCTGCAGGCCAGCTTGCTGATATGCGTATAGAACACCTGGTTTTGCATCAGTTCGGCCAAAAATTGCTGCAACAACCACTGACTGCCGTTGTTATTGAGCGCTTTCATATTCTGTACCGCCGGAAGCAGTTCATCAGGGCAAATAAGATAGCCAAGCCGTGCGCCTGGCCCCAGCGTTTTCGAAAAAGTTCCCATGTAGATAACCCGGTTGTGATAATCCATGGCTTTCAGTGCGGGAAGGGGATTTTCCCCATAGGTAAAAACGGCATCGTAATCATCTTCAATGATGTAAGCGCCGACGCGTTGCGCCCACGTTAATAATGACTGACGGCGCTCCAGTGAAAGCACGCTTCCCATCGGATACTGATGCGCTGGAGTAACATAACAAAGCTGGGTTTCATACTCGGGTAAATTATCTGTTTGCAGTCCGTGGTTATCTACGGCAATTGACGTAATGTCTGCACCGTAATAATTAAAAAGATGCCATGCGCCAGAATAACAAGGGGATTCCGTCACAATATGGCACTTTTTTTGCTGACTGACAGAATGATGAATAATAAATATTTGGCTGAGCAGTGATAATCCTTCCTGAATCCCGTTGGTAATGATGATGTTCTCTGCTCGGGTATTAATTCCGCGGGATAAATTAAGGTATCTGACCAATTGCTCGCGCAGTGAAAATAATCCACTTGGTGAATGGTATCGGGTAAATAATTGTTCTTTAAGTATGCTTGGAGCATTATTCCATTTCCGCCAGCTTGACCAGGGAAAAGCGTTGGGATCGGGGACGCCCATCCGACAGTAGCACTCTCGTCCAGGCTCGGCGTAAACATCGGTTGAGACTCCGGCAGCTTTAGGTTTTGTCGGCGGAGAACCCTGGGTAACGGGCACATGCGTTGGTGTTATACGTACAGGCGTGGTGAATATCACTTCATAGCCAATGCCGTGTCGGCTCTTGATTAACCCTGCTGCCATAAGCTTATCATAGGCCATCACTACCGTTATTTTGGCTACGTTCAATACCTGAGCCTGCTCGCGAATAGAGGGAAGCTTATCGCCACAAAGCAAATCTCCCCGCTGAATAGCCTGGAAATAAAATTGGAAAATTTGCAATTGCAGCGGAGTGCGGAGTTCTCTATTGAGCGTTAATGTAAGCATGAGTAATTCCTTATTAATATATGGCCACTATATTACGAATTTCTCGTTTTTACTATTTGATACACCTCATGGAGTAGCAGCTGTTCCTATAGCTTGCTATCGCTGTCTCTATTTTTAATTTTTATTATCCCTTAGCGTGTCGCTATTAAAAAATGGAGGCAAGCATGTCGTGGATAAGAAAGAACGCATTGTGGTGCGTATTGGCTGGGGCGGTGGCAATGGCCCTGGCTATTTGGGGAACGTGGCAAGGCGTTCATTACACCAGTACCACCGAATTTTGTTTATCGTGTCACTCGATGCGCACGGTTGGAGAGGAATATAAAACCAGCGCGCATTTTCGTAACGCATCTGGCGTGCGGGCTGAGTGTAAGGATTGTCATATTCCCCCGGGCGTTGTTCCAACGCTTGTTCGTAAAACTGAAGCCTTAAACGACCTCTATCACACCTTTATTTCTCCTTCTATCGATACTCCTGAAAAGTTTGCTGCCAAACGCCCGGAGCTGGCCCAGCGGGAGTGGGCACGCATGAGCGCGAATAATTCAGCGGCGTGTAAATCCTGCCATAGCTATGAGGCAATGGATCATGGCAAGCAATCGGCAAACGCGGCTGCGCAAATGACCGCAGCGGCAGCAAAAGACAGTAACTGTATCGATTGTCACAAAGGAATAGCCCATCACAAACCCGATATGAGCAGCGGTTTTCGCGATCGCTATAAGCAGCTACAGCGTCAAGGAGATACGCCAACGGATGCGACCACACTGTTTTCATTAAGCGAAAAATCACTGGCGGCAACGGCAGGGAGTCCGGTCGGGAAGGCGCTGTTATTTCCCGCCACCGAGGTCAAGGTGCTGAAAAAAGAAGGCAGTAACGTGCAGCTCGAAATCACGGGTTGGCGAGAAAGCAAAGGGCGTGGACGGGTGATCACCCAGTATATGGGGAAACGCGTTTTCTCCGCCGTTCTCGATGAGCCCCTGATGGCGAATGTAAAAGTGCTACACACCCAGGTCGATCCTGACTCACATCAGGAATGGCAGCAGGTGAGCGTCACCGCCTGGACCACCGATCAGGACTTTATCAACACGCTTGCGCCAATCTGGGAATACTCAGATCAAATGCTGCAATCCACCTGTAGCGCCTGTCATAGCACTCCTCCTACAACCCGATATACCGCTAACGGCTGGATCGCCGGACTGAAAGCCATGTCGACCTATTACCGGCTTAATCCGGTGGAGGAACGTACGTTGTTGAAATACCTCCAGACCCACGCCAGCGATGTGTCTGAAACCAACAAAAAGTAAGGATAATGTATGGATATTCATGACTTTAATCCGTCCCGCCGCCGTTTTCTCAACGGAATGCTGGCGGTGGGGGCTGCCAGCGCACTGGCGCCTAATCCGCTGATATCAAAAGTGTGGGCGGCGGGGGAAAATCCCGAGCAGTGGATCCAATCTGGTTCGCACTATGGCGCTTTTGAAGCCAAAGTGGTCAACGGTGAGTGGACCGAAACCCGTCCGTTCAAACATGACAAATACCCCTGCGATATGCTGAACGCGGTGCGTGAAGTGGTCTACAACCCGTCGCGGGTACGCTACCCGATGGTGCGTCTTGACTGGCTGCGTAAGCGTGAGAAGTCAGATCGCAGTCAGCGCGGAGATAACCGTTTTGTTCGGGTCAGTTGGGATCAGGCGCTGGATCTGTTTTACGAAGAGCTGGAGCGGGTGCAAAAAACCTATGGCTCATCAGGCGTATTTACCGGGCTTGCCGACTGGCAAATGGTGGGCAAATACCATAAAGCGGGCGGGGCGATGGATCGGGGACTTGGCCTGCATGGTAGCTATGTGACAACCGTCGGCGACTATTCTGCGGCAGCGGCACAGGTCATTTTACCGCATGTGATTGGTTCGCTGGAAGTTTATGAGCAGCAGACGTCGCTTCCGCTGGTGATTCAAAACAGCAATACCATCGTGCTGTGGGGCTGCGATCCGATCAAGAACTTGCAGATCGAGTTTTTGGTTCCCGATCACGATGCGTTTGGCTACTGGCAGCAGATTAAAGAGGCGGTAGCGCAGGGTAAGATGCGCGTTATCAGTGTTGATCCGGTGCGTAGCAAGTCGCAAAACTATCTTGGCTGCGAGCAGTTGGCGTTGCGGCCACAAACCGATGTGGCGTTAATGCTGGCGCTGGCGCATACCTTGTACGAAGAAAAACTGTACGACACGGCGTTTATTACCGATTACACCGTCGGCTTTGAGCAGTTTTTGCCGTATCTGCTGGGCGAAACCGATAAACAGCCGAAAAATGCCGAATGGGCGGCAGAAATCTGCGGCCTGACGGCAGAGCAGATCCGAGACTTCGCCCGCCTGTTGGTGAAAGGGCGGACACAGTTTATGGGCGGTTGGTGCGTACAACGCATGCACCATGGTGAGCAGTATCCGTGGATGCTGGTGGTGCTGGCCAGCATGGTCGGTCAAATTGGTTTGTCCGGCGGCGGGGTAGGATTTGGCTGGCACTACAACGGCGGTGGTACGGTAACATCCGCCGGGCCTGTGCTTTCTGGACTGGGAGGGATCACGAATCCCCCGCAGGCAAAGCACAACGCGGATTTTCGCGGCGCATCGGAGCATATCCCCACTTCGCGTATCGTTGACTGCCTGCTTGAGCCGGGCAAAAAGGTTGCCTTTAACGGCGAGACGTTAACCTGGCCTGACATCAAAATGGCGATCTACAGCGCGGCGAATCCATTTCATGCGCAGCAGGACAGGAATCGCATGATTGACGCGTGGAAGAAGCTGGAAACCGTGGTGGTGCTGGATCACCAATGGACCGCGTCGTGCCGATTTGCCGATATCGTCCTGCCCGTTACTACCCGCTTTGAACGTAACGATATTGAGCAGTTCGGTACGCATTCGAATAAAGGGCTGATGGCGTTGCATCAGATCGTCAAACCGCAATATGAAGCGCGACATGATTTTGATGTGTTTGCCGGGCTGTGTAAGCGCTTTGACAAGGAAGCGGTGTACCGTGAAAACCGTGATGAAATGCAGTGGATACAGGTGCTTTATGATGAAGGCGTGAAGATGGGAGCGTCGCTCGGTGTCTCATTACCGGATTTCACAACGTTCTGGCAGGGTGACGGATATATTGAATATCCGCCGGGTCAGCCGTGGGTACGGCACGGTGAGTTTCGCGACCAGCCAGACCTGAATCCGCTGGGAACGCCGTCAGGTCTGATTGAAATCTACAGCAAAACCATCGCGGGCTTTGCCTATGAGGATTGTCCAGGGCATCCCGTGTGGATGGAACCCTTTGAGCGTACCCATAGCGGCAAAAAAGATAAATACCCGCTGCATCTGCAATCCTGCCATCCGGATAAACGTCTGCATTCCCAACTGTGCTCTAGCGAGGCGTTTCGCAACACCTATGCGGTTGCCGGAAGAGAGCCGCTTTATATCAGTGAACAGGATGCCACCGCTCGTGGCTTAAAAGCCGGTGATATCGCCCGCGTTTATAACGCTCGTGGTCAGGTACTGGCTGGCGTGGTTATCAGTCCGGATTTTTCCCCTGGCGTGATTCGTATTCATGAAGGCGCGTGGTATTCCCCGCAGGAAGGGGGGAAAGCCGGGACATTATGCACCTATGGCGACCCGAACGTGCTGAGCGCGGATATAGGTACTTCACAATTGGCCCAGGGGCCTTCAGCGCATACCGTGCTGGTGGAGGTCGAGCGTTATCAGCAGAAAGCCCCGCAAGTGACGGCTTTCGGTGGTCCGCAGATTGTGAAAGAGGAGGGGACCAGTGCAGCATAAGCAAATTCATCAGCAGCGGGCGGCTGTGTACCAGTGGTTTTCGCAACTGTTATTTCGTGAGCTGGATGAAAAACAGCTCGCCAGTCTGGAAAACGGCGATAGCCAGGCTTGGATTGCCTCACTGGCGGCGGTTCCTGGAGTGTCTGCCGAGGTTAAACGTTTTGAGCGTAGCCTGGGCCGGGTTTTGCGGCGCGACTCCCGACAGCTGGAGCTGGCAGCAGATTTTGCCTCGCTGTTTCTGCTGGCCCCGCCGGCTAGTGTTTCTCCCTATGCAGGGCACTATCCACACACGACAGTGGCAGAAGAACGTCGGCAAATGAATGTGTTGCTGATTGAGCAAGGTCTGGCAGCGAGAGAGAATGAGCCCTCCGATCATATTGCCGTGCAGTTGGCATTAATGGCGAGGATGGTTGCTAAAGAGGAGAGGCTATCGGCGCAATACTACTTTTTGCATCATCATATTCTGTGCTGGGCACCGTTATTTCGCGACGCTTGTCTGGTGCGGGATAACGAGGGGTTTTATCCTCAGGCGGTTAATCTGATAGTGCGTTTTATGCAAGAGGATGAACAGTATCTGGAGTCATTGTTGATGGATGATTTTTATCTCAGCAGCCAGCGCTGAAAATGAAAAAAGGGACAGCCTGCGCTGTCCCTTGCCGTCACTGCGCAGCAGAAAATTAATCTGCACGGCCCATATAGCGACGTTCTTCGATATGAATACGGATTTTTTCACCCGCACTTAGGTACTCAGGAACCTGGATCACCAGACCGGTGCTCAGGGTTGCTGGCTTGTTGCGCGCGCTCGCTGAAGCGCCTTTAATACCCGGTGAGGTTTCAACGATTTCCAGGTCTACAGTCTGCGGCAGTTCAAGCGCCAGCAGTTGGCCGTCCCAGGTCAGTACCTGCATGTCCGGCATACCGCCTTCCGGCATGAACAGCAGCTCTTCTTCAATCTGGTCTTTGGTGAAGGTATACGGGGTATAGTCTTCTTTATCCATAAAGATGTATTCGTTGCCATCGACGTAGGAGAAATCAACGCCACGACGGCTCAGAGTGACGGTATCCACGATATCGTCGCCTTTGAAGCGCTCTTCAACTTTCAGACCGGTACGCACATCAGAAAAACGCATTTTGTACAGCGTGGCAGCACCACGTGCGGACGGTGATTGAATATCGATATCTTTTACAATCAGCAGTTTGCCGTTGTAGTTCAGTACCATACCTTTTTTAATTTCGTTCGCTCTTGGCATCGAAAAAATCCTGTAGTGAGGAGTGTCTAAAATATCGCGTAAAACTACTCGCGCCGGGGCATTCAGGCAAGCGGAATTCATGCTTTTGCTGGTGCAAAAAAGGTGGTACTGTGCCCTTCCCGCACAATCCGATGGTTTACGATAAAGAGAGTACTGTATGGAATGCCGTCCGGATTGTGGTGCATGCTGCACCGCGCCTTCAATCTCCAGTCCCATCCCCGGTATGCCTGATGGCAAGCCCGCTAATACGCCCTGCGTTCAGTTGGATGAATCCCTGCGTTGCAAAATTTTTGTGTCGCCGCTACGACCAAAGGTGTGCGCCGGTTTACAGCCCAGTGCGGAAATGTGCGGGCGGACGACGCACCAGGCCATGGTTTATCTCATCGAGCTTGAAGCGCTAACCGCGCCTTAAACGTCCTTGATGCGCGCCAGGCACGCGACGGTGGCGACGATCATCACCAGCGCAAACCAGAACACCGCGTGATAGTTCCAAATTTCAGCGGCAATCCCTGCCAGCGATCCGGCAATAATCCAGCCCACGCGAATGGTATTCGTATAGAGGGTGGTGGCTGAACCTGCCTGTCCCGGCATCAGGTCCTGGAAATAGAGCATGCCAATCCCGCCGAGAATACCGATGTAAATCGCGTTCAGCAGCTGTAAGCCAAGCAATATCGCCGGAGAGTGAGCCAGCAGCATGCCGGCATAAAAGAAGAATCCGGCAACGACGGCAATTCTCATCAACAGACGTTTACCCAGACGCTTTGCAAAATAGCCAGCAATCAGCATGGTTGGGATTTCCAGTCCGGCTGCGGTGCCCATCATGATGCCCGCCAGTTTTTCCGGCAGATGCAGTTCGTTGATGATAAACAGCGGCATATTAATGATATAGAGACTATTGGTTCCCCACATTAATGTGCAGATAACAAACAGCAGCAACGTGTCGCGTCGATTGCGGCGCGGGGCCTCAACTGCGCCTGTCGCGAGAGGCACGTTTTTACTCATTGAGGGTAAAAACAGCCAGACCATTACGCCGCAGACAACAAACGCCACCGCCGCGCTGAGATACATCACCGTAAAGCTGAATCCCATGGCCAGCGCGTAGGCCAGCGGCGGGCCAATTACCCAGGCCAGCGAAACCTGTGCGCGTAATATTGAGCTGAACATGACGGCTTCCCGACCTATGCGGTCGGCGTGTTCACGGGCGAGAGCAAACATTTGCGGGTTGGCGGTCGATCCAAAGCTGCTGAGGAATACCCCGACAAACAGCAAGATAAAATAATTACGGTTCCAGGCGAACAGCACGCAGGCCAGCATCCCCAGCACGCAGCAAAACACAATCAGGTTCTTGCGATCGCCTTTTCTATCTGAACGTCCGGCCAGAAACTGACTTACCAGAATGCCGATCACAGCGCTACCGGTAAAAAAGAACCCGACCATGCCGGGACGGGCGTGGACTTCATCCGTCAGAAAAAGGCTGAGCGTTGGCGTCTGCAACGCACCGGCGATACCCGTCAGAAATGCGACAAGCAGGAACGCCGAAGACGTTAAATCAAACGCCTTGGGTGTGGCGGCTACGGGGGTGTTATGCATGTTTTGATATCAATGATGTGAAGAGACGCGGAGTTTACGCCGCTTGTCAGAAAATAAACAGGGAGCCAAATCAAAATCGGCATCAAAAATCAAAATAGCATTTCAGTCAAAGAATGCTGCTTGCTGACGTTGCTGAATCTGACAAGCTGACGGCGTTTTTGCGTCAGCAATTTTTTCTCCTCCGCAGAGAAAATGTGCGTTATCTCTAAATTCAGCAAGTAATTTGTCAACTTTACTTGTGTGCTGAAGAAAAAAGAGCAAGACTTCTTGAAACGTTTCAGCGTCATCTTGCCTTAACTGATGGAGTCGGGTGACGCCTTTTTTCTCATGTTGGCTGAATCGTTTCAATTCAGCGGGAGAGGAGAATCATGTTCCAGTTATCTGTTCAGGATATTCACCCGGGCGAACAGGCCGGGAATAAAGAAGAGGCTATTCGCCAGGTTGCCGCTGCCTTAGTGCAGGCGGGTAACGTCGCGGAAGGCTACGTCGATGGCATGCTGGCGCGCGAACAACAGACGTCCACGTTCCTCGGCAACGGTATTGCGATTCCTCACGGTACGACGGACACGCGCGATCAGGTACTGAAAACCGGTGTGCAGGTATTTCAGTTTCCGCAGGGCGTGACCTGGGGCGAAGGGCAGGTTGCTTATGTGGCAATCGGCATCGCCGCAAGTTCTGATGAACACCTCGGTTTACTGCGTCAGCTGACACACGTGCTGAGCGATGACTCCGTCGCTGAACAGCTGAAATCTGCGACCACGGCGGAAGAACTGCGTGCGCTGCTGATGGGTGAAAAGCAAAGTGAACAGCTGAAGCTTGATAACGAAACGCTGTCGCTGGATGTCGTGGCCAACTCGCTGGTGACGCTGCAGGCACTCAACGCGGCACGGCTGAAAGAAGTCGGTGCGGTTGACGCCACCTTTGTGGCCAGAGCAATCAATGAGCAACCGATGAATCTCGGTCAGGGGATCTGGCTGAATGACTGTGCTGAAGGTAACGTGCGTAGCGCCGTTGCGGTCAGCCGTGCAGCAACAGCGTTCGATGTACAAGGTGAAGTTGCCGCCCTGTTGGTGACCGTCGCCATGAATGACGATCAACCGGTTGCTGTGCTGAAGCGCCTTGGCGATCTGCTGCTGAATAATAAAGCTGACCGTTTGTTGAAAGCTGATGCGGCAACGGTGCTGGCGCTGCTGACCAGCGATGACGCCTTAACTGATGATGTACTGAGCGCCGAATTTATTGTGCGCAATGAGCATGGTTTACATGCCCGCCCGGGCACCATGCTGGTGAATACGATTAAACAATTTAACAGTGAAATTACCGTGACAAATCTTGATGGAACCGGCAAGCCGGCGAATGGACGCAGTCTGATGAAAGTTGTGGCGTTAGGCGTGAAGAAAGGACATCACCTGCGCTTTACTGCACAGGGTGAAGATGCTGAACAGGCGCTGAAGGCGATTGGCGAAGCCATCGCGGCAGGTCTTGGGGAGGGCGCGTAATGAGCAGACGTGTTGCTACTATCACCCTTAACCCGGCCTACGACCTGGTGGGTTTCTGCCCAGAAATTGAACGCGGTGAAGTGAACCTGGTTAAAACCACCGGTCTGCATGCGGCAGGGAAAGGGATCAACGTCGCTAAGGTTTTGAAGGATTTAGGTATCGATGTCACTGTGGGCGGCTTCCTGGGTAAAGACAACCAGGATGGTTTTCAGCAGTTGTTCAGCGAGCTGGGCATTGCCAACCGTTTTCAGGTCGTGCAGGGCCGTACCCGTATTAACGTCAAGCTGACCGAAAAAGACGGTGAAGTATCTGACTTCAATTTCTCTGGTTTTGAAGTCACCCCGGCTGACTGGGAACGCTTTGTAAATGATTCGCTGAGCTGGCTGGGCCAGTTCGACATGGTGTGCGTCAGCGGCAGTTTGCCAACCGGCGTGAGCCCGGAAGCCTTCACCGACTGGATGACGCGCCTGCGTAGTCAGTGTCCTTGCATTATCTTTGATAGTAGTCGTGAAGCGTTGGTAGCAGGTCTGAAAGCGGCACCATGGCTGGTGAAGCCAAACCGTCGTGAGCTGGAAATCTGGGCCGGTCGTAAGCTGCCGGAAATGAAAGATGTGATTGAAGCGGCGCATGCGCTGCGTGAACAGGGGATCGCTCATGTGGTGATTTCACTCGGCGCGGAAGGTGCGCTGTGGGTTAACGCCTCAGGTGAGTGGATTGCTAAACCGCCGTCAGTTGAGGTGGTCAGCACCGTCGGCGCGGGTGATTCAATGGTTGGCGGTCTGATTTACGGTCTGCTGATGCGTGAGTCCAGCGAACATACCCTGCGTCTGGCGACGGCTGTTGCCGCCCTGGCGGTAAGCCAAAGTAATGTAGGCATTACCGATCGTCCTCAGTTGGCCGCAATGATGGCGCGTGTCGACTTAAAACCGTTTAACTGACAGCAGGAGAGGCATAATGAAAACGCTGCTGATTATTGACGCTAATCTCGGCCAGGCTCGCGCTTACATGGCGAAAACCCTGCTTGGAGCGGCGGCACAGAAAGCACATCTGGAAATTATTGATAATCCGAATGATGCCGAACTGGCAATTGTTCTGGGCGATACGCTTCCTGCCGACAGTTCGCTGAACGGCAAAAAAGTCTGGCTGGGCGACATTGGTCGTGCGGTTGCGCATCCTGAACTCTTCCTCAGCGAAGCTAAAGGCCATGCAAAACCCTACAGCGCCCCGGTTGCAACAGCACCTGTGGCCAGCAGTGGTCCAAAACGCGTGGTGGCGGTGACGGCGTGTCCGACCGGTGTTGCTCATACGTTTATGGCCGCTGAAGCGATTGAAACAGAAGCGAAAAAACGTGGCTGGTGGGTGAAGGTTGAAACCCGAGGTTCTGTTGGTGCAGGTAATGCCATTACGCCGGAAGAAGTGGCTCAGGCTGATCTGGTGATTGTGGCAGCTGACATTGAAGTTGATCTGGCGAAGTTTGCCGGCAAACCGATGTACCGCACCTCTACCGGTCTTGCGTTGAAGAAAACCAAGCAGGAGCTGGACAAAGCGCTGGAAGAAGCAACACCGTACCAGCCAACCGGTAAAGCGCAGACTTCAGCAACCGAAAGTAAGAAAGAGAGCGCGGGGGCGTATCGTCACCTGCTGACGGGCGTCTCTTACATGCTGCCGATGGTGGTTGCTGGCGGTCTGTGTATTGCACTCTCGTTCGCTTTTGGTATCGAAGCGTTTAAAGAGCAGGGGACGCTGGCGGCGGCGCTGATGCAGATTGGCGGTGGTTCAGCCTTCGCGCTGATGGTGCCGGTACTGGCAGGTTATATCGCGTTTTCCATCGCTGATCGTCCGGGTCTGACGCCGGGTCTTATCGGCGGTATGCTGGCGGTAAGCACCGGTTCCGGCTTTATTGGCGGGATTATTGCTGGTTTCCTTGCCGGTTATGTGGCGAAGCTTATCAGCACGAAGCTGAAACTCCCACAGAGTATGGAAGCGCTGAAACCGATCCTGATCATTCCGCTGTTCTCAAGCCTGGTGGTTGGTCTGGCCATGATTTACCTGATCGGCAAACCGGTGGCGGGTATTCTGGAAGGTTTGACTCACTGGCTGCAAACCATGGGTACGGCCAATGCGGTGCTGCTTGGCGCGATTCTTGGCGGCATGATGTGTACCGACATGGGTGGTCCGGTTAACAAGGCGGCGTATGCTTTCGGTGTGGGTCTGCTGAGTACGCAAACTTATGCGCCTATGGCAGCCATCATGGCTGCGGGTATGGTACCTCCGCTGGCTCTGGGTCTGGCAACTCTGGTTGCGCGTCGTAAGTTCGACAAAGCGCAGCAGGAAGGCGGTAAAGCTGCTCTGGTACTGGGCCTGTGCTTTATCACCGAAGGGGCAATCCCGTTCGCTGCCCGTGACCCAATGCGCGTTCTGCCTTGCTGTATCGTTGGTGGTGCGATTACCGGGGCTATCTCGATGGCGGTGGGTGCGAAGCTGATGGCGCCACACGGCGGGCTGTTTGTCCTGTTAATCCCAGGCGCAATCACGCCGGTGTTGGGATACCTGCTGGCAATTATTGCCGGTACGCTGGTAGCCGGTCTCTCCTACGCGGTGCTGAAGCGCCCGGAAGCTGAGGTTGTGGCAAAGGCGGCCTGATTTAACGTCAATACCAGGGGCAGAGAATTCTCTGCCCCTTTTTTATGCTTTTACCTATACCGTTGCAGCATCGCCACAATAATCCATCCAGCCTTAATAAAACGGGTCAGGTAATCATTGGCGCGATGATAAAACCAAAGGCAACGCCAGCAATGATCCCACCCAGTCCTGGCAGCATAAACGGATGGTTTAAGACATACTTGCCCACGCGCGTTGTCCCTGTGGTGTCGAACTCCATTGCCGCCAGCGAAGTCGGGTATGTTGGTAGAACAAACACCCCGGTTACCGCCACATAGGAGGCCAGAATTGCCCATGTAGGCACGCCGAGCGCAACGGCCAGAGGGATGATCAGCGGCGTGGTGGCGCCTTGCGAGTAGAGAAGCGCACAGGTACCAAACAGCACCAGTGCCAACAGCATGGGATAAGCCCGTAGAATATCGCCTGCGATATCCTTAATCTCCGCTAAGTGGGCATCAATGAAGGTCGTTCCCAGTGTAACAATCCCGAGAATGACCGCCAGTGAACTCATCCCTGATCTAAACGTGGATGTCAGGACAATAGCATCGGTTGATGTTTTGCATAACACCACCATCAGGCAAGCGGCAGCCAACATACAGATAATGATGATATCCCGGGTATTCATTGGGTTGCCTGCATCGAATCCAGGGCGTAGCTGCGGGCAGGCGGCAAGAATAACGATGACGACCGTTGCCAGCATAAACAGGGCGACCGAGAGTTTGGCACCCGGCGTGGTGCTGTTTTGCCCTTCATATTTACGCACTAATCCTTTTTGCAGGCGTTCCAGATAGACTTCATCATCCTGAAGCTCGCATCCCTGACGTGAGGCGATAAAAGCGGCAACCATCGCGGCGACAAACGAAGCTGGTAGACATACCGCCATGACCTGAATAAAGGTGATACCGTTGCCCTCCATAATGGTCAGCATCGCCGCCATTGCGGCACTGATCGGCGAACCGGATATCGCCACCTGGGAGGCGACTACGGATCCGGCGAGCGTACGAGAAGGGCGGATACCGGACTCTTTGGCGACTTCGGCAATCACTGGCAGGGTAGAAAATACAATGAACCCTGTTCCGGCCATTATGGTCATCGACCAGGTGATAATCGGTGCAATAATATTGATATATTTAGGGTTACGCCGCATGAAATTACCGGCAACACGAACCAGATAATCCATACCTCCTGCGGCCTGTAGCGCCGATGCTGCCACGACAACTGTCATAATAATAAGGATAACGTCAACGGGTGGCGAGCCAATTTGCAGATCAAATCCCAACGTTAAAATAGCCAGCCCCAGACCACCGCATAAACCGATACCTATTCCGCCGAGGCGGATACCAAAAAATATTGCACCCAACACGACGATAATTTCTAACCAAACCATAATGGCCTCCGCCAGAGAATAATTTGTTATTAAAATAAGTGGTTGTTTAATGCTTTATTAATCTGGTAATGGCTGTTATTGCGCCAGAAGATGATGTTTGCCAACTCGTTTTTCGTACCATTTAATACCGGCGCGAACTAATGATCCGGTTGAGTCAATATATTTATCTGGAGACTTTCTGACTGCGTCGGCAAGAATGACGGGGACTTCAGTACATCCCAGTACAATGATTTGTGCGCCGCGTGAGAAGAGCACTTCAGCCTGTTCATTCATCAGCGTTTGTGCCCGCTTAAGGTCGCCGGCTTTTAAGCAATAAATACTTTCCATGACCCTTTCCTGATCGGATGAATCAGGACTGATGCAGGTTAAACCAAGAGATTCTATGCCTTTTTGGTAGAGTCCCATGTAAAGGGTGGCGTTAGTAGCAAGTAAACCGATACGTGATTTTCCGCAGTTTTTGACCTCATTCATGGTTGTTTCAACGATACTGAGTAACTCTGTATGACAGCACTCTTTTAATTCATTAAACCAAAAATGGGCGGTATTACAGGGGATCACAATACACTCCGCACCAGCATCTTCCAGTTTGTGCATATAATCACGCATTGCCGGAAGTGGGGAATGACCATGATGCATTAACGCATCAGTTCGGTCTGGAATATCAGGGATGGATGAAATAATTAATGGGATATGTTCCTGATCGCGTTGCGCTGCGGTAAAGGTGACGAATTTATTAAAAAGATCGACGGTTGCAGCAGGCCCCATACCACCAAGTACGCCAATTAAACCTTTCACGATATATACCTCTATTTACCGATATTTAATATTCAGAGCTGGTGTCTATCTGGTGCTTATGTTTAACAGCAGAGTGTCGTGAGGAGAAATGCAATAATGTTTGGTTCAATGCAAAAAACGCATGAGTGTGATGTCTTTTACCACCTCAGCTGGCCGGAAATCAGCCAGAGGCCCGACGTTACGCGGTGGGTGAGCGGTCGTGGTCGATGAGTAAAGAAACATGTTAATGTCAAAAACGAAGGCATTATGCAAAAAACGAATCACCAGATACTGATGTTGAATATCATCTCCGGGAATATTCAGGCATGATGCTTAAGACTAATCGACATATTTAAACATCCGCGTGACAGGCATGAAAAATATCGAGACAAAATGGTTATATGATTTTCTGACGCTGGAAGCGTGTCGTCATTTTTCCCAGGCCGCGGAGGAGCGCAACCTATCCCAACCGGCATTTAGCCGGCGGATCAAGGCGCTCGAATCCGCTGTTGGGGTGCTGCTGTTTGACCGTACGACGAGTCCACTGCAGCTGACGGAGGAGGGTAAGTTATTCCATTCGCAGACCCGTAGCCTGCTGCAACAACTGGAATGCAATTTAGATGAGCTAAGTGGTCACAACCTGCTTGGCGTTCCCAATATCAAAATAGCGGCGGCACATTCTTTGTCGCTGACGATGTTGCCCAGATTAGTACATTCAATGTCGGCATGGGGCGAGGAGTTTGTTTACCACGTCGAAGCGATTGACGTAGTCCAGGCGGTGAATACGCTGCGCGAGGGGAAAAGTGATTTTATTATCTCCTTTCGCGATGAAGACTTAATGCAGTCACCTTTCTGCGGCTTGAAGGTTTTTGAGTCTGAGCTGTATCCCGTCTGTGCTGCGGATGCACAGGGTAAGGCGTTGTTTGATATCTATCAGCCGCAGGTGCCGATTCTGAACTATACCAGCACTTCCTACATGGGAAGATTGGTTAACCGTCACCTGGCGGAGGTGGGCAGTATTTCGGCGCGTACGCTGTTTATGTCTTCGATGAGTGAGCTATTGAAGAATATGGCATTAGATGGTCATGGTATCGCCTGGCTGCCAGCGTGGACGATCGTGAACGAATTGCGCGATAAGCGCCTAGTTTGTCTGGACACGCCGGAGTTGATGGTGCCAATTCAGGCCTATATTTACCGAATGGATACCCGTTTGAATAAAACGGCTGAGCATTTCTGGCGGATTTTGTACAACCATATGCCAGAGGATCTGGTTTCACTTACCTGACATGCGGCTGTTCACCAGGTGCATCTGAAAAACCTCCGGTTATGCCGGAGTGATACTTTTTGTCCTGCTTAATTTGTGTACTACCTCTCACTTTCTCTCTCCCTGACAAACTGTATCTATAAAAAATTGTGATTCTGTTCATATCTATCGACTTTAGAGCTTGCAGATGGATTTACTTTGTCAAAAACACGCTTACTATAAACACATGTTTGATTGCGAACATTTGCTCTAATAACCTGATGTGTGACGTTGGTTATTTTTAACGAACTCATTTGTGGCAAGCTAATTGCCAGGGGACGTGCTATGCGTGAAAAGGAATACATAGTAACTATTGGCTCGGCCAATATGGATGTTGCCGGGTGTTCGCATGCTTCTCTAAATTATGCGGATTCGAATCCGGGAAAGATTAAATTCACCCCAGGAGGCGTTGGGCGTAACATTGCACATAATCTCGCACTATTGGGTAAAAATTCCTGGCTGCTAACGGTAGTGGGTAATGATTTTTATGGTCAATCGTTATTGGCGCAAACCAATCAATCCGGAGTACATGTTGATAAGTGTCTTATCGTTCCTGGAGAGAATACATCAAGTTATTTATCACTGCTTGATAACACCGGTGAAATGCTGGTAGCTATTAATGATATGAGTATTACCGAACATATTTCAGCAGTATTTTTATCGCAGCATCATGATTTTATTCGGCAGGCGAAAGTGATTGTCGCTGATTGCAATATCAGCGAAGAGGCCATGGCATGGGTGCTGGAAAATGCCGGGGATGTTCCGGTGTTTGTTGACCCGGTGTCGGCATGGAAGTGCGTCAAAATTCGTGAGCGTCTGGGACAAATCCACACCCTCAAACCAAACCGCCTTGAAGCCGAAACACTGAGTGGTATTGCGCTTTCCGGGCGTGATGACGTTGGCAAAGTCGCCGCGTGGTTTCACGATCGCGGCTTAAATCGGCTGGTGCTCAGCATGGGGGGGGACGGCGTTTATTACAGTGATATTACGGGGAATAGTGGTTGGTCGCCGCCGATTAAAACTCACGTCATTAATGTTACCGGGGCTGGCGATGCGATGATGGCTGGACTGGCTTCCTGCTGGCTAGACGGTATGCCCTTTATTGATTCGGTTCGATTTGCTCAGGGTTGTTCATCAATGGCATTAGCCAGTGAATATACAAATAACCCTGATTTGTCTGTTGCGAATGTTAGCTCAATAGTGGAGAACACAGAATGTCTGAATTAACTCTTTCCTCTGAATTATTACAAATATCTCCAGAAGTACAGGAAGCATTAAACAGTAAAAAACCAATTATTGCTCTTGAATCAACCATTATTTCCCATGGTATGCCATTTCCGCAGAACGCCCAGACAGCGATTGAAGTAGAAGAAACTATTCGTAAGCACGGAGCAGTTCCTGCGACCATTGCCATTATTGGCGGGGTAATGAAAGTTGGTTTAAGTAAAGATGAAATTGAGTTGCTTGGACGAGAAGGTCATAGCGTTACTAAAGTCAGTCGTCGTGATTTGCCGTTTGTGGTTGCGGCAGGGAAAAATGGTGCAACGACTGTTGCCTCAACCATGATTATTGCCGCACTGGCTGGAATTAAAGTATTTGCAACGGGAGGGATTGGTGGCGTTCATCGTGGAGCCCAACATACCTTTGATATTTCTGCGGATCTGCAAGAACTGGCACATACCAATGTCACGGTAATTTGTGCTGGCGCGAAATCTATTCTTGATCTCGGTTTAACGACCGAATATTTAGAAACTTTTGGCGTGCCATTAATTGGATATCAAACCAAGGCGTTGCCGGCATTTTTCTGCCGCACCAGTCCGTTTGAGGTCAGTATCCGGCTGGACAGCGCAAAAGAGATTGCCCGAGCCATGGCGGTGAAATGGCAAACGGGTCTCGACGGCGGTCTGGTTGTTGCAAACCCAATCCCGGAACAGTTTGCGATGGCAGAGGAGAAAATTAACGCGGCAATCGATCGGGCGGTAAAAGAAGCGGAAGAGCAGGGGATTGTGGGCAAAGAGAGTACGCCGTTCCTGCTGGCGCGAGTTGCGGAGCTAACCGGTGGTGACAGCCTGAAATCAAATATTCAGCTGGTGTTCAACAACGCTGTGCTGGCCTGCGAAATTGCGAAGGAATATCAGCGCCTCGCCTGACAGAATTTTCCGGGCAGAATGCGGTCGCCCGCGAATATCAAACCTACCAAAGCCCGGCGATAAAGCCGGGTTTCCTGGCATGAAGGGAATTTCATTATGGATATAATGAGAAGTGTTGTGGGTATGGTGGTATTACTGGCCATCGCGTTTCTGCTGTCAGTAAATAAAAAACGTATTAGTCTGCGCACAGTCGGAGCTGCGCTGGTACTGCAAATCGCAATTGGCGGCATTATGCTGTATTTTCCGCCGGGGAAATGGCTGGTGGAACAGGCTGCGCTCGGTGTCCACAAGGTGATGTCCTATAGTGACGCGGGAAGCGCATTTATCTTTGGCTCCCTGGTCGGGCCAAAAATGGATGTGCTGTTTGACGGAGCCGGGTTTATCTTCGCCTTTCGGGTGCTCCCGGCCATCATTTTTGTGACTGCACTAATCAGTCTGCTCTACTACATTGGCGTGATGGGGCTGTTGATCCGCATCCTCGGCGGTATTTTCCAGAAAGCGCTGAACATCAGTAAGATCGAGTCATTTGTCGCAGTAACGACAATTTTCCTCGGGCAAAACGAAATCCCGGCGATCGTCAAACCGTTTATTGACCGGCTGAATCGCAATGAGCTGTTTACCGCTATTTGTAGCGGGATGGCTTCAATTGCAGGCTCAATGATGATTGGTTACGCCGGAATGGGCGTTCCGATTGACTATTTGCTGGCTGCATCGTTGATGGCAATCCCTGGCGGTATTTTGTTCGCACGAATGCTGAGTCCGGCAACAGAAGAATCTCGTGTCACCTTCGAAAACCTGTCATTTACTGAAACGCCGCCGAAAAGCATCATTGAAGCAGCGGCGAGTGGGGCGATGACCGGGCTGAAAATTGCCGCAGGCGTGGCGACGGTAGTGATGGCATTTGTCGCTATTATCGCACTGATTAACGGCATTATCGGCGGGGTTGGCGGCTGGTTTGGTTTGGGTCACGCTACTCTGGAAGGGATCTTTGGCTATGTCTTAGCCCCGCTGGCGTGGATTATGGGCGTTGACTGGAGCGATGCGACGCTGGCAGGTAGCCTGATTGGCCAGAAACTGGCAATCAACGAGTTTGTCGCTTATCTCAACTTCTCGCCGTATCTGCAAACGGGTGGGACGCTGGATGTGAAGACCATTGCGATTATCTCGTTTGCGCTGTGTGGGTTTGCTAACTTTGGCTCAATTGGCGTTGTTGTCGGGGCATTTTCGGCGATAGCACCACAACGTGCCCCGGAAATCGCGCAGCTTGGAATGCGGGCGCTGGCAGCAGCAACGCTGTCAAACCTGATGAGTGCCACCATAGCCGGTTTCTTTATCGGTCTGGCATAAAGTAAAGTTTGTAGGCCGGATAAGCGTAGCGCCATCCGGCATTACAATTAAATTAAGCTGTTTGTAGCAAATACAGGGCATTATCTGCTGAAAGAGTGGGGTTGTTGATGCTGATGCTGGCTCGCGATAATGCCGCGCAGGCCATGGCAAAATGAGCGCTTTCACGAAACTCGCTCCCTTCCAGAAAGCTGTACAATAATCCCGCCATAAACGCGTCATCAGCGCCAAAACTGTCTACCGTCGCATGCTCAGGAGGCGTCAGTAAAAACTGTTCTCCGTCCTTTTCGCTGCAAAACACGGATTCATCTTCCAGGCAGACAAAGATTCGTTTTACCCCCTGTTGATGGAGGCTATTGACGGCCAGTACGCGATCCGCATCAGAATGAATAGGTTGACCCCATAAAATTGATAGCTCTTTCTGCGTTGGTTTTAGCGTATGAATACGCGTAAACCAGGTTTTCACTTTTGCCGCTTTGAACTCTGAAACGGTGTCTATAAACACCGGAATGTCATCAGCAATAGTAAAGACCCACTCAATCGCTTCGGCGGTCAAATTGCAATCTGCCAGTACGACACCGGAATGGCGAATCAAATCCCGCGAACCGTTCAGCAGCTGTGGCGTCAATTGTTGCAGGATATGGGTATCGTTAATTGCAAGTACGGTCTCTTCCTGTTGATTAGCGATCGACAAGTAGGTCGAGGTGTTATGTCCATGCAGGCGTATGCAGCTGGAAACGTTAACACCAGCCTGACGCGTTTGTTCCAGCAGTGTTTCGCCATAGAAGTCGCTGCCCACAGCGGAAATTAAATGTACGTCGCGACCCAGCAGCGCCAGGTTGTGGGCGATGTTACGTCCTACACCACCTGCTGAGCAGTGAATGCTGCCAGGATTAGAGGCAGCCTGAGGATAGTCGATGTCAGCAACACCACGAATATCCATATTAATGGCCCCAACAACCACGCAATAATCTTGCTCGGTAAGGATATAACCTTTCCCTTTGATCATGCCTTTACGCATTAAATCCATGATATGCGCAGCGACGCGTGAACGACTGATCTGCAAAATATCGGCGATTTCATTCTGTTGAATCAACGGATTGCGACGCAGGATCTTAAGGATCTGCTTTTCCCTGTCGTTCATGATTAGGCCACCGCTTTTTCTGTTTGCTGGGCTTTCAGCCAGGCGATCTCTTCGGCCCAGATATCCGGATTAATGGTTTCCAGCACCATTGGAATACCGTCAAAACGATTGTCCTGCATGATCCAGCGGAAGGCATCGTGACCAATATTGCCTTCACCTAAGCTGTGATGACGGTCAACGCGACTGCCAAACGCGCTCTTGGCGTCGTTCAGGTGCATACCGCGTAGATACTTGAAACCGACAATACGTTCAAATTCCGCAAACGTCTTTTCGCACTCTTCTGCGGAACGCAAATCGTAACCCGCCGCGAAAGCGTGGCAGGTATCAATGCAGACGCCGACGCGGGACTTATCTTCGACGCCGTCAATTATGGCGGCCAGATGCTCAAACTTGAATCCCAGATTACTACCTTGTCCGGCGGTATTTTCGATAACTGCCGTAACGCCCTGGGTCTGAGCGAGGACGATGTTGATGGATTCGGCAATGCGCGCCAGACACTCATCTTCCGGGATCTGCATCAAATGGCTGCCAGGGTGAAAGTTCAGCAGGGATAAGCCAAGCAGTTCACAGCGTTGCATTTCATCAAGAAACGCATCACGCGATTTTTCCAGCGCATCGCTGACCGGGTGACCGAGGTTAATCAGGTAACTGTCGTGAGGCAGGATTTGTGCAGAGGTGTAGTGGTACTTCTCACAGGCAGATTTGAAATCATCAATGATTTCGGTGGTCAGCGGCGCGGCACGCCACTGGCGCTGATTCTTGGTGAACAGGGCGAATGCGGTCGCTTCGATTTCTGCGGCTCGAATAGCGGCGTTAGCCAGACCGCCAGCGGCGCTTACGTGCGCTCCGATGTATTTCATAAATTTAACCCGCCATACTCAAATACAAAAAGGGAGAGTATAGCGGGTTAATGGAGGTGAGTCGTGATCGTTTATGCCATCAGGGCGTGGACAGCGACGTTAATCGCAGCACCACCGACAATCAACCAGACAAACAGCAGCAGGGCCATCAGTAACGGTTTGGCACCGGCTTTTTTCAGTGCGCTAACGTGAGTGGTTAACCCCAGTGCAGCCATTGCCATTGCCAGCAAAATGGTGTCCAGCGTTACCAGCATGTTCACAACCGACTGCGGCAGCAGGTGGAACGAGTTAAAAATCGCGACCACAATGAACAGGATGGCAAACCATGGAATAGTGATTTTGCTTTTCTCACCACCCGTAGCCGGAGACAGTTGTTTCACGCGAGCTGCCAGCAGGATGAGAAACGGTGCCAGCATCATGACGCGCAGCATTTTGGCAATAACCGCGGCGTTTTCTGCATCCGGGTTAATGGCGTGCCCGGCAGCCACTACCTGCGCCACTTCATGCATGGTGGAACCAATGTAAATGCCGTAGGTTTCTGGGCTAAACCAGTGTGCCAGCAGCGGATACATTGCCGGATACAGGAAGATAGCGATGGTACCGAAGATCACCACGGTGGCGACAGCGACGGTTACCTTACTGGCTTCCGCTTTCACTACCGGCTCGGTTGCCAGCACGGCGGCGGCACCGCAAATGCTGCTCCCCGCGCCAATCAGCCAGCTGGTGTGGCGGTCCAGACCAAACACTTTTTGCCCCAGGAAACAGGCAATCATAAAGGTACTGCTCAGCGTTAACACATCAATCACGATACCGCTGACGCCGACGTCAGCAATTTGCGCGAAGGTGAGGCGGAAGCCGTAGAGGATGATCCCCAGACGTAATAGATGTTGTTTAGCAAACAGCACGCCGCCGTCACAGCTTTTCCAGATGTGCGGATAGACGGTGTTGCCGAGGACCATCCCCAACAAGATTGCTAAGGTGAGGGCGCTGAACCCGGCACCTGCGACGGCGGGAATAGATCCACCCCATAAGGCAACCCCAGTGATAACTGCACTCAGGGCAAGCCCCGGAATAAAATGCCACGCTGTACGACGATGAGTCTGCAAGGTGAGTTCTGTCATATCCTTCTCCTTTATCTGGGTAAAAGAGTACGGCGAAGTGGTTTAAAAATAAAATTGATTATATATTTATAATTAATCTATATAAGTGGTATATCCGTCATACTTCAAGTTGCATGTGCGTTGGCTGCGCTCGTTCACCCCAGTCACGTACTTAAGTACGCTCCCGGGGATGCACTCTCTTGCCGCCTTCCTGCAACTCGAATTATTTAGGGTATAAGTAACGGATATCCGGTGGAAAACGACTATGCATATCACCCTGCGACAACTTGAAGTGTTTGCTGAGGTACTAAAAAGCGGTTCAACGACCCAGGCGTCTGTCATGCTGGCATTGTCGCAGTCGGCGGTGAGTGCGGCACTTACCGATCTGGAAGGGCAACTCGGCGTGCAACTGTTTGACCGTGTCGGTAAACGACTGGTGGTCAACGAGCACGGGCGTTTGCTCTACCCACGAGCGTTGGCGTTACTTGAGCAAACAACCGAAATCGAACAGCTTTTTCGCGAAGATAATGGTGCCATTCGGGTCTATGCCAGTAGCACCATTGGTAACTATATCTTGCCTGCAATGATCGCCCGCTATCGGCAGGATTTTCCTGATTTGCCGCTCGAGCTGAGCGTGGGTAACAGTCAGGATGTGATTAATGCGGTGCTGGATTTTAGGGTAGATATCGGACTGATCGAAGGGCCTTGTCACAGTACTGAAATTATTTCTGAACCGTGGCTGGAAGACGAGCTGGTGGTGTTTGCCGCACCGTCGTCACCGCTCACAAAGGGGCCTGTTACGCTGGAACAGCTGGCTGCTTCGCCGTGGATCCTGCGTGAACGAGGATCGGGTACGCGCGAACTGGTGGATTACCTGCTGCTGTCTCATCTGCCGAGATTTCAGATGGCAATGGAGTTGGGTAACTCCGAGGCCATTAAGCATGCGGTGCGTCATGGTCTCGGGATCAGCTGCTTGTCGCGTCGGGTTATTGCGGAGCAGTTGCAGGCGGGAACGCTGAGCGAAGTTCCCGTGCCGCTGCCGCGTTTAGTCCGTACTCTCTGGCGCGTGCATCACAGGCAAAAACACATCTCCAATGCCATTACGCGTTTTTTACATTACAGCGATCAGGTCGAGCTGGGCGAATAGGGCGCTTACTGTCGTAATGTCACCTCTCTGTAGAACGGCGGTTATAACTTAACCGCCTTACACCGCATATTTTCTGCTTTACTTATAATCCGCGGCCAGTCATGAAGGTCTCTTATAACAGCGTATTTGTGCCGGAAGAATGCCATTTCGTCTGCTACAATCGCGCCTCATTTTTTGGATGGATAGCATTTTCACATGGTTTCCGAAACTAAAACCACAGAAGCGCCCACGCTACGTCGTGAACTGAAGGCGCGTCACCTGACGATGATTGCCATTGGAGGTTCCATCGGTACAGGTCTTTTCGTTGCATCTGGTGCAACTATTTCTGCAGCGGGTCCAGGTGGCGCGTTGTTCTCTTATATTCTGATCGGTCTGATGGTGTACTTCCTGATGACCAGCCTCGGTGAACTGGCTGCCTATATGCCGGTTTCCGGCTCGTTTTCCACCTACGGTCAGAACTACGTAGAAGAAGGCTTTGGCTTCGCGCTGGGCTGGAACTACTGGTACAACTGGGCGGTAACGATTGCCGTTGACCTGGTGGCCGCACAGCTGGTGATGAGCTGGTGGTTCCCGGACACGCCGGGCTGGATCTGGAGTGCGCTGTTCCTCGGCGTTATCTTCCTGCTGAACTACATTTCCGTTCGTGGATTTGGTGAAGCGGAATATTGGTTCTCACTGATCAAAGTTACCACCGTCATTATCTTCATCGTGGTTGGTGTGATGATGATTTTCGGTATCTTCAAAGGCGCTCAGCCGGTGGGCTGGAGCAACTGGACGACCGGCGATGCACCGTTTGCCGGTGGTTTTGCTGCGATGATTGGCGTGGCGATGATAGTCGGCTTCTCCTTCCAGGGGACAGAGCTTATCGGTATCGCGGCTGGCGAATCTGAAGATCCTGAAAAGAACATTCCACGTGCGGTACGTCAGGTATTCTGGCGAATCCTGCTGTTCTATGTGTTCGCAATTTTGATTATCAGCCTGATCATTCCGTATACCGATCCAAGCCTGCTGCGTAACGATGTAAAAGACATCAGCGTTAGCCCGTTCACGCTGGTATTCCAGCATGCGGGTCTGCTGTCTGCGGCAGCGGTGATGAACGCAGTTATCCTGACGGCGGTGCTGTCCGCAGGTAACTCCGGGATGTACGCCTCCACGCGTATGCTTTACACCCTGGCATGTGACGGTAAAGCACCGCGTATTTTCGGCAAACTGTCTCGTGGCGGCGTACCGCGTAACGCGCTGTATGCGACCACCGTGGTGGCGGGGCTGTGCTTCCTGACTTCAATGTTTGGCAACCAGACCGTGTACCTGTGGCTGCTGAATACTTCCGGGATGACGGGCTTTATCGCCTGGCTGGGGATTGCTATTAGCCACTATCGCTTCCGTCGCGGTTATGTGCTGCAGGGGCACGATGTGAAGGATCTGCCGTACCGTTCTGGCTTCTTCCCGCTGGGTCCGATCTTCGCCTTTGTGCTGTGCCTGATTATCACCCTGGGTCAGAACTACGAAGCGTTCCTGAAAGACAGCATTGACTGGGGCGGCGTGATGGCTACCTATATCGGTATCCCGCTGTTCCTGATTATCTGGTTTGGCTATAAGCTGACCAAAGGAACCCGTTTTGTTCGCTACAGCGAAATGAAATTCCCGGGCCGCGTAAAGAAGTAACAGTATAAAAAAGCATAACAAAAACCCCGGCATGATGAGTGCCGGGGTTTTTTATTGCGCCTAACTTAGAAGCTGTAAGTCATGCCAACCGTGTAACGACGTCCATCAAGGACGGTGTCGTAGGTATCGTAATCGATTTGTTTATCCAGCACGTTATACACTCCAGCGGTCATCAACAGATCCTTGGTAGCATAGTAACGTAAACCAACGTCGACCTGAGTATAGGACGGGGTGCCCTGTGCCATGGAGGTACGGCTCAGGTATTCAGACGTTTTCCCGCGCAGATTCAGACGGCTCCAGAAACCGAGATCCTGCGTAGCCTGCCAGTCCAGTGTCGTGTTAAACATATGCTTCGGCATTTTGTTCAACGGTTGGCCTGAGAACTGACCGCTTTTCTGCTCAGATTCTGTGTAGGTGTAGTTCGCGGTCCAGTTGACGTCAGAGGTTATTTTCCAGCCGAAGGTGGATTCTACGCCGCGCATATTGGCTTTATCGACGTTAACGCGATCGCTGATGAAGTCATAATGGGTGCCGCCGATGGTGCAGGCCGGATCGGAACTGCTGTTACAACGGCGAACTTCGGTGATTTTGTTTTTAAAGTCGGTATTGAACAACGTAACGCCTGCGTTGAGGTCGTTGCCGTTATCCCACAGTAAACCGATCTCTTCGCTGAGGCTTTTCTCCGGTTTCAGGTCCGGGTTGCCGACAATGATTCCGTTCAGACGACCGCCGCCGGTGACCTGTCCCCAACTGGCAGAAGACTGGCGCAGATCCGGTGCGCGATAGCCCGCGGAAACGCCGCCTTTTAAGGTCCACTGATCGCTCAGATGCCATACGCCATAGCCGCGCGGCGTCCAGTTGTCACCGTAGTTTTCATCCTTATCCATACGCAGACCGCCGGTCAGCGTGAAGGTATCGGTAACGGCCCATTCATCTTCAGCAAACAGCGCCCAGCTCCAGCGAGTCAGTTTGTTCAGTCCATCAGCCGCTTGCAGCTGGTTGCCATTATCGCGCAGTTTTTCATAACGGTATTGCCCGCCCAACGTCAGGGTGTGCGCCCCAAGGAATACCTGGTTCTGGTTATTGAAAATCGTGTTGTAGGATTTCATCTGGCGACCGGGGTTGTCGGTCTCTTCCTGCTGGACATAGCTGGTGGAGTTGAAGTCGTCGTAATAACCGCTGTGGGTTATTGAGTACGTGGTGTGCACATACTTGTTTTCGCTTTTACTGTTGGGCTTACAGCTTCCGTTGCGGCAGTTTTCCTCGGCCATGGATTTGCCCGGCGTACTGTCGCGATCCTGCAATTCACGTGCGTAATCGAAATCGATGTCGTTTTTATCATCTGGCGTAAAGTTCAGGGTTAATCCCCCGCTACGCATACGCTGTTCATTGTAGCCATTTACGATTTCATCTTCCGCGCGGTGGGAGAATAATCCGGTCACCTTCGCGCCAAGTAATCCGTCAATCAGTGGTCCAGACGCATAGGCGTTGGTCTGGTAAATATCGCCGGAGTCTCTGTCTTCCTGGAAAGTGGCATCGCCGTGCAAAGAGCCGGTCCAGGCTTTAGTATTCGACACTTTTTTGGTGATGACGTTAATGACGCCGCCCATCGCATCGGAGCCGTAGAGGGATGACATCGGGCCGCGGATTACCTCGATACGCTCGATGGATTCCAGCGGCGGCAGCCAACCTTGCTCAATACCTGAGTTGTCGCTGTTAGGACGTGTACCGCGGGTGCTGATGCGTTTACCGTTGACCAGGAAGAGCGTGTATTGCGAAGCCATACCGCGAATACTGATATCGCTACTGCTCCCCCCGCCAGTGACGACGACGCCAGGGACATCTTTTAGCGCATCGGTGACATCTCGATAGGCTTTGTCCTCAATCTGCTGCTTGGTAATAACAGATATTGAAGCCGGGGCATCCTGAATTTTCTGCTCGAAACCGGTAGCGGTAACGACCACGGTGTCTTGTTCAGCGGCATGGCCGAATGATGGGAGGCAGGCGACGCATACTGCGGCAGCTACAGCCTTAACGTGAGGTATAGTCATTTGTATCATTCCATTTAAATGAATCAAACTGCGCGTCATGTGAAAGGCCATGACAATTGTATGTATTTGTCTTTTAAGGACTCTTTTCAGTAAAGAAGCGGGGGGATTGTACAAAAGTATGAATATTTGTAAACACAAATGATAATAGAAATCATTTGTGTTTGATATGGTTTGGGGTGAAATATTTTTTTAATCAATAAGATAGTGGGGGAAGAAAAAAGGAGAAAAAGTGAAGGAATGATGGAGAAATGAAGAGGGCTTCCGCCCTCAACTAAGAAATTACTTCAGCAAATACTGGGCGTGGAAGCGCAGGTGATCCTCAATAAACGACGCAATAAAGTAATAGCTATGGTCGTAACCAGGCTGGATGCGTAGCGTCATTGGCCAAGCGGTCTGACGGGCAGTTTCGGCTAGTACCGCGGGCTGCAACTGATCGGCAAGAAACTGATCGCTGTCTCCCTGATCGATGAGCGTCGGGATCGCGTCTGCGGGTTTGCTGGCCAGCATCAACGCGCAGCTATCCCACTCTGCCCACTGTGTTTTATCTTCGCCCAGATAAGCGCTAAAAGCCTTCTCACCCCACGGAACACGACAAGGGTTTACGATCGGCGCAAAGGCGGAAACGCTGGTGTATCTCCCGGGATTTTTCAGCGCCATAATCAATGCGCCGTGGCCGCCCATGGAGTGTCCGCTGATGGCACAGCGATCGCTGACGTTAAACTGCGACTGAATCAGTGCCGGAAGCTCATCACGCAGATAGTCATACATACGAAAATGCGTTGCCCACGGCTGCTGGGTGGCATTGAGGTAAAATCCTGCCCCTTGACCTAAATCGTAGCCATCATCGTTGGCAACCTGCTCGCCGCGCGGGCTGGTGTCCGGCATCACCAGCACTATACCCAGCTCAGCCGCGATGCGCTGCGCACCCGCTTTGGTGGTGAAGTTTTCATCATTGCAGGTCAGGCCCGACAGCCAGTACAGCACCGGAGGCGGAGCGTTATCGCGGGGTGGTGGAAGAAAAATACTGAAGGTCATGGCGCAATTTAACGTGGTGGAGTCGTGACGCCAGCGTTGCTGCCAGCCTTCAAAACAGCGGTGCTCTTCAAGCATTTCCATGCGTGGCTCCTTGTTGTGTTGAACCTGAATGTGTTTGCGAACTCATCATAATACAGATTATTCATAGCACTGTGAGTAACTTTCACTTCCGCATTGAGCAAACATACTTCATCATCTATATAACTTTACATTAATACTCGACGTCACCGGGCTGAAAGACAAGTGAAATCAGCGACGCTGAAAGGCTGTGCCAATTTCAATAATTATCACGGTGAATACTGGATTATGTGCGCCGCCTCACGCACAATGTTCTGGCTGTGACACAGCCTAAAAACTTTGCCCCATGCAGGGCAGAGGCGCCCCACCTGCAGGAGAAGAAGAAATGTCATCACTCAGTAAAGAAGCGGCACTGGTTCATGAAGCGCTGGTTGCGCGTGGTCTCGAAACCCCGCTGCGCCCACCTGTGCAAGAGATGGATAACGAAACACGCAAACGTCTTATCTCTGGCCATATGACCGAGATTATGCAATTGCTCAATCTCGATTTGAGCGATGACAGTCTGATGGAAACTCCGCATCGCATTGCGAAAATGTATGTCGATGAGATTTTCTCTGGTCTCGATTACGCCAACTTCCCGAAAATCACCGTCATTGAAAACAAAATGAAGGTGGACGAGATGGTCACGGTCCGCGATATCACGCTGACCAGCACCTGCGAACACCACTTTGTCACTATCGATGGCAAAGCGACGGTGGCGTATATTCCGAAAGATTCGGTCATTGGTCTGTCGAAGATTAACCGCATTGTGCAGTTCTTTGCACAGCGTCCGCAGGTACAGGAACGTCTGACCCAGCAAATTCTCACCGCGCTGCAAACGCTGCTCGGGACGAATAATGTGGCGGTATCGATTGATGCGGTGCATTACTGTGTGAAAGCGCGCGGCATTCGCGATGCGACCAGTGCGACCACCACCACTTCTCTTGGCGGATTGTTTAAGTCCAGCCAGAACACGCGTCAGGAATTCCTGCGCGCAGTACGTCATCACAACTGATTAGGGCAGGAACCATGGAGCGTAATGTCACGCTGGATTTTATTCGTGGCGTTGCCATTCTTGGTATCCTGCTTCTCAATATTAGCGCCTTTGGCCTGCCGAAGGCTGCATACCTCAACCCCGCCTGGTATGGCGACATTACCTTATCTGACGCCTGGACCTGGGCGCTGCTCGATCTCTTTGCGCAGGTAAAATTCCTTACCCTGTTTGCTCTGCTGTTTGGTGCTGGTCTGCAAATGCTGCTCCCGCGTGGTAAACGCTGGATCCAGTCGCGGCTTACGTTGCTGGTGCTATTGGGATTCATTCACGGTTTACTCTTCTGGGATGGCGATATCCTGCTGGCATATGGCTTGATCGGCCTGATTTGCTGGCGGCTGATCCGGGATGCGCCGTCGGTGAAAAGCTTGTTTAACACCGGCGTGGTGCTTTATTTGGCGGGCGTTGGTGTATTGCTGCTGTTGGGTGTGATCTCCGGGAGCGAAACCAGCCGGGCCTGGACGCCGGATGCTTCAGCGTTGCTGTATGAAAAATACTGGAAAGTGAACGGCGGAATGGAAGCAATCAGCAATCGCGTGGATATGATGTCCAATAGCTTGCTGGCGTTAGGTGCGCAATATGGCTGGCAACTGGCGGGGATGATGCTGCTCGGCGCGGCATTAATGCGTAGCGGCTGGCTAAAAGGGCAGTACAGTTTGCAGCATTATCGTCGCACTGGCGTTCTGTTGGTTATAATCGGCATGGCGATTAACCTGCCTGCTGTCATCGCTCAGTGGCATCTGGACTGGGCCTACCGCTGGTGTGCCTTCCTGTTACAAGCACCGCGAGAGCTGGGGGCGCCTTTGCAAACCATTGGTTATGCCGCGCTGATGTTTGGTTTCTGGCCACAGCTTAGTCGCTTAAAATGGGTCATTGCCGTCGCCTGTGTGGGTCGCATGGCATTAACCAACTATCTGTTACAGACCTTAATCTGCACCACGTTGTTTTATCAGGCCGGTTTATTTATGAAATTTGACCGGCTGGAGCTGCTGCTTTTCGTCATCCCGGTCTGGGCGATTAACTTACTTTTCTCTGTCATATGGCTGCGTTTCTACCGGCAGGGCCCGGTGGAATGGCTGTGGCGTCAATTAACCCTGCGTGCTTCGGGGACATCATTACCACGAACATCCAGATAACGATCTGGATCACATTCATTAACAAAATGGATGTAAGCGCTTTCATTCCTGTGACATCACTCACGCAGTCCGTTTCATTGTGCTGACAAAATACCCAGCCTGGGGTGTCTGCGGGCAGCCGCAATCTAAAACAGGGCAGTGAATATGGTAACCATTCGTGATGTGGCACGGCAGTCTGGCGTTTCTGTAGCGACCGTTTCCCGCGTACTGAACAACAGTGCGCTGGTGAGTCCCGATACGCGTGAAGCGGTAATGAAGGCAGTCACTCAGCTTGGCTATCGACCTAATGCCAACGCACAAGCGCTGGCGACGCAGGTAAGCGACACGATTGGTGTTGTCGTCATGGATGTATCAGATGCGTTTTTTGGCGCGCTGGTAAAAGCCGTGGATATGGTTGCTCAGCAGCATCAGAAGTATGTCCTGATTGGCAACAGCTACCATGAGGCGGAAAAAGAACGTCATGCCATTGAGGTGTTGATTCGCCAACGCTGTAACGCGCTGATTGTACACTCTAAAGCGCTGAGCGATCGGGAACTGGCCGAGTTTATGGATCAAATCCCCGGCATGGTACTGATCAACCGCCTTGTTCCTGGCTACGCCCACCGTTGCGTCTGCCTGGATAACATCAGCGGTGCCAAAATGGCTACCCGAATGCTGCTAAATAATGGTCATCAACGCATCGGTTATCTGGCATCAAGCCACCGCATTGAAGATGACGCCATGCGCAAAGAAGGGTGGTTAACTGCTCTGAAAGAGCAGGGGATTGTTGCGGCAGAAAGCTGGGTCGGCACCGGTTCGCCCGATATGCAGGGCGGAGAGTCCGCGATGGTGGAACTGCTGGGGCGTAACTTACAACTGACGGCGGTCTTCGCTTATAACGACAATATGGCAGCCGGCGCGCTGACCGCGCTAAAAGATAACGGCATCGCTATTCCATTACACCTTTCTATCATTGGCTTCGATGATATTCCCATCGCGCGTTACACCGATCCGCAGCTAACCACTGTGCGCTATCCCATTGCTTCAATGGCAAAAATGGCGACGGAGCTTGCGCTACAGGGGGCGGCTGGCACGTTGGATCCGCAGGCGTCGCATTGTTTTATGCCAACGCTGGTGCGTCGCCATTCAGTAGCGCTGCGGCAGAATGCGGCACCGATCACTAACTCATAACGTTGCGCGATGTAACCGCTTTCAATATGTGAGTAAATTCACAGTATATTAACAATGCGATAGCTATGATGACACTGTTTGTTGCGCTGTAACTACTATGTAACGGTGAATAATCACTTTCATCGAGGTATAGGTGCCTTAAACAAAAATTAAAGCCTGTTTTTGGAGCGTTGCCAGACACGGAAGAAATATTTTTTAAAAGTGAGCTTCGGCGTTCAGTAACACTTCAGTAACGTTCTGCCTGCCGAGCATTTATCTCAAGTACTACCCTGCATAATAAAACCGGAGATACCATGAATAAGAAGGTGTTGACCCTGTCTGCTGTAATGGCAAGCATGTTATTCGGCGCGGCTGCGCACGCTGCTGATACCCGCATTGGTGTGACTATCTATAAGTATGACGATAACTTTATGTCTGTAGTACGTAAGGCTATTGAAAAAGATGCCAAAGCGGCACCAGATGTACAGCTGCTGATGAACGACTCGCAGAACGACCAGTCCAAACAAAACGATCAGATCGACGTGCTGCTGGCAAAAGGCGTTAAAGCACTGGCGATTAACCTGGTTGACCCGGCAGCTGCTGGCACGGTCATTGAAAAAGCACGCGGACAGAACGTACCGATCGTGTTCTTCAACAAAGAACCTTCTCGTAAAGCGCTGGACAGCTATGACAAAGCGTATTACGTCGGTACCGATTCTAAAGAGTCCGGCATTATTCAGGGTGATTTGATTGCCAAACACTGGGCAGCTAACCCGAACTGGGACCTGAACAAAGACGGCAAAATTCAGTTTGTTCTGCTGAAAGGCGAACCGGGACACCCGGATGCTGAAGCACGTACCACTTACGTGATTAAAGAGCTGAACGACAAGGGCATTAAAACTGAGCAGCTGCAGTTAGATACTGCAATGTGGGATACCGCTCAGGCGAAAGATAAGATGGATGCGTGGATGTCTGGTCCAAACGCGAACAAAATTGAAGTGGTTATCGCTAACAACGATGCGATGGCAATGGGTGCAGTTGAAGCGCTGAAAGCGCACAACAAAACCAGCGTACCGGTATTTGGTGTGGATGCGCTGCCTGAAGCGCTGGCTCTGGTGAAATCTGGCGCCATGGCCGGTACCGTCCTGAACGATGCCAACAACCAGGCGAAAGCCACCTTCGATCTGGCGAAAAACCTGGCTGACGGCAAAGGTGCGGCAGATGGCACTAACTGGAAAATTGAGAACAAGATTGTTCGCGTTCCGTACGTAGGTGTCGATAAAGATAATCTGGCAGAGTTCACCAACAAATAAATACTCCGTATGTGGGCGCAATTTCATTGCGCCCTTAATAATGCACTCTGCAAGGCCAACAAGGTATAATTATGGTCAGCACACATACTCAGTCGTCAGGCGAATACTTGTTGGAAATGACCGGCATCAACAAGTCCTTCCCCGGCGTTAAGGCGCTTGATAATGTCAATTTAAAAGTTCGCCCGCATTCTATTCACGCCCTAATGGGAGAGAATGGAGCGGGGAAATCAACATTATTGAAATGTCTTTTCGGCATCTATCAAAAAGATTCCGGCAGTATTTTATTTCAGGGTAAAGAAATCGATTTTCATTCTGCTAAAGAAGCGCTTGAAAATGGTATTTCGATGGTACACCAGGAATTAAACCTGGTATTACAACGTTCTGTGATGGACAACATGTGGCTGGGACGCTATCCCACCAAAGGCATGTTTGTCGATCAGGAAAAAATGTACCGCGATACCAAAGCGATATTTGATGAACTGGATATTGATATCGATCCGCGTGCGCGCGTCGGTACATTATCCGTTTCACAAATGCAGATGATTGAAATTGCGAAAGCATTCTCCTATGACGCCAAAATCGTCATCATGGATGAACCAACTTCATCGTTAACTGAAAAAGAAGTTAACCATCTGTTCACCATCATCCGTAAGCTAAAAGAGCGTGGATGCGGTATTGTTTATATCTCTCACAAAATGGAAGAAATCTTCCAGCTGTGCGATGAAATTACCGTACTACGCGACGGTCAGTGGATTGCGACCCAGCCGCTGGAAGGGCTGGATATGGATAAGATCATCGCCATGATGGTCGGACGTTCACTGAACCAACGTTTTCCGGATAAAGAAAACAAACCTGGTGAAGTCATTCTGCAAGTGCGTAACCTGACCTCGCTGCGCCAGCCGTCGATTCGTGATATCTCGTTTGATTTGCACAAAGGGGAGATTCTTGGGATTGCAGGTCTGGTAGGCGCAAAACGCACGGATATCGTTGAAACGCTTTTTGGTATTCGTGAGAAATCATCAGGTACGATTACGCTACACGGCAAAAAAATTAATAACCACAGTGCAAATGAAGCCATCAACCATGGTTTTGCACTGGTCACGGAAGAGCGCCGCTCAACCGGTATTTATGCATATCTGGACATTGGTTTTAACTCGTTAATCTCCAATATCCAAAACTATAAAAACAAAGTTGGTCTGTTGGATAATTCCCGCATGAAGAGTGATACCCAGTGGGTAATTGACTCCATGAGGGTAAAAACACCGGGTCATCGTACGCAAATCGGTTCACTTTCTGGCGGTAACCAGCAAAAGGTGGTTATTGGTCGTTGGTTATTAACCCAGCCAGAAATTCTGATGCTGGATGAACCGACGCGTGGAATCGATGTTGGCGCGAAATTTGAAATTTATCAGTTGATTGCCGAACTCGCGAAAAAGGATAAGGGGATTATTATTATTTCCTCTGAAATGCCGGAGCTGCTGGGTATTACCGATCGTATTCTGGTGATGAGCAATGGTCTCGTTGCTGGAATTGTTGACACTAAAACAACAACGCAAAACGAAATCCTCCGTCTTGCGTCTTTGCACCTTTAAGATTAGGGGCTCCTCATGAGTGCGTTAAATAAGAAAAGTTTTCTTACTTACCTGAAAGAAGGCGGAATTTACGTTGTTCTTTTGGTTTTGCTGGCGATTATTATTTTCCAGGATCCCACTTTCTTAAGCTTACTGAACCTGAGTAATATTCTCACGCAATCCTCGGTGCGTATTATTATCGCATTGGGTGTGGCTGGACTGATTGTTACCCAAGGGACCGACCTGTCGGCGGGGCGTCAGGTTGGCCTGGCGGCAGTGGTGGCGGCAACTCTGTTGCAGTCGATGGAGAATGCCAACAAGGTATTCCCGGAAATGGCGACGATGCCAATCATTGTAGTGGTGCTGATTGTTTGCGTGATTGGCGCCATTATCGGTCTGGTGAACGGTATTATCATTGCTTATCTGAACGTAACACCGTTTATTACCACACTGGGTACGATGATTATCGTTTACGGGATCAACTCCCTGTACTACGACTTCGTCGGCGCATCGCCAATTTCTGGCTTTGACAGCGGATTCTCAACCTTTGCGCAGGGCTTTATTGCACTGGGCAGTTTCCGACTCTCCTACATCACTTTCTATGCGCTGATTGCGGTGGCTTTTGTGTGGGTGCTGTGGAACAAGACCCGCTTCGGTAAAAACATTTTCGCCATCGGCGGAAACCCGGAAGCTGCGAAAGTGTCCGGGGTAAACGTTGCGCTGAACCTGCTGATTATCTATGCGTTGTCTGGCGTGTTCTATGCCTTCGGCGGTTTGCTCGAAGCCGGGCGTATCGGCTCGGCGACCAACAACCTCGGCTTTATGTATGAGCTGGATGCGATTGCGGCGTGCGTGGTTGGCGGCGTGTCGTTCAGCGGCGGGGTAGGTACCGTGTTTGGCGTAGTAACCGGCGTGATCATCTTCACCGTCATCAACTACGGTTTGACCTACATCGGCGTGAACCCTTACTGGCAGTATATTATCAAGGGCGGCATTATTATCTTCGCGGTCGCGCTGGACTCACTGAAGTACGCGCGTAAGAAGTAATCTGGGAAGAGAAAAATAAAACCGGTGCAGAGGCGTTCTGCATCGGTTTTTTTATTTGATAAAGAGTAACCAGATACCAGTGAACAGTGCACCAATGGCCATACCGAAATAAACGATGATATAGCTCCAGTAAGTGCTGGGTTCTTTAGCGCGAGAAATGATCATTGGCGTCTGCGAACCTTTCACTGTTTTCTCGACGATACCGGAACGCAGTCCCTTCAGGCCTTCTCTGCACGTCCAGAGAACAATCATCAGTACGCCAATAACGATAAAGATCGTTTTTCCTTCCATGCTTATTTTCCTTGTTTCTTTTGTAATTCGAGTAATTGTTCAGGCGTGACCGCCGGATACCCCTGCGCATCGTCCGGTACCTGATGCATAGTAGGGATGGGTACCAGTGGGCCTAAAAAACGGGGCTCACGTTTGAAAATGTAGAGATCGGCGAGTGCGCCAAAACGGGCGCCAAATTCACGTACCCGCACGGTGAGCATATCTTTTGGCGAAGGTACGGCGTAGCACTGGGCCTGAATACCCATATGCAGCGCAATAAACAAGGCGCGCTCACAGTGGAATCGTTGAGTAATAATGATGAAATCGTTGGTATCAAAGACCTTGCGGGTACGCACGATGGAGTCGAGTGTCCGGAACCCTGCGTAATCAAGCACGATGTCAGCGGGATCGACGCCTGCGGCAATCAGATCCTTACGCATCGTCATGGGTTCGTTGTAGCTTTGCTGGGCATTATCGCCGCTTAACAGCAGATAGTTTACCTTCCCGCTGTTATAGGCGTTCAATGCGCCCTGAATGCGGTAACGGTAATATTGGTTGATGACGCCGGTGCGGTAATACTTCGCCGTGCCCAGAACCACACCTACCTGGCGGTAGGGTAAATCCTGCAGTTCGTCGTAAATGTAGGGAGCCGTCTTCCAGCTCATCCAGCGATCGAGTCCAAGCACAGTCAAAAGCAGCAAGCCTAGCAGGACTAACAGGCTGTAAAATACGCGCTTTAACATGCAGAAAACTCGTTATTTGGATGGAATTTCAATCAGGCTACTGTACCGGAAGACGTAGCGCAAGAAACAGCAGTCTGATTGAGGGGATTTTAGGCATTGCGCATAGTGCCGGATAGCGGTGTAAACACCTTATCCGGCCTACGAACTGGCGTTATTGAGTCGATTAACCCAGAAGTACGCGCTCTATATTGTCGCAGCCCAGTGCTTTCAGCGTGGCGGAGGTTGCATCCCACTGAATCAATGGCGCGTCGGCTTTTTCAGCCAGTACAGCACGTTGGATATCTGGATAATCATAACCGTTGAGATTCAACAGGTTTAACGCGCCCTGCAGCGGTGGCAGGGTCGGGTTAAAGGCGGCATTTTCAGCATAGCTGCCGCTAAAAATACGACCATCTTTACACTCCAGCGCCACGCCGCTTGGGGATTTGCTGTACGGCATATGGCATCTGTTGGCAGCGGTGATTGCCGCCTGAGTCAACGCATCGCCCTGCAGCGCGAAGCCGTGATCCTGATCGTCCATCAGCAGCGTTTTAATCTCCAGATCCTTCGGGCCGAAGGCATCTGGCAGGTAGTCGCGCAGCACGTGTGGTGCACGTCCCGGCAGATGAATACGTAAATCCAGTCCGCTGTTCAGTTCGTTCATAAACTGGCGACAATGGCCGCACGGCGTGTAGTTGACGGTGATGGCAGCGAGCCCTTTTTCACCGCGCAGCCAGGCGTGGCTGATGGCGCTTTGCTCGGCATGAACGGTTTGCTGCATGGTCGCGCCCAGGAACTCCATGTTCCCACCGAAGTACCAGTTGCCGCTGATGCCGCGAGAAATTGCCCCAACGTTGAAGTTGGATAGCGGAGTACGTGCGCAGGCCGCAGCCAGCGGCAGCAGAGCGAATGCCAGCGCGTCTTCGTCCAGTCCCGATTCGCGGTTCAGCAAAGAGACCTGCTCAGCAGTCAGCATGGCGGGGAAATGTGCATCCGCCAGAACAGGGGCCAGGGCTGATTGCAAGTTATCCGCGAGTTGGGCAAAAGCAGTTTGAAAACGTGGATGCATGGCGATGCCTCATAACAATGTAATGGAATCGTAGTTTACGGGCCTGTTATGGCTTTATATGTGATCCAAATCTCATTGTGTATGCAACTTATGAAACTTAAATGAAAAATGTGCAACGCATCGCAAATAAATAGCTAAAAAATGAAGGTTAACCCACCACTGCCAGAATAATCGGGAACAGGAACGGGGCTACCAGCGAGGTAATAATGCCGCAAATGACCAGCGCCAGTGAGCTAAACGCACCTTCCTGATAGTCCAGTTCCGCACAGCGTGCGGTGCCCAGGGCGTGCGACGCGGTGCCCATTGCCAGCCCACGAGCGGCCTTGGTGCGAATACGCATCGCATTAAGCAACGTATGACCAAATACTGCCCCGAGAATGCCGACAAAAATGACGCAAACGGCACTGATAGCCGGAATACCGCCAATACTGCCACCCACGGCCATAGCGATAGGTGTAGTGACCGATTTTGGCATGATTGACGCGGCAATTTGCGGCGATGCGCCCATCAACAAGGCGATTGTTGTACCTGTAACCATCGCCACAACGCTGCCGGCAAAACAGATAGCAATGATTGATTTCCAGCGGGCGCGAATCTGGTGCAACTGTTCGTATAACGGATAGGCCAGTGCGACCACGGCAGGTTGCAGCAAATCGTTCAGCACTTCGCTGCCTTTGAAATAGTGATCATAGGGAATACCGGTCAGCAGCAGAATGGGAATAATTACTACCATGGCCACCAGCAGAGGGTTCAGCAAAGGCATTTTAAAGCGAGCTGCCAGCTTACGTGCGCCAAAAAATACCGCCAGCGTAAGAGGTAACGACCACCAGATATACGACATCATTTTTTTGCTTTAGCCTCTTTTTGCCCAACGATTTTGCGCTCACCGTGCACAATGTGCGAGCTCCAGCTCACCACCAGGAAAACGACCAGCGTACTGATGGTACAAGACACCACTACCGGACCAAATTGTGCGCGGAGCAGGTCAAAGTACTGCATGATCCCCACGCCAATCGGGACAAACAACAGGGCCATATAACGAATCAGCACGTAGCAGCCAGGGTTAACCCATTTTGCCGGTAACACCTGCAAAGCCAGTAAGACAAATAGGATCAGCATGCCGATAATGCTGCCCGGAATGGTGATAGGGAGTAGCGATGCAAGAAAAATACCTGCATAGAGGCAGGCATAAATCAGGACGAATGCGCGCAAATATTGCCAGATAACGTTCAGTGCTTTGCTCATAGTTGAAACCCTTGACGAGACTCATTCATCATACAATTAAACTTAAAAACGTGCTACCGATCACATCATGAATTCTAAGCATAGAGGAAATAGATATCTGGAACATCGGGCGATGGCCCTAACTCTCCGCGCTAAACCTGTGCCAGATAATACAAAAAACGATTCAGGGCGGTAGTCGGCGTTTCGTTGTTGCGCCAGAATACGCCGACGCTGCCTTTTTGTTCAATCTTCGGCAGATTCAGGATAGCCAGCTGTCCCTGGGCGGCATACCTTTGTGCCAGACGCAAAGAAAGAATAGAGATCATGTCGCTACTTTGCAGCAGATTGGTGCTGACGTTGATCGATGCCGATTCAATGATGTTTTCCGGCAACATGACACCGTTATCAACCAGCGCGTTATCAATGCTTATCCGGATAGGGGTTCCTGTCGGCCAGACAATCCAGCGCCAGTTCGCCAGATCGTGCCAGGTGAGCAGGGGATATTTTGCCAGGGGATGATCGGGACGGGCGACGAAACAGACCGGCTCGGTATACAGCACCTGGTAATTGAGCGGCAACTGAAGCGCCCGGCCACCGACGCGACCGACGACGACATCCACCGAACCCGCGAGCAGATCGTGCAGCAGCGGGGTCATCACTTTCTCTTCAATATTAAGATGCAGGGTTGGTAACTCTTTAAGCAACCCCAGTATTGCCTGAGAAACACAGTCGGTCGCTACTGGCGAGCAGCCAATCTTCAGACTCCCTACAAGGCCGCCTTGCTTAAAACGGGCGATCTCATACTGCGAACGTTCCATATCATTGATTAGGCGTTGGGCATGCTGCAGTAGCAGTTTGCCGCCTTCGGAAGGACGCAAGCCTTTGCTATGACGTTCAAAGAGCGTGATGCCAATCTCATCTTCGAGTTGTGATAACCATTTCGACAACGCGGGCTGGGTGATATTCATCATCCGGGCGACGTGAGTCAGATTTCCCTGTTCGCCCAGTGCAATAAGCGTTTGCAGGTGGTGCAACTTCAGTTTCTGCGCCCAGTTTGCCATTTGCTATAACCTCCAGGTTATACCTCTGCATGAAAAGCCATTGTACATTTCATCTCCAAACATACAAAGTCGCAACATACCTAAAACAAAACAGACATCTACTCTACCTGCACTGAGGCATTCACTATGACTCAACAACGTGATCTACAAGCGCTGATCGATTCCGCCCCCGTCGGTAAGACCCAGTGGCGCGTTATCATCTGCTGTTTTCTGGTTGTCATGCTCGACGGATTTGATACCGCGGCGATTGGTTTTATCGCACCCGACATTCGCACTCACTGGCAGCTGACTGCCGGCGATCTGGCCCCGCTGTTTGGCGCAGGTCTGCTGGGACTGACCGCTGGCGCGCTGCTCTGTGGCCCGCTGTCCGACCGTTTTGGCCGCAAAAGGGTGATAGAACTCTGCGTGGCATTGTTCGGTGCGCTAAGTCTGATCTCGGCTTTTTCACCCGATCTACAAACGCTGGTTATTTTGCGCTTCCTGACCGGTTTAGGTCTGGGCGGCGCAATGCCAAATACCATCACCATGACGTCTGAATACCTGCCAGCGCGTCGGCGTGGGGCACTGGTCACCATGATGTTCTGCGGATTCACCCTGGGATCGGCAATGGGCGGCATCGTCAGCGCGCAGCTGGTGCCGGTGATTGGCTGGCACGGCATCCTGGTGCTGGGAGGCGTTCTACCGCTGATGCTGTTTGTGGCCCTGCTGTTTGCGCTACCGGAATCCCCACGCTGGCAGGTTCGTCGTCAGCTGCCGCAAAACGTGATTGCCAGAACCGTTAGCGCCATCACCCGGGAACGTTATGACAATACCCATTTTTATCTCAACGAGGGCACCGCAATTGCTAAAGGCAGCATTCGCCAGCTGTTCGTCGGGCGACAGCTGCCCATTACCCTGATGCTATGGGTAGTGTTCTTTATGAGCTTGCTGATTATTTATCTGCTCTCCAGCTGGATGCCAACGCTGTTAAACCACCGTGGAATTGATCTGCAGCATGCCTCCTGGGTGACCGCTGCCTTCCAGATTGGCGGTACGCTTGGCGCGCTGGCGCTGGGCGTGCTGATGGATAAATACAATCCTTTCCGCGTGCTGGCCGTGAGCTATGCGCTGGGCGCGGTATGCATCGTCATGATTGGTCTGAGTGAGAACGGCCTGTGGCTGATGGCGCTGGCCATTTTTGGCACCGGCATTGGTATCAGCGGTTCTCAGGTTGGTCTTAATGCGTTAACCGCCACGCTTTATCCGACACAAAGCCGGGCGACGGGCGTCAGCTGGTCTAATGCGGTGGGACGCTGCGGCGCGATTGTCGGCTCGCTTTCCGGCGGCGTGATGATGGCGATGAATTTCTCATTCGATAACCTGTTTTTCATTATTGCCGTCCCGGCGGCCATCAGCGCGGTGATGCTTACGCTGCTGACGGTTGTTATCCGCCAGTCGGCCTCTGCCTCGAATACTCTGCCTCGCGCAGGTGTTGTGAATGAATAAGGAGAATCCCTATGTCTGAACTGAATCAGGATGTTAAGAACAGCCGTCAGCAGTTTTACCAGCATATTTCCGGGCAGAATCTGACCCCGCTGTGGGAGTCGCTGCATCGTCTGGTGCCGCCAACTCCGAACGCACATTGCGCGCCAGCGTACTGGAACTATCAGGAGATCCGTCCACTACTGTTAGAAAGTGGCAATCTGATTGGCGCGAAAGAGGCGATTCGTCGCGTGCTGGTGCTGGAAAACCCAATGCTGCGCGGACAGTCTTCAATCACCCCAACGCTGTACGCGGGATTGCAGTTAATTATGCCGGGCGAGGTTGCGCCGAGTCACCGCCACAACCAGTCTGCGCTGCGCTTTATTGTCGAAGGGAAAGGGGCATTTACCGCCGTGGATGGCGAGCGCACCCAGATGCAAGAAGGCGATTTTATTCTGACGCCGCAGTGGCGCTGGCACGATCACGGCAACCCGGGCAGTGAACCGGTGGTGTGGCTGGACGGTCTGGACCTGCCGTTGGTGAACCTGCTGGGCTGTGGCTTTGCGGAAGACTACCCGGAAGATCAGCAGCCGGTCACGCGCAAGGAAGGGGATTATTTACCGCGCTACGCGGCCAATATGCTGCCGCTGCGTCATCAGAAAGGTAACTCATCGCCGATTTTTAACTATCGCTACGATCGCAGCCGTGAGGCACTGCATGACCTGACCCGCATGGGTGACGCCGATGAATGGGACGGTTACAAGATGCGTTACGTCAACCCGGTAACCGGCGGTTATCCCATGCCTTCAATGGGAACCTTCCTGCAACTGTTGCCGCAGGGCTTTTCCTCACGAATGGCGCGTACCACCGACAGCACTATCTACCACGTGGTGGAAGGAAGTGGGCAGGTCACCATCGGCAATGAGACCTTCAACTTTTCGCCAAAAGATATCTTTGTGGTGCCGACCTGGCACGGCGTGTCGTTCCAGACCCGCGAAGATACCGTCTTATTCAGTTTTTCGGACAGACCGGTTCAGGAAGCGCTGGGGTTGTTCCGCGAAGCACGTTATTAATTTGGGAGAGAGAAAATGACGCAATACGTATTTGAACCACAAGCGCCTGTTACCGTTCCGGTTGTTGGCTGTGATGAACAATTTCCTGTGCGCCGAGTTTACTGTGTGGGCCGTAACTATGCCGCTCATGCCCGTGAAATGGGCTTTGATCCGGATCGCGAACCGCCGTTCTTTTTCTGTAAACCTGCCGATGCGGTAGTCCCGGTGGCGGCTGGTCAGACCCTCGAACTGCCGTACCCATCGCAAACCGATAACTATCACTATGAGATAGAGCTGGTGGTGGCGATTGGCAAAAAGGGCAGTGATATTCCGCTGGAAAAAGCGCACGAATATATCTGGGGCTATGCCACCGGTCTGGATATGACTCGCCGTGATCGGCAGATGGAGATGCGCCAGATGGGGCGTCCGTGGGAAATTGGCAAAGCGTTTGATCTCTCCGCGCCCATCGCGCCGCTGCATAAAGCCAGCGAAAGTGTGGATGTTAACCATGCGCCAATCTGGTTGCAGGTCAACGGCGACGATCATCAGCGTAGCGATATTCGCCACCTCATCTGGTCTGTGAATGAAACCATCAGCTATCTGTCTGGCTTCTTCGAACTGCAGCCGGGCGATCTGATCTACACCGGTACCCCTGAAGGCGTGGGGGCGGTAGTGAAAGGGGATGTGATCACCGGAAACGTAGACGGTTTAACCCCCATCGCCGTGAAGATTGTCTGAGGTGGATGATGAAGCTGTACAGTTTCTTTAATAGCTCGGCGTCATATCGGGTGCGCATTGCGCTGGCGCTGAAGGGGCTGGATTACCAGACGGTGGGCGTCAACATTCGCATTGGTCAGCAGAACGAACTGGCCTACCGACGGATGAACCCGGTGGGACTGGTGCCGACGCTGGTGACCGATGACGGAGAATCACTTGGGCAGTCGCTGGCAATAATTGACTGGCTGGATGGCCACTTTCCGCAAACGCCGCTGCTGCCAGCCGACTTCCCGGTGCGCAGTAAGGTGCTGGAAATTGTCTATGCCATCGCCTGTGATATCCACCCGGTGAATAACATGCGGGTACTGCGCTACCTGAGCGAAGAGTTAAAGGTCAGTGAAGAAGATAAAAAACGCTGGTATGCACACTGGATCCAGCAAGGGTTAAGCGCGGTGGAACAGATGCTGCGCCAGAGTCATTCGGGTAAGTTCTGCGTAGGTGATGCGCCGACGCTGGCGGATTGCTGTCTGATCCCACAGTGGGCGAACGCGTTACGTATGGGTTGCGATCTAAGCGGATATCCGCGCTGTAAGGCGGTATATGATGCCTGTACTCAGCTTCCGGCGTTTATCGCCGCCGCGCCCGAGAATCAACAAGATAAAATTCCAGCCTGATAAGGAGAACGACAATGGCTAAAGTGACACGCGCAATTATCGTGGGTGGCGGGATTGGCGGCGCGGCAACCGCGCTATCGCTGGCCCGTCAGGGCATTAAAGTGATGTTGCTGGAGAAAGCGCACGAGATTGGTGAAATTGGCGCGGGTATTCAGCTCGGGCCGAATGCATTCTCTGCTCTGGACAGCCTTGGCGTGGGGGAAGTCGCCCGTCAGCGTGCTGTTTTTACCGATCACATCACGATGATGGATGCGGTAAACGCAAAAGAGGTTGTGCGCATTGAAACCGGGCAGGCGTTCCGCGATCACTTTGGCGGTCCTTATGCGGTTATCCATCGGGTTGATATTCACGCCAGCGTTTGGGAAGCGGCGCTGGTGCATCCTAACGTTGAGTATCGCACTTCAACTAACGTGGTTGATATTCGCCAGACAGAGAATGACGTGACGGTATTTGATGAGCACGGCAACAGCTGGACGGCGGATATTTTGGTGGGCTGTGACGGTGTAAAATCGGTCGTTCGTCAGTCTCTGATTGGCGATGCGCCACGGGTTACCGGACACGTGGTCTATCGCGCCGTGATTGATTGTGATGATATGCCGGAAGATTTACGCATTAACGCACCGGTGCTGTGGGCCGGACCACACTGTCACCTGGTGCACTATCCGCTGCGCGGAGGTAAGCAGTATAACCTGGTGGTGACCTTCCACAGTCGTCAGCAGGAAGAGTGGGGCGTGAAGGATGGCAGCAAAGAGGAAGTGCTCTCCTATTTTGCGGGTATCCATCCGCGCCCGCGCCAGATGCTGGATAAACCGACATCATGGCGGCGCTGGTCCACCGCCGACCGCGAGCCGGTAGAAAAATGGGGAACCGACCGCATCACGCTGGTGGGAGACGCCGCGCACCCGGTGGCGCAATATATGGCGCAGGGTGCCTGTATGGCGTTGGAAGACGCGGTAACGCTCGGTAAAGCGCTACAGCAGTGTGATGGCGATGCGGCTGCTGCCTTTGCGCTGTATGAGTCGGTGCGTATTCCGCGTACCGCACGCATCGTCTGGTCAACGCGTGAAATGGGCCGTGTCTACCATGCCGCAGGCGTCGAGCGGCAGGTGCGTAATCTGCTGTGGAAAGACAAATCGCAGGCGGAGTTTTATCGCGGTATGGAATGGCTGTACGGTTGGAAAGAAGATAACTGCCTGTTGCCGCGCTGAGCCTCTTTAATCTCCCGAACGGAGGCGCTACCATAGCGCCTCTTTTTTTGCGGGTGACGATATGCGTGTTTTACTGGCGCCGATGGAAGGCGTGCTCGACTCACTGGTGCGCGAGCTGCTGACTGAAGTTAATGATTACGATCTGTGCATCACCGAGTTTGTGCGCGTGGTGGATCAGCTCCTGCCGGCAAAAGTATTTCATCGACTCTGCCCGGAACTGCATAATAACAGCCGGACGCCATCCGGCACGTTGGTTCGCATTCAGCTGTTAGGACAGTATCCGCAGTGGCTGGCGGAGAATGCCGCACGCGCGGTAGAACTGGGCTCGTACGGTGTCGATCTGAACTGCGGCTGTCCGTCGAAGCTGGTGAACGGTAGCGGCGGTGGCGCAACGTTATTGAAAGATCCTGAGCTTATCTACCGGGGCGCAAAAGCTATGCGTGAGGCGGTCCCGGCTCATCTTCCGGTGACGGTGAAAGTTCGTCTGGGCTGGGACAACAGCGACCGGCAGTTTGAAATTGCCGATGCCGTCCAGCAGGCCGGTGCCAGCGAACTGGCGGTGCATGGCCGAACCAAAGAGCAGGGCTACAAGGCCGAACATATTAACTGGCAGGCGATTGGCGAGATCCGCCAGCGGCTGACCATTCCGGTTATTGCGAATGGCGAAATCTGGGACTGGCAGAGCGCCCAGGATTGTATGGCCATCAGCGGATGCGATGCGGTGATGATCGGACGTGGCGCATTAAATATTCCGAACCTGAGCCGCGTGGTGAAATACAACGAGCCGCGTATGCCGTGGCCTGAAGTCGTGACGCTGTTGCAAAAATATACCCGCCTTGAAAAGCAGGGGGACACCGGGCTGTATCATGTAGCGCGGATTAAGCAGTGGTTAGGGTATTTGCGCAAAGAATATTCAGAGGCAACAGAACTGTTTCAGGAAATTCGTGCGTTAAATAATTCGCCGGATATCGCACGAGCGATTCAGGCTATCGAGATTACTGCCTGATCTCAGCTCCAGTAGGCCGGATAAGGCGTTTACGCCGCCATCCGGCATCAGAGAGAATAATAGCCTGAGATTTCTGCTATCAGGCCTGGGCGAAATGACGACATCAGAAAATCATCTTAAACACGCCTGTTACCACCAATAGCCCAATCAGAAAAATAATCAGAATTACCCACAGCAGAATTTTCATTAACTTTCCTTTTTTTGGTAAGTTCAGATTGAGTATAGGAAAGTATCAATCATTCTGCCTGGGGGCGTTGTTATGCTGGTTTACGTGCGCTGAGCAGAAACACCATCGGCCGCTCTTTTTCTTCATCTAAAGCCGGGTTTTCAGCAATCTGTTGCCCGGAAGGTCCCCATTCATCGAGACAAACGATCTCGAATCCGGCGGCAATCAGCGCATTAATCCAGGTCGCCAGCTTACGGTGCTGTTTTTTGACGCCTTCAGCAAACCAGTTACTGATGCGCTCACCTTCCTGCTGATAATGATTAACCGGCCAGGACAGCTGCCCGGTTTTATCTTTTATCCAGCCCTGATTAAGCGGTGCGGTATAAATTGGATGCTCGGCAGAGAAAACTAACATACCGCCTGGTGTTAATGACTGGTAAATGGTTACGAATAATCGTTCTATATCGTGCAAATAGTGCAGGGCAAGCGAGCTATAAACCAGGTCAAAAGAATTTGGGGACAGGGTTAGCGTTTCGAGATCTTCACGCTGATAAACGATGCCATTACCCTGAGTCATACTGTGTGCCTGGGTTAACATCTTTTGTGAAATATCCAGTCCCATTACGCTGGCTGCCTGATTATCGCGCGCGTAGCGGCAAAACCAACCATATCCACAGCCCAAATCAAGAATGTTTTTGCCTTGAAGAGAGGGGAGCATCGCTTGTATTGTCGGCCATTCTGGCGCACCGTCGAGTCCCTTTACTGAACGATCCAGCGTGGCATATCCGGCAAAGAACTCAGGATCGTCATAGATATTCTGTGACATAACATCTCCATCCATTAATTATTAAAATTATTTAATCTATATTATTCACGAGGTGTATATTTTTCTGATTATATATTTTTATTGCCAAAGATGTATTGCCACGCGTAACTAAAAAAGCAACAGCGACAAGTCGTAATCTCTGCACATCTTTTCTTACCTGTATATCTCCATGAATCGTAATTCTGTGTTTGTCACGACGGCATTGTTGCCGCTTTTTGTTCTGATGTCTGGCTGCGCGCCGATGCATGATGACCGCCAGTCTCTGTCACAGCAGACGCCTGCCGCAAATGTCGATACCACATTGCCTGCCGCGTTAAAAAATGGCTGGCCGGACAGCCAGTGGTGGAAGGCATATCACGACCCCCAGCTTAATGCGTTGATTGACAGCACGTTGCGAAATTCTCCTGATATGCAGGTCGCGGAACAGCGCATTCAACTGGCGGAGGCGCAGGCTAAGGCCGTGGAAGCGCAGGATGGCCCGGAGATCGACTTCTCCGCAGACGTTGAGCGTCAGAAAATGTCAGCCGAAGGGCTGATGGGACCTTTCGCCATAACCGATCCCGCAGCAGGAACCACGGGGCCGTGGTACACCAACGGTACCTTTGGTTTAACTGCAGGCTGGAATCTGGATCTGTGGGGTAAGAATCGGGCCGAAGTGACTGCGCGTATAGGGACCGTTAAGGCGCGTGAGGCTGAGCGCGAGCAAACCCGACAGCTGCTGGCGAGCGGTGTCTCCCGTCTTTACTGGGAATGGCAGACGCAGGCCGCGCTGAAAACCGTGTTGACGCAAATCGAAAGCGAGCAGCAAAATGTGATAACCGTCGATCGTCAGCTATATCAAAACGGCCTCACTTCTTCGGTGGAAGGTGTTGAAACCGATATCGATTCCAGCAAAACAGAGCAGCAGCTGAACGATGTCAGCGGTAAAATGAAGGTGATTGAGGCGCGCCTAAGCGCGTTGAGCAACTCGCAGTCCGTTGCCCTGAAGCTCCATTCGACCAAACTGCCCGTGGTTGAAAGTCAGCTCCCATCCCAATTGGGCTACTCGCTTCTGGCCCGTCGACCAGATTTGCAGGCGGCACACTGGTACATTGAGTCATCGCTGAGCAGCATTGATGCGGCGAAAGCGGCGTTTTATCCCGATGTGAATCTGATGGCATTTTTACAACAGGATGCGTTACATCTGAGTGACCTGTTCCGCCATTCCGCGCAGCAAATGGGTGTAACCGCCGGGCTGACGCTGCCTATCTTTGACAGCGGCAGACTGAATGCGAATCTCGATATTACGAAAGCGCAAAGTAACCTGACGGTGGCGAATTACAACAAAGCTGTGGTGGATGCGGTGAATGACGTGGCACGTGCGGCATCGCAGGTAGAAACACTGGCGCAGAAAAATCAGCATCAGCAGCAGATTGAACATGACGCTCAGCGCGTAGTGGGGCTGGCGCAGGCGCGCTTTAATGCAGGTATTATTGCGGGTTCCAGGGTCAGCGAGGCAAAGATCCCGGCATTACGTGAGCAGTGCAACGGTCTGCTTTTACAAGGACAGTGGCTGGATGCCTCAATCCAGTTGACCAGCGCGCTGGGTGGCGGTTATCACGCATCCTGATTGTTCGGCCCGCCGGTGTTCCGCTGTCGGGCCATCTTCATTGCGCTTTACGCATGCTTCGACGTTTCATCCACCAGCGGACGCCCGCGACTATCCCGATAACCAGCACCAGCCAGATGCCATGCTTGATATGCTGGTCGAGGCTGTGCAGCCACGGCGCGATCACTTCACCACCGACGTAGCCGAGGGTGGTAAATAGCAATGCCCAGACAAACGCGCCAAGAATATTCAGCGGTAAAAAGATCTTCGGCGGCAGGTGACTGGCGCCAATCAGTAAGGGACCAATAACGCGAAAGCCGTACATAAAGCGAGTACCGACAACAAACAGGTAAGGACGTCGTTGGATCATTTTCTGCGCATAATGAATTTTCGCCTGATGGCGCGAGAAACGACGCAGAATTTTGCCGCCAAAACGACGTCCGAGTAAATAGAGCAACTGATCGCCAATCATCCCACCCAGCGCGACCGAGAGCACCACCAGCGGGAATTTCAGGACTCCCTGATGCGCCACGACGCCGCCTAACAGGGTAATGGTTTCACCTTCTGCCAGGCTGCCGATGATTAACGCAGCATAGCCGTATTGCGCAACATAATGCGTTATATCCATACGTTGTATGACCTCCACTGGTCATAGCATACACCCAATGAATATTTGATGCCGGAAAAGCACAACCTGGCGCTTCGGTATTTTTCCTGTGTACATAAAATAATCAAAAGCTGAATTATACTTGAAGTGTTGAGGTCCGGAGCTGACAAGAAGGGGGCGGTATGAACCATGTCTGGGGGCTGTTTTCCCATCCCGATCGTGAAATGCACGTGATCAACAGCGAAAACGAAAGTGTTTCGCATCACTATACCCACCATGTACTGCTGATGGCGGCAATCCCGGTTATTTGCGCGTTTATCGGCACCACGCAAATCGGCTGGAATTTTGGCGATGGCAATATCCTGAAGTTATCTCTGTTGACCGGATTTGCGATGGCAATTCTGTTTTACGGGGTCATGCTGGCAGGCGTCGCCGTCATGGGCCGGGTTATCTGGTGGATGGCACGTAATTACCCGCAGCGCCCGTCGTTGGCCCACTGTATGGTCTTTGCAGGATATGTCGCGACGCCGCTGTTTTTAAGCGGATTGGTCGCACTTTATCCGCTGGTCTGGCTGTGTGCATTAGTAGGAACGATCGCGCTATTTTACACCGGCTATTTACTTTATCTCGGCATACCGACGTTCCTGAATATCTCTAAAGAGGAAGGCCTGAGCTTTTCCAGTTCGACGCTGGCGATCGGTGTGCTGGTACTGGAAGTTCTGCTGGCGATTACGGTAATCCTGTGGGGTTACGGCTATCGATTATTCTGACGGATAAACCTGTCTGCGCTGCGTTGTTGACGTAAAAGTCAGCAACGCAGCATTTCGAGACGATTCTCCTGTGGCGGCAAACCTGCTGGATCGCTATGATGCCTGAGCTAGCTTGAGATAATACTTAGTCTCTGGCGGTGTGCGTTGTGACGTGCGTGAACCATTATCAGAAATCTCATCATGCTGAAATTCCGAGTTTCATTATTAAGCCTTGCCCTGGTGCTGGCCGTTCCTTTTGCACCCCAAGCCGTGGCTAAAACGGCAACTACCGCAGCGGCTTCTCAACCTGAGATAGCGTCCGGTAGCGCGATGATTGTTGATCTGAATACCAACAAAGTTATCTATTCGAACCACCCGGACCTTGTGCGTCCGATTGCGTCGATTACCAAATTAATGACCGCGATGGTGGTGCTTGATGCACGACTGCCGTTGGATGAGAAACTGAAAGTTGATATCAGTCAGACGCCGGAAATGAAAGGCATCTACTCTCGTGTGCGACTGAACAGTGAAATTAGCCGTAAAGACATGCTGCTGCTGGCGCTGATGTCATCAGAAAACCGTGCGGCGGCGAGCCTGGCGCATCATTACCCTGGCGGTTATAACGCGTTTATTAAGGCCATGAATGCCAAAGCGAAAGCGCTCGGCATGACTCAGACTCGATTTGTGGAACCAACCGGCTTATCGATTCATAACGTATCGACCGCCCGTGATTTAACCAAGCTGCTGATCGCCAGCAAGCAGTATCCGCTGATTGGCCAGTTAAGCACCACGCGTGAAGATATGGCGACCTTTGCCAACCCGGCTTATACGCTGCCATTCCGTAACACCAACCATCTGGTATACCGCGATAACTGGAATATTCAGTTAACCAAAACCGGGTTTACCAATGCGGCAGGACACTGTCTGGTGATGCGCACGGTGATCAATAACAAACCGGTGGCGCTGGTGGTGATGGATGCGTTCGGTAAATATACCCACTTTGCCGATGCCAGCCGTTTACGTACCTGGATCGAAACGGGCAAGGTGATGCCGGTTCCGGCGGCGGCGCTGAGCTATAAAAAGCAAAAAGCCGCGCAGATGGCGGCGGCAGGTTCGGCGACGGGCGAGCAAACCGCACAGAACGATTAAACAAGACGTCTTATCCGGCCTGCACAAAACTAATGTGGCTGTAGGCCGGGCAAGCGAAGCGCCCCCGGCAACATGCCCGGTGGCGCTTATCTTTTTTTTGGTTTACGACTCTTTCCAGAACTTCTGCTTACTCGTTTTCCCAATACCCGGATTCATACTGTTGGTGGGATCGTTCTCACGGTAAAAACGGGTCAAGGTTTCCGGCGCCTGATACAGATGCCCGACGTTGTGCTCTGCCGGATACTGCGCCCCACGCTCGCGCAGGAGTTCCAGCATCTGCTCTTTCAGCGCATGCGCGTCCACGCCTTTTTTCACAATGTAATCCTGATGGAAGACGTAGCACATAAAGTGACCGTAATAGAGTTTGTGCACCAGTTGGCTGTCGATCTCTGCAGGCAGATGCTCGTACCATTCGGTATCGTTACGGCGTAGCGCGATATCCAGCGCCAGAATATCTTCCACTTCATCGGCATGCACGGCCTGATAACGTATAGCCGCGCCAGCCGCCGCAAAGCGATGCAAAAACGCCTTGCTGCCTTCTTCCGGCGTACAGGCAAAGAAGTCGCCTTCAGCGGTTTTGAAAAACTCGCTTAGCCAGTTTTGCGCTTCAGCCACGCCGCCACCGGCCATTTTTAACAGCAGGTGATGTTCATACTTATCGCGCCAGCTTTTCATGCGCGCGGGTAAGTGGCTGGGGAACAAATGGCCAAATTTCTGCATTGCCCGATCGGTGAAATGCGGACGGAAAATTTTCACTTTTTCCAGCATCGCATCGGTGCGACCTTTCAGGGTGAAGAAGAACGGCATTTTGTCGGTGCCGAGCTTGTCGATCATCAGAAACGTATCTTTGCCGTATTGCTCAGCGATGTCATAAATATCGCGGTGCATATATTCACCGGCGACCGGCAGATGCTCAAATTTTGCCAAAATATGACGGCGGATCTCCGTCAGCACCTCTGGCTGGTTGGTACCGATGTAAAAGACCTGCTGGTTTTTTTCGGCTTCGAAGGTGTCCAGACGCACAGCAAAAACCGCGAGCTTGCCTGCACAACCGGATGATTCAAACAACCGGTCCGGGTCGGCGTTATAGCGAGCGGGCGTGTCCGCCTCAATATCTCTGACGCGGGTAACGTAGTCGTGATCGTGTGCATGACGTCCATCGTGGCGCACATCGTCATCTTTGATACGCTCGTCATCAAGTTTGCTAAGGATCTGTTCCGGGGTCTGGCCCAGTTCGATACCCAGATGGTTAACCAGCTGTAATTTACCCTGCTCGTCAATACGCGCAAACAGCGACATCTCCGTGTATGCCGGACCGCGCTGAACCAGCGAGCCGCCGGAGTTGTTACAAATACCGCCAATCACTGAAGCGCCGATACAGGAAGATCCGATCACTGAATGCGGCTCGCGGCCAAACGGTTTGAGCGCTTTTTCCAGTGAATAAAGCGTGGTGCCGGGATAGGCCAGCACCTGTTCGCCTTTGCCGATGACGTGCAGCTTATCAAGGCGCAGGGTGCTGATAATGACAATCTCGCGATCGTAATCATTACCGCTCGGCGTAGAGCCTTCGGTCAGGCCAGTGTTGGCGGCCTGCATCAGGATAATTTTATCTGCGGCGACGCAAGCGTTGAGGACGCGCCACAGTTCTAAAAGCGAGCCAGGGAACACCACGGCGAGTGCATCGCCCTGACCGGAGCGGAATCCCTTGCGATAGCGGGCGGTTTTAGCAGGGTCTGTGAGCAGGTGTGAATGACCTACCAGACGGGTCAGTTCATTCAGGAAAGCTTTATTATCTGTTGTAATGGAAGACATTCTCCACTCCTTGTGGTGGGACTCAATATCAGGAACAAGCATAGCGCTTTGTATGACAATACGCTTTCTCATTCATATTGTCTCTGGTTCGTCTTCTACTGATTCGCGCTGGTTTTGAAAATTAGGAGAATAACCTTAGCTTTCTTTATCACTCCCGTTTAGTCTTACGGCAAACTGCGGTTTTTGTTATATTTTCGCTGCCTGGTCGGGAAAAAATAAAGAGAGAATCAACATGAAATGGCTATGTTCTGTAGGTGTCGCGGTGAGTCTGGCGTTGCAACCAGCGCTGGCGGACACGCTGTTTGGTAACCATCCTCTGACGCCAGAAGCGCGGGATGCATTCGTTACCGATTTACTTAAACAGATGACCGTGGATGAGAAAATTGGGCAACTACGCTTGATAAGCGTCGGGCCTGATAACCCGAAAGAAGCCATCCGCGAGATGATCAAAGACGGGCAGGTTGGGGCAATTTTTAACACCGTCACGCGCCAGGATATCCGCAAAATGCAGGATCAGGTGATGGAACTCAGCCGCCTGAAAATTCCTCTCTTTTTTGCCTACGACGTATTGCACGGCCAGCGTACCGTGTTCCCGATAAGTCTCGGCCTGGCATCCTCTTTTAATCTCGATGCGGTCAGAACCGTTGGCCGTATTTCCGCGTATGAAGCTGCCGATGATGGTCTGAATATGACCTGGGCGCCAATGGTCGATGTCTCTCGCGATCCGCGCTGGGGCCGTGCTTCAGAAGGTTTTGGTGAAGACACGTATTTAACGGCTACGATGGGTAAAACCATGGTGGAAGCGATGCAGGGGAAAAGCCCGGCGGATCGCTATTCGGTGATGACCAGCGTCAAGCACTTCGCCGCCTATGGCGCGGTTGAAGGTGGCAAGGAATATAACACCGTCGATATGAGCCCACAGCGTCTGTTCAACGACTATATGCCACCGTATAAAGCCGGGCTGGACGCCGGTAGCGGTGCGGTGATGGTGGGTCTTAATTCGCTAAACGGTACGCCTGCAACCTCAGACGCCTGGCTGTTAAAAGACGTGCTGCGAGATGAATGGGGCTTTAAGGGGATTACCGTTTCCGATCACGGCGCGATTAAGGAACTGATTAAGCACGGTACCGCCTCCGATCCTGAGGATGCGGTGCGTGTGGCGATCAAGTCCGGCATCAACATGAGTATGAGCGATGAGTATTACAGCAAATATCTGCCGGGCTTGATTAAATCCGGCAAAGTGACGATGGCGGAGCTGGACGACGCCGCGCGCCACGTGCTGAACGTGAAATATGATATGGGGCTGTTTAACGATCCGTACAGCCATCTGGGAGCCAAAGAATCTGACCCACAGGACACCAACGCAGAAAGCCGTTTGCATCGCAAAGAGGCGCGTGAAGTGGCGCGCGAAAGCCTGGTGCTGCTGAAAAACCGTCTGGAAACGTTGCCGCTGAAAAAATCGGCCACAGTGGCGGTTGTCGGTCCGCTGGCCGACAGCAAGCGTGATGTGATGGGCAGTTGGTCCGCCGCCGGTGTTGCCGATCAGTCGGTAACGGTACTGACGGGGATTAAAAATGCCGTCGGCGATCAGGGCAAAGTGCTGTACGCCAAAGGGGCGAATATCACCAACGACAAAGGCATTGTCGATTTCCTCAACCTGTATGAAGAAGCGGTAAAGGTTGACCCGCGTTCGCCGCAGGCGATGATCGATGAAGCCGTTAACGCCGCGAAGCAATCAGATGTGGTTGTCGCGGTAGTCGGTGAAGCGCAGGGCATGGCGCATGAAGCCTCCAGCCGCACCGATATCACCATTCCGCAAAGTCAGCGTGACCTGATTGCTGCGCTGAAAGCCACGGGTAAACCTCTGGTTCTGGTGTTGATGAACGGTCGTCCGCTGGCGCTGGTTAAGGAAGATCAACAAGCCGATGCGATCCTCGAAACCTGGTTTGCCGGGACGGAAGGCGGTAACGCCATCGCCGATGTGCTGTTTGGTGATTACAATCCGTCAGGCAAGCTGCCGATGTCTTTCCCGCGCTCTGTTGGACAGATCCCGGTCTATTACAGCCATCTCAATACCGGTCGTCCGTATAACGCCGATAAGCCGAACAAGTACACGTCGCGCTACTTTGATGAAGCCAATGGTCCGTTGTATCCCTTTGGTTATGGCCTGAGCTACACCACGTTTACGGTTTCTGATGTGAAGCTCTCTTCTCCGACGATGAAACGTGACGGAACCGTGACGGCCAGCGTGCAGGTGACCAACACCGGCAAGCGCGAAGGTGCAACGGTGATTCAGATGTATTTACAGGATGTGACCGCCTCCATGAGTCGTCCGGTAAAACAGCTGAAAGGTTTTGAAAAAGTGAATCTTAAGCCAGGTGAAACCCAGACCGTCAGCTTCCCGATTGATATTGAAGCGCTCAAATTCTGGAATCAGCAGATGAAATACGATGCAGAGCCTGGCAAGTTTAACGTCTTTATCGGTGTGGATTCCGCCAGAGTGAAGCAGGGCGAATTCGAACTGCTTTAATTGACGAGTAAATTCATGCAGCAGGCCTGATGGCGCAATGCTTATCAGGCCGACTAAATCGTATCATCCGGCAAATTCACATTGGGTTTGCCGGATTTTTTTTATTTTATTATCGCCTTACCGCTAATAACTCTCAGCGTTACCACCCAATAGCCAGGTTAAGGCTTGATTTTTCGACTATGCTTTTTCCTCAAGTCTCTGAAAAGGGCCGCAAAAGGATGAGGAGTACAGCATGATAATCTCAAAAGTATCGGTGGGTTCGCTGGCGCTGTTAGCCGCGATAAGCCTGCCCTTACAGGCCGCGTCACCCGTCACGGTCGGTTCAAAAATCGATACCGAAGGGGCGCTGCTCGGCAACATTATTTTGCAGGTGCTCGAAAGCCATGGTGTGAAAACCGTCAATAAAGTACAGCTGGGTACCACCCCAGTGGTGCGTGGGGCAATCACCTCCGGTGAGCTGGATATTTATCCGGAATATACCGGTAATGGCGCATTCTTTTTTAAAGATGAAAATGATCCCGCGTGGAAAAATGCGCAGGCCGGATTCGAGAAAGTGAAAAAGCTGGACGCAGAGCAAAATAAGCTGGTCTGGCTAACGCCTGCTCCTGCCAACAATACCTGGACCATTGCAGTACGCCAGGATATCGCGCAAAAGAACAAGCTTGAGTCCCTTGCTGATTTAGGCCGTTACCTGAAAGACGGGGGAACGTTCAAACTTGCCGCCTCTGCTGAATTTATTGAGCGGGCTGACGCGCTGCCTGCGTTTGAAAAAACCTATGATTTCAAACTGAATCAAAACCAGCTGTTGTCGCTGGCAGGAGGGGATACCGCGGTGACGATTAAAGCGGCGGCGCAGCAGACTTCTGGCGTCAATGCGGCGATGGCTTATGGCACCGATGGCCCGGTTGCGGCGCTCGGTCTGCAAACTTTAAGCGATCCAAAAGGTGTCCAGCCCATTTATGCGCCAGCACCCGTGGTGCGTGAATCGGTGCTGAAAGACTACCCGCAAATGGGAGAATGGCTACAACCGGTTTTTGCCAGCCTGGATGAAAAAACGTTGCAGCAGCTGAATGCCAGTATTGCCGTGGAGGGGCTGGATGCGAAAAAAGTTGCAGCAGACTACCTGAAGCAAAAAGGATGGGTGAAGTAACGGAGTTTGCAGCAGGTGGGTGTTTTGTCAAAGATTTCAGTTAATCGGGTGCTGTTGTTACTGGTACTTCTTACCTTCGCGGCGGCAGCGCTGCCTTTCATTAGCTATGCGCCTAATCGCCTGGTCTCTGGTGAGGGGCGCCAACTCTGGGATATCCGGCCCGACATGGCGTGGGGATTGGCAGTAGCCTGTTTGCTGCTGTTTCCTCTGTGCTTTGTACCGGGAAAGCCCGGCAATATATTGACGCTTGTTATTAGCCAGTTGCTGGTTATAGCAGCGCTGGTAACCGCAGGAACAACAGCAACGTATCTGGCCAAGACGGGAAGTCCACTGGCCAGAACCAGCCTGGGCAGCGGGTTCTGGTTGGGGCTAGGACTGATGCTGCTGGCCGCCAGTGACGCCATTCGTCGCATCACCGAACAGGCGTCATGGCGCTGGCTGTTGCACGCGCAAATGTTTATTTTTCCGCTGGTGCTTTTGTTCTCCGGCACATTTAACGATCTTTCCCTGCTAAAAGAATATGCCAACCGTCAGGATGTCTTCAACGACGCCTTGGCACAACATCTGACAATTCTGTTCGCTACCGTGGTGCCCGCACTCGTGATTGGCGTGCCGCTGGGCATCTGGTGTGCTTTCTCTGTCGCCCGTCAGGGACCGGTATTTGCGGTACTGAATATCATCCAAACCATTCCCTCCGTCGCGCTGTTTGGCCTGTTGATTGCGCCCCTTGCCGGGCTGGTGAAGCATTTTCCCTTGCTGGGTTCACTCGGCGTCGCCGGAACCGGCCTGACGCCTGCGCTTATTGCGTTGGTGCTGTATGCGCTGTTACCGCTGGTGCGCGGCGTAGTAGCTGGATTGCATCAGGTTCCACGCGATGTGCTGGAAAGCGCCCGAGCGATGGGGATGAGCACTTTCCAGCGATTTGTCTCGGTGCAGTTTCCACTGGCGCTGCCGGTCTTCTTGCGCAGTTTGCGGGTGGTGATGGTGCAAACGGTGGGAATGGCGGTAATCGCTGCGCTGATTGGCGCAGGGGGATTTGGCGCGCTGGTCTTTCAGGGATTGCTCAGTAGCGCCGTCGATTTAGTGTTGCTGGGCGTGATCCCGGTTGTGGTACTGGCGGTATTGATTGATGCGCTGTTTGATTTAGGGCTCGCGCTGTTGAAGGTAACAAACAATGATTGAATTTCGCCATGTCAGTAAAACCTATGGTCAGCAAACAGCCGTTGACGACCTTAATCTGCGGTTGGGGGAGGGCAGCTTTTCGGTGTTAATTGGCACGTCAGGTTCCGGGAAATCCACCACGCTGAAAATGATCAATCGGCTGGTTGAACATGACAGCGGACAGATTCGCTTTGCCGGGGAAGAGATCCGCAGCCTGCCGGTGCTGGAGTTAAGGCGGCGCATGGGATACGCGATTCAGTCTATTGGCTTGTTTCCCCACTGGACCGTCGCGCAGAACATCGCCACGGTGCCGCAGCTACAAAAGTGGTCGCGTTCACGTATTGATGACCGAACAGACGAACTGATGGCGCTGCTGGGTCTTGAGGAAAGTTTGCGCCATCGTTATCCGCATCAGCTGTCTGGCGGGCAACAGCAGCGGGTCGGCGTGGCGCGTGCCTTGGCGGCCGATCCGCAGGTACTGCTGATGGATGAGCCTTTTGGCGCGCTGGATCCGGTCACCCGCGGAGCGCTGCAGCAGGAGATGACGCGTATTCATCGTCTGCTCGGGCGTACCATTGTGCTGGTGACGCATGATATCGACGAGGCGCTAAGGCTGGCGGAGCATCTGGTTCTGATGGATGCAGGAAAGGTAGTACAGCAAGGCACGCCGCTGTCGATGCTGACTGCACCGGCGAACGAATTCGTGCAAACATTCTTTGGCCGTAGTGAACTGGGCGTACGTCTGTTGTCGCTTCGCACGGTAGGGGATTTTATCCGTCGCGGTGAACACACCGCCGGTGAACCGTTGGTAGATGAAATGACGCTGCGTGATGCGTTGTCGGTGTTCGTAGCGCGCGGTTGCGACGTCTTGCCGGTCGTGACCCCGCAGGGGGTGTCCTGCGGGACGCTTCATTTTCGTGATTTGCTTTCGGAGATGCCGACCCGTGAAACGTCTTGCTGATCCGTTGTTATGGCTTATTGTCCTGTTTCTGGTCCTGTTAGTTGGGTTGCCTCATAGTCAGGCCTTGTTCAGTGCGCTATTTCCGGCGCTACCGCGTCCCGTGTATCAGCAGGAAAGTTTTGCGGTGCTGGCACTGAGCCATTTTGGCCTGGTGGGGATTTCAAGCCTGATTGCCGTACTTATTGGCACCGGGGCCGGTATAGCGGTAACCCGGTCTTGGGGCGCGGAATTCAGGCCCATGGTGGAAACCATCGCCGCCGTGGGACAGACCTTTCCGCCAGTTGCTGTGCTGGCGATCGCCGTACCGGTGATGGGATTTGGTCCTGAACCGGCAATTATCGCGTTGATCCTGTATGGCGTATTACCGATCTTGCAGGCAACGCTGGCGGGACTCGGCGGAATTTCACCCAGCGTGATGGATATTGCCAGCGGAATGGGCATGAGTCAGGGGCAGCGGCTGCGTAAAGTCGAGTTGCCGCTGGCGGCCCCGGTGATTCTGGCCGGGATTCGCACGTCGGTGATTATTAATATCGGCACCGCAACCATCGCCTCAACCGTTGGGGCGAACACGCTGGGTACGCCGATTATTATCGGGCTGAGTGGGTTCAATACCGCCTATGTGATTCAGGGGGCGCTGCTGGTCGCGCTGGCGGCGGTAATTGTTGACCGCGGGTTTGAGAAATTAGCGAGACATCTTACCCGGCACGTAAAATAAAGGTATAGCCTGCCAGCATGACACCGCCGATACCGCCGATGGCCATCAGCAGGAAGAGGGTAATGACACCGATTTTAGCTGCGCTCATTATGCACTCCTTATGTGAATTCAAGGATTGTACACGTTTGTTAATAGAATATTAAGAGCGTATCTCAGTAGGTGTTATTGGCGCAGACAGTTTGAACACGGCCAGCGCGGAAGAACCGGAGCGTACACGTAGTACGTGAGGATTATTCGCTACGCTCACCCTCCGGGCCGCCCTAAAGGGCGTTCAAAACTCTCTGAGTGTTGTCTGAGCACTGCCCTGGTTCGAAATGGCAAGCAAAATAGCCCTAATGGGATAGGCTCTAAATACCGAGTGGATAAATATCGTGACCTAACGCGCGCCATTCATTCAGCTGTTGCTGCTGAGCGGGCGTTTGGTTTTCGCCGCACCAGACAAGCAAGGTGCGACCTTCAAACAGCTCCGGTCGCAGTTGGTTCAGCGAATGGGCAAGGACGTCAATGCGCCATCCCTGCTGGCTGGCGACCCAACCTTCCAGCCATAAGCGGGTCGTATCCTGAATGTTCCAGCCAACCACCAGAGCATCTTTCCCCTGTTTCTTACGTGCTGAGGCCAGACAAATCGCGATGTAGTTGATCAGTACGCCGTCGAGGATCCCCAGTAACGCCTGCAGGATCGGCTGTTGGCATTGCAGACGTCGGCGTAACGGAATGAACAAATGGGTGTTGAGCGTTTGTGCGGGATAATCCTGGCCACGCTCTTTGATCCATAGTCTGAGGCTATGCAGATTATTACTTTGCAAATAGCTCAACAGCGTCTCTTGTTGTTCACGCCAACCGTTATGCACATCAATGCTCTCATTGCTGAGCAACATTTTAACCTTACTTACCTGGACACCGTTGTTTATCCAGCGTTTTATCTCGCGGATCCGGTCAATATCCGCATCGTTAAACAGGCGATGCCCGCCGTCTGTCCGCTGCGGTTTAAGTAATCCGTAACGCCTCTGCCACGCGCGTAAAGTGACAGGGTTGATATCACAAAGCAAAGCCACTTCACCTATTGTGTAAAGCGCCATCGTCGTCTCACTCTTGCTCGCGAGGTCCCAGTTTTACTTTAGACGCTCTTTTGCGAACCAGGTAGTTTTGTCTGTTTTTTGATCTATGAATGGGTGAATTTGTAACCATGCTCGCGCTTTCGAGTGATCGTTCTCACAAATTCGTCTTTTTTTGCAACACTTCAAAGAAAGTTACACGCAGCCCATGTATGTTACGCGCTTTTAAGTGATGTGTGGTTGGCGGGTATGTACGAGTTTAATCTGGTGTTGCTGCTGCTTCAGCAGATGTGTGTGTTCCTCGTTATCGCGTGGCTCATGAGCAAAACGCGTTTGTTTATCCCGCTGATGCAGGTGACTATCCGACTCCCGCATAAACTGCTTTGCTATGTTACTTTTTCCATTTTCTGCATTTTAGGCACCTATTTCGGGCTGCATATCGATGACTCTATTGCTAACACTCGCGCTATTGGCGCGGTGATGGGCGGGCTGCTTGGCGGCCCGGTGGTCGGTGGCTTAGTTGGTCTTACCGGCGGTTTGCATCGTTATTCTATGGGTGGGATGACAGCGCTTAGCTGCATGATCTCGACCATTGTGGAAGGGTTGCTCGGCGGGCTGGTGCACAGCGTGCTCACCCGTCGTGGTCGTACCGATAAAGTCTTTAGTCCGCTGACTGCGGGGGCGATTACCTTTGTCGCCGAACTGGTGCAGATGCTGATCATCTTATTAATTGCCCGTCCGTTTGACGATGCGTTTCGGTTGGTCAGCAATATTGCCGCACCTATGATGGTAACCAATACCGTGGGCGCCGCCTTGTTTATGCGTATTTTGCTCGATAAACGGGCGATGTTTGAAAAATATACCTCCGCTTTTTCCGCCACAGCACTCAAAGTTGCCGCCTCAACGGAAGGTATTTTACGCCAGGGGTTCAACGAGGTTAACAGCATGAAGGTTGCTCAGGTGCTGTATGAAGAGCTGGATATCGGTGCGGTGGCGATTACCGATCGTGAGAAACTGCTGGCATTTACCGGTATTGGCGACGATCACCATCTACCCGGAAAACCTATTTCATCGTCATATACCCAACGCGCGATTGAAACCGGAGAGGTGGTGTATGCCGATGGGAATGAAGTTCCTTACCGTTGCTCTTTGCACCCGCAATGCAAATTAGGCTCGACGCTGGTGATCCCTCTGCGAGGTGAAAACCAGCGGGTAATGGGGACCATCAAACTGTATGAAGCCAAAAACCGCCTCTTTAGTTCGATCAACCGTACGCTGGGGGAAGGGATCGCCCAACTGCTTTCGGCACAGATTCTGGCCGGGCAGTATGAGCGGCAAAAAGCGATGCTCACGCAGTCGGAAATAAAACTCCTGCACGCCCAGGTCAATCCCCATTTTCTGTTTAATGCACTTAACACCATCAAAGCTGTGATCCGACGCGATAGCGAGCAGGCCAGCCAACTGGTGCAGTATCTGTCGACGTTCTTTCGTAAAAATTTAAAACGCCCGTCGGAAATTGTGACGCTGGCCGATGAAATTGAACACGTTAATGCTTATCTGCAAATTGAAAAGGCACGATTCCAGTCGCGTCTTCAGGTGACCTTGACGGTGCCAGAAGAACTTTCGCATCAGCAATTACCCGCCTTTACTCTGCAGCCCATCGTGGAGAATGCCATCAAACACGGCACTTCTCAGTTACTGGATACCGGTGAAGTATCGATTACCGCCCGTCGCGAAGGGCAATATCTGATGCTGGATATTGAAGACAATGCTGGGCTGTATCAGCCAACCTCAGAAGCCAGTGGACTGGGTATGAATCTGGTCGATAAACGACTGCGCGAGCGGTTTGGCGATGATTTTGGCATCAGCGTAGCGTGTGAACCTGACCGCTTTACCCGAATCACTTTACGACTTCCTCTGGAGGAACTGGCATGATCAAAGTGCTGATTGTCGATGACGAACCGTTAGCCCGGGAGAATCTGCGGATCCTGTTGCAAGAGCAAAGCGACATCGAGATTGTCGGTGAATGTTCGAATGCGGTGGAAGCCATTGGCGCGGTGCATAAATTGCGTCCGGATGTTCTGTTCCTTGATATTCAGATGCCGCGAATCAGCGGCCTGGAAATGGTTGGTATGCTTGATCCTGAGCATCGTCCATACATTGTTTTTCTGACCGCCTTTGATGAGTATGCGGTGAAAGCCTTCGAAGAACATGCGTTTGATTATCTGCTCAAGCCGATTGAAGAAGCACGGCTGGAAAAAACGCTGATCCGTTTGCGTCAGGAGCGCACCAAGCAGGATGTATCACTGCTACCAGAAAATCAGCAGGCACTGAAGTTTATTCCGTGCAGCGGCCATAGTCGGATTTATTTGCTGCAAATGGATGATGTGGCGTTTATCAGCAGTCGCATGAGTGGTGTGTATGTGACGAGCAGCGATGGTAAAGAAGGCTTCACTGAGTTGACGCTCAGGACGCTGGAGAGCCGTACTCCTCTGCTGCGTTGTCATCGGCAATATCTGGTGAATATGGCGCAATTGCAGGAGATCCGTCTGGAAGACAACGGTCAGGCGGAACTGATTTTGCGTAACGGACTGACCGTTCCGGTGAGTCGTCGTTATCTTAAAAGTCTAAAAGAGGCGATTGGACTGTAAAACTGATACACTGCGCGCCATTGCATCACCGACAGTTGAAGGCTCTATGCTAAGTAACGATATTCTTCGTAGCCTGCGCTACACCCTAAAAGCGAACAATAACGACATGGTGCGTATTCTTGCGCTCGCTGACATGGAATCCACCTCCGCAGGTTTCGATACCTGGATGACAAAAGAAGATGAAGCAGGGTTTGTTCGTTGCCCGGATATCATTCTCTCCGGTTTTTTAAACGGCCTGATTTATCATCTGCGTGGTAAAGATGATTCTGCACCGGAACTGGCGCTGGAGCGTCGTGTTAATAACAATACGGTGCTGAAAAAGCTGCGTATCGCTTTTTCGCTGAAAACCGACGATATTCTGGCTATTATGACCGAGCAGAAATTCCGTGTGTCGATGCCGGAAATTACCGCCATGATGCGTGCACCTGATCATAAGAACTATCGCGAATGCGGCGATCAGTTCCTGCGTTATTTTCTGCGTGGTTTGACATCACGGGTACATAACGCGAAGCCATAAAGAAAAAATGGGCGACGCCGATTAACATCGGGTCGCCGATGGTTTACTTCACTTCTTTAAAACCCGCCGATTCCATTACCGTTTGCATTTGCTTCATGCTGATGTTTTTATCGGCGTTTTCAGATAGCTTCATCCCTGAAATAGCCTGCAACGCTTTTATATCAACTTTTTCCATATCGATAGTGACATTTTCTTGCGCGTAGGTATCTGAATAGGTGAGTTTTTCTTCTATGCCAGTAATGTTTTGATATTTGGCGCTTAATGCGTCGAATACTTTTGCTGCCTCCTCTTTATTGCTGGCACCGACTGACGCATAGCTAATTTTACTTTCGGAGATTTGCTTCAGGACTTTATCACCTTTATAGGTGTAAGAGACGGTGATATCAGAACCATTAAGGTTGGCATTGAATGTTTTTGTCTCTTCTTCATCACCACATCCCGCCAGGGAAAAAACCACAATCGATGCCACGGCGAGAAAAAATAATTTTTGTAACGCTTTCATGTAAAACTCCATTTCATGAATATCGGATGTTAAATAATAACGTCCACGAATCTGGTGAGCTCAGACTACCTTGATACCAGAGCAGTATAGAATAAATCTAATATTAACAACGAAGCAGCCCGAAAATGGAGCAGGGGTTGAGATTAGAGGAAGCACTTGCGTAGCAAAAAAAAGCGCTGCAGTTGCAGCGCTTGAGATGTTTGATTTACTTCACCTGTTGGCCTGGTTTTGCACCTTCATCCGGGCTTAACAGGAAGATATCCTTCCCGCCAGGACCTGCGGCCATCACCATCCCTTCGGAAATGCCGAAGCGCATCTTACGAGGAGCCAGGTTGGCAACCATAATGGTCTGGCGGCCAATCAGGACCTGCGGATCTGGATACGCAGAACGAATACCAGAGAAGACGTTACGTTTCTCACCACCGAGATCCAGCGTCAGACGCAGCAGTTTGTCGGAACCTTCCACGAACTCGGCGTTTTCAATCAGCGCTACGCGCAGGTCAACTTTGGCGAAATCGTCAAAGGTGATGGTTTCCTGAATCGGGTCATCAGCCAGCGGGCCGGTAACCGGTGCAGCTGCTGCTTTCACTTCTTCTTTCGACGCTTCAACCAGCGCTTCAACTTGTTTCATGTCGATACGATTGTAGAGCGCTTTAAAGGTGTTGACCTTGTGGCCGAGCAGTGGCTGCTCAATGGCATCCCAGCTCAGTTCGCTGTTCAGGAAAGCTTCAACACGTTCAGCAAGCGTTGGCAGAACCGGTTTCAGGTAGGTCATCAGCACGCGGAACAGGTTGATACCCATAGAGCAGATCGCCTGCAGGTCGGCATCGCGGCCTTCCTGTTTGGCCACGACCCACGGTGCCTGTTCGTCAACGTAGCGGTTTGCCACGTCGGCCAGCGCCATGATTTCACGGATCGCTTTACCAAATTCGCGGCTTTCCCATGCTTCGCCAATCACCGCTGCGGCGTCGGTGAAGGTTTTATACAGCGCCGGGTCGGCCAGCTCAGCCGCCAGAACGCCGTCAAAACGCTTAGCAATAAAGCCGGCGTTACGGGATGCCAGGTTGACTACTTTGTTGACGATATCGGCGTTAACGCGCTGGACAAAGTCTTCCAGGTTTAGGTCGATGTCATCAATACGTGAAGAAAGCTTCGCGGTGTAGTAGTAGCGCAGGCTGTCGGCATCGAAGTGCTTCAGCCAGGTGCTGGCCTTAATGAAGGTGCCGCGAGATTTGGACATCTTCGCGCCGTTCACCGTCACATAACCGTGTACAAACAGGTTGGTCGGCTTACGGAAGTTGCTGCCTTCCAGCATGGCAGGCCAGAACAGGCTGTGGAAGTAAACGATATCTTTACCGATGAAGTGATATAGCTCGGCGTCGGAATCTTTCTTCCAGTATTCGTCAAAACTGGTGGTGTCACCGCGCTTATCGCACAGGTTTTTGAATGAACCCATATAGCCAATTGGCGCGTCCAGCCAGACATAGAAGTACTTGCCAGGCGCATTCGGGATTTCAAAACCGAAGTACGGGGAATCGCGAGAGATATCCCACTGTTGCAGGCCGGATTCGAACCATTCCTGCATTTTGTTGGCGACCTGCTCCTGTAACGCGCCGCTGCGTGTCCACGCCTGCAGCATTTCGCTGAATGACGGCAGATCAAAGAAGAAGTGTTCGGAGTCACGCATCACCGGCGTTGCGCCAGACACGACGGATTTCGGCTCGATAAGTTCGGTCGGGCTGTAGGTTGCGCCGCAGACTTCACAGTTATCGCCGTACTGATCCGGAGACTTACATTTCGGGCAGGTGCCTTTAACGAAACGGTCCGGCAGGAACATGCCTTTTTCCGGATCGTAAAGCTGGGAGATTGTGCGGTTCTTAATAAAACCGTTCTCCTTCAGGCGAGTATAAATCAGCTCAGACAACTCACGGTTCTCTTCGCTGTGCGTCGAGTGGTAGTTGTCGTAGCTGATGTCAAAACCTGCAAAATCAGTCTGATGCTCCTGACTCATTTCACCGATCATCTGCTCTGGCGTGATCCCAAGCTGCTGTGCTTTCAGCATGATTGGCGTACCGTGTGCGTCGTCCGCGCAGATGAAGTTAACCTGGTGGCCGCGCATTCGCTGGTAACGGACCCAGACATCAGCCTGGATGTGCTCCAGCATATGGCCGAGGTGGATTGAGCCGTTGGCGTACGGCAGCGCGCACGTTACCAGAATTTTCTTCGCGACTTGAGTCATAGTGGGCAATTACTTCTTTTGTAGTGAAAAGGGCTTTGATAGTACCAAAATGGTAATTACTGCGCCAAGCGATAAGGGCATTTATCCGTAAATGAATAATTGTTGCGGTTGGAGTAAACTACCTGGTGACTATTGTATATTCAGAACAACAAAAAGGAGTCGGGATGAACGCACAATCCCAGGCCAAATCACCAGAGACCCTGCGCGCCATGGTTGCCGGGACGCTGGCGAATTTTCAGCATTCAACCCTGAAGCATAATCTGACGACGCTTAAAGCGTTGCACCACGTCGCCTGGATGGATGACACGTTGCACGTTGAGCTGGTCATGCCGTTTGTCTGGCATAGCGCGTTTGAGGACTTAAAAGAGCAATGTAGCGCCGATCTGCTGCGTATTACCGGTGCGAAAGCGATCGACTGGAAACTGTCGCATAACATCGCGACGCTGAAACGCGTGAAAAACCAGCCGGGTATTAATGGTGTGAAAAACATCATCGCCGTCAGTTCAGGTAAGGGTGGTGTGGGTAAATCCTCTACCGCCGTGAACCTGGCGCTGGCGCTGGCTGCAGAAGGGGCGAAGGTGGGGATTCTGGACGCCGATATTTATGGTCCGTCTATCCCGACAATGCTTGGCGCGGAAAACCAGCGTCCAACCTCGCCAGATGGTACCCACATGGCACCGATCATGTCTCATGGTCTGGCAACGAATTCCATTGGTTATCTGGTCACTGACGATAACGCAATGGTATGGCGCGGCCCGATGGCCAGTAAAGCGCTGCTGCAGATGTTGCAGGAAACCTTATGGCCGGATCTTGATTATCTGGTACTGGATATGCCGCCGGGCACCGGTGACATCCAGCTGACGCTGGCGCAGAACATTCCGGTAACGGGCGCGGTTGTTGTCACTACGCCGCAGGACATCGCGCTGATCGATGCGAAAAAGGGCATCGTGATGTTCGAAAAAGTCGAAGTGCCGGTACTGGGTATTGTTGAGAATATGAGTATGCATATTTGCAGCAACTGCGGTCACCATGAACCGATCTTCGGTACCGGTGGGGCACAGAAGTTGGCGGAACAGTATCACACTCAACTGCTGGGACAGATGCCGCTGCATATTTCTCTGCGTGAGGACCTCGATCGTGGTACGCCGACGGTGATCAGCCGTCCTGATAGCGAATTTACTGCTATTTACCGCGACCTGGCAGGACGAGTGGCTGCACAGCTCTACTGGCAAGGAGAAGTTATTCCGGGCGAGATTGCCTTCCGCGCGGTGTAATTTATAGCATTACAGATATTCACCGTATCAATGTATTATTGATGCGGTGAATATATTAAATTTAAAAATCTTACGATATTGTTCATTCTGCGTTTATAATTCATGCCTTTTTCCGAATAAATCACCTCGATGCATCATTATAATTGATCAAATCTATCTCATTAATCTACAATTTCAATTGGTTCAAATAGGGTGTTATGCCCATAATCTGCTGAACAGGTCCTCTGTATGCTATTTGATGCTAACCACAGGAATAACGATTAAAATGAAAAAAAGTTTACTGATGGGAATTATAGCTCTGACTTATGGAATGAGCGCCCCTACCTTCGCTTCCGATACTGCGACCTTAACAATCAGTGGGCGAGTCGTTGAACCAACCTGTAGTGCTGACGTCGTGAATAACAACGTTCAACAGAAATGCGGTCAATCTCTTCATCTTTCAAATGTCAGTCATGTGGATCCTGTTCCAGCGAGGGGCGTCGTGACCGAGATCGTTTCTGTACCAGGGGATTCTATGCGACAGATAGTGTTAAACCGTTACGATTAAACTAAGAATCTCAGTGTTTATATTAAGCACTCATCATTTATATGAATGATGAGTGCTTTTTTATTTCCCCAGCAAATAAAAACGACAATTAATAACGCTAATTTATTAAATGTATAAATAGTGTTTATCTTCACTTATTTGCTGCAATTATATTGCAATTAGTAACTTGTTTTAAATCAACAAAACAACGTGTTCACATTGCGATAACGTTTTTGTTGTGCGAATTTAATTTCAAGAGATAACAACTCTTAATAAATAGAAATTACTTGATTAAGGAAGATACTATGAAACGTTCAATTATTTCTGCTGCTGTACTGTCTGCTGTATTTATGAGTGCTGGGGCTTTTGCTGCCAATGAAATTGGCACGTTAACCATCAATGGTACGGTGGAAAATAGTTCCTGTTATTTTAAAAATAGCGATGCGAAAAGCACTATTACACTGCCAAATATTGATGCTTCACGTTTTTCTGGTTTGTCTACTGGTGCTACCGTAGGAGACGAAAAGAGGGATGATGATTCAACACCAATGGTTATTGTGTGTCCAGTAGGTACAGAATTAAATACTGTAAGAATTACTGGTGCACAATTTACATCCGGAGTTCTGAATAAAACGTCTGGTGATGCAAACGGTGTTGGTTTTAATTTAGCATTGGGTGATAAGCAAATTACAGATGCTGAAGAGAGTAATCTAAAAAATGAGCTTACAGCAATAGAAACCGATGATGGAATTGAGTATACTCTGGATTTCAAAGCAAAATATGCTCGTCTTAATTCTGATGTCCCGGTAACCGCAGGGACATTGTCTTCGGTTTTAACCATTTCCGTTTCTGCAGACTAAATTTCTATGCCGGTGTCTTCACCGGCAATTCATTAAAAAGGACGAACGCGAAATGAAATGGATTCTAACGGCTTTATTAATTGCATCTACGCACCCCGTCCATGCTGGTATAGTGATTTATGGCACTCGCGTTATCTACCCGGCAGAAAAAAAAGAAGTATTGGTTCAATTGATGAATCAGGGGGTGCGGTCTTCACTGGTACAGTCATGGATTGATGATGGAGATACATCGTTACCACCGGAAAAAATTCACGTACCCTTTATGCTTACTCCTCCGGTGGCTAAGATAGCAGCGGACTCTGGTCAGCAGTTGAAAATTAAAAAAATGCCGAATATGTTGCCAGATAACAAAGAAAGTTTGTTTTATCTTAATGTACTGGATATTCCACCAAACAATCCAGACAGTACTGGTAAAAATGTATTGAAATTTGCAATGCAGAATCGCATTAAATTATTCTATCGGCCTAAAGGAATTGCCCCAGTTAATAGAGGTACATTTCAGAAACTTTCCATGAAACGTAGCGGTAGTATTTATTCCATTAAGAATGATGCCGCTAACTGGGTCACGGTGACGGAAGTAAAAGCTAATAATGTTAAAATTAATAACGAAAGTATTATGCTTGCACCGCTCTCCAGCACAGACGTGGCATTAAAAATTGCTAATGCCAATCAGTATAAAATGACTATTATTGACGATCACGGTAATTATATTAGCCATAACGTCAGCCTAAAATAACAGGAGCTGGTTATGTTAAGGATGACTCCGATTGCTTCGGCGGTATTACTGTTGCTACTTGGCATTGATGCCCATGCCGCAGAAGAAACGTTTGATACAAATTTTATGATGGGTGGAATGAAGGGTGAGAAAGTTTCTGATTTTCGCCTCGATGATAATCAACCCCTGCCAGGCCAATATGATATTGACATCTACGTCAATAAACAGTGGCGTGGTAAGTATGATATTACTGTTAAGGATAATCCGGATGACACCTGTCTATCCCGCGATGCATTAACGCGTCTGGGGATAAATATACAAGCATTGGACAAGCAGAATGAATGCCCAACCCTAAAGCAGGTGGTGCAAGGGGGCAGTTATGCCTGGAATATCGGCACGTTTCGTCTGGATCTCAGCGTTCCGCAGGCGTTTGTCGATGAACTTGAGCAAGGGTATGTTCCTCCTGAGAATTGGGATCGTGGCATCAATGCTTTCTATACTTCCTATTATGCCAGTCAGTATTACAGCGACTATAAGGATTCTGGTAACAGCAAAAGTACCTATGCGCGTTTTACCAGTGGGTTAAACCTGCTGGGCTGGCAGCTGCATTCTGATGCCAGCTATAACAAAACCGATGACAGCAGCGGGGAGTGGAAAAGCAACACCCTGTATCTGGAACGCGGCATCCCGCAAATTTTGGGCACTCTGCGTGCCGGGGATATGTATACCTCATCAGATATTTTTGATGCTGTGCGCTTTCGTGGCGTACGGTTGTATCGCGATATGCAGATGCTGCCAAACTCAAAGCAGAATTTTACGCCGCTGGTTCAGGGGATTGCGCAAAGCAATGCGTTGGTCACCATCGAACAGAACGGCTTTGTGGTTTACCAAAAAGAGGTTCCGCCTGGCCCGTTCTCAATTGCTGATTTGCAGTTGGCTGGTGGCGGTGCGGATCTTGACGTCAGTATCAAAGAGGCGGACGGATCGGTAACAACCTATCTGGTGCCCTATGCTGCGGTGCCCAATATGTTGCAGCCGGGTGTCTCAAAATATGATTTTGCCGCCGGGCGTAGCCATATCGAAGGCGCCAGTAACCAGACCGACTTTGCACAGATGAGCTATCAGTACGGGCTGAATAATCTGTTAACGCTGTACGGCGGTACCATGCTGGCGGATAACTACAATGCGTTTACGTTGGGTACCGGCTGGAATACGCGTATTGGCGCGATTTCCGTTGATGCAACACAGTCCCACAGTAAGCAGGATAGCGGTGATGTGTTTGACGGGCAGAGCTACCAGATTGCCTATAACAAGTATTTGACGCAAACCGCCACCCGTTTTGGCTTAGCGGCGTATCGCTACTCTTCAAAAGACTATCGCACGTTTAACGATCATGTCTGGGCCAATAACAAAAATAGCTACCGTCGTGATGAAAACGATGTGTATGACATTGCAGATTATTATCAGAATGATTTTGGTCGTAAGAACAGTTTTTCGGCCAACGTCAGCCAGTCTCTGCCGCAAGGCTGGGGTTCATTCTCGCTCAGTACGCTGTGGCGAGATTACTGGGGGCGTAGCGGTAGCAGCAAAGATTATCAACTGAGTTATTCCAATAGCTGGCAACGGATTAGCTATACCTTTTCAGCTAGTCAGACTTACGATGAAGATCATCACGAAGATAAACGTTTTAACATCTTTATCTCCATTCCGTTTGACTGGGGAGATGATATTAGCGCTCCGCGCAGACATTTGTATGTGTCTAACTCAACGACTTTTGATGATGATGGTTTTGCGTCTAACAATACCGGGCTTTCCGGTACCGCAGGCAGTCGCGATCAGTTTAACTATGGGGTGAATCTCAGTCATCAACGGCAGGACAGCGAGACAACAGCGGGCGGCAATCTGACGTGGAATGCGCCAGTTGCTACGCTTAACGGCAGCTACAGCCAGTCGTCTAAATATACGCAAGCTGGCGGCAGCATTTCGGGTGGCCTTGTGGCCTGGTCTGGTGGCGTGAATTTAGCCAACCGACTGTCGGAAACGTTTGCCGTGATGCATGCGCCGGGTCTGGAAGGAGCGTATGTGAACGGGCAGAAATACCGTACCACCAACCGTAATGGCGTGGTGGTCTACGACGGTTTAACGCCGTATCGTGAAAACCACCTGACGCTGGATGTGTCTAACACCAATAGTGAAACTGACCTGCAAGGCAACCGCCGCAGCGCCGCCCCGTACCGCGGAGCGGTAGTGCTGACAAGGTTTGATACCGACCAACGCAAACCCTGGTATATCCGGGCGTTGCGTCCTGATGGTTCACCGCTGACGTTTGGTTACGAAGTAGAGGATATTCATGGACACAATATCGGTGTGGTAGGTCAGGGAAGCCAGCTCTTTATTCGTACCGACAGTGTGCCGCCGGAAATTAAAGTCGCAGTGGATAAACAACAGGGACTTTCATGCTCAATCTCCTTTGGTAAAACGATTGATGAAAGTAAAATTTATATTTGTCGGTGAGGAGGAGATATGAGATTTATCCTGGGGTTAATTTTGGTTATGATGTCAAGTTCAGTATTCTGCAATTGTTTTCCGGTTTCATTTAAATTTTTGGATTTTAATCCAAGTACTACTGGTGCAACAGCTGAAAGTGACGTGATTGAGTTGGGTTTGAATGATGCCTCACTTAATTCATTTCAATCAACAGAAGACATTCCTCTTAATTTTACGGGAGGAAATAGTACCTATCATTGTGATTTTGGAATGTCTAACCCAGGCTCACTTTATAAGTTAACAGCCAGAAGTCAAGAATCTGGCACCTCTGAATACTATCAGATATTAACAACTGGAAATAATGATGGTGTATATGTTGAAGTTCAGCTGTCTGTTAATAGTTTACTCGGTTCTTATAGCGTTGAGAATAGTCTTTATGGTTTTGCTCGTTACTATTTTAATTTCCCAAGAGATGATCTTAATTCTAAGGTAACCTATGCAATTAAATACAGATTAACGAAAAATAAACCTGTTTCATCTGAAACAAAAAACATAGGGGATACAGTGACTCTTAAAGATCATGTGCGTTTTAATGAAAGTCCTGGATCGAATTCTTATAATTTAAAACAAAATATAAGAGTTAAGTTTAATTACACTCCAACCACATGTTCTTTTAATGATACTACCGTTAAAGTTAGCAGCATAAGTTACGGAGATGTAAGTAAAGGGCTTGCGCATGATGCTGATGCCGAAGTAAAAATTGATTGTGACCAAACTGTGGCCTATGCCACAAGATCTGTTCATTACAGATTCGTTTCTGATAATGCTGTAGGTAATGTTTTGCCTAATGAATATACGAATAGTGATAGCGCGGGAAATATTGGCTTTGAGTTAATAAAAGATGGTTCTGTAGTGAATTTAAGCAATAACCGTTATGGTCTGATAGCATGGGGAGATTTAAAAGAAAACGTGGCCAGAAATACGATTATACCGCTGAAATATAAATATACTCCTTATGGAAATAAGATATTTAAAGCCGGGCAGGTACTAAGCCGTGTAAAAATTGTTATCGATTATGATTGATCATGCTATGGTATTTTACGCACTCCCTCATCAGAGCGAGTGCGTGTTTTTTCACCGATGATAAAAAATCTCGCCGTCGTAGGCTTTAATGATCTTAGCATCAGCATCATTGACCAGCACATATGCGCCGCCCATGTAGGTCCAGTGGGTGCCTGCCGTCGGTGCGGGCAGGTTGCGCAGATTCCACTGTTTAATGGTGTATTCTTCGGTGAGATACAGTGGTGGAACCTTGTCACCGGGTTTGAAATGGGTGAAGTCAGCAATAAAGCTGCTCAGTTCATACTTATCGATACCGGTGGGGGCAGCTGTTGCAGCTGGTGCGGCCCAGACGACGCTGCTTGCAAGCAGAAGTGCACCCAGCAACATTTTATTCTTCATACCCATCCTCTCTACCTCTTCGGGTCATCAAAATCAGTCATGTATCATTCCTGGCATACCGGATGTCTGACAAGCACTATTTTGTGATCACTCCAGTCATTTCGTAAAAAGTGTAAATGAAAGTACAGAATTGCAGCAACCTTGACCAGTAGTTTCACTGCGGGAGTGGGGAGTGCGCCAATTTACATCGTTAAGCACAGGCAGTATCCTGTTACTGAAACCAGCGTATTACGTTTGTGTTTCAACGACTCGGGGTGCCCTTCTGGTGAAGGCTGAGAAATACCCGTACCACCTGATCTGGATAATGCCAGCGTAGGGAAGTCTGACACTGCTCGTGTCCCTTCTTCGCGCGGGCAGGAGCTGAACCATGCAGCCTGACCTGCACAGCCGCGCACTCGCGGCTCACACTTTGCACCAATTTAGAACCTTATCCCCGCTCACACACTGTATGACCAATGAGGTCGTGCAAAGCTTTACTGCCAATACATTACTGGCGCTGGGCGCATCGCCTGCGATGGTGATCGAGCCTGAGGAAGCCAGCCAATTCGCCGCTATTGCCAGTGCATTGCTGGTTAATGTCGGCACCTTAACTCGGGAACGGGCCGCGGCGATGCGTGCCGCAGTTAAGCAGGCTCATCATGCTAAAACCCCGTGGACGCTCGATCCCGTTGCCGTAGGTGCGCTTGAGTTTCGCCGTCACTTCTGCCTGGAATTATTGTCACTACAGCCTGCTGCTATTCGTGGCAACGCTTCGGAAATACTTGCTCTGGCCGGCATGAACGGTGGTGGACGCGGCGTGGATACAACCGATACGGCTGTTGCTGCGCTTCCGGCAGCGCAGGCGCTGGCTCGTCAGGTTGGGACTATTGTCGTGGTTACCGGCGAAGTGGATTACGTCACCGATGGTCAGCGTACCGTCCGCGTTGACGGCGGTGACCCGTTGATGACTCGCGTGGTGGGCACTGGATGCGCTCTTTCAGCGGTTGTTGCGGCCAGTTGTGCCTTGCGTGGTGACCGACTTGATAACGTCGCCTCCGCCTGTAGTTGGATGAAACAGGCCGGGCAAATAGCCACCGAGCAATCAAACGGACCGGGTAGCTTTGTCCCGGCATTTCTCGACGCCCTCTATAACCTGAACGCCCAGGAGCAAGCATGAAACGGATTAACGCATTAACGATCGCCGGAACCGACCCAAGCGGTGGCGCGGGTATTCAGGCTGATTTAAAAACCTTCTCGGCGCTGGGCGCTTACGGCTGTTCGGTTATCACGGCGTTGGTGGCGCAAAATACGCGCGGGGTGCAGTCGGTGTATCGTATTGAACCTGATTTTGTCGCCGCGCAGCTGGATTCGGTGTTGAGTGATGTGCGTATTGATACGACTAAGATCGGTATGTTGGCGGAGACGGACATTGTCGAAGCTGTCGCCGAACGTTTACGTCGCCATCGGGTACAAAATGTGGTGCTGGACACGGTGATGTTGGCGAAAAGCGGCGATCCGTTGCTGTCTCCCTCGGCGGTAGAGACGCTGCGTACCCGTTTACTGCCGCAGGTTTCGATTATCACTCCTAATTTACCCGAAGCTGCTGCACTGCTCGGGGCATCGCATGCGCAGACTGAGCAGGAGATGTTAGAGCAGGGAAGGGCGCTACGGGCGTTGGGCTGCGAGGCGGTGTTGATGAAGGGCGGTCATCTGGATGATGCACAAAGCCCCGACTGGCTCTTTACTCGCGATGGTGAGCAGCGTTTTACCGCACCAAGGGTGATGACCAAAAATACCCATGGCACCGGTTGTACGCTATCGGCGGCGTTGGCAGCCCTGCGTCCGCGCCATAACAACTGGGCCGATACCGTACAGGAAGCCAAACTGTGGCTTTCAGCGGCGCTGGCGCAGGCCGACACGCTGGAAGTTGGCCAGGGAATTGGTCCGGTCCATCATTTCCACGCGTGGTGGTAATGGGTATACTGGCTGCAGAAACGGCGGCCAGGAAAAAGATAAATGGAACAAGCGCATACCCAGCTTATCGCACAACTGAATGAACGTATTTCAGCGGCGGATAACACGCCGCTGTATATGAAATTTGCGCAGACGGTAAAGAATGCTGTGCGCAGTGGGATCCTGGAGCACGGCAATATCCTGCCCGGCGAGCGCGACCTCAGCCAGTTGACCGGCGTTTCTCGGATTACGGTACGCAAGGCGATGCAGGCCCTGGAAGAAGAAGGTGTAGTAACACGTGCCCGCGGTTACGGAACGCAAATCAACAATATCTTCGAGTACTCGCTCAAAGAAGCGCGCGGTTTTTCTCAGCAGGTGGTGTTGCGCGGTAAAAAACCGGATACGTTGTGGGTCAACAAGCGCATTGTGCCTTGTCCGGAAGAGGTGGCCCAGCAGTTGGCTGTCGCCGTGGGGAGTGAGGTCTTCCTGCTCAAGCGTATTCGCTACGTTGATGAAGATGCCGTTTCTATTGAAGAGTCCTGGGTACCCGCACATCTAATTCATGACGTGGATGCCATTGGTGTTTCGCTGTATGACTATTTTCGTAGCCAGCATATTTTCCCACAGCGTACGCGCTCACGCGTTAGCGCCAGAATGCCGGATGCAGAGTTCCAGGCGCACATTCAAATGGATAGCAAAGTGCCGGTACTGGTGATCAAGCAGGTAGCGCTTGACCAGCAGCAACGGCCTATTGAATACAGCATCAGTTACTGTCGTAGCGATCTATACGTCTTTGTGTGCGAGGAGTAGTTCCTCGCGCGACGGGGCGCAATCGCCGCCGCGATGCCCAACTACCCAGGACGCCACCGCGTTACCTAACAGCACTGAGTCGGCCAGCGTCCAGCCAGCCGCCAGCCCAGCCAGCATGCCGCCAGCGTGGCTGTCACCTGCGCCAATGGTATCAACGACCGCCGTTGCAAATGCCGGTACGCAGCCGGATGTCTGTGCGCTGAAATACCATGCGCCGTCTTTATCGTGACGCACGACCACCGGTGCGGTGAAACGCTGCACCCATTCTGCGCCAAAACCTTCCACATCCTGACTCAATGCAAACCGCTCGGCAGCAATTTCCGCCTCCTGACGATTAAGTGACACCAGCGGACGGCAGGCCATAATTCGTGCCAGTAAAGGCTCAGGAATGTCGCCGATGCGCGGGCCAAAATCGATAAACGGTGTCACCTCTTCCAGACCTTCCAGCCACTGCACCAGCAATTCACCGCACGGGGACGCTAGCTGATAACCCGAAAGATACACCAGGCTATGACGCGGGATATCCAGCTGTGCCAGCCAGGCGGCATTCCACTGATTCTCAACGCCGCTAAAAGACATAAAGGTACGCTCGCCATCCGGCTCCACCAGCGCCAGACACCAGCCGTTATCGCCTTCGGCATTGTCGATCCGGCTGTGCAGTCCCTCTTTTGCCATCCGGTTGCGGATAATGTCGGCCCACACTCCCTGACCCAGCGGTAGAGCATTGCAGGCATCGATACCTAAACGCTTAAGCGTGACGGCGATATTGAGTGCGCAGCCGCCAACGTTAACACTTTGCTGCTTGAGCTCGATGTCACAGCCGCGCCAGGGGAGGGCATACGCATCGGCAATGACATCAATCACCGCCGCACCCACCACCGTTACTGGCCGCCGTGTACGTAACTGCGAGAGAAGTTGTTGCAGATGCGTGTTGCTCATAGCGCCTCCCGCTGCTCACGCAGTCGCATTAACCCACTGGCGTAGCGGGTAAAGTCCAACTGATTAACCGCATCCAACTCCTGCTTCAATGCTGGGTTGATCGCGCTCACGCCGTGTAATGCACCACAAATGGCGGTTGCCATCGCCCCGATGGTGTCGGTATCGCCGCCGAGGTTCGCGCACAGAATGGCGCAGCGGTTTGGATCGGTCTGCGCCAGTTCGACCATGGCGATGGCGCAAGGCACGGACTCAATGGTGCTGGTTCCTGCACCCACAACCTGATACAGCTGCTCGCTGGCGGACTCTACGCCATCGGCGTTACGCACGATTTTCAGCGCCAGTTCAAGGCGTGCACAAAGCGATGCGCTAAAAGTAGTGATTCGTTTTTGCTGCGCATGCAGGGCAATGGCAGGTAGCGCGTCGACAATCTCCGGCCATGTCCCTCCGTCGATGGCGCGCGATACCGCCCACGCGACGACAACAGCACCCGCGATAGCCAGATCCGATTTATGCGTCGGGCTGGAGGCCAATGCCACATCATCGATAAAGGCATCAAGATTGCGAGCGGGCAGCAGGCATCCCAGCGGGGAAACGCGCATTGCCGCACCGTTGGTCACGCCGTTGTTTTCCAGTTCGGCGACCGGTTTACCGTCACGAATGGCTTTTAACGCAATTTTCGAGGTCGGGCCGAGCACGTTTTTATTAAAAGCATCAAACTGCTCGGCCCAGGCCAGAATATTGCGACCAATAACGTCAGGCACAATTTCGCCGTCGCACTCAAGCAGGGCATCTGCCAGACACAGTGCCATGGACGTGTCATCAGTGAACTCCGCCTGGTTAAAATAGCAGGCGGCATTATTTTCCGCAGGGCCGGGCAAAAAACGGTCGATCCAACCGAAGTGTGCTTTTACCCGGGTTCTTGGCCACAGTTCCGACGGCATGCCCATCGCATCCCCTAACGCCTGCCCATAAAGAGCACCGAGAATACGTTCTGCTTTCATTTTACTTCCCCTTGTTTCAACGCTATATCGCGATCGTCCACCTTAATGGCGGTGATTTCTTTGTCTGATTCGCGAAAGAAAATCATGAACAACACGGCAATGATGGCAATCATGACCGCGCCAAATCCCCACATGCCAGCCCAGTTAAAGGTGAGACCATTAACGGGCTCCTGATAAGCAAACATTTTTTCCATCATCACGCCGCCCAGACGGTACCCGAGCAGGCTGCCGAATCCCTGACAGCAGAGGGTGATAAGCCCTTGCGCTGCGGTGCGCATTTGGACCGGCGCTTTTTTATCGACATAGATGTAAGCCGTGACGTAATAGAAGTCGTAACTGACGCCGTGCAGCAGAATGCCGAGAAACAGCAGGGCGTAAGTGAAATATTCTTCCGCACCGCCGTAAACGAAAAATCCGTAGCGGATCGCCGCAGTAATAAGACCAAGCAACAACACCTTTTTAATACCAAAGCGTTTGGTGAAAAACGGTAGCGCCAGCATGAAGAAGATTTCAGAGAACTGGCCCAGCGTCATCCAGCCGGTGGCGTTTTTCATTCCGACTTCTGTCAGATAGCCGTTGGCGAAGATGTAATAGAACGCCAGTGGCATCGCAAACAGGAAAGAGCAAAAGAAGAAGACGAGGAAGTTCTTATCGCGCAGCAGGATCAGCGCATCCAGACCCAGCATAACTTTGAAATCCATTTTGCCGGTACTTTTTGGCGGCGTATCCGGTAAAAAGAAGGCAAAAACACCTAACAATGCGGAGCTTCCGGCAGTGATAAGCAGGGGAATATTGGTGGGTGAGATGTCGTTATAGCCAAGCATTTGCGGTAAGAAACCGCAGGCCAAACCGGAGGCAATCCAGCCAATGGTGCCCATCACGCGGATGCGCGGGAAATCACGTTCAACATCCGGTACGTTGGCAAAAGCAATACTGTTGGTCAGCGCAATCGTCGGCATATAGGTCAACGAATAGGCCAGTAACAGCGGGAAGAATCCGCTGAAGGTGGTTTGCTGGGCGGCGAAGTACATCAGAATAGCGCCGACGAACATCAACACCGCCAGTACTTTTTGCGCGGAGAAAAAGCGATCAGTGATTGAACCGACCAGAATGGGCGACAGGATCGCCGCAATGGCGGTGCAGGCGTAGGACCAGCCTATCTCTCCGGCACTAAAGCCACTTTTACTCAGCCACAGCCACAGTGGTACAAACCAGGCGCCCCAGATAAACCACTCTACAAACATCATGAACGACAGCTTAACTGTAGTTTTCATCTTTAAATCCTTCATGACAGGTAAGGTACGCGCTGATAGTACCATTCAATAATACCTTTAAAATACCTTTGAGATTAAACTTTGACCGTCTTAACATTATTTTTTCCTGAATCGAGCCAGCAGAAGTTGCTGAAAAGTGCGCTAAAGATGGAAAAAAAGCGCAGTCGGTACCAGGCTTAATGCTGCCCGCAAAAAGGCGGGTCAGGACAATCCATATTCCGGTTTTAAACCGGAACTTACGGGAGCATAGCTATGACTGATATTGCGCAGTTGCTTGGCAAAGATGCCGACAGCCTTTTACAGCATCGTTGTATGACCATTCCTTCTGACCAACTTTACCTGCCTGGACATGATTACGTCGATCGCGTAATGGTGGATAACAATCGGCCGCCTGCCGTTCTGCGTAATATGCAGACGCTGTATAACACGGGGCGACTTGCCGGGACAGGGTATCTGTCGATCCTACCGGTGGATCAGGGGGTAGAGCATTCTGCTGGGGCTTCGTTTGCCGCTAACCCGCTGTACTTTGATCCGAAGAATATTGTGGAGTTGGCTATCGAAGCAGGGTGCAACTGCGTGGCATCGACTTACGGTGTGCTGGCTTCTGTCTCCCGCCGCTACGCGCACCGCATCCCGTTCCTCGTTAAAATTAACCACAATGAAACGCTCAGCTATCCGAATACCTTTGACCAGACGCTGTATGCCAGCGTAGAGCAGGCGTTCAATATGGGTGCGGTTGCGGTAGGGGCAACCATATATTTCGGTTCTGAGGAATCTCGCCGCCAGATTGAGGAGATTTCAGCAGCGTTTGAGCGCGCCCATGAGTTGGGTATGGTTACCGTGCTGTGGGCGTATCTGCGTAACTCCGCGTTTAAAAAAGATGGCGTGGATTACCATGTTTCCGCCGATCTTACCGGGCAGGCTAACCATCTGGCTGCCACTATCGGAGCGGATATCGTTAAGCAAAAAATGGCGGAAAATAACGGCGGGTATAAAGCGGTTAATTTTGGCTACACCGACGATCGCGTTTACACCAAGTTGACCAGTGAGAATCCAATTGACCTGGTGCGTTATCAACTGGCGAACTGTTATATGGGGCGCGCCGGATTAATTAACTCTGGCGGGGCGGCCGGCGGCGACACCGACCTGAGCGATGCAGTGCGTACAGCGGTGATTAACAAACGTGCGGGCGGCATGGGGCTGATTCTGGGGCGTAAAGCGTTCAAGAAAACCATGGCCGACGGCGTTAAGTTGATTAACGCCGTACAGGACGTTTATCTGGACAGCAAAGTCACTATTGCCTGATCCCTCGGATTGTCGTCGGGTTAGCGCAACAGTGGACAACCCGGCGGGAGTCTGCAACGTAGCGCAGCGGGCAAGATTTCAATATGAAACTCTTGTCCGCTGAGCGGTTCGCCATCGAGATTAAAGGTAATTTCGTGCGGGGCGCAGATATCAAACCACGACGATGCGCCGTCAATAATATTAGGGTTGTCTTCGGATTGCGTTAATGCCGAAAGCAGCCCTGGCAGTAGTTCCTCGCCGGTAAAAATGCGCAGTTGCAGCAGACCGTCGTTGATTAGCGCCGTTGGGCAAAGCTGTTGCCCACCACCGGCCTGGCGACCATTACCGATACCAATCACCAGCGCCTTACCCTGCCAGTGAAAATCTTCCCCACGAATGTCACATATGTCGGGCTTGAGCGTATCCATGCGCATTAATCCGTGAATAAAATACGATACACCGCCCAGTGCGGCCTTGAGTTTTTCCGGCGTTTCGGTGGTGATACGCGTGCCAAATCCGCCAGTCGCCATGTTGATAAAACAGGTTTTATCGTTGACCTGTACCATGTCGATCTCAGTCGCATTTGCGGCAATAGCCAGCTTTAACGCCTTATCAAGGTCGTCGGGTATACCAACGCTGGTGGCAAAGTCATTCGCCGTTCCCAACGGTAAAATACCCAGCGCCGGAATATTGCCGCCCTGCGACTGAATCAGCGCCGTCGAAACTTCGTTTATTGTGCCGTCGCCGCCGCCGGCTATTACCGTTTCAACGCCTAGCTGACGAGCTTCATCAACGTAGCGTTGGGCATCGCCTTTTTCCCAGGTCACGCGAACATGGATTTCCACGCCTTCATCGCGAAGCTTCGCAATGGCATCACGCAGGGGGAGATTATCAGCACTTTTCCCATTGAGGATCAGTAAACTGGCAGGGAACGCTATCATCCGTTTGCCTCACTTTTTTTCGTTTTAACAAGTGTATGCCAGGAAAGCATTTATGGCGTAAGAACTGACTGAAAGCGCAGGCGAAGAGATAAAAAAAGCCGCAGAGCGCGGCTTTTCAGATTGAGCAGACGTTACTGCGGGAACCATTGGTCGCTGATTTTCTGGTACGTGCCGTCAGCTTTGATGGCCGCCAGCGCGCTGTTCAGTTTTTCCAGCAGGGCTTTGTTATCCGGGCGAACCGCGATGCCAAGACCAGTACCGAAGTATTGCGGATCGGTAACTTTGTCAGTGGCTACGCCTAACTGCGGGTTGGTTTTCAGCCATTCGTTAACCACAGCAGTATCGCCAAATACGCCATCAATACGGCCATTTTTCAGGTCGATAATCGCATTCTGATAGCTATCATAGGCCACAGTTTTCACCTCAGGATGTTTATCCTGCAGGTATTTCTGATGGGTGGTGCCGTTTTCCATACCGATGCGCTTACCTTTCAGGTCGGCAAAGGTTTTATAGGTGTCTTTTTTCGCAATCACCAGCGCGGAGTTGGCATAGTAAGGCTGAGTAAATGCTACCTGCTTGCTACGCTCAGGGGTGATATCCATTCCGGAAATTACCGCATCATATTTCTTGAATTTCAGCGCGGGGATCAGGCTATCGAAAGCGTGATTGGTGAAAGTACATTCTGCCTGCATTTGTTTGCACAGCGCCGTTGCCAGATCGATGTCAAAACCGACAATTTTATTGCTCGCATCCAGTGATTCAAATGGCGGATACGTGGCTGATACACCGAAACTAATTTTATCAGCAGCTGAGGCGCCAGCGGCGAAAGTAGCAAGTAATGCGGCCAGTACTAACTTTTTCATGGTGGAACTCCCGTCTGTCAATCTTATGATTATTACCGTGTCTGCGGCGTGGAGTAACAATGCCATTTAATGAATTTATATGCAATAAAAATGATTAAGTATTTTTATTGGTATGAAAAAAGACGGACAATTTAGGTTGTTGTCCGTCTTTATGTTTTTTACTTATGCACATTTGCCGGATGGCGGTGCTAGCACCTTATCCGGCCTACAAAAGGTGCATGAACCGTAGGCCTGATAAGCGTAGCGCCATCAGGCATATGCTTAATTCCGGTGTTCAAACGCCAGCGCTTTACGTTCGATTAAGCGCATCATCAGCGTCAGCAAGCCGTTGACGATCAGGTAAATCACACCCGCGGCACCGAAGACCATAACGTCATAAGTACGACCGTACAGCAGCTGGCTATAGCCCATGACTTCCATCAGCGTGATAGTGTAAGCCAGTGAGGTACTTTTAAATACCAGCACCACTTCGTTGGAATACGAGGAGAGGGCGCGTTTAAAGGCATACGGCAACAGAATCGCCAGCGTATCCTTTTTGCTCATCCCTAATGCTCCGCAGGACTGCCACTGACCTTCCGGGATTGCACGAATAGCGCCGTAGAACAGTTGCGTAGTGTAGGCCGCACTGTTTAACGACAGCGCAATTAAGGCGCATAACCAGGGTTCAGAGAGCAGATGCCACAGTACCGGATATTCTTGCAATGCCGGAAACTGTCCTGGTCCGTAGTAGATCAGGAAGATTTGCACCAGCAGCGGTGTACCGGTAAACAGCGTGATATACGCGCGTACCAGCCACACCAGCACCGGCGTTTTCAGCGTCAGGATGACGGTGAAGATTAGCGCCAGCACCAGAGCAACCACGATGGAGGCGACCGTCAGCGTCAGGCTGGTATGCAGCCCTTTCAACAATTCAGGTAAATAATCAAGCATCAGCCTGGTCTCCGCTCAAAACGTGTCGCGCGCAGGTCAATGCGTTTGAGAATGTACTGACTCACCAGCGTAATCACCAGGTAAATAGCGGCCGCCACAATGTACCAGGTAAACGGCTCCTGGGTGCGGGTGGCAATACTCTTGGTTTGCAACATCAGATCGTTCACGCTGATAAGGCTGACCAGCGCGGTATCTTTCAGCAATACCAGCCACTGGTTACCCAGTCCCGGTAAGGCATGACGCCACATCTGCGGCATCACAAGACGAAAGAAGATCGTGGCTTTAGACAAACCCAACGCCTGACCTGATTCCCATTGTCCGAGTGGCACGGCCTTCAGCGCGCCACGCAGCGTTTGCGACGCGTAAGCGGCGTACAATAATGACAGTGCAATGACACCGCACAGGAACGGGCTGACGTCGAAGTTTTCGATCTGCATCTGAACCGGGATTTGTACAAACCCGAGATTGATCGTAAAGCCATCGGCCAGCGTCAGCAGCAATTGTGAGGAACCGAAATAGATAAACAGAACCACCAGGATTTCTGGCAGACCGCGCAGGATGGTGACCAGGGCCGAGCCCGCCCATGCCACCGGGCGCCATTTTACTGACTCCCAGACGGCAAAAAACATGGCGAGTGCAAGGCCAATGATCAGCGCACAAACGGCAAGGCCGACGGTCATCCCGGCGGCGCCTGCTAAAGGAAAAAATTCATTCATCAAATATTACTTCTGGAACCATTTGTTGTAGATGGTCTCGTAAGTCCCATCTTTCTTCACTTTTTCCAGCGCAGCGTTAAATTTCTGCTGCAGCTCGGTATTGCCCTGGCGTACCGCGATGCCCAGACCTGTACCGAAGTAATCTTTATCCGTGACTTTGTCACCAACCGCGGCAAGCTTAGGATTGTCTTTCAGCCACTCGGTTACTACTGCGGTATCACCAAAGACGCCGTCAATACGACCGTTTTGCAGATCGAGTTTGGCATTCTGGTAGCTGTCATACGGCACAGTGGTCACTTCCGGATGTTTATCCATGATGAATTTCTGGTGCGTGGTACCGTTTTGAACGCCGACTTTTTTACCTTTCAGCTGGTCGATGCTGGTGTATTTACCCTGCTGGCCCACAAACAGCGCAGAGTTGTCGTAGTAAGGGGTGGTGAACAGCACCTGTTTTTCACGCTCAGGCGTGATGTCCATACCGGCCATCACCGCGTCAAAACGACGGAATTTCAGGCTCGGAATCAGGCTGTCGAAGGCCTGATTGGTGAAGGTACAAGTAGCGTCAATCTCTTTACACAGCGCGTTTGCCAGATCAACGTCAAAACCTACGATCTTGTTATTCGCATCGATAGATTCAAACGGAGGATAAGACGCTTCGGTGGCGAAACGAATGGTTTGGGCTGCGGTAGCGGAAAGACTAAAACCTGCGATTAGCGCGGCAATCAGAACTTTTTTCATTGTATTGTCCCGAATCTTAGTGAGAAAGATAGTTTTTAAACGCTTCGGTTTGCGGGTTGGCAAAGCAGCTCGCATCCCCAAACTCGACGATGTGACCGTTTTCCATATACACCACACGACTGGCCGTTTTACGTGCAACTTCCACTTCGTGGGTGACGAGCACCTGAGTAATATTGGTTTCCGCCAGTTCGCGAATGATGCTGACGATTTGGGCGGTAATTTCCGGGTCAAGCGCGGCGGTCGGTTCATCAAACAGCAGCACCTGCGGCTCCATCATCAACGCGCGGGCAATGGCTACACGCTGTTGCTGGCCACCGGAAAGATGTAATGGGTAACGATCGCTGTAAGGCTTGAGGCGCAGACGTTCCAGCAGTTTCTCGGCGCGCGCCATCGCTTGCTCTTTTGTCAGACCCAGTACGCGGCAGGGCGCTTCAATCAGGTTCTGCACCACCGTGAGATGCGGCCAGAGATTATATTGCTGAAAGACCATGCCCACGTTCTGACGCAGATCCCGAATGGCTTTATCTGACGGGGTCTTCGTGAAGTCGAAACGGTTGCCCGCAATAGAGAGCGTGCCCGAGCGCGGCATCTCAAGCAGGTTGAGTACGCGCAGCAGCGAGCTTTTCCCGGCTCCACTTGGGCCAAGTAACACCAGTGTTTCACCCTGAGGGCAATCCAGCGTGATATCGAACAGCGCCTGATGTGCGCCGTAGAAGCAGTTAATGCCGTTTAATTGAATACTCATTGACACTCGATACTGGCAGTCTGATAGCTATTGAAGCCGCAGATACTACCTTTGACAGAATAGTTATGCAATATTTATGCGTTAAAAGTTAAATGCAAACCGCATTCTTCTCTAAACATAGCACAAAATAGCGAGGTCACCAGTGGGTAAGAATAATTGTCGGCATTCTATGCAGAATGCCAGACAATTTATGGGGGTTATGATTTAAGCGGGTGAATGGGGTGGTTAGCGGTTTTCGACAGACTGGCGCAACGTCCCGGCTGGCGCGTGTACGCTGCCGCCCAGATAGCGTACATCATCAACGACCCAGCACTGACCTTCACGGATCATCAGCACTTCATCACGCCAGCTTTGCTCACCCTGTTTCAGCTCTACGCGCAGTGGAATGTTGCGTGCATCACTATTCGGAATAGTCGATGCGCTGGCGACATTGGCGCTGTCTGGTAACGTAGCGCGACTGGAGAACGGATCGCTGTTAAACAGGTCGCGGTGTGCATTATCGCGGCTGGCGTCGGTCAGCAGTTTAGCCAGATTGTCGCTCAGGTACGGACGAAGGGCGGTAATGTCATTGCTTCGATGCTGAATACGGTAATCATAGAATTGTTGAGCCACGCTGTCTGGCCCACCTTCTATGCATGAACCACTACGTGTGCCGTTATCTTTATAGACCGGCGTCACGGTAGTACAGGCGCTGAGAAGAAGTGCACAGGGAACCAGCAGAGAGAGTTTCGAGTAGCGCATAATGATTTCCTTATTAGCTTTCTACGATTAGTGTTCTACGTTGATAGAATATATCCTTTCAATGATAGTGGATCGGTTCGATAATGCTTTTGAGATCGTGCTCTTAGCGCAAAAAGGAGATTAACCATGCAGTTTTCGACAACCCCTACGCTGGAAGGACAGAGCATCGTGGAATACTGCGGTGTTGTTACCGGTGAAGCCATTTTAGGCGCGAATATCTTCCGCGATTTCTTCGCCGGCATTCGCGATATTGTCGGTGGTCGCTCCGGCGCGTATGAAAAAGAGCTGCGTAAAGCGCGTGAAATTGCTTTTCAGGAGCTGGGCGAACAGGCGAAAGCGCTGGGTGCTGATGCGGTGGTCGGTATCGATATCGATTACGAAACCGTAGGCAAAGACGGTAGCATGCTGATGGTGAGCGTCAGCGGTACCGCGGTGAAAACTCGCCGATGAAACGTCTGTTGTGTCTGCTGGCATTTACGCTGTTGCTGGTGGGATGTGCTGGCGAAAAAGGGATTGTCGACAAAGACGGGTATCAGTTAGATACCCGCCGACAGGCACAGGCTGCTTATCCGCGCATTAAAGTGCTGGTTATCCATTACACGGCCGATGATTTTGACTCTTCTCTGGCTACGCTGACCGATAAAAACGTCAGTTCGCACTATTTGATCCCAGCAGTGCCGCCGCTTTACCATGGTAAGCCGCGTATCTGGCAACTGGTGCCGGAAAAAGATCTGGCCTGGCATGCGGGGATTAGCTTCTGGCGCGGCGCTACGCGTATTAACGATACCTCAATTGGCATTGAGCTGGAAAACCGCGGCTGGCAAAAATCAGCGGGCAGCAAGTATTTTGCGCCGTTTGAGCCCGCGCAGATTCAGGCGTTAGTCCCATTGGCGAAAGATATCATCGCCCGCTACGACATAAAACCGCAAAACGTGGTGGCTCATGCAGACATTGCGCCGCAGCGTAAGGACGATCCCGGTCCGCTGTTTCCGTGGCAAGCACTGGCCGTTCAGGGCATTGGCGCATGGCCGGATGCTCAGCGTGTGGCATTTTATCTCGCCGGACGAGCGCCCCATACGCCGGTAGAAACCGCGTCATTGCTCGATCTACTGTCACGCTATGGCTATGAGGTAAAACCCGAGATGACGCCGCGTGAACAGCAGCGGGTGATTATGGCGTTCCAGATGCACTTCCGCCCGACGTTGTGGAATGGCGTGGCGGACGCGGAAACGCAGGCGATTGCCGAAGCGTTACTGGAGAAATACGGGCAGGGTTAACGCAGACACCAATGCCTGATGGCGCTTCGCTTATCAGGCCTACGGTTAATTTGGCAGGTATTTGTGGCGCTTGTGCCGCCACCCTGCAATGGATATCAGCCTAACGCGGCAGCTTACCGTGGTCGCGCAGCCAGGCCGCGGTACGCTCAATCCCTTCATCCAGCGTCACAACGGGCTGATAACCTAACTCTTCCTGAGCGCGGCTGGTATCCAGCGTAAAGTCAAAATTTAGCTTCGAAACGCCGTAATGCGTAAGCTTTGGCTCTTTCGCCGATTTATTGCCTAAGCGCTCCATGCTGCGGGCAATCATGTCCAGCATCGGGTAGGGCACGGAGCGGATACGGCAGTCAATATTCAGCTCGTCGATAAGTTTCTGCACAATACTGCGCAGGGTGCGATGTTCACCGTTGGTTATATTGTACGCACGACCCGACGGCAGCATATCGCAGGCTTCCTGACTCGCCAGCCACATCGCGTGAACTGCGTTCTCGTAATAGGTCATATCCACCAGCGCACTCCCGCCGTGCGGCAACAGGATACTGCCGTAGTGGTACATCATATGGGCGAGGCGGGGAATAAAGACTTTATCGTGAGGTCCGAACAAGCTTTGCGGGCGCAAGACAGTAAAGCGAGTCTGCGGATTGGCCTGGGCGAGCAGCGCAATCACCTCTTCTCCAGCCGCTTTGCTGCGGGCGAATTCATTGGCGAAGCGATGGGGACGGAAGTCTTCTTTGATATCGCGATGATGGTGATAATCAAAATACAGCGACGGAGAGGAGATATGAATAAAGTTACGTACGCCCCAGGCTACGGCCCACTCGCCCAGACGGCGGGTAGCACGAACGTTGGCCAGATCAAAAGCTTCCTGAGTTCCCCATGGAGAAGTGAAGCTAGAGCAGTGCCACAGCGTGTCAATGCCGGCAAGCATCACTTTTGCCTGCGAAGAAACCAGCTCGGTCAAATCCGCATGCACAAATTCTGCGCCCATTTTCTCCAGCAGCTTGCCCATCGCTTCGTTGCGACCGGTGGCTCTGACGCTGACGCCTTTGCTGCATAAAAACTCAACCGCGTTTCGGCCCAAGCCGCTGGTGGCTCCGGTAACCAGTACCTTCATATCAATCCACTGTGTTTAAAAAACGTCGTGCGCATTCTTCCGTGAATTACGCCTGTATGCAATGGGAAACATGAAAGAATACAGGCTCTTTTTATCATTAGTCTGTGATTTGTTCTGCAAGTTTGGCTATACGCTTCGCCATCCCCCTGAAAATGAACAGGTGGGCGGGGATCATCAACAGCCAGTAGAAGAGGCCAGGCATACCGTGCGGATGCCACCACGCGCGTACATCAATGCGTCGGTGGTCACCTTTATCTTCCAGTGTGAAGCTCAGGCGACCCAGTCCCGGCGCTTTCATCCCAAACAGCAGCGTCAGCTGTTTCTCCGGCTCAACAATGATGACTTTCCAGCTATCAACGGTATCGCCAACTTGCAATAGTGGGTGTTCGGGACGACCTTTTGCCAGCTTATGGCCGACCAGCAGGTCCAACGCCGCGCGCGTCTTCCATAGAATATTGCCAAAGAAATAGCCTTCTTTGCCGCCGAGTCGATTCACAACCTGCCACAGAGCCTTTTTGCTGGCGGAGGTTTCAACGCTAAAGCCAGCTTGTTTAGCAAAATAGCCATATTCTGGACGCCAGCGGGCAAACGCCTGTGCGTCGTAACCCCAATCGCTGGAGTTGACCAGCTTCTCTTCTTCCTTCAAGGTGCTGCGCACCGCGTCATCAAAGGTAATCAGCTTTTGCGGGATCAGCGCACGTAATTCGGTGTCATCAGCCAGCAGGTCGTGTTTTAAGCCCTGGATCAGCGCTTTGGCCGTGGTCGGCGGCACTGACGTAATGACGTTCAAAAACCAGACCGAAATCCAGCGGGTAGGGAAGGGGATGGGGATGAGCAGGCGATGTTTACCGCTGACCGCCATAAAATGCTCGAACTGTTCCTGATAGCTCAACACCTGCGGCCCGGCGGCTTCGAGGACGCGGTGATGCTGTATGGGATGATCCAGTAACGCCACCAGGTAGTACATTAAATTCTCCAGCGCGATAGGTGTGGTACGCGAGCGTACCCAGCGTGGAGGGGTGAGAACCGGCAGGTTGTAAACCATATCGCGCATGACTTCAAAGGCAGCGGAACCCGCTCCCACGATAATGCCCGCGCGCAATTCCGTCATTGGCACGCCTGACTCGCGCAGGGTGTCTGCGGTTATCTGTCGCGCACGCAGATGATCGGATTGTTCATGCCGGGGAGCCTGCAATGAGCTCAGGAAAATAAGCTGTTTAACTGGCGTATTACGCAGCGCATCGCGCACGTTCATCGCCACCTGACGTTCGTGGGCGATAAAATCACCGCCTTCGCCCATACCATGAACCAGATAATAAACCGTATCAACACCCGTCAGCAGCGGGGTGAGGTTTTCTGGCCAATTCAAATCGACCTTGTGGCAACTGACATTGGGCAGTTGCTGCTTTTCCAACCGTTCAATGCGACGTGCCGCAGCCAACACCTGATGCCCTTGCTGACTGAGCGCCTGTACCAAATGCTGACCAATGTAGCCACTGGCGCCAAGAACCAAAATCCGTTGCGGCACGCCCATCTCCTTATTGGGTTAAAAAAGCGCGCCAGTGGGCGACGACTTCAGCAAGTTGTTCACGCGATACGTCCAGGTGCATCACCAGGCGCACAATTGGGGAGGCGTTAATCAGCACGCCTTGCGCTTTCATATATTCGCCCAGCGCGGCAGCGTGCTCTTCGCCAACGCGAACAAACAGCATATTTGTGTCGTGGCGCATGACGTCCGCCCCTGCTTCGCGCAGCTGCTCCGCCATCCAGGCGGCGTTGTCATGGTCTTCCTGCAAACGCGCCACGTTATTTTTCAGCGCATACAGTCCGGCTGCTGCCAGAATACCGGCCTGACGCATTCCGCCGCCGGTCATTTTGCGCCAGCGAATAGCGCGTTTGATGTACTCGTGGCTGCCGACCAGCAGTGAACCAACGGGGGTGCCGAGGCCTTTGGAGAGGCAAATGGTGAACGAATCACAGTATTGCGTGACATCTTTAAGTTCACAGCCGTAGGCGACGATGGCGTTAAAAATACGTGCGCCGTCGACGTGCAGGGCAAGATTACGCTCACGGGTGAATTCCCAGGCGTCTTTCAGATACGCGCGCGGCAGCACTTTGCCGTTGTGGGTATTTTCCAGGCTGAGCAAGCGGGTGCGGGCAAAATGGATATCGTCCACTTTGATTTTTGCAGCCACTTTGTCCAGCGGCAGGGAGCCATCCGGTGCGGCGTCGATAGGCTGCGGTTGAATGCTACCAAGCACCGCTGCGCCACCTGCTTCGTAGAGATAGTTATGTGCGCCCTGACCGGCAATGTACTCTTCGCCACGCTGACAATGGCTGAGCAGCGCCACCAGGTTTGCCTGAGTGCCGGTGGGTAGGAAAATAGCGGCTTCTTTACCAGAAAGCTCTGCGGCGTATTGCTGGAGGGCGTTAACGGTAGGGTCGTCTCCATACACGTCATCCCCGACCGGGGCTGCCATCATCTCTTCCAGCATGGCGCGACTCGGCCGGGTGACGGTATCACTGCGTAAATCAATCATGGTGTCTCCTTATTACACTTCATCCTTCAAGCTGCTTCGGCGTTGGCCGCACCCTTAAACCCCAGTCACATAGTATACCTATGCTCCTGGGGATTTTCGGGCTAGCCGCCTAGATGCATCATGAATGATTTTGTGTGTGATTTAATAAGGATGTTTTACCTGAGCCAGTTCGTTTTCGCCAGTTCGATCACTTCATCACCGCGTCCGCTGATGATTGCGCGCAGCATATACAGGCTAAAACCTTTGGCCTGTTCGAGTTTGATCTGCGGCGGGATCGCCAGCTCTTCTTTCGCCACGACTACATCGACCAGCACCGGGCCGTCAATCGACATCGCCCTTTGTAGCGCTTCATCAACCTCTGAGGATTTTTCCACGCGAATGCCTGTAATGCCGCAGGCTTCGGCAATCCGCGCGAAGTTGGTGTCGTGCAGTTCGGTGCCGTCGGTCAGATAACCGCCCGCTTTCATCTCCATTGCGACAAATCCCAGCACGCTGTTGTTGAAGACAATAATCTTCACCGGCAGCTTCATCTGGACAACCGACAGAAAGTCTCCCATCAGCATGCTAAAGCCGCCGTCACCGCACATTGCCACAACCTGGCGTCCTGGTTCTGTGGCTTGTGCGCCGAGTGCCTGCGGCATGGCATTCGCCATCGACCCGTGGTTAAACGATCCGAGCAGGCGACGTTTGCCGTTCATTTTCAGATAGCGTGCTGCCCACACCGTTGGCGTGCCAACGTCGCAGGTAAAGATGGCATCGTCAGCGGCAAAGTGGCTGATCTGCTGCGCCAGATACTGCGGGTGAATGGCTTTATCGCTGGGTTTGGCTAAATCATCCAGCCCTTTGCGCGCCTCGCGATAGTGCTCCAGCGCTTTGTCCAGGAACTGCCGCTCGGTTTTTTCCTCCACCAGCGGCAGTAGGGCACGGAGAGTGGATTTAATATCGCCAACCAGCGCCATATCAACTTTACTGTGCGCGCCAATGCTCGCCGGATTGATATCAATCTGAATAATTTTGGCATCGGTGGGGTAGAACGGGCGATAGGGGAACTGGGTGCCAAGCAGGATAAGTGTGTCGGCATTCATCATGGTATGGAAGCCGGATGAAAAGCCAATCAGCCCGGTCATTCCCACGTCATAGGGGTTATCGTACTCAACATGCTCTTTACCACGCAGGGCGTGAACAATCGGCGCTTTGATTTTAGCCGCAAATTCAACCAGTTCTTTATGTGCACCGGCACAGCCGCTGCCGCACATCAGGGCGATATTGCTGGAGTAGCGCAGCAGTTGCGCCAGTTTTCTCAGCTCTTCTTCTTGTGGAGTCACCATCGGGAGCGGCGCATGATACCAGTGCGTGGTGGCGCTTTCAGGCGCAGGTTTTAGCGCCACGTCACCGGGTAAAACCACCACGGAGACGCCACGGTTGAGCACCGCCTTACGCATGGCAATTGCCAGCACCTGTGGGATCTGTTCTGGGCTGGAAACCAGCTCGCAATAGTGGCTACATTCGCGGAACAACTCTTGCGGGTGGGTCTCCTGAAAATAACCGCTGCCTATTTCACTGGAGGGAATATGCGCGGCGATTGCCAGCACCGGGACGTGGTTACGGTGACAATCAAACAGCCCGTTGATCAGGTGCAGGTTGCCTGGCCCGCACGAGCCTGCGCAGACGGCCAGTTCGCCCGTCAACTGCGCTTCAGCGCCCGCAGCGAAGGCTGCAACCTCTTCATGACGGGTTGGCATCCAGTCAATTGTTCCCATACGATTCAGACTGTCACTCAGACCATTTAGCGAGTCACCCGTTACACCCCAAATGCGTTTTACGCCAGCCTGTTCGAGTGTTTTAGCAATAAAAGCGGCAACCGTTTGTTTCATGGTTTTCCTTCTCCTCTAATGTGATACCGGTTACAAGTTTAGATGAAGATAATAGTTATGCTTCTCATTTCCCCCTTATTTCCGGCAGGTTTCATTTAACCTGTATTAAGCGTAGTTTGTTTTGGACATGGTGAAACAAGGAATAAATTCAAATGGTTATAAAACTATTAAATTCAGTTAACCGAGTGCTGACTCACGAAGATTTTGGCAAGTTATTGTTACGCTTTGCCGTCGGTGGGCTGATGCTGTTTCATGGGCTGCATAAACTCTTTGCAGGTATTGATGGCATCAGCGGTATGTTGATCGCGAAAGGTTTCCCTGGCTTTATTGCGTATGGCGTTTTGTTGGGAGAGGTCGTGGCACCGTGCCTGATTATTCTTGGCATCCTGACGCGTCCGGCGGCGTTGGGGCTGGCGTTTACGATGGTTGTGGCATGGCTGATGGTCGGGATGGGCGAAACCTGGACACTGGATAAAACCGGTGCATGGGCGATTGAAAGTCTGGTTTACTTCTTCATCGGCGCGCTGGCCGTGGCGTTTTTGGGGGCGGGGCGTTACTCCGTTGCCGGAAATTCAGCCTGGCGATAGTTACCATCTGAGAGTCAATACCGAGGCGGGAAAGCGTAGCATTGCTCCGCCTCGTCGTTCAATCTGTCGCTAATCTATGTCGTCACTGTTCCATAGTTTGTGCCGACGTCTCAGCGCTCGCTGCGTCAATGCCCTTGCCATCGCGGCGCCTATTTCAGCGCTGACCACTAATCCCTGAATAAACGGACGATCGTGCATCAACCACGGCAGCCCGCCAAAAGCGATGCGATTGCGGGCGTTTTCCGGCGCTTGCAGCGTGTAATCTTCGCCGACATCCGGGATCTCATCGCCACAGGCCAGCAGTTGATCGCGTAGCGTTGGGAATGGGATATCTTTGCTCTGCAATGCCCGTTGTCCTCGGGCGTCAATAAACACATCAAATTCGCTGCGCTGACCGTGGTGGGAAATTACCGTCATTTCCTGTTCATTCATACGCTCATAATCTGTGCCAAGCGCGAGGATCTCAATCAGCCCGGCTTCGTGCAGCGCCAGCATTCGGCGAACTGACTCTGACGGGATTGCCGCATAGTTATCAATAAATACCCGCGCCAGTCCGCACCTGAAACGTTTTTCGTCGCGGGTATCAAGATGAGGGACTATCTCCTCGATAACCTCGTGCAGGCGCAGCAAGGTATAGCGCCAGGCGACGGTATGTTGTTTTTGCTTGTTGCGCTCAACTTCTACCAGGTTACGTCTCGCCCAGTCAAAAGGGTCATGTCTGAGCCTGTCGGCGAAATAGACTTCGGGGAACGTGTCGGCGTTAAGCGTCGCAAGCGCCACCTGTTGGCACCAGCCTGGCGCTGCGTCTTGCAGTTGTTGCGCCATAAGCTGAAAGATGCGGTCCAGTAATCCGTTTTGGCCATGGGCAATGGCATCTTCAATCGCTTCTGGCGTCGCGATATTCAGCGATTCATACGGAAGGGGGCAGTAAAAATCCGCTTCAGGCAGTACCCCGCTGCGCGACATCAGGGTCAGTTTCAGGTTTTGACTGTCGGATTTAGGTGTGAATTGCAGTGAATGGTCGGTATTGGTAGTGAAGGTGCCATGCTGACTGGCCACAGCCATCGCGGCGTCGATAGCACTTAACGAGGTGCCCAGAATCCCTACCCGGCAAGCACCAATCTGCGCGTCCATCAGACCGGTCCACGGACTGGGGAAAAATTTGCGTGCCTGAGCATCCGTTTCAGGCCACAGATGACCAGTGGCGATAGCGGCGAAGTCCACCTCAACGGGCTGTGAAGCGTGGTTGATCCACAAAGAAACCCCATTCGGGTCTGCTCGCAGGTCGGTGACTTTGCTTGCTTCATGTACGCGAATCGTGAAGCCGGCTTGTTGCGCTTTCTCGACAATGGCTAAGAAACGATCGCGATAATAGTCGCCGAGGAGCACGCGGGGCAAAAATTGCCGCTCATGCAAAGACGCGCGTTCAATCTGAAACTGGGCCAGATAGTCATCACTTTGATTCTGAAGCCACGTCAGATAACTGATATAGATCGGCGGGATCTCAATGCTGGCTATATTTGCCAGCATGTGGTCTGCGTTGTTGTCGCTATTGTAAGGCATGCCAACGCCCGCCTCTTCAGCTTGCTCGTAAAGCTCTATTTCCAGCGGTTCACCGCGCTCAACCAGGGCATGAAACGTATAAATCCCGGTGGGACCGACGCCGACAATAGCCACTTTTTTCATGGGGATCCTTGTAGAAAATTCGACGTGCTAGTCGGGGATTATGTTTAATCTGCGCAGGGTAAGTGTGGTCGATAATTTGCGGGGAGAGTGAAAACATCAGAATTTTGCAACGCCTGACAGCATAAAAAAGGCCACCCGGTACAGCCAGGCAGCCTTTTGCACATCAGATACCGGCCAATTACGCCAGCACTAAATCACCCTGCGGATGACAGGAACAAGCCAGCACATAACCTTCAGCGATTTCTGCGTCGGTCAGCGTCATGGTGCTGCTGACCGTGTAGTTACCGTCAACCACTTTGGTTTTGCAGCAGCCGCAAACGCCTGCACGGCATGCGGCGACAACCGGAACCTTGTTGCTTTCCAGCGCATCCAGCAGCGTACTGCCCACCGGCGCGTAGAACTCTTTCGCCGGCTGTAGCTTGGTAAACTTCAGACCGCTGGTGGCGGCTTCGGCAACAGGTGTGAAGAACTGCTCTTTAAAGAAGCGCGTCACGCCCAGCGCTTTGACTTCTTTCTCGACCAGATCCATATACGGTGCCGGGCCACAGGTCATCACGGTACGCGAGGTCAGATCCGGTACGCTTTTCAGCAGTTCAGTCGTCAGTCGGCCGGAAACAAAACCTTCTGTGGCATTGTTTTCAGCAACTAGTGTCACCGGATATTCGCGCCACTCGTCGGCAAAAATGACATCTTGCGGCGAGCGAACGTTAAAGATTACCTGTACATCCGCTTGTGGACGGTACTTTGCCAACCAGCGACGCATTGACATGATTGGCGTGACACCACAGCCGGCGGCCAGCATCAGGAACTTGTCTTCCGCTTTATCTTCACAGGTGAACTCACCCATTGCATCCGACAGCCAGATATAGTCGCCGCGCTTCACGTCGCGGGTTAGCCACTGTGAACCTGCGCCATCGTCAATCCGGCGGATGGTCAACGTGATGTACTCGCTAACGCCCGGCGTTGAAGAAATGGTGTAAGCACGCAGCGTATCCGCTGAATTACGTACGCTGACCAGTGCATACTGCCCGGCGCGGTAAGGATAATAATCGTGGCACAGCAACGAAATTGTCCATACATCCGGCGTTTCCTGATGGATGTGGTGAACCTGCATCCGCCATGGGCACTGATGAGTTGGCATTGTCATTCTTTACTCCTTACGCGCTCAGCAGTTGCTTCATGTCTTCTTCAACGGTGGTCACGGAACGCAGACCAAATTTCTCGTTTAGAACTGCCAGCAGATCCGGTGTGAAGAAACCAGGCGCAGTCGGGCCAGTGACGATGTTTTTCACGCCCAGAGACAGCAGGGTCAGCAGAATAACAATCGCTTTCTGTTCGAACCAGGAGAGCACCAGAGACAGCGGCAGATCGTTCACGCCACAGCACAGTTTCTCAGCCAGGGTTACTGCCAGGATGATGGCAGAGTAAGCATCGTTACACTGACCAGCATCCACCAGACGCGGCAGACCTTCGATATCGCCGAACTCCAGTTTGTTGAAGCGGTATTTACCGCAAGCAAGGGTCAGGATCAGGCAGTCATCCGGCACGCTGGTCGCGAAGTCGGTGAAGTAGTTACGTTCACCACGTGCACCGTCACAACCGCCAACCAGGAATATGTGACGCAGTTTTTCGCGGCTCACCAGGTCGATCAGGGTATCAGCAGCGCCCAGCAGGGTCTGACGACCGAAACCTACGGTGATCAGGTGCGGGATTTCGCTGTACGGGAAGCCAGCCATCTGCTGTGCCTGAGCGATAACCGGACCGAAGTTGTCGCCTTCGAGGTGGCTGACACCCGGCCAACCGACGATGCTACGGGTCCAGATACGGTCGTCGTACGCGCCAACGGTCGGGTCGATGATGCAGTTAGAGGTCATGACGATCGGACCTGGGAAGCGGGCAAACTCTACCTGCTGGTTCTGCCAACCGCTGCCGTAGTTACCGATCAGGTGCTTGAACTTACGCAGTTCCGGGTAGCCGTGTGCCGGCAGCATTTCACCGTGGGTATAAACGTTAACACCAGTACCTTCGGTCTGCTCCAGCAGGTTGTACAGATCTTTCAGGTCGTGACCGGAGATCAGGATGCACTTACCTTCGGTCGCTTTTACGTTGACCTGAGTCGGGGTTGGGTGACCGTATTTGGTGGTTTCACCGGCGTCCAGAATGCTCATCACTTTGAAGTTCATCTGGCCGATTTCCATTGAACACTCCAGCAGAGCGTTCATATCGGCAGGCCAGGTACCCAGCCATGCCATGATTTTGTGGTACTGAGCGTAGATTTCGTTGTCGTACTGACCGAGAACGTGTGCGTGCTCCATGTAAGCTGCCGCACCTTTCAGGCCGTACAGACACAGCAGACGCAGGCCGAGAATGTTCTCGCCGATGGCTGCTTTGTCTTTGTTCGGGGTAAATTCAGCGGCCTGACGTTGCAGGTCACCCAGATCGTCGCTGACCAGTTGCAGATCGGCCATCGGGTTGGTGACCGCTGCGTTCGCGTCGATGTTCAGGCATTGCGCTTTCAGGGCGTCGCGCATGGCGATAGCTTCACGGGCATAGCCAACAATACGCGGGGAATCGAAGTTAACGTTCGTCAGTGTGGAGAAGAACGCACGCGGCGCAAAGTTATCAACCTCATGGTCGATGATGCCGTATTCACGTGCTTTAACAGCCCATGCAGACAGACCTTGTAGGGAAGCAATCAGCAGATCCTGCAAATCGGAGGTTTCAGCCGTTTTACCGCACATACCCTGCGCGTAAGAGCAGCCGTTTCCTGCCGGAGTACGGATGGTTTGTTCACATTGCACACAAAACATGGTCACACCTTTTAAAGTTATATTTAATATACATGTTTAAGATTATGCCTGTGCGCGAAGGGATAAAAGGGATTTCTGCTACTACTTGCAGGGAGATTGATTTAGCGCAATTTTGGCGGTAGCTGACTACCGCCAGAGAGGTATTTGTCCCGGCGTCAGGCGGAGAAAAACGCCATCAGCAGAGGCACTAACAGACTCAGAATAAAGCCGTGGACGATGGCTGCCGGGACCATTTCCAGACCGCCGCTGCGTTGTAAAACGGGCAGGGTGAAATCCATTGATGTTGCGCCGCATAATCCCAGCGCGGTAGAGCGGCTGCGGCCCACCATTCCTGGAATCAACATAATGGCGATCAGCTCACGGGCCAGGTCGTTAAAGAAGGCGGCACTACCAATTACGGGCCCGAATGATTCGGTTAACAGAATACCGGATAGGGAATACCAGCCAAAACCTGATGCCATCGCCAGCGCGGTTTTCAGCGGTAGACCGAGGATCAAGGCATTGATAACCCCCGCCAGCATCGAACTGGCGACGACGACGACGGCCACGATCATCCCCCGACGGTTCAGCACAATTTGCTTTAAGGTCATGCCGCTGTTGCGTAGTTGAATCCCCACCAGGAACAGTAAAAAGATTAACGTATATTCGCTGGCTTCGGTGGCATGCTGCAGAATGGGAAGCCCAGTGAGGCCGAGCAGGAAACCGACGACGACGACGCCGCAAAGCTGAAGCGACTCAAGCGCCATTGCAATTCGCGAAGGGAGCTTTTCTTGCTTGTGGTTGTGTCTCCAGGGCAGCGAACGCTCCAGCCAGAACAGCGCCGCAATATTACATAGCATAATGACTGTCACGCTGACCGCAGAATAATGAAGAATGGCTAACAGGTTGCTGGCGAGATTATCCAGAAACGCCAGGCTAATACCCATAAAAAAGAGAATAAGGTAGACGATCCAGCTTAACAGGCGATTGATAAGTTGTAATGCAGTCCTGTGCCGGAGCGGAATAAGGTAGCCCACAATAAGGGGAACCAGAATGATTAACAGCCCTGAAAACATGAAAATCAGATCCTTGCTGAGAAGTAAGACGAAATGCGTCACTATAACCTAAATAATTCAAGTTGCAGGAAGGCGGCAAGGGAGTGAATCCCCGGGAGCGTACATAAGTACGTGACTGGGGGGAGCGAGCGCAGTCAACACATCTGCAACTTGAAGTATAACGGGTATACACACTACTCAATGCAAAGAGGGGAGTAAAGTTGCAAATAAAAGGAAATATAGCGTGGAGAAAAAAGACCTGACAATAGTCAGGTCTTTTTGTTAGCGATTAATCGCGTTTTTCCAGCAGAGTGCGGTAAATAAGACCGCCGAGTACCCCACCGATGATCGGCATAACCCAGAAGAACCACAATTGTTGCAGTGCCCAGCCGCCCTGGAAGATGGCGACTGCGGTACTACGTGCCGGGTTTACGGAAGTGTTGGTGACCGGAATACTGATCAAGTGAATCAGTGTTAACGCCAGACCAATTGCGATAGGTGCAAAACCTGCCGGAGCATGTTTATCGGTCGCGCCGTGGATCACTAATAAGAAACCTGCGGTCAGAATAATTTCAATGACGACGGCAGAAAGCATGGAATAACCGCCTGGTGAATGTTCACCAAAGCCGTTCGAAGCAAAACCACTGGCCGTTGCATCAAAACCTGCTTTACCGCTGGCAATAAGATACAGTGCCGCAGCTGCAACAATACCGCCCACAACCTGAGCAATAACGTAACCAATAACATCTTTTGCCGGGAAACGACCGCCAGCCCATAAACCGAAGGTTACCGCTGGGTTAAAGTGTCCACCGGAAATATGACCCACAGCGAATGCCATGGTCAGTACCGTCAGACCAAACGCCAGCGCGACACCGGCAAATCCAATACCCAACTCCGGGAATGCTGCGGCCAGTATTGCGCTACCGCACCCGCCAAAGACGAGCCAAAACGTACCGAAGAATTCAGCAGCTAATTTCCTGAACATAACCACCTCAATTAAAAGTTCCGGGTTCGAGTTCCTTGCCCGGTAATTCATCGCTAAAAAGGGACGATGATGAAAGAGCGGGTATTTTAGAAAAAAACATCATCCCTTCGCCAGTTAAATTGATGAAAAAATTTGATTTAAGGCAATATGTTGTTATTCCTTTATGAATATTGGATGAATGAAGCATAGTTCAATTAGGAAAAGGTGATGATTGAGTTCTGAAATAATATTCCGAGGAAAACATAAGAAGAATATTCTTATATTTTTCAATTTCTGCTACTAACCTCCTGATCATACCGGGTGTCCTGAGCGCCCGCTTGCCGTTATACTCCTGATAACTTGAAGGAAAAAGTTAGCATTTCCGGAGGCTATATGATTCTCGAACGCGTTGAGATTGTTGGATTTCGTGGTATTAACCGTCTGTCGTTGATGCTGGAGCAGAGCAACGTGCTGATTGGGGAGAACGCGTGGGGTAAATCCAGTCTGCTGGATGCCTTGACTCTGCTGCTGTCGCCGGAGTCAGACCTGTATCATTTTGTCCGCGAGGATTTCTGGTTCCCGCCGGGTGATATACAGGGCCGGGAACACCACCTGCACATTATCCTGACGTTTCGTGAATCCCAACCAGGTCGTCACCGGGTGCGTCGCTATCGTCCTCTGGAAGCCAGCTGGACGCCGTGCCAGGATGGCTATCACCGCATTTTTTATCGCCTGGAAGGCGAGTGTGCGGATGACGGTAGCGTTCTGACCTTGCGCAGTTTTCTTGACGGCGACGGCCATCCATTACCTCTCGATGACATTAACGATCAGGCGCGACACCTCGTGCGCCTGATGCCGGTACTGCGTCTGCGTGACGCGCGATTTATGCGACGGATCCGCAACGGTACGGTGCCAGATTCGGCGGATGTCGAAGTCACCGCCCGCCAACTGGATTTTCTGGCGCGTGAGCTGGCTACCCGGCCGCAAAACCTGACAGACGGGCAGATCCGTCAGGGTTTATCGGCCATGGTACAGCTGTTGGAGCACTATTTTTCCGAGCAGGGGGCTGGCCAGTCCCGCTACCGTCTGATGCGCCGTCGCTCCAATAACGAACAACGGAGCTGGCGCTATCTGGACATTATTAACCGCATGATTGATAAACCCGGCGGACGTACGCACCGGGTTATTCTGTTGGGCCTGTTTTCGACCTTGTTGCAGGCCAAAGGCACGCTAAGGCTGGATAAAGACGCCCGACCTTTATTGCTGGTGGAAGATCCAGAAACGCGTTTACATCCCATCATGCTGTCGGTGGCCTGGCACTTGTTGAATTTACTGCCTCTGCAGCGAGTGGCGACCACCAACTCCGGTGAGCTGCTGTCCCTTACGCCTGTTGAACATGTTGTTCGTCTGGTACGTGAATCATCCCGCGTCGCTGCCTGGCGGCTGGGGCCGGGTGGGATCAGTGCAGAAGATGGTCGGCGAATCGCATTTCATATTCGTTTTAATCGTGCGTCATCGTTGTTTGCCCGCTGCTGGTTGCTGGTAGAAGGTGAAACGGAAACCTGGGTGATTAACGAACTGGCCCGCCAGTGCGGACACCACTTTGATGCGGAAGGGATTAAAGTCATTGAATTTGCCCAGTCAGGTCTTAAGCCGCTGGTTAAATTCGCCCGCCGGATGGGAATAGAGTGGCATGTGCTGGTCGATGGAGATGAAGCCGGGAAAAAGTACGCGGCCACGGTACGTAGCTTATTGAATGACGACAGAGAGGAAGAGCGCGAGCATTTGACCATGCTCCCCGCGCTGGATATGGAACACTTTATGTATCGCCAGGGGTTTGCTGACGTCTTTCACCGGGTGGCGCAAATTCCGGAGAACGTGCCTATGAATATGCGCAAAATAATCTCCAAGGCGATTCACCGGTCGTCAAAACCGGATCTGGCGATCGAGGTGGCGATGGAAGCCGGGCGGCGGGGCGTTGATGCGGTGCCAACGCTGCTGCGAAAAATGTTTTCCCGCGTGCTGTGGCTGGCACGCGGCAGAGCGGATTAGTGGCGAAACATCGACGACAGCTGCGAATGGATGCTGTCCAGTAGCTGATAGCGGCGGCGGTATTCTGCGCGTTTTTTGCTCGCAATATCCGCCTCGCTTTTTCGCGCCAGCGTGCGCGGAATATGATAGTACCCGTTGCTGTCGCACTCACCGCCAACTGACTCCCAAAAAGTGTTGTAGTCGGAAAGGATTACCTTGTTTTTATCGTCGTAGCGCGGGCTGCGAAAAATATGCTGTTCATTGCTTACAGCCAGAATTTGTTCGATATTTAATTGTTCCGCAAAACAGCAAATGGCTTCCATCACAATACGTTTTGGGAAAATCCCATGGCATGATTTGGTCGCTTTTTGAATTTCTTCATGTGGCAGTAATCGGCTGCCTCCCTGTAACCCGCCAATAAACAGTGTACTGCTCCCTTCATAATTGCACAGCGTAAACGTCATTTCCGCTAAAGTCTCGCCAGTGCAATTGCGTACCAGAATGGTGCTTTCACCTTCTTTATCCAGTATGATGAATGAAGTCATTATTACGCTAAATACTTCGCTATTTTTTCCCTCAATTTGTGCTAGTTGTAATCCATCTTCACTTAAATAATTCTTAAATTCAGTGGCTGAAAAAAAGCTACGGATAGCATTGTAATGATAACGCACGGCATCCAGTTTCGTTTTGTGGTCAAGATTTTTCGCGAGATAGGCGCGATGCAAACGAACCGGCAATCGTGGCTGGCGTGCAAGTATGCTATCAAGGTCAGGCCATTGCGCCAACTCGGTCATCCATTCACGCGTTAATCGCGGCATAAGCGCTGAGCGCAACAAAAACTTACGACGAAAGCTACGCTGATGCCAAAATTGTCCGGGGCGCCAATGTCCGGTCATCAGGCTACAAAAGAGGCTAAAACTTGTAACTGGTTTTGAAGAATGAAAAGTGCTTTCAGTTAGCTGGCTCATAATATAAATCCGATTGATACCCTTGTACTAATTTCAGCACAGCGGATCTTAACCATTCATCAATAACTCTGTTATTCTTGCGCTTTTCAACGGCGATTTATTTAACGTTGATGTTTAGCACTCCACTCTGGTGGACGTATTGGGGGAATTGGGACATTTATGAAGCTCAAGGGAAAAATCAAAAAACGCTATTTTCTGTTCGCCATCATCCTTATTGTGGCGGTAATTGCACTTTGGCGAACGCTTAATGCGCCTTTACCTCAGTATCAAACATTAATTGTTCGTCCTGGCGATCTGCAGCAAAGCGTGTTGGCTACCGGTAAGCTGGATGCGCTGCGTAAAGTTGACGTCGGGGCGCAGGTCAGCGGGCAGTTAAAAACGCTGTCGGTTGCGATTGGCGATAAAGTAAAAAAGGATCAGTTGCTCGGCGTTATCGATCCTGAACAGGCGCAAAACCAAATCAAAGAGGTTGAAGCAACGCTGATGGAATTGCGCGCCCAGCGTTTACAAGCCGAAGCTGAGTGGAAGCTGGCGCGGGTTACTCTTTCCCGCCAACAACAGCTGGCGAAAACCCAGGCAGTTTCACAGCAGGATCTCGACACGGCGGCCACCGAAATGGCGGTCAAACAGGCGCAAATTGGCACAATTGACGCGCAAATTAAACGTAATCAGGCCTCACTCGATACGGCAAAAACCAACCTTGATTACACCCGCATCGTTGCGCCAATGGCTGGCGAAGTAACGCAAATTACTACGCTGCAAGGGCAAACCGTTATTGCCGCCCAGCAGGCCCCTAATATTCTGACGCTGGCGGATATGAGCACCATGCTGGTAAAAGCGCAGGTTTCTGAGGCTGATGTAATTCACCTGCATCCAGGGCAAAAGGCCTGGTTTACCGTGCTGGGCGATCCGCAAACACGCTATGAAGGTAAACTCAAAGATGTTCTTCCGACGCCAGAGAAAGTGAATGATGCGATTTTCTACTATGCCCGCTTCGAAGTTCCAAACCCGAAAGGGATCCTGCGTCTGGATATGACCGCGCAGGTCCATATCCAGCTCACGGATGTCAAAAATGTCCTGACCATCCCGCTGTCGGCGCTGGGCGATCCTATTGGCAATAATCGTTATAACGTCAGGCTGCTGCGTAACGGCGAAACCCGCGAACGTGAAGTGGTTATCGGCGCGCGTAATGACACCGATGTGGAGATCGTGAAAGGGCTGGAAGAGGGGGATGAAGTCATTACCGGTGAGGGCAACGCTGGAGCTGCAAAATGACAGCATTGCTTGAGCTGAGCCATATCCGCCGCAGCTATCCGTCAGGTGAAGGCCAGGTTGAGGTGTTGAAGGACGTATCCTTGAGCATTCAGGCCGGGGAAATGGTGGCGATTGTCGGGGCGTCGGGTTCGGGTAAATCGACGCTGATGAACATTCTCGGCTGTCTGGATAAGCCAACCAGCGGTACGTATCGCGTTGCCGGACGCGATGTCTCTACGCTGGATAGCGATGCGCTAGCGCAACTCCGTCGTGAGCATTTTGGTTTTATCTTCCAGCGCTATCACCTGCTGTCGCATTTAACCGCCGCACAAAACGTTGAGGTACCCGCGGTCTACGCTGGCACTGAACGTAAGCAGCGCCTGGCGCGTGCGCAGGAATTACTCCAGCGGCTGGGGTTGGGTGACCGGGTTGACTATCAACCTTCCCAGCTTTCCGGTGGTCAGCAGCAGCGGGTCAGTATCGCGCGTGCGCTGATGAACGGGGGGCAGGTTATTCTTGCCGACGAACCCACCGGTGCACTGGATAGCCATTCCGGCGAAGAGGTGATGGCGATTTTGCATCAGCTGCGCGATCGCGGGCATACGGTAATTATCGTTACTCACGACAGCCAGGTCGCCGCGCAGGCCGAACGGGTCATTGAAATTCGTGACGGCGAGATTGTGCGCAATCCACCGCCACAGAAACCCTCTGGCGGACGCGATATCGCGGAGCCAACGGTGAAAACGGCATCCGGCTGGAGCCAATTTGTCAGCGGTTTTCGTGAAGCGCTTACCATGGCCTGGCTGGCAATGGCCGCGAATAAAATGCGAACGCTACTGACCATGCTTGGGATCATCATCGGTATTGCTTCGGTGGTGTCGATCGTGGTGGTAGGCGATGCGGCTAAACAACTGGTACTGGCAGATATTCGCGCTATTGGTACTAACACCATTGATATCTATCCTGGCAAAGACTTCGGCGACGACGATCCGCAATATCAACAGGCGTTGAGGTATGACGATTTGACGGCGCTACAGAAGCAGCCCTGGGTCAGTTCAGTAACGCCTGCAGTGTCGAAGAACCTGCGGTTACGCTATGGCAACATCGATGTTGCTGCCAGTGCTAATGGCGTTAGCGGCGACTATTTCAACGTCTACGGCATGACATTTAGCGAAGGGACCACTTTTAACGCCGAGCAACTGGCGGGGCGTGCTCAGGTGGTGGTGCTCGACAGCAATACCCGTCGTCAGTTGTTCCCCAACAAAGCGAAAGTTGTTGGCGAGGTCGTGCTGGTGGGGAATATGCCTGCCACGGTGATTGGTGTTGCAGAAGAGAAACAGTCGATGTTTGGCAGTAGCAAGATCCTGCGTGTCTGGCTGCCTTACAGCACTATGTCCGGGCGCATAATGGGACAGTCGTGGCTGAACTCGATCACCGTGCGGGTGAAGGATGGTTTTGACAGTGCCCAGGCCGAACAGCAACTGACCCGACTGTTGACGTTGCGCCACGGTAAGAAGGATTTCTTCACCTGGAATATGGACGGTATCTTGAAAACCGCCGAAAAGACCACACGTACATTACAACTCTTCCTGACGCTGGTGGCGGTGATTTCGCTGGTGGTCGGTGGGATTGGCGTGATGAATATTATGCTGGTTTCGGTAACCGAACGAACGCGTGAGATTGGCATTCGTATGGCGGTTGGCGCTCGCGCCAGTGACGTGCTGCAACAGTTCTTAATTGAAGCAGTATTGGTGTGTCTGGTTGGCGGCGCGTTGGGCATTAGCCTGTCGATGCTGATCGCCTTTACGCTACAGCTATTTCTGCCGGGCTGGGAAATTGGATTTTCACCCGTCGCGCTGTTGACGGCTTTCCTGTGTTCGACTGCAACCGGGGTGTTGTTTGGCTGGCTACCGGCGCGGAATGCGGCACGTCTGGATCCGGTAGATGCTCTGGCGCGGGAATAATGCCACAGATATAAAAATGCCAGCCGCAAGGGCTGGCATTTTGACTGCGGGATGTACACAATGAGACAGAAGAGCTATGCGACAGCTTCTGCTTCAATGACAGGCACGATGACACTGGCATGATTGCCTTTTGGCCCCTGGTGGACATCAAACTGGACAGACTGTCCGGCTTTTAGCGTTCTGTAACCATCCATCTGAATGGTGGAGTAATGGGCGAAAATATCTTCGCCGCCGCCTTCGGGGCAAATGAAACCAAACCCTTTGGCGTTGTTGAACCACTTAACAGTACCCGTTTCCATACTTCGACATCCTTCGTAAATCTTATATAAGTAAGATGGAATGAACCGGTGGCGGAGTGGGGGCTGTTCAAAACCTCGCCAACTCTCGAAACTACAATTTAGAGAAATCAGGCGGGGCGTCAAGCGCCATACAGACGGAATAGGGTAAAAATGCATCAAAATTTGAAGCAGTTAACGCTATTGTCGGTTATGTGACAGATGTCGCGGATGGCACTAATAGATGATAGTTATCTAATACTTGAGGTAGATTGATTGTGCGCATAGGCTGCTTGTCAGCGGCAAGATTTTCTGCCGGAAACCGTAACTGAAGATGACGACTGACAATGGGTAAGACGAACGACTGGCTGGATTTCGATCTGCTGGCGGAAGATAAATTGCGCGACGCGCTAAAACCGCCATCTATGTATAAAGTGATATTAGTCAATGATGATTACACTCCGATGGAGTTTGTTATTGACGTGTTACAAAAATTCTTTTCTTATGATGTAGAACGTGCAACGCAACTGATGCTTGCAGTTCACTATCAAGGCAAAGCTATCTGCGGTGTGTTCACTGCCGAAGTGGCTGAAACCAAAGTAGCGATGGTGAACAAATATGCGAGGGAGAACGAGCATCCGTTGCTGTGTACGCTGGAAAAAGCCTGAATGCAGGCATAAACATTGGGGGAGGTGCCTATGCTCAATCAAGAACTGGAACTCAGTTTAAACATGGCTTTCGCCAGAGCGCGCGAGCACCGACATGAGTTTATGACCGTCGAGCACTTGTTACTGGCGTTGCTCAGTAACCCATCGGCCCGCGAAGCGCTGGAAGCGTGTTCTGTGGATCTGGTGGCGCTCCGTCAGGAACTCGAAGCCTTCATTGAACAGACCACACCTGTATTGCCTGCCAGTGAGGAAGAACGCGACACGCAGCCAACGTTGAGTTTTCAGCGTGTACTGCAACGCGCGGTCTTTCATGTTCAGTCCTCCGGGCGCAATGAAGTTACCGGCGCAAATGTGCTGGTCGCTATCTTCAGCGAGCAGGAATCTCAGGCGGCTTATCTGCTGCGTAAGCATGAAGTAAGTCGTCTTGATGTGGTGAATTTTATTTCTCATGGCACGCGCAAAGACGAACCCAGCCAGTCTTCTGACTCTGGGAATCAGCCAAATAACGAAGAGCAAGCTGGCGGGGAGGACCGTATGGAAAACTTCACGACTAACCTTAACCAGCTTGCCCGAGTGGGCGGAATTGATCCGCTCATTGGCCGGGACAAAGAGCTGGAGCGCGCCATTCAGGTACTGTGCCGTCGCAGAAAAAACAACCCGCTGCTGGTGGGAGAGTCTGGTGTCGGTAAAACCGCCATTGCCGAAGGTCTCGCCTGGCGTATCGTCCAGGGTGATGTGCCTGAAATTATGGCTGATTGTACTCTTTACTCCCTGGATATCGGCTCGCTGCTGGCAGGCACCAAATATCGCGGTGATTTTGAAAAACGCTTTAAGGCGCTGTTGAAACAGCTGGAACAGGATACTAACAGCATTCTGTTTATCGATGAGATCCACACCATTATCGGTGCGGGTGCGGCATCGGGCGGCCAGGTGGATGCGGCTAACCTGATCAAGCCGTTGCTCTCCAGCGGGAAGATTCGTGTGATAGGGTCCACAACCTATCAGGAATTCAGCAATATCTTTGAAAAAGATCGTGCGTTAGCGCGTCGTTTCCAGAAAATCGATGTCACTGAGCCATCGGTAGAAGAGACCGTGCAGATAATCAACGGTCTGAAGCCGAAATACGAAGCGCACCATGACGTCCGCTATACCGCCAAAGCGGTGCGTGCAGCGGTCGAACTGGCGGTGAAATACATTAACGATCGTCATCTGCCGGATAAAGCGATTGACGTGATTGATGAGGCGGGCGCGCGTGCGCGTCTGATGCCGGTCAGCAAGCGCAAGAAAACCGTCAACGTGGCGGATATCGAGTCCGTTGTGGCCCGCATTGCGCGGATCCCGGAGAAGAGCGTTTCGCAGAGCGATCGCGACACGCTGAAAAACCTGGGCAACCGTCTGAAAATGCTGGTATTCGGACAAGATAAAGCCATTGAGGCGCTGACTGAAGCGATCAAAATGAGCCGTGCCGGTCTGGGACACGAGCATAAACCGGTCGGTTCGTTCCTGTTTGCCGGACCAACTGGCGTCGGTAAGACCGAAGTCACGGTGCAGTTGTCCAAAGCACTCGGCATTGAACTGCTGCGTTTTGATATGTCCGAATATATGGAACGCCACACCGTCAGCCGCCTGATTGGTGCGCCTCCGGGGTATGTCGGTTTCGACCAGGGCGGTTTGCTGACCGATGCTGTTATTAAGCATCCGCATGCGGTACTGCTGCTGGATGAAATCGAAAAAGCACACCCGGATGTCTTTAACCTGCTGTTGCAGGTGATGGATAACGGCACGCTGACCGACAATAACGGGCGTAAAGCGGATTTCCGCAATGTGGTGCTGGTCATGACCACCAACGCCGGTGTGCGTGAAACTGAGCGTAAATCGATTGGGTTGATTCATCAGGACAATAGTACTGATGCAATGGGCGAAATCAAAAAAGTGTTTACGCCGGAATTCCGTAACCGCCTCGACAACATTATCTGGTTTGATCATCTCTCTACCGAGGTGATTCATCAGGTTGTTGATAAGTTTATCGTCGAGCTTCAGGTTCAGCTGGATCAGAAAGGTGTCTCTCTGGAAGTGAGCCAGGAAGCACGTGACTGGCTGGCAGAGAAAGGCTACGACCGCGCAATGGGCGCACGTCCAATGACGCGTGTTGTCCAGGATAACCTGAAAAAACCATTGGCTAACGAACTGCTGTTCGGTTCGCTGGTGGATGGTGGCCAGGTGACCGTTGCGCTGGATAAAGAGAAAAATGAGCTGACTTATGGTTTCCAGAGTGCGCAAAAGCACAAGCCAGAAGCTGCACATTAATCTTTAATCACCTAATCAGCCGGGCGTAATGCCCGGTTTTTTTTTCGCCTGATAAAAGTGATTTGAATTGGGATATTCAGGGAGTTTAAACGGCAGGCAAAAAATAAGCCTGCGTAAGGGAGATTACGCAGGCTAAGGAGGTGGTTCCTGGTACAGCTAGCATTTATGGGTTATGTTTTTCAGCGGAGGGGATAATACCCTTAATGAACGAAACGGTATGTGATCGATTTCTAAGAATCTTCCGAACGCTGAAAAATAACCGTAATTAACTACTTAGCATGCGGGTCGCGCGTGGACTCACCGGTAAAATTACGCATCAACAATGCATAATTCAGATCGATATCCTCCGGTACAGGCATCCACACGGTGTAACCATCGCCCGGCGCAACCGGCATCGCTTCGCCTTTCGCGTTTTCCATCTGTTCGAGAGTAAAGTTGATGTTGCCCTGTGGGGTCATCAGCTCCAGGCTGTCGCCGACGGTGAATTTGTTTTTCACCAGTACGGCGGCCAGTTCACCTTTACGTTCGCCGGTAAACTCGCCGACAAACTGCTGACGCTCGGAAACAGAGAAGCCGTATTCGTAGTTCTGATAGTCGTCATGTGTATGGCGGCGCAGGAATCCTTCGGTGTAACCACGATGCGCCAGACCTTCCAGCGTTTCCAGCAGTTGCGGGTCGAACGGTTTACCGGCTGCGGCATCATCAATGGCTTTACGATAGACCTGCGCGGTACGTGCACAGTAATAGTATGACTTGGTGCGGCCTTCGATCTTCAGGGAATGCACACCCATCTGCGTCAGACGTTCAACGTGGGCAATGGCACGCAAATCCTTCGAATTCATGATGTAAGTGCCGTGTTCGTCTTCGAACGCGGTCATATACTCGCCCGGGCGCTGGGCTTCTTCGATCATAAAGACTTTGTCTGTCGGTGCGCCAATACCCAGCGTAGGCTCAACGTTTTGTACCGGGATAGGCTCGTACTTATGCACGATATTGCCCACCACGTCTTCTTTGCCTTCCTGCACGTTGTATTCCCAGCGGCAGGCATTGGTGCAGGTACCCTGGTTAGGGTCACGTTTGTTGATATAGCCAGAAAGCAGGCAACGGCCGGAGTAGGCCATACACAGCGCACCGTGAACGAAGATCTCAAGCTCCATATCCGGCACCTGGGTGCGGATCTCTTCGATTTCTTCCAGCGACAGCTCGCGGGAGAGGATCACGCGGGTCAGCCCCATCTGCTTCCAGAATTTCACCGTCGCCCAGTTTACGGCGTTAGCCTGTACTGAAAGGTGAATGTCCATGTCAGGGAAGTTTTCGCGCACCAGCATAATCAGACCGGGGTCTGACATGATCAGTGCATCCGGCCCCATTTCCACCACCGGTTTCAGATCACGAATGAAGGTCTTCAGCTTGGCATTGTGTGGGGCAATGTTAACCACCACATAGAATTTTTTACCCAGTTCATGAGCTTCATTAATGCCGAGCTGCAGGTTTTCGTGGTTGAATTCGTTGTTGCGTACGCGCAGTGAGTAACGCGGTTGGCCCGCATACACAGCGTCTGCGCCATAGGCGAAAGCGTAACGCATGTTTTTCAGCGTTCCCGCCGGGGAAAGGAGTTCCGGTTTAAACATAATTTTCTCGTTCTGATGACAGGTCAGACTCGCCTCACTCAATGAGGCGGTTAGGGGAGTGCCCCCATATTAAGGGCGGGCATTGTAGCGCTGCGAGGAAGTCAGGTAAAGAAAAACGCCGGGCGACAGCGTTGCGTTACCCGGCTGAGCGAGTAATTATCAGGTCTTATCTTTTATCGTCTGACTGGCACCATTGGTCTTAACTGAAGCAATACCGGTCTCGCGTGACTGTTCATTCGCATACAGTTGACTGCTACCAATAATCTGGTGGTTTGCAGCTTTCAGGTTGAAATGTAATTTGCCATTAGCCGCTGTTTTTTTCTCATAACGCTCATCCAGAGGGCTGTTAGCCTGGACAGATGCGATCCCTTTTTCTGCAGCGCCTTTTGTAGTGTAAAGCTCACTGGTAAGGATTATTTCCCCGTTCCCAGCTTTAAGAACAAAGCGGTACTGATCATCGCTACTCTTACTTAATTCAAACCAACCAGCCATATGAACTCCTTGATTAAAAGTTTTATATCAAACAGTTATTGACGACAGTATTGTCAGAAACAGTATGAGCGATATTTGGAGAGTTGCTAGTTACCAGGGCTCACGGAGCCCTGAAGGGCAGGAGAGTTTAAGCAATTCGGCAGGCGTCGGCTTCCCAGCGATACCCCACGCCATAGACCGCGCGGATAAACGACTGCTCGGCATCCAGCGACTCCAGCTTGCGTCGCAGGTTCTTAATATGGCTGTCGATGGTGCGGTCGGTAACGACGCGGTAATCGTCATAGAGATGATTGAGCAACTGTTCACGGGAGAACACTTTTCCCGGCTCATGTGACAACGTTTTAAGTAAGCGGAATTCGGCGGGCGTTAAATCGAGCATCTTCCCACGCCAGGAGGCCTGAAAACGGCCTTCATCGACGATAAGCGGGCTTTCTGCATCCATTTGTTGCAGTTCGCGCTGCGGTTTGCATCGGCGCAGGATCGTTTTTACGCGCGCGACAACTTCGCGCGGGCTGTAAGGTTTACAAATATAATCATCAGCACCGATCTCCAGCCCCAGCAGGCGATCAATCTCTTCGATTTTAGCGGTTACCATCATGATGGGGACTTCTGAGAAGCGGCGGATTTCCCGACACAGAGTCAGACCGTCGGTACCGGGCAGCATCAGATCCAACAAGATCAGATCGGGCGGCGTTTGGCGCACGTAAGGCAGAACAAGGTCGCCGTGGTTGATCAGCGTAGGGGCATAGCTCGCTGCCCGCAGGTAGTCGATCAGCAGTTGCCCCAGCTTAGGCTCATCTTCCACGATCAGTATACGCGGTGTGTTTTCATCAATGGGTAACTCAGTCATACATCTCTCTGTAAATCGCGTTCCAGCGGTAACTCTACTGTAATGCTAACCCCACCAAAAGGCGAATGGGCGGCACGAATCAGACCATTATGCGCCTGTACGATATTGACGCAAATCGCCAGCCCCAATCCAGAACCTCCGCTGGCGCGGTTGCGCGAGCCTTCGGTGCGATAAAATCGTTCAAACAGCTTCTGTAACTGCTCGTCACTTACGCCAGGAGCGGAATCTGCGAAGGTTAATAACACCATGCGTTCGCGTTGTTCGGCGCTGATATGCAACCCGCCACCGCTATCGGTGTAGCGCAGACTGTTTTCCAGCAGGTTGTTGAACAGCTGCATCAGACGATCCCTGTCACCAAATACCGTCATGCTGTCGGGGAGCGAAAGCTGTATGGTCAATCCACGGCTGGCGAAGCGTTCACGAAATGCGCCGCTTGCCACTTCCAATAGGGGGATGAGGTCCAGCGATGTTTTCTGATAGGCCAGCGCGCCTTCATCTGACATGGAGAGCTGATGAAGGTCGTCAACCAGTTTGGTGAGCGTACCGACTTCAGCCTGCAACGAGGCAACGGAGTCAGGGGTAAACTGGCGTACGCCATCCTGAATGGCCTCCAGTTCACCGCGCAACACCGCCAACGGCGTACGCAGTTCGTGAGAAATATCGGCCATAAAGTCACGACGCATCTGCTGGTTTTTTTCCAACGTACTGGCGAGCTGGTTGAAGTCCTGCGCCAGCTTGCCCAGCTCATCCGTACTGGTTGGCGTAACGCGAGTGGTGAAATCGCCCGCTGCCAGTTTGTGCGTGCCTTCCACCAACCGCTTAACCGGGGCCAGCAGGCTGCGCGCCAGCGTAAACGTCGCCAGCGCGGCCAGGATCGTGGAGAGCGCAACGATAAGCCAACTGGATCGTCTTTGCTGCATGTCGAAATTGATATCCGTATTCCGCGTTAAGCGTTCTACAGGAGAGGCGATCACGGCGCCCACTTCGCTACCGTTAACGCGTATGGGATGGCGCATGCCGTCGCGAGGAACTGGGCCGCGCGGGCCGACCAGCACGCGGGCATTTTGGTCGACAACCCAAAACTGTGTACGCCAGCCGTGTGGCGGCATGCCTGGGCCCGGTTTATCATCGTCGTTATCGTGTTCAAAAGAGCGCAGGATCTGGAAAACAAAACGATCGTTATTGCGTAAGAATCTCCAGTTGCCGTGCTGCTCGTACTGCTCGCTTAATGCGTCGCTGAGCATTTGCAGCCGCTGCTCGTTGCCGTGCTTGATATAGTCAATAAAACCACGTTCGAAGCTAATGCGTACGGCCCAGTGCATGCTGATCAGTAACACAATGCAGGTGGCGAAAATTGCCAGAAACAGTTTGCCGGTGATACCGGGCCGCCAGAACTTCATCAGGTGCTCCTTTTGCGCCGTGAAATCACCGCGTTGGTTTGCGTGTCGTTCGGCACGCGGGCAAAAATAATGGCGGGCAGCGCAATAATGAAGGCGATGCACAGCCAGGTATACATAAAGACGGTATGCGTACTTCCGCTGTCGATGGCGATATGCTGTTGGCCGAACATGCCCAGCAGCAGGCCTGCGATGGTCACACCAATACTCATCGATAGCTGCATGATCATCGACAGCAGGCTGTTACCGCTGCTGGCCAGATCGTCAGGCAGATCTTTTAACGTAAGCGTGTTCATGGATGAAAAACGCGTTGAGTTGACCATTCCCTGTAAAAACAGCACGAAGGGCAGGGCGTAATACCAGCCCAGCAGTGCCGTGGTCATTAGCAACAGACTGACCAGCGAAAGGCCAAGCGTAGTGGTAATCAGCACACGACGGTAACCAAAGCGGTTAACGACCTGCACCACAATGCGCTTCATGCCCATACTGCCCAGCACCATCGGGATCATCATCAGCCCGGCATGAAAAGGTGAAAAACCGAGGCCAATCTGTAAAAACACCGGTGTCATAAACGGCAACATGCCGCTGCCGATGCGTCCGGCAAAACTGCCGAACAGACCTAGCGAGAAGGTTGGTGTGCGAAACAGATTCAGGCTGAATAGCGCACGCGGATTACGATGGGCGTGTTTCAGATACAGCACAATAGCTAACACCCCGCAGATAACCAACGCCGCCAGCGTGATACTGGAGAGGCCGGTTCCTTTGCTGCCATCGAGCGCCAGCGTCAGTACCGCCATGCCGACCGCCAGCATCGCGAACCCAGAGAGGTCGAAACGTCGGGTTTGCATGGTGTAGTTGGGCATCAGCATTAACGTCGCTATCGCACCGACAATACCAACCGGAATGTTAATCAAAAATATCCAGTGCCAGGAGGCGTATTCAACCAGAATTCCGCCTAACGCCGGGCCCAGCAGCGGGCCGATTTGACCGGGTAAAGTGACAAACGTCATTGCCGCCATATATTGCTCACGCGGGACGATTTTCATCACCGTTAGCCTGCCGACCGGCACCATCATCGCGCCGCCAACGCCTTGTAAGACGCGCGCCATCACCAGCTCGTTGAGCGTGCTGGACCCGGCGCAAAACAGCGAGCCAAGCGTAAACAGGATAATGGCGGTGAAGAAGATATTACGCACGCCAACTTTGTCCGCCAGCCATCCGCTGGCGGGCAGCATCACGGCAACGGTTAAAACATATGACACAATGACCATATGCATGTGTAACGGGCTTTCCCCGAGGCTTGCCGCCATCGAGGGAAGCGCGGTGTTAACGATAGTGGTATCCAGCGACTGCATAAAAAAGCCAAATGCCACAATCCAAAGTTGCCAGCGGGTGCTGTCGGGAAGTTCTGTCATAACTCTGCTACCGGTTTGCTGTTTTTACGCGAAAAACGCAGACGCAGACGGTCGAAAAAGAGATAGACCACGGGCGTGGTGTACAGCGTCAGGAGTTGGCTCACGACCAGCCCACCGACAATGGTTATCCCCAAGGGCTGACGCAGTTCAGAGCCATCTCCTGCGGATAACACCAACGGCAACGCGCCAAACAACGCCGCCAGCGTGGTCATCATTATTGGGCGAAAGCGCAACAGGCAGGCCTGGAAAATAGCTTCTTCCGGCTGTAGCTTGCCGTTTCTCTGCGCTTCCAGCGCAAAATCGACCATCATGATGGCGTTTTTCTTCACAATGCCAATTAATAGCATGATCCCTATCAGGGCGATTAGGCTGAACGGGGCATTGAACAGTTCCAGCGCCAGCAACGCCCCGACGCCAGCCGAAGGTAGCGTGGAGAGGATGGTCAGCGGATGGACATAGCTTTCATACAGCATACCCAGCACGATATAGACCGTGGCGATGGCGGCGATAATCAGGATCACCTGCGAATTCATGGTGTCCTGAAATACCTGTGCGGTACCGGCAAAGCTACCGCGAACCGTGGAAGGGACGCCGAGCTGGGTCATGGTTCTGTTGATGGCCTCTGTCGCTTCTGACAGTGAAGAACCTGTCGGCAGGTTAAACGACACGGTTGAGGCGGCAGACAAGCCCTGATGGTTCACAGACAGTGGCGCATTCGCCGGCTGCCATTTGGCAAAGTACGATAACGGGATCGCTTTACCGTCATTGTTGATGACGAACATTTTGTCCAGTGCGCTGATGTCCTGGGTGTAACGTCGATCAACCTCCATCACCACTTTGTACTGGTTCATCGGCTGATAGATGGTAGAGATCTGCCGTTGTCCGAAAGCATTATTCAACAGGCTGTTGGCGGCTGCCACGTCGATCCCCAGACGAGACATGGTGTCGCGATCGTAAATCAGATTCATCTCCGCGCCATTGTCCTGCTGATCGGAGTTAACGTCTGCCAGTTGGGGCAGGGCGGCAAGCGCCTTACGGATCTTCGGTTCCCACTCACGCAGCGCCGCGAGATCGTCGGACAGCAATGTGTATTGATAGCTGGCGTTGGCCTGGCGTCCACCAACGCGAATATCTTGCACCGCCATTAAAAACAGATTCGCACCTGGCTCTTTTGAAAGCGCGACGCGCAGGCGGTCGATCACCTGCTGAGCGGTTTCACGGCGCTCATCGCGTGGCTTGAGGGTAATAAACATCATCCCGCTGTTAACCCGCGAACCACCGGTAAAACCGGTGACGTTATTCACCGCCGGGTCGTCGCGGATGATCTTCATAAAGTCCTGCAGTTTGCCGCGCATGGCCTGAAATGAGATGCTCTGGTCGGCCTGGATCCCACCCATCAATACACCCGTATCCTGCTCCGGGAAGAAGGTTTTGGGGATGGAAATATAAAGCCAGATATTCAGCGCAATGGTGCCAAGCAACACCACGCCTACCAGCCGCGTATGGTGCAGCACCCATTTAAGCGAGGTGCCGTAACTCTGTTGCAGCGCCACCAGCACACGACCAAAACCCCGTTTGCGAGACTGTTCGCGCGGGGAGCTAGATTTGAGCATCCAGCCGCACATCATTGGCGTTAATGTCAGCGACACCAGCAGCGAGATACCGATAGCAACCGACAGCGTGACGGCAAATTCGCGCAGCAAGCGCCCAGGCAATCCGCCCATTAATAGCAGTGGCAGGAACACCGCCACCAGCGACAGACTCATGGAAAGCACGGTGAATCCCACTTCGCGCGTACCCTGTAACGCTGCCTGGAGAGGCTTCATTCCTGCTTCCAGGTGGCGGGCAATATTTTCCAGCACCACGATGGCGTCATCGACGACAAATCCCGTGGCAATGGTTAACGCCATCAACGACAGGTTGTTCAGGCTGAATCCGCACAGATACATGGCGGCAAAGGTACCGATCAGCGAGACCGGGACTGCTACCGCGGGGATCAGCGTCGCACGCCCGGAGCGCAGGAAAACAAAGACCACCAGGATAACAAGCGCCACGGAGATAATCAGCGTCTGTTCGACTTCCTCCAGTGAAGCGCGAATGGTCGGCGAGCGGTCCTGGGCGATTTGCAGATCGATGGCGGCCGGTACCAGCGTTTGTAGCTCCGGTAATTTGGCGCGAATGCTGTCTACCGTCTGAATGATATTGGCTTCCGGTAGCTTGCGGATCATCAACAGAATGGCCGGTTTGGCATTGGTCATCCCCGCGTTGCGTACGTCCTGCACCGAGTCGGTTACAGACGCAACGTCGCCCAGTCGCACCGCCGCACCGTTATTGTAGTGGATGATGATCGGCTGGTATTCGGCGGCGGTTTTCAGCTCATCGTTGGTTTGGACCTGCCAGCGGTGGGTATCATTCTCGATAGCACCCTGCGGCTTACGCACGTTGGCGTTGTCAATTGCGCTACGCACGTCATCCAGCGACACACCCTGGTTAAACAGCGCCTGCGGATTAAGCCCTACACGCACGGCAGGCAGTGAGCTGCCTCCAACGTCCACGTCGCCCACGCCGTCGATTTGTGCGATGGTCTGCGCCAGTTGGGTTGATGCGAAATCGTACAATTCACCTTGCGAGTACGTGTCCGATGTTAGCGTCAGGATCATGATTGGCGCATCGGAAGGGTTGGCTTTGCGATATGTTGGTCGGCTCGGCATCCCGCTGGGTAGCAGATTTTGCGCGGCGTTAATTGCGGCCTGAACGTCCCGCGCCGCGCCATTGATGTCACGGTCGAATTTGAATTCGAGAATAATACGCGTACTGCCAAGTGAACTGCTTGATGTCATTTCGTTCACGCCCGCAATGCGCCCCAGCGAGCGCTCCAGCGGAGTTGCGACCGAGGACGCCATCGTTTCGGGTGAGGCACCCGGTAACGATGCGCTGACCATGATCACCGGAAAATCCACCTGCGGCAGCGGAGCGACCGGCAGCAGACGAAATCCGAGTATGCCGCACAGGGTGATGGCTACCGAAATGAGAATGGTCGCCACTGGACGATGAATGAAAAGCGCGAAAAATTTCATTTACGCTTCCTCTTCCTGACGCGGGAAGCGGCTTTTCACGTACAACGACAGACGGTCAAACAGCAGATAAATCACCGGGGTGGTAAACAGGGTTAATACCTGACTCACCAGCAGCCCACCGACCATGCCAATACCTAATGGGCGACGTAACTCTGCGCCCACGCCGGTACTCAACATCAGCGGCAACGCGCCGAGCAGTGCCGCCAGTGTAGTCATCAGGATCGGGCGAAAACGCAGCAGACAGGCCTGGAAAATGGCATCGCGTGGTGACATTCCCTGTTCGCGCTCCGCGGCAAGGGCAAAATCGATCATCATGATGGCGTTTTTCTTGACGATACCGATGAGCAAAATTATGCCGATAATCGCGATGACGTCCAGTTCGCTCCCGGCAATCATTAACGCCAGAAGCGCCCCGACACCCGCCGTCGGCAACGTGGAGAGAATAGTAATTGGGTGAATAAAGCTCTCATACAGCACGCCGAGGACGATATACATCGCGACAACCGCAGCCACAATCAACCAGATGGTATTTCCCAGCGCGGCCTGAAAGGCGAGCGTACTGCCCTGGAACTGGGTGGTAATATTTGCGGGCAAGTTAAGCGTTTTTTCGGTATCCAGAATGGCCTGTACCGCATCACCCAGCGACCACTCGTCTGGCACGTTGAACGAGATGGTGGTGACCGGGAACTGATCGAGGTGGTTAATCGACAGCGGGGCAAAACGCTGTTCAACACTGGCGATCGCGCTGAGCGGTACTATGCCGCCGTCGCTACTGGTCAGACGAATTGTATCCAGTGCCGCAAGCCCTGGCGTATTGTTGGTGTCATGTTCTAACACCACGCGATACTGATTTGCCTGGGTGTAGATGGTTGAAATCAGTCGCTGGCCGAAGGCGTTGTACAGGGCGTTGTCGACATCTGACATGCTGATGCCCAAACGGCTGGCGCTGTCGCGATTGACGTTCACATATGCTACCAGCCCTTTGTCCTGCCAGTCGCTACTGACATCGGACAGTTGCGGTAGCTGATTTAGTTTTGCTATCAGTTGTGGAACCCAGGTGCTGAGGGCATCAAGGGATGTCGCTTGCAGCGTGAACTGATATTGCGTCCGGCTGACCTGGGTATCAATCGTCAGGTCCTGAGTGGGCTGAAGATAAAGGTCAACGCCGGGAACTCTGTCAACCGCGTCCTGTAAGCGCGCAATCACTTTCTGCACCCGATCGTCGCGTTCATCCAGCGGCTTAAGGTTGATTTGTAAGCGCGCGCTGTTCAATGCCGTATTAGTGCCGTCCACACCGACAAAAGCGGTCAGGCTTTCTACTGCCGGATCTTTCAGAATGACATCTGAAACCTGACGCTGGCGCTGGGCCATGCTGGCAAATGAGCTGGACTGTGGCGCCTGTAGCGTTCCCTGGATAATGCCGTTATCCTGGATCGGAAAGAAGCCTTTGGGGATAAAGACCCATAGCATAACGCTCAGCGCCAGCGTGCCGAGCGCTACGCTGAGCGTGAGCCACGGATGGTTGAGCACTTTCGCCAGCCAGTGTCCGTACCCGGCAATAACGCGATCAAACATTCGCTCTGAGGCACGGGAGAAGCGGTTTTGCTTACGTAATGAGGCCTGATTCAGCATACGCGCGCACATCATCGGCGTAAGAGTGAGCGAGACAACGGCGGAAATCAGAATCGCTACGGCCAGCGTCACAGCGAACTCACGGAACAATCGACCTACGATATCTCCCATAAACAGCAGTGGGATCAGTACGGCGATCAGTGAAAATGTCAGAGAGATGATGGTAAAACCAATCTCGCCCGCGCCCTTCAGGGCAGCAGTCAGCGGTTTTTCGCCTTTTTCGATATAGCGTGAAATATTCTCGATAACCACGATAGCGTCATCCACCACAAAACCTGTCGCAATGGTTAGCGCCATGAGGGTCAGGTTGTTGATGGAGAAATCGAGGAATACCATCACCGCGAAAGTACCGATTAACGATAACGGTACGGCGACCGCAGGAATAATGGTTGCCGGAATATTGCGCAAAAACAGGTAGATAATCATGACTACCAGCGCAATCGCCAGCATCAACTCAAATTGGGTATCCGCTACGGACGCACGGATATTGGTCGTACGATCGGAAAGTACGCTTACCTTAACCGATTTGGGCAGGCTTTCGGTAAGCTGCGGCAGCATCTGGCGGATACTGTCTGCCGTGGAGATGATGTTCGCGCCAGGTTGGCGCTGAACATTCATCACTATAGCTTGTTGCTTATTGGCCCATGCGCCCAGCCAGCTGTTTTCTGCTCCTTGTTCGACGGTGGCGACATCGCCCAAACGAACCGGCGCACCGTTTTTATAGGCAATAATGAGCTGACGATATTCGTCTGCGGACTGCATCTGGTCGTTGGCTGAAAGGGTAACGGCACGCGTTGGGCCATCAAGACTCCCTTTTGCTGAATTGACGTTGGCACCGGTAATGGCCGTACGGATGGTTTCGCTGGTCAGACCGAGTGCGGCAATGGCCTGAGCGTTAAGTTTCACGCGGACCGCCGGACGTTGCCCTCCGGAAAGTGTTACCAGACCCACGCCGGATACCTGAGAGATTTTCTGCGCGACGCGGGTTTCGACCATATCTTCCACCTGCGTCATCGGCATGGCGCTGGAAGTGACCGCCAGTGTCATGATCGGCGGATCTGCCGGGTTTACCTTGCTGTAGACCGGAGGGTTAGGGAGATCGCTGGGTAATAAATTGGTGGCGGCGTTAATCGCGGCCTGAACTTCCTGCTCGGCAACATCCAACGGGAGCGTCAGTTGAAACTGTAACGTAACGACCGATGCGCCACCGGAACTTTGTGATGACATCTGTTTTAAGCCAGACATCTGCCCGAACTGACGTTCAAGCGGTGCGGTGACCGCCGAGGTCATGACGTCCGGGCTGGCGCCGGGGTAGAGCGTAACGACCTGAATCGTGGGGTAATCCACTTCAGGTAAGGCGGCGATTGGCAGGAAGCGATAGCCGATAATACCGGCAAGCAAAATCGCGACCATCAGCAGAGTGGTGGCGACGGGGCGCAGAATAAACAGGCGCGATGGTCCGCCTGTGCTGTCCGGAGGTAACACCTGCATCAGGAGTTGGCTCCTTTTTTGCCGTATCCGCGTGGCGCTGTTTTCTCATCGGAAACAGAGGCGTCGTGCGCCTCAACGACTTCGACTTTTGCGCCTTCCGTCAGACGATCGATACCGTCGGTCACGACTCGATCGCCCGCAGACAGCCCGGCGGCGATCACCACTTTTTGGCTATCCTGAATACCCGGTTTCACCAGATGTTTGCTCACTTTGTTATCGCTATTCAGTACCCAGACAAAGTGGCCTTCGTTGCCCATCTGCAGGGCGGCAGTTGGGATCACAACGGCATTTTGTTGTGTGTCGACCAGCATGCGGGCGTTAACGAACTGGTTAGGGAATAAGGCATCATCCTGATTGGAAAAACGAGCCTTAACTTTGATTGTTCCGGTGGTGGCATCAATCTGATTGTCGAGACTGAGCAGGACGCCTTCGCTGAGCTTTTGCGAATTGGTTCGGTCCCAGGCTTCGACCTTCAGCTGGCTCCCCGATTTTTGTGCCTGCAACACGGTAGCAATGTCGTTTTCAGGCAAAGTAAATATCAGGTCGATGGGATGCGTTTGCGTAATGACGACAATTCCGGTGGTATCGCCGCTGGAAATTTGGTTACCGACATCGACCTGTTTCAGGCCGACACGACCATCGACAGGCGCGGTTATCCGACTCCAGTCGAGCTGCAACTGAGCGCTGGCGACGCTGGCTTCATCCGCTTTGATTGTGCCTAACGTCTCGTTGACCAGCGCCTGCTGGGCATCCAGTTCCTGGCGGGAGACCAGATTGGTTTTAACCAACTGTTGATAGCGGGCAAGATCGCGACGGGCATTCGCCAGCGTGGCTTTATCTTTTGCCAGTTGTCCCTGCGCCTGAGCCAGAGCAACTTTGAACTGGCTGGGATCTATCTCTGCCAGCAGGTCGCCGGCTTTCACCTGTTGTCCTTCCTCAAAGTGTAAGGCGATGAGTTGACCATCCACCCGACTACGCACCGTGGCGGTATTTGCGGCAGTAACGGTCCCCAGCCCTGTCAGATAGCGTGGCACGGCTTCCTCGGTGGCGGTGGCAGCCTGCACGGGAGCCAACGGTCCGGAGCGCATTCCACGCCGTCCTGACCCCGCCGTGTGCTGCGCGGGTTTGGTCGCGCCCGGTGCGGTTCCCTGGGATGCACTGTGGCTTTGCCAGAACCAGATGGCGGCGACGGCGGCCACGACGATCACGATTGCTATCACCCAGCGGGATTTATTACTGCCTTTCATTGTTATGAGTTTCTCATCCTGAAACGATTCGCGGAATGATACTAGTTTAGCCAGTGAACAAGGGAGAAAAATGGAGGAATTATGAAACACTGTCGGGATTCGTCTGAATGCTGACGCGGCTTTGCGAGGCGTTACGCAACAATCGGTGGTGAAGATAGCGAATGCGCAATTGTGCGATAGAGTGCTGACAAGGCAAAAAGGAGGAAAGCCAGAGATTTCAGCAGGACGCTGGAACGGGAAAGCCCCTCCCGAGGAAGGGCCCAAAATAAGGAAAGGGTTATGATGAAGTACGTCATCATACTGGTGATACTCTTAGTCATTAGCTTACCGGCTTACTAAGACACCAGGGGGAGGGGAAACCCTCCCTAACCCTCACTCCTGAAAATAAGCCACAGCAAGGATGATGTCAATATGCACACTTTTCACCATGCGAGTGGCTTAGCGGAAAACAACGTCAGCCCAGCGGGCCAGTCCGGCGGTAACTGAACCGAAATCATCGCCACCCGCGATAGGGATTCCGGGAAGCTGCTGGGCGAGGGCTTTTTTAATCAGCGGTGAACGCGCGCTGCCGCCGGTCAAATAAATCACGTCCGGTTTTTCCTGCGCGTTGTCCAGCGCCAGCTGAACCTGCTCCAGAATACGCGCCAGGGGCTGATTGAGCGCAGCTTCCAGTCCGTGTTGATTGATATCGGTTGCCAGCGTGTCGCTGATAAACGGTATCGCCGCCGTTACAATGGTTTGGTCAGAAAGCGCGATTTTGCTCTCTTCTGCGCTGCGCACCAGGCGGTAGCTCAGACGCTCGCGCCAGACTTTAAGCAGCAGAGCGACTTTATCGGCTTCTCTTGCGTCGCGGACAAGATCGTTGAGCAATCGACCGTTGGCGCTGCTGTAGAAATCACTTTGCGCGGGAACGTCGTTGATTGCGACCGCGTTCCACCAGGGGAGAATCGGTAAGGCGATACCTTTTTCAGTCTCACCGCCCATACCCAGCAGCGGCATCAGGTGTTTAAACGCCAGCGCGATATCCAGATCGTTCCCGCCTACGCGGCAGCCACTGTGTCCCAGCAGGCTGTTTTCGCGATCGGCACGCTGATGCCATTGCGGCCCCATCAGCAGCAGTGAACAGTCGGTCGTCCCCCCGCCAATATCTACCACCAGCACGCGTTTTTCTTCCTGCAGCGTTGCTTCGTAATCCAGTCCCGCCGCTACCGGCTCGTACTGGAAGACGACATCCTGAAAACCGGCGCGTTTGGCCGCACGTTCAAGAATACCCTGCGCCTGGGTGTTGGCGTCATCGCCACCTAATCCCTGGAAGTTGATGGGCCGACCAATCACGGCCTGAGTGATAGCTTCCGGCAGCTGGCTTTGCGCCTGGTTGCGAATGTGCAGCATCATTGCACAGACCAGATCTTCAAACAGCGCAACCTGCTGCGGCTTCAGACCGCTGGCGCCCAAAAATGATTTTGGCGATTTAACGAAGTACACCTCTTCCGGGTCTTCAATATACTGACCCAGCGATGCCAGACCGAACTGCACGCTGTTGGCGTTAACGTCGATGTCTTCTTCGCGGTTGTAGCGCATCGCGCGGCGAAGCAGCGCCTGCGTTTCATCGTCCGTAGTTGGGATGTCGTGATGGCGATACAGCCACTCGCTAACCGCTTCGCGCGTTGGTGCGCACAACATTGAGGGTAGCAGCGTGCTGTTATTTTCCATTTTGAGCAGGTGAGGCTGCCCGTCACGCATAACGGCCACTGAACAGTTTGCCGTACCGTAGTCAAAACCAATAAACACCGTAAAAATCCCCATGCCAGTGAAGAAGGGGCGTGACTTTAACGAATAGTTGACGCCCCGACAACTGGAATATGAAAGCAAGGCGTACTGATTGAATACCGTTTATGCTGTAGGTTTGCGTAAAAAGGAAAACTGAATGTTCACGCTGAGCTGGCAACCGCCTTATGACTGGCCCTGGATGCTGGGGTTTCTTGCCGCCCGTGCGGTGGAAGGTGTCGAAACCGTAGGAAAGCTGGATTATGTCAGAAGCCTGTCCGTAGGGGGACATCGTGGTCTGGTGCGCGTTGTCCCGGATCTGCACGCCAACGTGCTACACGTGACATTGAGCACAGGGTTACAGCCGGTAGCTTCCGAGTGCCTGGCAAAAATAACGCGCTTGTTCGATCTTGGCTGTTGCCCGCAGCAAATTATCGCCGCGCTGGGTAGCCTCGGTGCGGCGCGTCCTGGACTGCGCCTGCCGGGATGTGTCGATGCGTTTGAGCAAGGGGTGCGGGCGATTTTAGGGCAGTTAGTCAGCGTATTGATGGCCGCGAAACTGACGGCGAAAGTGGCGCATGCTTACGGGGAAGCGCTGGAGGATGCACCCGAGTATGTGTGTTTTCCTACGCCGGAAGCGCTTGCCAATGCCGATCCGCTGCACCTGAAAGCGTTAGGAATGCCGCTCAAACGCGCTGAAGCGTTGATTCATCTGGCTCGCGCAATGCTTGAGGGTGCGCTCGCGACAACAACCCCTACCGATATCGAACAAGGCGTTAAGCAGCTACAAACGTTTCCCGGGATAGGACGCTGGACCGCCAACTACTTTGCACTGCGCGGCTGGCAGGCGAAGGACGTTTTTCTGCCGGATGATTATCTGATTAAGCAGCGTTTTCCCGGCATGACACCGGCCCAGATCCGACGGTATGCAGAGCGCTGGAAACCCTGGCGCTCCTATGCGCTGTTGCATATCTGGTATACGGATGGCTGGCAGCCGTCAGTTGATGGCGAAATTACTGGTATTCAGTAGCAGATCCAGCGGTTGGGCGTCGGCAATAATATCGCCATAAATCATATCAATACCGATGCCAGAAAGCGTATCCATGATGAGTGGCAACTGCACCGGGCCGGCGATAGTTTTTATGTCCAGGCGCTGGGCATGACCCTGGATAATGGACACCCACATTTCGTCGATCAGGTTGCCGGGAGCGCTGGCACTTAGCTCGCTGTCGAGCAACAGGTAATCGACAATGTGATATTTCAGGTTGTCAAAAAGCTCTAAATCGCGACCAACCTGACTTAACACAATTCGACAACCGTACTGACGCAGTCGATGCAGGGCGGATATCGCCTGCGTTGGGTTGGTTTTGATGACGCTTGCCGGAACGGTCAGATGCAGCAATCGCGGCGGTAGTGGACTGTGTTGCAAGTGCTCCAGCAGCTCATCGATAAGTTCTGTGTTGAGCAGGCCGGCGGCGGAAAGGGGCAGGGCAATACTGAGACCCTTGTTGGCGACGGCTGGGGCAGCATTCTGGAAGAACTCGCTAAATACCCGACGGTCAAGCGCCTTGCTTAACGCGGGATCGACCAGCCCGGCGCGGAAGGCTTGCTCCTCAATGGCTTCACCTTCAGCGGTGCCTAAGCGAAGCGAGAGAAGCCAGAAGCTAAACGTCTCTGGTATACGTGGGGAAGCCACACCTCTGGCGATCATCAGCATTGGGTTGTGCATAATGGTGTGTCTTTGCTCATCCAATGTCAGTTGACTACACGCGTCATGACCCTGGCTTTGCTGCGGTTCATAAACGCAGACGCGTCCACGCCCACTGTTTTTCGCCGCATAACAGGCAATATCGGCCTGAGACATCACATCGGTCGCGACATGGTTTTTCTCATCAATGAGCGTAATCCCTGCGCTGGCGCCAATACGGTGTAAGCGGCCTTCCCACATGAAGTGGTAATCATTAATGGCGCTGATGACGCGACCTGAAATAAAGCGGGCGCTTTCGATATTACAATCCGGTAGCAACAGACCAAACTCGTCGCCGCCCAGGCGCGCCAGCATATCGCTGGATCGCAACATGCTGAGCATAAGCGCTGAGAGTTCACGCAGCAGGGCATCGCCAGCGGCATGACCCGCGCTGTCGTTCACCGCTTTAAAACGATCCAAATCGATAAAAACCAGCACATGACGCTGGTGCGTATCGTGTACCGAATGCAGCAATTGTTTTAGATGGTTTTCGAAACTGACCCGGTTTGCCAACTGCGTCAGGTCATCATGCGAGGCGCTGTAGCTAAGCTGGCGGAGCATCTTCCGTGACTCTGTGACGTCCTGAATAACTAACACTGAGCCAATGCTGCCGCCGTCGAGGGTGCTGAGAGACGTGATGCTGTACTGAATGTCATAACTGTTGCCGTTACGGCAATGCAGGACCACTTCCTGTTCGATTGCCGTACGCGACATGTCAGCACTGTAGATATTTTCCATCAGCGGACCGTTCTCGCCAAAAGTAATATGTAGTACCGTCAATAGCGGAATGCCGATGGCACTGTCCTGCTGCCAGCCGCTCATTTTCTCAGCGACCGGATTCATAAAGGTCACGTTCATATCGACATCAATACAAATCACCGCTTCGCCGATTGAATCCAGCGTAATGTGCAGGCGCTCTTTTTCCTGATACAGCGCTTCGTTAAGCTGCTTGACTTCGGTCATATCCATATTGATACCAAGCAAGCGTTCAACTTCGCCGTCTTTATTCAGTACCCGGTTGGCCAACGAACGGATATGGCGTATGCCATCTTTTACCGCGATACGAAACTCAAGCTTAAACGGAGCCCGTGCGGCCAGTGAATCACGAATCACATTTTCGGCGTACTCACGATCTTCGGGTACCACGCACTCATACCAGACTTGCCAACTGGGCTTGATATGCGCAGGAACTTCGTAGAGATCGAACATCCGTTTATCCCAGCTGATCACGTCAGGCTGGAGTTCCCATTCCCAGATCCCAATCCCCCCGGCTTCATTGGCGAGGGTAATGCGCTCCATCAACCGTTTGTTGATCCATTCGGTATGCTTCAGGTCGTTAATGTCCTCAACCTGCGCAATAAAGTAGAGTGGGGTATTGTCGTTATGACGCACTAACGAAACCGCCAGCAACGCCCAGACGACGTCGCCTGCGCGGGTGTAATAGCGTTTTTCCATGGAATAGCTATTAATCTCTCCGCGTGCCAGCATGTTCAGTTGTTCAATGTCGTTGTTCAAATCTTCCGGCCAGGTCAATTGCTGGAAGGTCAGTGAACGTAACTCCTCCTGGCTATAACCCAGAAACTGGCACAAGGCTTTATTGGCCTGTAACCATTGCCCCTCGGTACCGACTAAAGCCATGCCAATCGCGGAATATTCCATGGCGTTACGAAAGCGTGACTCGCTTTCTGAAATGTGCTTGCGTTCGGCTCGAAACACGTACATCACCATGGTCATCATATTAGCGGGCAACAGGATCATCAAAAACGGCAACCAGGGGATGTCCGTCATCATGTTCGGTTTCGGGGTGTAAAGCAGCGAAGGGTCGGCAGCCAGCATCAGCGAAACCATCATCACGGTGCTGAGGAATATTAAAAACGCCTCCATACGCGGCAGACGGACAGCGCTCCACATCAGCAGGACAATAACGCAGGTAAATGGCCATGGAATGTACATCATGGACAGCCAACTGAGCGTTAAGGTCACCAGCAGGGTAATCAGGGTCTCAAGCAATAATCGCGGGTCGCGATGGCGCAACAGGTAATGTGGTTTAAACAGTAAACCTAACGGCACCAACGCCAGTGCGCCAATGGATTCTGACAGTACCCAAATGAGAAAGGTATTTAATGACGTGTCCTTCGGCAGCAACAACCACATCAATATGCCGCCCAACAGTGGCGGAACAACCGCGCTACCAAATGCCAGGCGCGCCCAGTCATTCAAATTTTGTAAGGGATTGTACCAGGGCAGCAGTTTACGCAATAACATTGCGCCAACAACAGCCTCAATAATGTTAATGACCGTATAGGAGAAATTAAGCGACTGTCCGGGGAAAAAAAGTAAAGAGGCGCCGATGCTACCGAATGAGCAAGCCAGCGCGATCCCTGGCCACATCTTTCCCGCGTGACGGTAAAAAGCCACCATCATGATAGAGGTTGGAAACCACAGCGGTGCAAGCTGTGCGCCGTAACGTGACAGTTCCAGCGAAAACAACGTAAAGATGAAAGCCACCAGACCTAAACTGGCCAGGCGCAGTAGAGGATGGGGTAAGGTAACTAAAACATGTTGGGATTGTTTACTCATTACCACTCTACCCAAATAGCCGTTGTCGCCCAGCAGAGATGCCGAACGCATCACATTTAATCTGGGATTATGCTAGTACAAACAATTTACAATTTATACGCCAGCTGCTCATAAATTAACACTCCCAAGCTATTAATTCCTAAGGCAGGTGAATAAATATAGCGGCTGTTCTAAATCTGACCATTTTAATTTGCGACAGGGACAGCATTGGTGCAGCCTGGGGTGGCATCGCGCCGCTGAAATCCCTATAATTGCCGCGTTTGGCGTTTCGGCGCCGCCCTTCCTAACATCCAGGTTAATCAGGTCGCTAAATTTATGACTGATCAGTCCCATCAGTGCGTCATTATCGGCATTGCCGGCGCATCGGCTTCCGGCAAGAGCCTTATTGCCAGTACTCTTTATCGCGAATTGCGTGAACAAGTCGGTGACGAACATATTGGCGTTATTCCCGAAGACAGCTATTACAAAGATCAAAGCCATCTGTCGATGGAAGAACGCGTAAAAACCAACTACGACCATCCGAACGCGATGGACCACAGCCTGCTGTTTCAACATCTGCAAACGCTGAAACGCGGCTCTGCCATTGAGCTGCCGGTTTATAGCTATGTTGAGCACACGCGTACGCAAGACACTATTCATATCGAACCGAAGAAAGTCATCATCCTGGAAGGCATTTTGCTGCTGACGGATGCGCGTTTGCGCGATGAGATGAACTTTTCTATTTTTGTTGATACGCCGCTGGATATTTGTCTGATGCGCCGTATCAAGCGCGATGTGAATGAACGTGGTCGTTCAATGGATTCGGTGATGGCGCAATACCAGAAAACCGTCCGCCCAATGTTCCTGCAATTTATTGAGCCTTCAAAACAATACGCCGACATCATTGTGCCGCGCGGGGGTAAAAACCGCATCGCCATCGATATTCTGAAGGCTAAAATCAGTCAGTTCTTTGAATAAGTTCAGCGAATTGTGTACCGTTCAGTGATAACCTGGTTCACCCTTAACGCACCTGGCATTAAGGGTTTGAAGCACGAAAGGAGAAAGTGCCATGCGTTTATGTGACCGAGATATTGAAGCCTGGTTGGATGAAGGTCGCCTGTCGATCACTCCACGCCCTCCTGTCGAGCGAATCAATGGCGCCACGGTAGATGTGCGTCTTGGCAACAAATTCCGTACGTTCCGCGGTCATACAGCGGCGTATATCGATTTGAGCGGACCGAAAGATGAAGTCAGCGCCGCGCTGGATCGCGTGATGAGTGATGAAATCGTCCTCAAGGACGGCGAGGCATTCTTCTTGCATCCGGGTGAGCTTGCGCTGGCAGTAACATTTGAATCTGTGACGCTGCCTTCCGATCTCGTCGGTTGGTTAGATGGCCGTTCTTCGCTGGCTCGTCTGGGACTGATGGTACACGTCACCGCACACCGTATCGATCCGGGCTGGTCTGGCTGTATCGTACTGGAGTTTTACAACTCCGGAAAATTACCCCTGGCTCTGCGTCCGGGCATGCCGATTGGCGCGTTAAGTTTCGAACCGCTTTCTGGTCCGGCAGCGCGACCATACAACCGTCGTCAGGATGCGAAGTATCGCGACCAGCAGGGCGCTGTTGCCAGCCGGATCGATAAAGACTGAGTGTTTTTCAGTCCATTGGGGATAGCATGAGACGATTTCTGACGACGCTGATGATTCTTCTGGTCGTGCTGGTGGCCGGCTTTTCTGCGTTAGTACTGTTGGTTAATCCGAATGATTTCCGCGCGTATATGGTCAAGCAGGTTGCCGCACGTAGCGGATATCAGCTGCAGTTGGATGGCCCCCTGCGTTGGCACGTATGGCCGCAACTGAGTATCCTCTCAGGGCGAGTGGTGTTAACGGCTGAAGGTGCCAGCGAACCTCTGGTTCGTGCCGACAATATGCGTCTTGACGTTGCGTTATGGCCGCTGTTGAGCCACCAGCTCAGCGTGAAGCAGGTGATGCTCAAAGGCGCAGTGATTCAACTGACCCCGCAAACTGAGGCGGTGCGCGGTAAAGATGCGCCCGTTGCCCCAAAAGACAATATGTTGCCCGATCTGGCGGAAGACAAAGGGTGGTCGTTTGATATCGCCCGTTTGCGGGTTGCCGACAGTGTTCTGGTATTCCAGCATGAAGACGACGAACAAGTTACCGTTCGTGATATTCGTCTGGAGATGGAACAAGATAGCCAGCACCGCGGCACGTTTGATTTTTCCGGGCGTGTGAACCGCGATCAGCGCGATCTCGCGTTATCCTTTAACGGCACGGTCGATGCCTCCGATTATCCGCACAACTTATCTGCGAATATTGCGCAGTTAAGCTGGCAACTGCAGGGGGCCGATCTGCCGCCGCAGGGAATCAACGGTCAGGGACATCTTCAGGCGCAATGGCTGGAAGAGAAAAAACAGCTTTCGTTTAGCCAGATAAATTTGACCGCTAATGACTCTTCTTTCTCTGGGCAAGCGCATGTGGCCTTGTTGGAAAAACCGGAATGGGCCGTCGACCTAAAATTTGACCAGCTCAATCTGGATAATCTGCTCGTACAACATGACGCAGCGGCGACAGCAAACGGTGACGTTCAGCAAGGTCAGAGTCAGCCAACGCTGGTGCGCCCCGTCATTGCTTCCCAGGTTGATGCCGTTTCGTATCAAGGACTCAAAGGTTTTTCGGCAGACATCGCTTTGCAGGCTGACAAAGTGCTGTGGCGGAAAATGGCGTTTGAGAATGTCTCGGCAAAAATAGACAACCGGTTCGGCTTACTGAACATTGCGCAGTTGCAGGGAAAAAGTGATGGCGGGCTGATCTCACTGCCCGGCACACTGGATGCCAGAAAGGGAGAACCGCGAGCGGTCTTTCATCCGCGCCTGGAAGGTGTGGAAATTGGCACTATTTTGAAGGCCTTTGATTACCCCATCGCACTCACCGGCAAGCTGTCGCTGGCAGGGGATTTTTCCGGCTCAGATATTGATGCCCAGGCGTTTCGCCATAGCTGGCAAGGGCAGGCTCATGTCGAAATGAACGATACGCGAATGGAAGGGATGAACTTCCAGCAGATGATTCAACAGGCTGTAGAACGCAGCGGTGGGGATGTTAAATCTCAGCAAAACCTCGATAACGTGACCCGGTTGGATCATTTTGTAACCGATATGACGCTGGATAACGGAGAGGTGACGCTGGATAACATGGCAGGGGAGTCCGCGATGTTGGCGCTAACCGGCAAAGGAACGTTAGATCTGGTGAAGCAGAATTGCGACACGCTGTTTAACATTCGCGTGCTGGGCGGTTGGGATGGCGAAAGTAAGTTGATTAGTTTCCTGAAGGCCACCCCAGTTCCTCTCAGGGTCTATGGCCAGTGGCAATCACTGAACTACAGTCTGCAAGTTGATCAGCTTTTGCGTAAGCATCTGCAGGATGAAGCAAAACGTCGTCTGAATGACTGGGCAGATCGCAATAAAGATTCCCGCAACGGCAAAGATGTTAAAAAGTTGCTGGATAAGCTCTGATTCATATTGCCGGATGGTGGCTAATGCCCCATCCGGCTCGTGACTTACACCTCGTAATCCATCTCTTCTTCACCGTGTAGCGGTATCAGCTGGACCTTTTGCACGCGATGATTTTCCACCTGCAGGGTTTTTAGCCGATAGTCACCAACCTGGACTTCCTCCCCGGTTTTTGGAATGCGTTGCAAATACTCCATTAACAGCCCGGCAATAGTGTGATACTCACGTTTTTCATCTAATGGGATGGGCACGTACTGCACCAGGTCTTCCAGCGGCATATGTCCGTTAGCGGTCCACGAACCATCGGCGTTTTTCTGAATATCATGGCGGGCGTCGATTTCCTCTACCTCGTTTGGCAGATTGCCGGCGATGGTTTCCATCACATCACTCAGCGTCACAATCCCTTCGACGGAACCAAATTCATCGGCTACAAACGCGAAATGCGTGCGGGCATTACGGAACTGCTCAAGCGCAGGAAGCAGCGGCAGAGTTTCTGGGAACACCAGCGGCTGGCGAATCAATACGCGCAGGTCGAGCGGCTCGCCGCGCAGAGACTGCTGCAGCAAATCGATGACATGCACCACGCCCAGCAGTTCCTCCTGCTCGTCTTCGCCAGTGACCACCAGACGCGTATGCTGGTTTTTTTCCAGTAAGGCGCGGATTTCTGCTTCGGGCGCATTGAGGTCGATATGTTCAATATCGTGGCGCGAGGTCATGATACTGCTGACGGTACGCTGATTGAAGTTCAGCACACGTTCAATCATCCGCCGCTCCTGAGGCGCAAAAATTTGACCTTCATGATGATCCGCCAGCATCGCCGCGGTTTCGGCATCCAGTTCAGCATCTTCTTTTTGCCCGCTCAGCAGTCGCATTACCGCCTCGGCGGTGCGCTGGCGCAGAGTATGGTTGGCTGAGAGGAAGCGACGACGGTTAAAGATAGCCAACTGGTTCAATGCTTCGATCATGACCGAGAAGCCGATGGCCGCGTACAGGTAACCTTTCGGGATATGGAAACCAAACCCTTCGGCCACCAGACTGAAACCAATCATCAGCAGGAAGCTCAGACACAGAATAACAATAGTTGGATGGCTGTTAACAAAGCGCGTCAGCGACTTGCTGGCCAGCAACATCAGGCTGATGGCAATAATGACTGCCGCCATCATCACCGCCAGGTGATCGACCATGCCAACAGCGGTAATGACGGAATCCAGAGAGAAGATGGCGTCCAGCACCACGATCTGCGCGACCACCCCCCAGAACTTAGCGCCTTTACGCTGGGTGGGGTTATCGCTGTCTTTCCCTTCCAGCCGTTCGTTGAGCTCCATAGTGGCTTTAAACAGCAGGAAGAAACCACCGAACAGCATGATCAGATCGCGGGCGCTGAAGCTGAGATCGCGAATGCTGAACAGCGGCGTGGTCAGCGTTACCAGCCAGGATATTGATGCCAGCAGCAGCAGGCGCATAACCATCGCCAGCAGTAGCCCGGTAATACGCGCCTTATCCCGCTGGGCAGGAGGCAATTTCTCCGCGAGGATGGCAATAAAAACAAGATTATCAATGCCAAGAACAAGTTCGATCACGATTAACGTGACCAGTCCGGCCCAGATTGACGGATCGGCAATCCATTCCATAGTAAATGCTATACCCATAGTTGTATGACAATTGTCACAATTCGATCATGGGTAAAACTGGCGAAAAATGCAATGGCGAGAAGGGATTTCTCTGTCGGTTATATCAGAACAGACGCAGGATAATAGCCTTAATGTAACTACAGGAAATGATTTTATTAATCTAAACATATTTAGGAAATATCGCAGGTGAAATATTTTTATATCAATACTGTCAATATCAATAAAATCCTAAAAATATATAAATCCGACGCTTAATATTAATCTTAAAAGCCAGGTATCGGCGGGTTGTTATCTTGCCTGATATTCGCATAGCTGCAACAATTCTTGCGGTAATAATCAAAAGATAAATATTTCCTCATCAATCAGTGGCGCCATTCCCGATGCGTTAACGCTGTAAATGTGATGAAAATAAAGGAGAAGATAAAAATTTAAATTAATCAGTGCATTGGTAGCTAGTGAAGCCAGGGGCGGTAGCGTGTCTGGTCGCCTGAAACAAGCCTAAATTATTCTGTCAAGAGACCGCAGATGAATACATTTTTTTAGGACTGATGCCAGTTAAATTCCATTTCAATTAACGGCAAGGTAAATACGTACAGGCGAAGTCGCTATTTAGATTGCATGTGATAAATACTCTGCCAAAGTGATAAATAATCAATGATGAAATCCAAACTTAAATTGATGCCAGTATTGGTATCGGTGATCTTGATAAACGGTTGTACCGTGCTTCCGGGCAGCAATATGTCTACGATGGGCAAAGATGTGATTAAACAGCAGGACGCTGATTTTGATATCGATCGCATGGTGAATGTTTATCCACTCACGCCACGGCTGGTCGAACAATTACGTCCTCGACCAAATGTTGCACAGCCTAATATGTCGCTGGACCAGGAGATTTCCGGATATCAGTACCGGGTCGGCCCGGGGGATGTCCTGAATGTGACAGTCTGGGACCATCCTGAACTCACCACGCCAGCCGGGCAGTACCGTAGCTCAAGCGATACCGGCAACTGGGTGCAGCCTGATGGCACCATGTTTTACCCCTACATCGGCAAAGTCAGCGTGGTAGGGAAAACGTTGGCAGAGATTCGTAGTGATATTACCGGGCGCTTAGCGAAGTACATTGCTGACCCGCAGGTGGACGTTAATATCGCCGCTTTCCGCTCGCAGAAGGCCTATGTCTCCGGGCAGGTGAACAAATCCGGCCAGCAGGCCATCACCAACGTACCGCTTACCGTTCTCGATGCCATTAACGCCGCTGGCGGTCTCACCGAGGCAGCAGACTGGCGCAACGTTGTGCTGACTCATAAAGGGCAGGAGCAACGTATTTCACTGCAAGCGCTGATGCAAAATGGCGACCTGAGCCAGAACCGTCTGCTCTATCCTGGTGACATTCTGTTTGTTCCGCGTAATGACGATCTGAAAGTCTTCGTAATGGGGGAAGTGAAAAAACAGAGCACCCTCAAAATGGACTTCAGCGGCATGACGCTTACCGAAGCGCTGGGCAATGCCGAAGGTATCGACCTGACCACCTCCAACGCCAGCGGCATTTTCGTTATTCGACCATTGAAAGGCGAGGGCGGGAACAACGGCAAGATCGCCAATATCTATCAGCTTGATATGTCCGATGCGACGTCGCTGGTGATGGCAACATCATTCCGACTCCAGCCATACGATGTGGTGTACGTCACTACCGCGCCGGTTGCTCGCTGGAACCGTTTGATCAATCAGTTGCTGCCGACTATTAGCGGTGTTCGCTATATGACGGACACGGCCAGCGACCTTCACAACTGGTAATCATCATGTTTAACAAAATCTTAGTTGTCTGTGTGGGGAACATTTGCCGTTCCCCGACAGCAGAGCGCTTGTTAAGGCAATTTCATCCGGCGTTAACGGTCTCTTCTGCCGGTCTTGGGGCGCTAGTGGGGAAAGGCGCGGATCCGTGCGCCATTAGCGTGGCGCAGGCGCACAACCTGTCCCTGGATAATCATTGTGCCCGGCAGATCACGGGACGAATGTGCCGGGAGTATGACCTGATCCTGACCATGGAAAAGCGCCATATCTCTGCCCTGTGTGAAATGGTGCCGGAGATGCGCGGCAAAGTGATGCTTTTTGGGCACTGGGACAGCGAGCGCGAAATTCCCGATCCGTATCGTAAAAGCCGTGATTCGTTTGACGCGGTGTACGCATTACTTGAACGGTCTGCCCGCCAATGGGCTCAGGCACTGAACGCAGAGCAGGGAAAACAATGACAGAAAAAGTAAAACAGTCTGCTGCGCCGGTAACGGGCAATGATGAAATCGATATTGGTCGTTTGGTCGCAACGGTGGTGGAAGCCCGCTGGTGGGTTCTTGGCATTACCACGGCTTTTGCATTGTGTGCCGCGGTCTACACGCTGTTCGCCACACCCATCTACAGTGCGGACGCGCTGGTGCAAATTGAGCAAAATACTGGAAATTCACTGGTGCAGGATATTGGCTCGGCGTTGTCGAACAAACCTCCGGCCTCGGAAGCGGAAATTCAGCTCATCCAGTCGCGTTTGGTATTAGGAAAAACGGTAGACGATCTTAACCTCGATATCGCCGTTACCAAAGATACATTCCCTATTTTTGGCGCGGGCTGGGACCGGCTGATGGGGCGTCAGAACGAAACGGTTAATGTGACCACCTTCACGCTGCCAAAGGCAATGAATGAACAGACCTTCACGCTCAATGTGCTGAATGACACAAGCTATCAACTGGTGAGTGACGGGGGTTTTAGCGCCCGGGGGCAAGTCGGCAAGGTGTTGGAACACGATGGCGTGACAATGCTGGTTGAGGCGATTCATGCCAGCCCGGATAGCCAATTTACCGTCAGCAAATTCTCCACGCTGAGCATGATAAACACCCTGCAAAATAACCTGATGGTGACGGAAACGGGCAAAGACACCGGCGTATTGAGCCTGACCTTTACCGGCGAAGACCGTGAGCAAATCCGCCAGATCCTCGACAGTATTACCCGCAACTATCTGCAACAAAATGTGGAACGTAAATCCGAAGAGGCCGCCAAAAGTCTGGCGTTTCTGGCAAAGCAACTGCCTGAGGTGCGTAATCGGCTGGACGTTGCTGAAAACAAGCTGAACGCCTTTCGTCAGGATAAAGACTCCGTGGATTTGCCGCTGGAAGCCAAAGCGGTGCTGGATTCGATGGTGAATATCGATGCGCAGCTGAATGAACTGACCTTCAAAGAAGCGGAGATTTCCAAGCTGTTCACCAAAGCGCATCCGGCGTACCGCACGCTGCTGGAAAAACGCCAGGCGCTGGAAGATGAGAAAAGTAAGCTGAACGGGCGCGTAACGGCGATGCCGAAAACGCAGCAGGAAATTGTTCGTCTGACGCGTGATGTGGAGTCCGGTCAGCAGGTCTATATGCAGTTGCTGAACAAGCAACAGGAACTGAAGATTACCGAGGCCAGTACGGTCGGTGATGTGCGCATTGTCGATCCCGCGATTGCCCAACCTGGCGTGCTGAAGCCGAAAACGGCGCTGATTATTCTCGGCAGTATCATTCTCGGTTTAATGCTTTCGGTGGTGGGCGTACTGCTGCGTTCTCTGTTTAATCGCGGTATTGAAAGCCCGCAGGCGCTGGAAGAGCATGGTATCAGCGTGTATGCCAGTATTCCGCTATCTGAATGGCAAAAAGCGCGTGATAACGTTCAGACCATTAAAGGTGTGAAACGCTACAAGCAAAGCCAGCTGTTGGCCGTGGGGAATCCAACGGATCTCGCGATAGAAGCGATCCGTAGCCTGCGTACCAGCCTGCACTTTGCCATGATGCAGGCGCGTAACAACGTGTTGATGCTGACCGGCGTCAGCCCGTCGATTGGTAAAACGTTTGTCTGCGCCAACCTGGCGGCAGTCATCAGCCAGACCAACAAACGCGTGCTGTTGATCGACTGCGATATGCGCAAAGGCTATACCCACGAACTACTGGGGACCAATAACGTCAACGGCCTGTCTGAGATCCTGATTGGCAAGGGGGATATCTCATCCAGCGCCAAACCGACATCGATTCCGCATTTTGATCTGATCCCTCGCGGTCAAGTCCCTCCCAATCCTTCCGAGCTGTTGATGAGCGAGCGTTTCGGCGAACTGATTGCCTGGGCCAGCTCGCACTATGACCTGGTGCTGATTGACACTCCACCAATTCTGGCAGTGACCGATGCAGCCATCGTGGGGCGTCACGTCGGCACCACGCTGATGGTGGCGCGTTATGCGGTCAACACGCTGAAAGAGGTGGAAACCAGCCTGAGTCGCTTCGAGCAAAATGGCATCCAGGTGAAAGGGGTGATCCTCAACTCGATCTTCCGCCGTGCCAGCGGGTATCAGGATTACGGCTACTACGAATACGAATATACGTCGGATGCGAAATAAATCACCAACCCTGCCGGATGCGGCGAAAACGCCTTATCCGGCCTACAAAAGCGTATCTATCCGGAAACGAAAATGACGACAGAAAACCCGCTAATTTCAATTTATATGCCAACCTGGAACCGCCAGCAGCTGGCCATTCGGGCGATTAAATCGGTGTTGCGCCAGGACTACCCTCACTGGGAGATGATCATTGTGGATGATTGCTCTTCCTCATATGAGCAGTTGCAGCAGTTTGTTGAGGAACTCAACGATCCTCGCGTGTCGTATACGCATAATTCCACCAACTCCGGGGCCTGCGCGGTGCGTAATCAGGCCATTATGCAGGCCAACGGGCAATACATTACGGGGATTGATGATGATGATGAATGGACGCCGAACCGCCTGAGCGTGTTCCTGCAGTATCGGCATCAACTGGTCACACGGGCGTTTCTGTATGCCAATGACTATGTCTGTGAGGGCGAAGTGTATTCGCAGCCGACCAGTCTGCCGCTCTATCCGAAGTCCGTATATTCACGCCGCAGGTTTTATAAGCGCAACATCATTGGTAATCAGGTATTTACCTGGGCATGGCGGTTTAAAGCATGCCTGTTCGATACCACGCTGAAAGCGGCGCAGGATTACGACATCTTCCTGCGCATGGTGGTGGCGTATGGCAAACCGTGGAAGGTCAAAGAGGCGACGCAGATCCTGCATGTGAATCACGGCGAGATGCGTATTACCTCATCGCCGAATAAATTCTCCGGTTACTTTCAGTTTTACCGCAAGCACAAAGGCAAATTTGACCGGGCCAGCAAGAAATATCAGTTGTTTACCCTCTATCAGATCCGCAACAAACGGATGAACTGGCGCACGCTGCTGACGCTGCTTTCTGTTCGTAACAGTAAGCGTCTGGCCGACGGACTGCGAGGACGCTAATTATGCTGGAAGATTTACGCGCGAACGGCTGGAGTCTGCGCCCCTGCTGCATGGTAGCGGCCTATCGGATTGCCCATTTTTGCTCCGTCTGGCGTAAAAAAAACATCATAAACAACCTGTGGGCTGCCCCGGTGCTGGTGATGTATCGCCTTATCACCGAATGCATGTTTGGCTATGAAATTCAGGCTGCTGCATCAATCGGTCGTCGTTTCACCATCCATCATGGCTATGGGGTGGTTATCAATAAAAACGTGGTGGCGGGGGATGATTTTACCCTACGCCACGGCGTCACTATCGGCAATCTTGGTGCCAACGATCCATCCTGTCCGGTCATCGGTAACGGCGTTGAGTTGGGGGCCAATGTCACTCTGCTCGGCGACGTTGCTATTGGCGATAACGTGACGATTGGCGCCGGGAGCGTTGTGGTGGATAGCGTCCCGGACAATACGCTGGTCGTGGGCGAGAAGGCACGGGTGAAGGTAATAAAATGAAGATATTACAGTTTAATGTGCGACTCGCAGAAGGTGGGGCGGCAGGTGTGGCGTTAGATTTGCATCTTCGCGCGCTGGAAAAAGGGTTGTCGTCGCGCTTTGTGTACGGCTATGGCAAAGGCGGTAAAAAAAGCGCCAGTCATGCAAAATACCCACAGGTTATCAAATATACGCCGCGCCTGACGTCGGCGGCTAACATTGCGCTGTTTCGTTTTGCAAATCGCGACATGTTCGGCAATCTCGACAAGCTATATCGCACGGTTACCCGCACCTCCGGCCCGCTGGTACTGCATTTTCACGTGTTGCACAGCTACTGGTTGAACCTGGAAGAGGTGGTGACCTTTTGCCAAAAAGTGAAGGCGCATAAACCGGATATCACTTTCGTCTGGACGTTGCACGATCATTGGAGCGTGACCGGGCGCTGTGCCTTTACCGATGGCTGCGAAGGCTGGAAAACGGGCTGTCAGAAATGCCCAACGCTCAGCAACTATCCGCCGGTAAAAGTCGATAAAGCCCATCAGCAGTTGCCCGGTAAGCGGCAGATGTTTCGCGCCATGCTGGCGCTGGGTTGCCAGTTTATCTCGCCCAGTCAACATGTGGCCGACGCATTCAACAGCCTGTATGGTGTGGGACGCTGCCGCATTATCAATAATGGCATTGATGTGGCAACTGAAGCCATTCTTGCCGAACTACCCGCGATGCCTGTGGAGAGCGGTCGGCCGAAAATTGCCGTGGTGGCTCATGACCTGCGCTATGACGGCAAAACCAATCAGCAGCTGGTGCAGGAGTTGATGGCGTTGGGAGAAAAAATTGAGCTGCATACCTTCGGCAAATTTTCGCCATTTGCGGGAGATAACGTCATCAATCACGGTTTTGAGAGCGATAAGCGCACGTTGATGAGTGCGCTTAACCAGATGGATGGACTGGTGTTCAGCTCCCGTGTCGATAACTACCCGCTAATTTTGTGTGAAGCGCTTTCCATCGGCGTACCGGTAATTGCCACGCACAGCGATGCCGCGCAGGAAGTGCTGGCTAAATCAGGCGGTAAAACGTTCAGCGAAGCGGACGTATTGCAGCTGGTGCAGCTGAAAAAATCAGACATTGCGCAGGCGGTATTTGGCACGTCCCTTACCGCGTTCAGTCAACGCAGTCGGGTGGCATACAGTGGGCAACAGATGCTGGAGGAATATGTCTCGTTCTATCAGAATCTGTAGCTATCTGGTGCTACCGCTGCTTTATCTGCTGGTTAACGTCAAACTCGCCCAGCTTGGCGAGAGCTTCCCGATAACTATCGTCACCTTCTTACCCGTTCTGCTGTTGCTGTTTGTCGAGCGCATCAATATCAAAAAATTAATGATCGCGCTGGGGGTAGGGGGCGGGCTGACGGCGTTTAACTACCTGTTCGGTCAATCACTGGATGCCAGTAAGTACGTAACGTCAGCGATGCTGTTTGTTTATACCGTGGTGATCATTGGCATGGTGTGGAGTATTCGCTTCAAAACCATTTCGCCGCATAACTACGCTAAGATCTTGCGGTTTTTCTGGCTGGTAGTGGGACTGGTGGTGGGGTTAGCTGCGGTTGAAATGGCGCAGATAATTCTCAGCGGCGGCAGCAGTTTAATGGAAGTTATTTCGAAATATCTTATTTACAGTAACAGCTATGTTCTGAACTTTATTAAGTTTGGTGGGAAACGTACCACTGCGCTCTATTTCGAACCGGCATTCTTCGCTCTGGCGTTAATCTCAATTTGGCTCAGCATCAAACAGTTTGGTATCAAAACACCTAAGTCCGATGCTATGATTCTGGCAGGGATAATATTATCAGGATCTTTTTCAGGGGTGATGACGTTTATTTTGTTTTATCTCCTGGAGTGGGCGTTCCAGTACCTGAATAAGGATGCGATAAAAAAGAAGCTACCGCTGGCGATAATCTCATTAAGCGTGTTTTTAGTTGGGGTGATATTTGCTTTTCCGTACATCGCAACGCGGCTTGGTGATTTAGGAACTGAAGGTTCGTCATCGTATTATCGTATCGTAGGGCCATTGGTGATGGTCGGTTATTCATTACTGAATGTTGATGGCGTAGTGAGATTTGGCTCACTTTATGAATACGTCGCGTCATTCGGAATTTTTAACGGTGCAGATGTCGGTAAAACAATAGACAATGGTTTGTATCTGCTGATTATTTATTTTTCATGGTTCGCGGTGATATTAGCCCTATGGTACATGGGGAAGGTCATGAAAATGATGATCAATGCGTTTGGCGATAATCAGAATTATCGGGTGCAGCTTTATCTTTTTACACCGTTGTCCCTGTTTTTTACAGGTTCAGTATTTAGTCCGGAATACGCATTTTTAATTGTATGTCCGTTTATATTGCGCAAGGCGCTGAATATCGCGAGGTAACTCACATGCTGCTCAGTATCATTACCGTCGCCTTTCGCAATCTGGAAGGGATCGTCAAAACTCACGCATCGCTGGCACATCTGGCGCAAGCGGGTGATATCAGTTTTGAGTGGATTGTTGTTGATGGCGGCTCCTCGGATGGTACGTCGGCGTTTCTTGAAGGGCTGAGTGGGGAACATCGGTTAAGGTTTGTCAGCGAGCCGGATAACGGCATCTATGATGCGATGAACAAAGGCATCGCGATGGCGCACGGGCGGTTCGCGCTGTTCCTCAACTCCGGGGATATTCTGCATGCGGATGCGGCACATTTTATCCGCCAGTTAAAAACGCAGAGCGACCAAACCATGGTCATTGGCGATGCGTTGCTGGATTTCGGCAATGGCAACAAAATTAAGCGCCGGGCAAAACCAGGTTGGTATATTTATCACAGCCTGCCCGCCAGCCATCAGGCGATATTCTTTCCGCTCTCAGGACTGAATGTCTGGCATTATGATTTGCAATATAAAATATCGTCTGATTACGCGTTGGCAGCCCAATTATACAAGTCCGGTTACGCTTTTAAAAAGCTGAGCGGGTTGGTATCGGAGTTTTCCATGGGCGGAGTGTCAACGACGAATAATCTGGAATTGTGTCGGGATGCCAAAAAAGTACAGCGCCAGATATTACACATGCCAGGTTTTTGGACCGGATTGTCAGAATATTTACGTCTGCGCACAACTGGTAAAACTAAAACCTTATATGGGAAAACGTAAGGGCATAGTATGCAAGATTTAAGCGGATTTGAAGTGCCTGGAGGTTTTCGCGGCGGTGGCGCTATTAAAGTGCAATTATGGTGGGCAGTGCAAGCAACATTATTTCGCTGGTCTCCACAGGTCATGTATCGCTGGCGTGCATTTTTATTACGAATGTTTGGCGCAAAAATAGGAAAAAACGTAGTCATTCGGCCTTCAGTAAGAATTACTTATCCGTGGAAATTAACCCTGGGAGATTATGCCTGGGTGGGTGACGACGCGGTTTTATATACGTTAGGTGATATTACGATTGGCGCCCACGCGGTTATTTCACAAAAAAGTTATTTATGCACCGGGAGTCATGATTATGCCAGTCAACATTTTGATATTAACGCCACGCCGATTGTGGTTGGCGCTAAATGCTGGTTGGCGACAGATGTCTTTGTCGCGCCTGGCGTGACGATTGGCGATGGCACCGTCGTTGGAGCACGAAGCAGCGTATTTAAATCGCTGCCAGCAAATGTCATTTGTCGGGGAAATCCCGCAGTAGTCACGCGCGAACGCGTCGAGAAAGTTACTCCCTGAGGGGATCACTGAAGAGGTTATAACATGTCAAAAGTCGCTCTCATTACTGGCGTAACCGGGCAGGATGGTTCTTACCTGGCAGAGCTTCTGCTGGAAAAAGGGTATGAAGTACACGGTATTAAGCGTCGCGCTTCATCATTCAACACCGAACGTGTGGACCACATCTACCAGGATCCGCATTCAGGCAATCCCAAATTTCATCTGCACTATGGCGATTTGACCGACTCCTCCAACCTGACCCGTATTTTACAGGAAGTCCAACCGGATGAGGTCTATAACCTGGGCGCCATGAGCCATGTCGCGGTGTCGTTTGATTCACCGGAATACACCGCAGACGTTGATGCGATCGGCACCTTGCGTTTGCTGGAGGCGATCCGCTTCCTTGGTCTGGAGAAAAAGACCCGTTTTTATCAGGCGTCCACCTCTGAGCTGTACGGTCTGGTACAGGAAATCCCGCAGAAAGAGAGCACGCCGTTCTATCCGCGCTCGCCGTATGCCGTTGCCAAGCTGTACGCCTACTGGATAACCGTCAACTACCGCGAGTCTTACGGGATGTATGCCTGTAACGGCATTCTGTTCAACCACGAGTCTCCGCGCCGCGGCGAAACCTTTGTTACTCGCAAAATTACCCGGGCGATCGCCAACATCGCTCAGGGGCTGGAGTCTTGCCTGTACCTGGGCAACATGGATTCACTGCGCGATTGGGGGCATGCCAAAGATTACGTCAGGATGCAGTGGATGATGCTGCAGCAGGATAAGCCGGAAGATTTCGTGATTGCCACCGGCGTGCAGTATTCCGTGCGCCAGTTTGTAGAAATGGCGGCCGCTCAGCTGGGGATTAAATTGCGCTTTGAAGGTGAGGGCGTGAATGAGAAAGGCATCGTGGTTTCTGTGACCGGACACGATGCGCCGGGGGTGAAACCCGGGGATGTCATGATTGCCGTTGATCCGCGCTACTTCCGTCCGGCTGAGGTGGAAACGCTGCTGGGCGATCCGGCCAAAGCCCATGAAAAACTGGGCTGGAAACCGGAAATCACACTGCGCCAGATGATCTCGGAAATGGTTGCCAACGATCTTGATGCGGCGAAGAAACATTCCCTGCTCAAGTCGCACGGTTATAACGTCACTATTGCACTGGAGCATTGAAAATGACGAAAAACCGTATTTTTGTGGCGGGCCATCGCGGGATGGTGGGTACCGCAATTGTTAGACAACTGGCGGAGCGTGACGATGTTGAACTGGTGCTGCGTACCCGAGATGAGCTTAACCTGCTGGACGCCGGTGCGGTGAAGGCGTTTTTCGCCACTGAACACATTGATCAGGTTTATCTGGCGGCGGCAAAAGTGGGGGGAATTGTGGCAAACAATACTTATCCTGCTGATTTTATCTATGAAAATATGATGATTGAGAGCAACGTTATTCATGCGGCACATCTGCAAAACGTGAATAAACTGTTGTTTCTCGGGTCTTCTTGTATTTATCCGCAGTTGGCTGCGCAGCCTATGGCGGAGAATGAATTGCTGCAGGGCCAACTGGAGCCGACTAACGAACCGTATGCGATAGCCAAAATTGCTGGTATCAAGCTGTGCGAATCGTGTAATCGCCAGTTTGACCGTGATTATCGCTCGGTGATGCCGACCAATCTTTACGGATCTCATGACAATTTTCATCCGAGCAATTCGCATGTGATCCCGGCGCTGCTGCGCCGCTTTCATGAGGCTCGCGAGCAAAATACGCCGGATGTGGTGGTGTGGGGAAGCGGGACGCCAATGCGTGAATTTCTGCATGTTGACGATATGGCAGCGGCCTGCATTCATGTGATGGAACTGGATCGCGAAGTCTGGCAGGAATATACCCAGCCGATGCTGTCGCATATCAACGTGGGCACTGGTGTGGACTGCACCATCCGTGAACTGGCCCAGACTATCGCGCAGGTCGTGGGTTACAAAGGGCGCGTGGTGTTTGACGCCAGCAAACCGGATGGCACGCCGCGCAAATTGCTCGACGTTACGCGTCTGCATCAGTTGGGCTGGTATCACGAGATATCTTTGGAAACGGGGCTTGCCAGTACATATCAGTGGTTCCTTGAAAACCAGCAGCGTTACCGGGGGTAAGCATGTTTTTACGTCATGAGGATTTTGCCTCTGTTGTGCGTTTTACTCCTTTGATTGCTATTGATTTGATTGTAGAGAATACGAGAGGTGAGTTTCTACTTGGGCAGCGTACAAACCGCCCAGCAAGGGGGTATTGGTTTGTACCTGGCGGGAGGGTGCAAAAAGATGAGTCGTTGGAAATAGCTTTTGCGCGCCTTACTCAGACAGAGTTAGGTTTACGATTGCCTCTAGATAAGGGAGAGTTCTACGGGGTCTGGCAGCACTTCTATGACGACAACTTTTCCGGGGAAGATTTCTCAACGCATTACATCGTGCTGGGATTTCGTCTGCGGGTGTCGGAAAACGACCTGCAGCTGCCTGACGTTCAACATGACGCGTACCGCTGGCTGGCAATTGAAGAGATTCTGACCAGTGACCACGTGCACGACAACAGCCGGGCTTACTTCTGTGAGAAGAGTCAGGCCGGAGTACCCGGGCTATGAAGATCCTTGTGTATGGCATCAACTATTCGCCGGAGTTGACCGGTATCGGTAAATACACCGGTGAAATGGTGGAGTGGATGGCGCAACAGGGGCATGACGTACGGGTGATCACTGCGCCGCCTTATTATCCGCAGTGGAAGGTCAACGGTCGCTACTCATCCTGGCGCTACCGTCGTGAAGAGGGCGATGCCATCGTCTGGCGTTGCCCGCTGTATGTGCCTGAGCAGCCTTCTACGCTCAAGCGCCTGCTGCATTTAGGTAGTTTCGCCCTGAGTAGTTTCTTCCCGTTGCTGGCGCAGCGCCGCTGGAAACCGGATCGCATCATTGGGGTAGTGCCGACGCTGTTTTGTACGCCGGGCATGCGCCTGCTGGCGAAGCTGTCCGGGGCGCGCACGCTGCTGCATATTCAGGATTACGAAGTCGATGCCATGCTGGGGCTTGGCATGGCGGGCAAAGGCAAGCGTGGCGCGGTGGCAAAACTGGCCAGCGCCTTTGAGCGCAGTGGGCTGTTGAATATGGATCATATTTCGACCATTTCTCGCTCAATGATGAATAAAGCGCAGGAGAAGGGCGTTGATGCACAGAAGGTCATTTTCTTTCCGAACTGGTCAGAAGTAACACGTTTTCGTGACGTGAACGATGCCGATGCTCTGGCGTTGCGCCAGCAACTGGGCTTGCCTGATGATAAAAAAATCATTCTCTACTCAGGCAATATCGGTGAAAAGCAAGGGCTGGAGAGTGTGATCGACGCAGCGGCCCTGTTGAGCGAACAGCCCTGGCTGTTTGTGATTGTCGGGCAGGGCGGGGGGAAAGCGCGGCTGGAGAGTATGTCTAGTGAACGCGGCCTGAACAATGTGATGTTCTTTCCGCTGCAATCTTATGACGCGCTGCCTGCGCTGCTCAAGATGGCGGACTGCCATCTGGTGGTACAAAAGCGCGGTGCGGCGGATGCCGTATTGCCCTCCAAACTGACCAATATCCTCGCCGTTGGCGGTAACGCGGTGATTACCGCCGAACCTGAGACCGAGTTGGGTCAGCTGTGTGACGCTCACCCAGGCATCGCGGTGTGTGTCGAACCTGAATCAATGAATGCGCTGGTTGGCGGGATTCAACAGGCGTTAACCATGCCAAAAGTGAACACGGTGGCACGTGAGTATGCCGAACGCACGTTGGATAAAGAAAACGTGCTGAGCCAATTTATTGCAGATATTCGGGGTACATGATGAGTCAAAGCAAACTCTTTCCGGTGGTGATGGCCGGTGGCTCGGGTAGCCGTTTATGGCCTCTGTCCCGCGTGTTGTATCCAAAGCAGTTCCTGTGCCTGAAAGGCGACCTCACCATGCTGCAGACAACGATTTGTCGTCTGAACGGCGTGGAGTGCGAAAGCCCGGTGGTTATCTGTAATGAACAACACCGTTTCATTGTGGCGGAACAGCTACGACAACTGCACAAGCTGACTGAGAATATTATTCTCGAACCCGCCGGGCGCAATACGGCACCGGCGATAGCACTGGCCGCGCTGGCGGCAAAACGTCAAAGTCCGGGGGAAGATCCGCTGCTGTTGGTATTGGCGGCCGATCACATGATTGCCGACGAGGAGGCATTTCGCGAGGCGGTTCGCAATGCAATGCCCTACGCCAGCGCGGGTAAGCTGGTGACGTTTGGCATCGTGCCGGACCAGCCGGAGACCGGCTATGGTTATATACGTCGCGGCGAGGTTTCGCCATCCAATACTGACGCCGTGGCTTTTCAGGTGGCGCAGTTTGTTGAAAAGCCCAATCTGGAAACCGCGCAGGCTTACGTGGCGAGCGGCGACTACTACTGGAACAGCGGCATGTTTCTGTTCCGGGCCGGGCGCTATCTGGAAGAACTGAAAAAATATCGCCCCGACATTCTTGAGGCCTGCGAAAACGCCATGAGTACGGTTGACCCCGATCTTGATTTTATCCGCGTTGATGAACAGGCGTTTCTCGCCTGCCCGGAAGAGTCTGTGGACTATGCGGTAATGGAACGTACGGCCGATGCGGTGGTTATGCCCATGAACGCAGGCTGGAGCGATGTTGGCTCCTGGTCATCATTGTGGGAAATCAGCGCCCATACCGCTGAAGGCAATGTGCATCATGGTGACGTCATTAGCCATAAAACGGAAAACAGCTACGTGTATGCCGAGTCTGGCCTGGTGACGACCGTCGGGGTGAAGGATCTGGTGGTGGTGCAGACCAAAGATGCGGTGCTGATAGCCGATCGCAACGCGGTGCAGGACGTCAAAAAAGTGGTGGAGCAAATTAAAGCTGACGGACGCCATGAACACCATATTCACCGTGAAGTTTATCGTCCATGGGGCAAGTACGACTCTATTGATGCCGGAGACCGTTACCAGGTGAAGCGGATTACCGTTAAACCCGGTGAGGGATTGTCCGTGCAGATGCATCATCACCGGGCTGAACACTGGGTTGTGGTGGCTGGTACCGCGAAGGTGACAATCAATAACGACATTAAACTGCTCGCTGAAAACGAGTCTGTCTATATTCCGCTGGGGGCGACCCATTGTCTGGAGAACCCGGGGAAAATCCCGCTCGATCTGATTGAAGTGCGCTCCGGATCTTACCTCGATGAGGATGATGTGGTGCGGTTTGCGGACAGATACGGGCGCGCTTAACACAACATCATCGTTGCCGGATGGCGGCGTGTACGCCTTATCCGGCCTACAAACGAACGGTTAGTCATTTTTTGAAAAATATCTCCAGTCAGGAGAGGGCTAACTGTTGCCTGAAGAAGGGTAAATCATGACGAAATTAACCTGTTTCAAAGCCTACGATATTCGCGGCCAGCTGGGCGAAGAACTGAATGAAGATATCGCCTGGCGTATTGGCCGCGCTTACGGCGAGTTTCTGAAGCCAAAAACCATCGTCCTCGGCGGCGATGTGCGCCTGACCAGTGAGACGCTGAAGCTGGCGCTGGCGAAAGGACTGCAGGATGCAGGCGTGGATGTGCTGGATATTGGCATGTCGGGTACCGAAGAGATTTATTTTGCCACTTTCCACCTGGGCATTGACGGCGGTATTGAAGTGACCGCCAGCCATAATCCGATGGATTACAACGGCATGAAGCTGGTGCGGGAAGGGGCTCGGCCCATCAGCGGTGATACCGGTCTGCGCGACGTGCAGCGCCTGGCGGAAGCCAATGACTTCCCGGCGGTTGATGAGACAAAACGTGGCCGCTACCAGCGCATTACTACCCGTGATGCCTACATTGACCACCTGCTGGGTTACATCAATCCAGCCAACCTGAAACCGATGAAGCTGGTGCTCAATTCCGGCAACGGCGCGGCAGGTCCGGTGGTTGACGCCATTGAAGACCGTTTTAAGGCGCTGGGCGTGCCGGTCGAGTTCATCAAAATTCACAACATGCCGGATGGCAACTTCCCCAACGGTATTCCCAATCCTCTGCTGCCGGAATGCCGGGCCGACACGCGCAATGCAGTGATTGAACACGGCGCGGATATGGGGATTGCCTTCGACGGTGATTTTGACCGCTGCTTCCTGTTCGATGAAAAAGGTCAGTTCATTGAGGGCTACTACATTGTCGGCCTGCTGGCGGAAGCGTTTCTGGAGAAGAATCCGGGGGCGAAAATTATCCACGACCCACGCCTGTCCTGGAACACCGTGGATGTGGTGACGGCGGCAGGCGGTAAACCGGTGATGTCTAAAACCGGGCACGCGTTTATCAAAGAGCGGATGCGCCGTGAAGATGCCATTTATGGCGGTGAAATGAGCGCGCACCACTATTTCCGAGATTTTGCCTATTGCGACAGCGGAATGATCCCGTGGCTTCTGGTGGCGGAGCTGCTGTGTCTGAAAGGGAAGTCGCTGGGCGAACTGGTCCGTGACCGGATGGTGGCCTACCCGGCGAGCGGAGAAATAAACAGTACGCTGGCAGAGCCGACGGCGGCGATTGCGCGCGTGGAGCAGCATTTTTCCCGTGAGGCGTTGTCGGTGGACAGAACGGATGGTATCAGCATGTCGTTTGTCGACTGGCGCTTTAATTTACGCTCATCCAATACCGAACCGGTGGTGCGCCTGAACGTGGAATCGCGCGGAGATATTCCGTTGATGGAAGCGCGAACGCGCACTCTTCTGGCGTTACTGAATCAGTAATGCTGGTGCTTCCTTTGCCCGATGCTGGGCAAAGGGTGACTAACAGGAACCACGATGACACATCTAAAAAAGCGCGAACGCGCCAAAACCAATGCGTCGTTAATTTCGATGGTGCAACGCTTTTCAGATATCACCATCATGTTTGGCGGGTTGTGGGTAATCTGCGAATTAAGCGGTTTGCCTTTCCTGTACATGCACCTGCTGGTGGCGCTGATCACGCTGGTCGTTTTTCAGATGCTCGGTGGCATAACGGATTTTTATCGCTCCTGGCGTGGTGTCAAAATTTCCACTGAGCTGGTGCTGTTACTGCAAAACTGGACGCTGAGTCTGATTTTTTGCGCAGGTCTGATCGCCTTTAATAACGATTTTGACAACCGTCTCGCCGTCTGGCTGGCGTGGTATCTGCTATCCAGCGTTGGCCTGGTGTTGTGCCGTTCGTTTATTCGCTACGGCGCGGGATGGATGCGCAATCGCGGGTACAACACTCGTCGGGTGGCGGTGGCAGGTGAGCTGCCAGCCGGACAAATGCTACTGGACAGTTTTCGCCATGAACCGTGGCTGGGGTTTGAAGTAGCAGGTGTCTATCACGATCCTATCCCTGGAAAAAACTCCCGCGACTGGGCCGGTAATCTGCAACAACTGGTGGATGACGCCAAAGCCTCACGCATTCATAACGTTTATATCGCCATGTCGATGAGCGATGGCGCCAGCGTCAAAAAACTGGTGCGTGAGCTGGCCGATACCACCTGTTCTGTGATCCTTATTCCTGATGTCTTTACCTTCAACATTCTGCATTCACGGATTGAAGAGATGAACGGCATTCCGGTGGTGCCGCTGTATGACACGCCGCTCTCGGGGATTAATCGTCTGTTAAAGCGCGCGGAAGATATCGTGCTGGCTTCGCTGATCCTGCTGCTTATTTCTCCGGTGCTGTGTGGCATAGCGCTACTGGTAAAACTGACCTCCAAAGGACCGGTGATTTTCCGCCAGACCCGCTATGGCATGGACGGCAAACCGATCAAAGTCTGGAAGTTTCGTTCGATGAAAGTGATGGAAAACGACGCGGTGGTGACGCAGGCGACGCAAAACGATTCGCGCGTTACCCCTGTGGGGAATTTCCTGCGCCGAACGTCGCTCGATGAACTGCCGCAGTTTATTAACGTGCTGACCGGGGGCATGTCTATTGTCGGGCCACGCCCGCATGCGGTAGCGCATAACGAACAGTATCGCCAACTGATCGAGGGGTACATGTTACGCCATAAGGTGAAACCGGGGATTACCGGCTGGGCGCAAATCAACGGCTGGCGCGGTGAAACCGATACGCTGGAAAAAATGGAAAAACGTGTGGAATTTGACCTCGAATACATTCGCGAGTGGAGCGTGTGGTTCGATATCAAAATTGTTTTTCTGACGGTATTCAAAGGCTTTGTCAACAAAGCGGCGTATTAACATGAGCTTACGAGAAAAAACGCTGAACGGCGCAAAGTGGTCGGCGATTGCCACGGTGATCATCATTGGTCTGGGGCTTATTCAGATGACCGTATTGGCACGGATTATTGATAACCACCAGTTCGGGTTGTTAACCGTGGCGCTGGTAATCATCGCGCTGGCCGATACGCTGTCTGACTTTGGTATCGCTAACTCAATTATTCAGCGCAAAGAGATTGGCTATCTTGAACTGACCACGCTGTACTGGCTCAACGTTGGGCTGGGTATCGTGGTATGCGTGGCGATGTTTCTGCTGAGCGAGACGATTGCCCATGTGCTCAACAACCCAGAACTGGCACAGCTTATCAAAACATTATCACTGGCGTTTGTGGTGATACCGCACGGGCAGCAGTTTCGCGCGCTGATGCAAAAAGAGCTGGCCTTCAACAAAATTGGCATGATTGAAACCAGTTCGGTACTGGCCGGTTTTACCTTTACCGTAGTCAGCGCCCATTTCTGGCCGCTCGCACTGACGGCCATTCTCGGGTATCTGGTAAACAGTACGCTACGTACGCTGCTGTTCGGCTATTTTGGTCGCCGGATTTACCGTCCGGGGCTGCATTTTTCGCTGGTATCGGTTTCGTCGAATCTGCGTTTTGGTGCGTGGCTGACGGCAGACAGCATCATCAATTACATCAATACCAACCTTTCCACGCTGGTTTTAGCCCGCACGTTGGGAGCTGGCGTGGCGGGTGGATTCAATCTCGCCTGGAATGTGGCGGTTGTCCCCCCGATCAAACTGAACCCGATTATCACCCGCGTGCTGTTTCCGGCGTTTGCCAAAATCCAGGACGACAGTGAAAAGCTGCGAGTGAATTTTTACAAGCTGCTGTCGGTGGTTGGGATTATCAACTTCCCGGCGCTGCTGGGACTGATGGTGGTGTCGAATAACGTGGTGCCGCTGGTATTCGGCGAGAAGTGGAACGGCATTATCCCCATCCTGCAACTGCTGTGCATTGTTGGGCTGCTGCGCTCGGTGGGGAATCCAATCGGTTCACTGCTGATGGCGAAAGCGCGGGTCGATATCAGCTTTAAATTCAATGTTTTCAAAACCTTTCTGTTTATTCCCGCCATTTTCATCGGTGGACATCTGGCCGGGGCAATTGGCGTGACGCTGGGCTTTTTGTTGGTCCAGGTGATTAACACAGTCCTCAGCTATTTCGTGATGATTAAACCTGTTCTTGGCCCCAGCTACCGCCAGTACATGCTCAGTCTTTGGCTGCCGATGTATCTCTCCTTGCCAACCCTTGTGGTGAGTTATGCGCTGGGTGTATTGCTGCATGGCCAGCTGTCGTTGGGCGTGTTGTTGGGGAGCCAGATAGCGGCAGGGGCGCTGGCGTTTGCGCTAATGATGGTGCTGTCGCGTCATCCGCTGGTGGTGGAAATAAAACGCCAGCTCTGTCGCAGTGAAAAAATGAAAACCTTGCTCCGTGCAGGATAAGAACAACGCTTTAAGAGGTCATAATGAAACTATTAATTTTGGGCAACCATACCTGCGGGAACCGAGGGGATAGCGCGATCCTGCGCGGTTTGCTGGATGCCATTAACGCGTTGCGTCCTGAGACTGAAGTGGATGTTATGAGCCGTTACCCGGTGAGCTCCTCATGGTTGCTGAACCGCCCGGTGATGGGCGATCCGCTGTATTCGCAGATGAAGCAACACAACAACGCAGCGGGTGTTATGGGGCGCGTGAAGAAAGTGCTGCGTCGCCGCTATCAGCATCAGGTACTGCTCTCGCGTGTTACCGACTCCGGTAATCTGCGCAATATCGCTATCGCCCAGGGTTTTACCGATTTTGTTCGTCTGCTGTCGCGCTATGACGCCATCATCCAGGTCGGCGGATCGTTCTTTGTCGATCTGTATGGCGTACCGCAGTTTGAACATGCCCTGTGTTCGTTTATGGCGAAAAAACCGTTGTACATGATTGGTCACAGCGTGGGGCCATTCCAGGATGAGCAGTTTAATCAACTGGCGAACTACGTATTTGGTCACTGTAATGCGTTGATTTTACGTGAATCCGTCAGTCTTGATCTGATGAAGCGCAGCGCAATTACCACGGATAAAGTTGAAACAGGCGTGGATACGGCCTGGCTGGTCGACAATCATCATGAGGATTTTGAGCCAGGTTATGCGGTACAGCACTGGTTAGATATGGCGGCTAAACAGAAGACCGTTGCCATTACATTACGCGAGTTGGCCCCTTTTGATAAGCGTCTGGGGACAACGCAGCAGGCCTATGAGCAAGCCTTTGCCGGGGTGGTGAACCGCATCCTCGATGAAGGTTACCAGATGATTGCACTGTCAACCTGCACCGGTATTGATAGTTACAACAAAGATGATCGCATGGTGGCGTTAAACCTGCGCCAGTATGTTAACGACCCGGCCCGATATCACGTGGTGATGGATGAACTTAACGATCTGGAGATGGGGAAGATTCTGGGGGCATGCGATCTGACGGTGGGTACTCGCTTGCACTCGGCCATCATCTCGATGAATTTTATGACGCCAGCCATCGCCATTAACTACGAGCATAAATCGGCAGGGATTATGCAACAGTTGGGGTTGCCGGAGATGGCTGTCGATATTCGCCATCTGCTCGATGGCAGTCTGGAAGGAAAGGTCGCCGATACCCTCGGACAGTTACCTGATCTGAACATACGGCTTGGGGATGCTGTGACACGCGAACGCGAACGCGGGGTACACATGGTGCAGTCGGTTTTAACGCGTATTGAGGGGGAAAAATGAAGATTGGCTTTTTCCTGCTTAAATTTCCGCTCTCTTCTGAGACCTTTGTACTCAATCAGATAACCGCATTTATCGATATGGGCTACGACGTGGAGATTGTCGCTTTGCAGAAGGGCGATCTTGAAAATACGCATGCCTCATTTAATACCTACCGGCTGGGTGAAAAAACGCGCTGGTTGCTCAATGAACCGGAAAGCAAACTGGCGAAGCTGAAATATAGGGCCGCGGCGGCTCTGCACGGTCTCACCCGCGCAGCGACCTGGAAGGCGCTTAATGTTGCACGCTATGGCGAGGAGGCGCGCAATCTGATTTTGGCGGCTATTTGCGGCGGGAATCCGCAGGCGTTTCAGGCGGATGTCTTTATTGCTCATTTTGGGCCGGCAGGCGTAACCGCCGCCAAGCTGCGTGAGCTTGGGATGATCCGCGGAAAAATCGCCACGGTTTTTCACGGCGTCGATGTTTCGCATCGGGATGTGCTTACCCGCTATACCCCTGAGTATCAGCAACTGTTTCAACGTGGAGATTTGATGTTACCCATCAGCAATCTCTGGGCCGGACGTTTAAAAAACATGGGATGCCCGCCGCAAAAAATCGCGGTTTCGCGTATGGGTATCGACATGACGCGTTTTACCCCTCGCCAACTGAAAGCACCAGCTGCACCGCTGGAAATTATCTCTGTCGCCCGGTTAACCGAGAAAAAAGGACTGCACGTCGCCATCGAAGCCTGTCGACAGTTAAAAGAGCAGGGCGTCTCATTTCGTTATCGCATCCTGGGTATCGGCCCTTGGGAGCGTCGTTTACGTACGCTGATCGAGCAATATCAACTTGATGACGTGATTGAGATGCCTGGCTTTAAGCCCAGTCATCAGGTAAAGGAGATGCTTGAGCAGGCGGATGTATTTTTACTGCCGTCGATTACCGGAAGAGACGGTGATATGGAGGGGATCCCGGTGGCGCTGATGGAGGCGATGGCGGTAGGTATTCCGGTGATTTCTACCGTTCACAGTGGGATCCCTGAGCTGGTCGAGTCGGGCAAGTCTGGCTGGCTGGCACCGGAAAATGACGCGCAGGCACTGGCAGAGCGTTTAGCGGCATTTAGCCTGCTCGATAGTGAGCAGGTACAGCCGATTGTGCTGTGTGCGCGCGAAAAAATTGAAACTGAATTTAATCAGCTAGCGATCAATAAACAGTTAGCCAGTCTGCTGCAAACGATGTAAATCGAGGTTGTATGTCAGAGAACAAACTCTCACGCCGTACTTTTCTGACGGCAGGCTCTGCGCTTGTCGTACTGCATACTCCCGTTGTCCGGGCGCTTGAATCATCGGGCTGCGTCAACATTCAGGATTACAACCCAAAGGATTGGGTCGCTTCTTTCCGGCAGGCGTTCCAAGAAGGACAAACGGTAGTCGTACCCAAAGGACTGGAATGTAAGGATCTCAATACCGCTGTCGTTATTCCTCCTGGCAAAACGCTACACCTGCAAGGCAGAATCAGCGGCAATGGTCGTGGTCGCTTTGTTCTGCAGGATGGATGCAGGGTAATGGGTGAGCAGGGCGGTAGCCTGAGGAACGTTACCCTCGATGTGCGCGGTTCGGACTGCGTGATAGAAGGGATTGCCATGAGTGGATTTGGCCCAGTGACACAAGTCTATATCGGCGGCAAAACACCGAGGCTGATGCGTAATCTGGTTATCGATGATATTACCGTCACACGCGCTAACTATGGGATCCTGCGTCAGGGCTTTCATAACCGGATGGATGACGTAAAGATTACAAACTGCCGTTTTAGCGATCTACAGGGGGATGCCATTGAGTGGAATGTGGCGATCAACGACAGCAACATCCTCATTTCTGACCATGTCATTGAACGTATTAACTGTACCAATGGCAACGTGAACTGGGGCATCGGCATCGGACTGGCGGGCAGTACCTATGACAATACCTATCCCGATGAACTGGCGGTAAAAAACTTTGTCGTGGCGAATATCATCGGTACCGACTGTCGACAGCTAGTCCATGTAGAAAACGGCAAACATTTTATCATTCGTAATATCACTGCACGAAATATTACCCCAGATTTTAGTAAGAAAGCGGGCATTGATAATGCGACGGTCGCTATTTATGGATGCGATAATTTCGTGATTGATAATATCAATATGGAAAATAGCGCAGGTATGCTCATTGGCTACGGTGTTATTAAAGGACGATATTTATCCATTCCGCAGAACTTTAAGTTAAATAATATCCATCTGGATAACACAAAACTTGAATATAAATTACGCGGCATTCAGATCTCATCAGGTAATGCAACGTCGTTCGTGGCCATCACCAACGTTGAGATGAAGCGAGCCACGCTTGAGTTGCACAACCAACCGCAGCACCTTTTTTTACGTAACATCAGAGTGATGCAGCAATCCGCAACAGGACCCGCGCTCAAGATGCACTTCGATCTACGCCAGGATGTGCGCGGCAAGTTTATGGCCAGACAGGACACACTACTCTCACTGGCCAACGTACATGCGGTAAACGAAAGCGGGCAAAGTTCAGTTGACATCGATCGGGTAAACCATCAGGTGGTGAATGTCGAAGCGGTGAATTTTCGACTGCCGGGGCAGGGGAGGTAACTTTGCGACCATTCCTGGCAAAAGTTGTACCCGCCTGGGATTAAGATTACTGCATTCCGCAGTTAAGCGGCGTAACATACGCGGCATCGGAGTAATGTAATTCATACTGGCTAAAACAAGCTAAAAAGCTATAATTCAACAACAATTGAATAGGTGAATGACTTAATGATTAATTTGAAAGCAGTTATTCCGGTAGCGGGTCTGGGGATGCACATGTTGCCTGCCACGAAGGCAATCCCTAAAGAGATGCTGCCGATCGTAGACAAGCCGATGATTCAATACATTGTCGACGAAATTGTAGCTGCAGGTATCAAAGAAATCGTTCTGGTGACTCATGCGTCTAAGAACGCCGTTGAGAACCACTTCGACACCTCTTACGAACTCGAATCACTCCTTGAGCAGCGTGTTAAGCGCCAGTTATTAGCCGAGGTTCAGTCTATCTGTCCTCCGGGCGTGACTATCATGAACGTTCGTCAGGCTCAGTTGCTGGGTCTGGGGCATTCCATTCTTTGTGCTCGCCCTATCATTGGCGATAACCCGTTTGTCGTGGTATTACCTGACGTCGTTCTGGATACCGCAAGTGCGGATCCGTTGCGCTACAACCTCGCAGCCATGGTGGCACGTTTCAATGAAACCGGGCGCAGTCAGGTGCTGGCTAAACGTATGGAAGGTGATCTGTCTGAATACTCTGTTATTCAGACCAAAGAGCCTTTAGACAATGAAGGTAAAGTCAGTCGCATCGTTGAGTTCATCGAAAAACCGGATCAGCCGCAAACGCTTGATTCCGATCTGATGGCTGTAGGGCGCTATGTGCTTTCTGCTGATATCTGGGCAGAGTTGGAAAAAACCGAACCAGGTGCCTGGGGGCGTATTCAGTTAACGGATGCCATCGCGGAGCTGGCAAAAAAACAGTCCGTTGATGCCATGTTGATGACGGGCGACAGCTACGACTGCGGTAAGAAAATGGGCTATATGCAGGCTTTCGTTAAGTATGGGCTGCGTAACCTGAAGGAAGGTCCGAAGTTCCGTAAGAGCATTGAGAAGTTGCTGAGCGAGTAGAGATTTACAGGTCTTTGTGACGGTAAGCCAGAAATAATAGCGGCAGCTAACATCCCAGCTTCTATGCTTTAAGCAATGGAATGTTACTGCCGATTTTTTATGAAAAATGACCAATAACAACAAGTTAACCTACCAAGTTTAATCTGCCTTTTGTTGGGTTTTTTCTTGTTTCTGGTCGCATTTGGTAAGACAATTAGCGTTAGCGTGAGTTTTAGAGAGTTTTGCGGGAACTTGCAGAACTGCTCACATCTTTGGCATTTAGTTAGTGCACTGGTAGCTGTTAAGCCAGGGGCGGTAGCGTGCCTAATTTATTTTTAACATATACATTTATTCTTGCTGCTTATAGCAAATAAAGTCAATCGGTTTAAACTTCTTTTCCATTAGATATAAGAGTGTTTGTAGTCGCTCAGGAAAATTGGTTTTGGTAGTAGTACTTTTCAAATTATCCATTTTCCGATTTAGATGGCAGTTGATGTTACTATGCTGCATACATATCAATGTATATTATTTACTTTTAGAATGTGATATGAAAAAAATAGTGATCATAGGCAATGTAGCATCAATGATGTTAAGGTTCAGGAAAGAGTTAATCATAAATTTAGTGAGACAAGGTGATAATGTATATTGTCTAGCAAATGATTTTTCCCCTGAAGATCTTAAAGTACTTTCGTCATGGGGCGTTAAGGGGATTAAATTCTCTCTTAACTCAAAGGGTATTAATCCTTTTAAGGATATAATTGCTGTTTTTGAACTTAAAAAAATCCTTGAGAATATTTCTCCAGATATTGTATTTTCATATTTTGTAAAGCCAGTAATATTTGGAACTATTGCTTCAAAGTTGTCAAAAGTGCCAAGGATTGTTGGAATGATTGAAGGTCTAGGCAATGCCTTCACTTATTATAAGGGAAAGCAGTCCACTAAAACTAAAATGATAAAGTGGATGCAGATTTTTTTATATAAGCTAGCATTACCGATGCTTGATGATTTGGTTCTATTAAATCATGATGATAAAAAAGATTTAATCGACAAGTATAATATCAAGGCTAAGGTTACAGTATTAGGTGGGATTGGATTGGATCTTAATGAGTTTTCATATAAAGAGCCACCGACAGAGAAAGTTACCTTTATTTTTATAGCAAGATTATTAAGAGAGAAAGGGATATTTGAGTTTATTGAAGCAGCCAAGTGCGTTAAGACAACTTATCCAAATTCTGAATTTGTAATTTTAGGAGGTTTTGAGAATAATAATCCTTTCTCATTACAAAAAAATGAAATTGAATCGCTAAGAAAAGAACATGATCTTATTTATCCTGGTCATGTGGAAAATGTTCAAGATTGGTTAGAGAAAAGCTCTGTTTTTGTTTTACCTACATCATATCGAGAAGGCGTGCCGAGGGTGATCCAAGAAGCTATGGCTATTGGTAGACCTGTAATAACAACTAATGTACCTGGGTGTAGGGATATAATAAATGATGGAGTCAATGGCTTTTTGATACCTCCATTTGAAATTAATTTACTGGTAGAAAAAATGAAATATTTTATTGACAATAAAGATAAAGTACTCGAAATGGGGCTTGCTGGAAGGAAGTTTGCAGAAAAAAATTTTGATGCTTTTGAAAAAAATAATAGGCTAGCATCAATAATAAAATCAAATGATGATTTTTGACTTGAGCAGAAATTATTTATATTTCAATCTAAAAATTAAAAGGTGTTATTATGAATAAAGTGGCATTAATTACTGGTATCACTGGGCAAGATGGTTCCTATTTGGCAGAATTATTGTTGGAAAAAGGTTATGAAGTTCATGGTATTAAACGCCGTGCATCTTCATTTAATACCGAGCGAGTGGATCACATCTATCAGGATTCACATTTAGCTAATCCTAAACTTTATCTACACTATGGCGATTTGACAGATACTTCCAATCTGACCCGTATTTTAAAAGACGTTCAACCAGATGAAGTTTACAATTTGGGGGCGATGAGCCATGTAGCAGTATCATTTGAGTCACCAGAATACACTGCTGATGTTGATGCGATAGGAACATTACGTCTTCTTGAAGCGATCAGGATATTGGGCCTGGAAAAAAAGACAAAATTTTATCAGGCTTCAACTTCAGAGCTTTATGGTTTGGTTCAAGAAATTCCACAAAAAGAGACTACGCCATTTTATCCACGTTCGCCTTATGCTGTTGCAAAATTGTATGCCTATTGGATCACTGTTAATTATCGTGAGTCTTATGGTATGTTTGCCTGCAATGGTATTCTCTTTAACCACGAATCACCTCGCCGTGGCGAGACCTTTGTTACTCGTAAAATAACACGCGGGATAGCAAATATTGCTCAAGGTCTTGAGAAATGCTTATACCTGGGAAATATGGATTCTCTGCGTGATTGGGGGCATGCTAAGGATTATGTCAAAATGCAATGGATGATGCTGCAGCAAGAAACTCCAGAAGATTTTGTTATTGCTACAGGAGTTCAATATTCTGTCCGTGAGTTTGTCAGAATGGCGGCAGAGCAAGTAGGCATAGAGTTAGCATTTGAAGGTGAGGGAGTAAATGAAAAAGGTATTGTTGTTTCGGTCAATGGCACTGATGCTAAAGCTGTAAACCCGGGTGATGTAATTATATCTGTAGATCCAAGGTATTTTAGGCCTGCAGAAGTTGAAACCTTGCTTGGTGATCCTACTAATGCACATAAAAAATTAGGATGGAGCCCCGAAATTACATTGCGTGAAATGGTAAAAGAAATGGTTTCCAGCGATTTAGCAATAGCGAAAAAGAACGTCTTGTTAAAAGCTAATAACATTGCTACTAATATTCCGCAAGAATAAAAAGATAATACATTAAATAACTTAAAATGGTGCTAAGTTTTTTAGCACCATTATTTTATTGGTGACCAATGTTTATTTCATCAGATAAATTTAGAGAAATTATCAAGTTAGTTCCATTAGTATCAATTGATCTGCTAATTGAAAATGAGAATGGTGAGTATTTATTTGGTCTCAGGAATAATCGACCGGCCAAAAATTATTTTTTTGTTCCAGGAGGTAGGGTTCGCAAAAATGAATCTATTAAAAATGCTTTTAAAAGAATATCATCTATGGAATTAGGTAAAGAGTATGGTATTTCAGGAAGTGTTTTTAATGGTGTATGGGAGCATTTCTATGATGATGGTTTTTTTTCTGAAGGCGAAGCAACACATTATATAGTGCTTTGTTACACACTGAAAGTTCTTAAAAGTGAATTGAATCTCCCAGATGATCAACATCGTGAATACCTTTGGCTAACTAAACACCAAATAAATGTTAAACAAGATGTTCATAACTATTCAAAAAATTATTTTTTGTAATTTTTATTAAAAATTAGTATGCGGGAGAATTGTATGTCTCAATGCCTTTACCCTGTAATTATTGCCGGAGGAACCGGAAGCCGTCTATGGCCGTTGTCTCGAGTATTATACCCTAAACAATTTTTAAATTTAGTTGGGGATTCTACAATGTTGCAAACAACAATTACTCGTTTGAATGGCATCGAATGCGAAAATCCAATTGTCATCTGCAATGAAGATCACCGATTTATTGTAGCAGAGCAATTACGACAGATTGATAAGCTAACCAAGAATATTATACTTGAGCCCAAAGGACGTAATACTGCACCTGCAATAGCTTTAGCTGCTTTTATTGCTCAGAAGAATAATCCCAATGACGACCCTTTATTATTAGTGCTTGCGGCAGACCACTCTATAAACAATGAAAAAGCATTTCGAGAGTCAATAATAAAAGCTATGCCGTATGCAAATTCTGGGAAGTTAGTAACATTCGGAATTATCCCAGACACGGCAAATACTGGTTATGGATATATTAAGAGAAGCTCTTCAGTTGATTCTAATAAAGAATCCTCAGCATATAATGTTGCGGAGTTTGTAGAAAAACCAAATCTTAAAACAGCACAAGAATATATTTCGAATGGGGGTTATTACTGGAATAGTGGAATGTTTTTATTTCGTGCCAGTAAATATCTTGACGAATTACGGAAATTTAGACCAGATATTTATCATAGCTGTGAATGTGCAACAGCTACAGCAAATATAGATATGGACTTTGTCCGAATTAACGAGGCTGAGTTTATTAATTGTCCTGAAGAGTCTATCGATTATGCTGTGATGGAAAAAACCAAAGACGCTGTAGTTCTTCCGATAGATATTGGCTGGAATGACGTTGGTTCTTGGTCATCACTTTGGGATATAAGCCAAAAGGATTGCCATGGTAATGTGTGCCATGGGGATGTGCTCAATCATGATGGAGAAAATAGTTTTATTTACTCTGAGTCAAGTCTAGTTGCGACAGTCGGAGTAAGTAATTTAGTAATTGTTCAAACCAAGGATGCTGTACTGGTTGCGGACCGTGATAAAGTTCAAAATGTTAAAAACATAGTTGACGATCTAAAAAAGAGAAAACGTGCTGAATACTACATGCATCGTGAAGTTTTTCGCCCTTGGGGTAAATTCGATGCAATAGACCAAGGCGATAGATATAGAGTAAAAAAAATAATAGTTAAACCAGGAGAAGGTTTAGATTTAAGGATGCATCATCATAGGGCGGAGCATTGGATTGTTGTATCCGGCACCGCAAAAGTTTCACTAGGTAGTGAAGTTAAACTATTAGTTTCTAATGAGTCTATATATATCCCTCAGGGAGCAAAATATAGTCTTGAGAATCCAGGCGTGATACCTTTGCATCTAATTGAAGTAAGTTCTGGTGATTACCTTGAATCAGATGATATAGTACGTTTCACTGACAGGTATAACAGTAAACAATTCCTAAAGCGAGATTGATAAATATGAATAAAATAACTTGCTTCAAAGCATATGACATACGTGGGCGTCTTGGTGCTGAATTGAATGATGAAATAGCATATAGAATTGGTCGCGCTTATGGTGATTTTTTTAAACCTCAAACTGTAGTTGTGGGAGGAGATGTTCGATTAACAAGTGAGAGTTTAAAGAAATCACTCTCAAATGGGCTATGTGATGCAGGCGTAAATGTGTTAGATCTTGGAATGTGTGGTACTGAAGAGATATATTTTTCCACTTGGTATTTAGGAATTGATGGTGGAATCGAGGTAACTGCAAGCCATAATCCAATTGATTATAATGGAATGAAATTAGTAACAAAAGGTGCTCGACCAATCAGTAGTGACACAGGTCTCAAAGATATACAACAATTAGTAGAGAGTAATAATTTTAAAGAGGTTAACCTAGAAAAAAAAGGTAATATCACCCAATATTCCACCCGAGATGCCTACATAAAACATTTGATGGGCTATGCTAATCTGCAAAAAATAAAAAATATCAAAATAGTTGTGAATTCTGGGAATGGTGCAGCTGGTCCTGTTATTGATGCTATTGAGGAATGCTTCTTACGGAACAATATTCCGATTCAGTTTGTAAAAATAAATAATACACCCGATGGTAATTTTCCACATGGTATCCCTAATCCTTTACTACCTGAGTGCAGAGAAGATACCAGCAGTGCGGTAATAAGGCATAGTGCTGATTTTGGTATTGCATTTGATGGTGATTTTGACAGGTGTTTTTTCTTTGATGAAAATGGACAATTTATTGAAGGATACTATATAGTAGGCTTATTAGCGGAAGTTTTTTTGGGGAAATATCCAAACGCAAAAATCATTCATGATCCTCGCCTTATATGGAATACTATTGATATCGTAGAAAGTCATGGTGGTATACCTATAATGACTAAAACAGGTCATGCTTATATTAAGCAAAGAATGCGTGAAGAGGATGCCGTATATGGCGGCGAAATGAGTGCGCATCACTATTTTAAAGATTTTGCATACTGCGATAGTGGAATGATTCCTTGGATTTTAATTTGTGAACTTTTGAGTCTGACAAATAAAAAATTAGGTGAACTGGTTTGTGGTTGTATAAACGACTGGCCGGCAAGTGGAGAAATAAACTGTACATTAGACAATCCACAAAATGAAATAGATAAGTTATTTAATCGTTATAAAGATAGTGCCTTAGCAGTTGATTACACTGATGGATTAACTATGGAGTTTTCTGATTGGCGTTTTAATGTTAGATGCTCAAACACAGAACCTGTGGTTCGATTGAATGTAGAATCCAGGAACAATGCTATTCTTATGCAGGAAAAAACAAAAGAAATTCTGAATTTTATATCAAAATAAATTTGCACCTGAGTACATAATGGGAACAAGAAATATATGAAAGTACTTCTGACTGGCTCAACTGGCATGGTTGGTAAGAATATATTAGAGCATAATAGTGCAAGTAAATATAATATACTTACTCCAACCAGTTCTGATTTGAATTTGTTAGATAAAGATGAAATAGAAAAATTTCTGCTTATCAACATGCCCGACTGTATTATACATGCAGCGGGATTAGTTGGGGGCATTCATGCAAATATAAGCAGGCCGTTTGACTTTCTAGAAAAAAATTTGCAGATGGGTTTAAATTTAGTTACTGTCGCAAAAAAACTAGGTATTAAAAAAGTGCTTAACTTGGGTAGCTCATGCATGTACCCTAAAAATTTTGAAGAGGCTATTCCTGAGAAAGCTCTGTTAACTGGTGAATTAGAAGAAACTAATGAGGGATATGCTATTGCGAAAATTGCTGTAGCAAAAGCATGCGAATATATATCAAGAGAAAACTCTAATTATTTTTATAAAACAATTATCCCATGTAATTTATATGGGAAATATGATAAATTTGATGATAATTCGTCACATATGATTCCGGCAGTTATAAAAAAAATCCATCATGCGAAAATTAATAATGTCCCAGAGATTGAAATTTGGGGGGATGGTAATTCACGCCGTGAATTTATGTATGCAGAAGATTTGGCTGATCTTGTTTTTTATGTTATTCCTAAAATAGAATTAATACCTAATATGGTAAATGCTGGTTTAGGTTACGATTATTCAATTAATGACTATTATAAGATAATTGCAGAAGAAATTGGTTATACTGGGAGTTTTTCTCATGATTTAACAAAACCAACAGGAATGAAACGGAAGCTAGTTGATATTTCATTGCTAAATAAAATTGGTTGGTCAAGTCACTTTGAACTCAGAGATGGCATCAGAAAGACCTATAATTATTACTTGGAGAATCAAAATAAATGATTACATACCCACTTGCTAGTAATACCTGGGATGAATATGAGTATGCAGCAATACAGTCAGTAATTGACTCAAAAATGTTTACCATGGGTAAAAAGGTTGAGTTATATGAGAAAAATTTTGCTGATTTGTTTGGTAGCAAATATGCCGTAATGGTTAGCTCTGGTTCGACCGCTAATCTGTTAATGATTGCTGCCCTTTTCTTCACTCATAAACCAAAACTAAAAAGAGGTGATGAAATAATAGTACCTGCAGTATCATGGTCTACGACATATTACCCTCTGCAACAGTATGGTTTAAAGGTGAAGTTTGTCGATATCAATAAAGAAACTTTAAATATTGATATCGATAGTTTGAAAAATGCTATTTCTGATAAAACAAAAGCAATATTGGCAGTAAATTTATTAGGTAATCCTAATGATTTTGCAAAAATAAATGAGGTAATAAATAATAGGGATATTATCTTACTAGAAGATAACTGTGAGTCGATGGGCGCGGCCTTTCAAAATAAGCAGGCAGGCACATTCGGAGTTATGGGTACCTTTAGTTCTTTTTACTCTCATCATATAGCTACAATGGAAGGGGGCTGCGTAGTTACTGATGATGAAGAGCTATATCATGTATTGTTGTGCCTTCGAGCTCATGGTTGGACAAGAAATTTACCAAAAGAGAATATGGTTACAGGCACTAAGAGTGATGATATTTTCGAAGAGTCGTTTAAGTTTGTTTTACCAGGATACAATGTTCGTCCACTTGAAATGAGTGGTGCTATTGGGATAGAACAACTTAAAAAGTTACCAGGTTTTATATCTACCAGACGTTCCAATGCACAATATTTTGTAGACAAATTTAAAGATCATCCATTCCTTGATATACAAAAAGAAGTTGGTGAAAGTAGCTGGTTTGGTTTTTCCTTCGTTATAAAGGAGGGAGCTGCTATTGATAGGAAGAGTTTAATAAATAAGCTGATCTCAGCAGGCATTGAATGCCGACCAATTGTTACTGGGAATTTTCTCAAAAATGAACGTGTTTTGAGTTATTTTGATTACTCTGTACATGCTACGGTAGCAAATGCCGAATATATAGATAAGAATGGTTTTTTTGTCGGAAACCACCAGATACCTTTGTTTAATGAAATAGATTATCTACGAAAAGTATTAAAATAACTAACGAGGCACTCTATTTCGAATAGAGTGCCTTTAAAATGGTATTAACAGTGAAAAAAATTTTAGCGTTTGGCTATTCTAAAGTACTACCACCGGTTATTGAACAGTTTGTCAATCCAATTTGTATCTTCATTATCACACCACTAATACTCAACCACCTGGGTAAGCAAAGTTATGGTAATTGGATTTTATTAATTACTATTGTATCTTTTTCTCAGTTAATATGTGGAGGATGTTCCGCATGGATTGCAAAAATTATTGCAGAACAGAGAACTCTTAGTGATTTATCAAAAAAAAGTTCTTTACGTCAAATTTCCTATAATTTTTCAATTGTTATTATCGCATTTACGGTATTGATTGCTTTTTTCATATTAAGCATTTGTTTTTTCGATGTTGCGAGGAATAATTCTTCATTCTTATTTGCGATTATTATTTGTGGTTTTTTTCAGGAAGTTGATAATTTATTTAATGGCGCGCTAAAAGGTTTTGAAAAATTTAATGTGTCATGTTTTTTTGAAGTAATTACAAGAATACTCTGGGCTTCTATAGTAATATATGGCATTTACGGAAATGCACTCTTATATTTTACATGTTTAGCCTTTGCCATTAAAGGTACGCTAAAATACATTCTTGTATGTCTGAATATTACCGGTAGTTTCATCAATCCTAAATTTAATAGAGTTGGGATTATTAATTTGTTAAATGAGTCAAAATGGATGTTTCTTCAATTAACCGGAGGAGTCTCACTTAGTTTGTTTGATAGGCTCGTAATACCATTGATTTTATCTGTCAGTAAACTGTCTTCTTATGTCCCTTGCCTTCAACTAGCTCAATTGATGTTCACTCTTTCTGCATCTGCAAATCAAATATTACTACCAATGTTTGCTAGAATGAAAGCATCTAACACATTTCCCCCTAATTGTTTTTTTAAAATTTTGCTTGTATCACTAATTTCTGTTTTGCCTTGTCTTGCATTATTCTTTTTTGGTTATGATATATTATCAATATGGATAAATCCTACATTTGCAACTGATAATTATAAACTAATGCAAATTTTATCTATAAGTTACATTTTGTTGTCAATGATGACATCTTTTCATTTCTTGTTATTAGGAATTGGTAAATCTAAGCTTGTTGCAAATTTAAATCTGATTGCTGGGCTCACTCTTGCTGCTTCAACGTTAATCGCAGCTCATTATGGCCTTTATGCAATATCTGTGGTAAAAATAATATATCCGGCTTTTCAATTTTATTATCTTTATGTGGCTTTTGTCTATTTTAACAGAGCGAAAAATGTCTATTGATTTACTTTTTTCAATTACTGAAATCGCAATCGTTTTTTCTTGCGCTATTTACATATTTACTCAATGCTTGTTAATGCGGAGAATCTATTTAGATAAAAGTATTTTAATTCTTTTATGCTTGCTCTTTTTTTTGGTAATCATTCAACTTCCTGAGCTTAATGTAATCGGTTTTGTCGATTCTTTAAAGTTATTACTGCCTTTATTGATGGTCTTTATCGCTTTTCAAAAACCGAAATTATGCTTGTGGGTTATTATTGCATTGTTGTTTTTAAACTCTGCATTTAATCTTTTATATTTAAAAACATTCGATAAGTTTAGCTCGTTTCCTTTTACTTTTTTCATATTGCTGTTTTACTTGTTTAGATTGGAAATTGGTAATTTACCGGTTAATAAAAAAATCTACGCAATGCTCTTTCTCTTTATATTAATAGACATAATGCAGTCATTGCTAATAAATTATAGGGGGCAGATTTTATATTCCGTAATTTGCATTCTGATACTTGTGTTTAAAGTTAATTTGAGAAAAAGGATTCCATACTTTTTTTTGATGCTACCAGTTTTATATGTGATTGTTATGGCCTATATTGGCTTTAATTATTTCAATAAAGGCGTGACTTTTTTTGAACCTACAGCAAGTAATATTGAACGTACGGGTATGATATATTATCTTGTTTCACAACTTGGTGATTATATATTCCATGGTATGGGGACGTTAAATTTCTTAAATAACGGCGGGCAATATAAGACGTTATATGGACTTTCATCATTAATTCCTAATGACCCTCATGATTTTTTATTACGGTTTTTTATAAGTATTGGTGTGATAGGAGCATTGGTTTATCATTCTATATTTTTTGTTTTTTTTAGGAAAATATCTTTCTTATTATATGAGAGAAATGCTCTTTTAATTGTTGTAAGTTGTTTGCTATTGTTACAAGTTGTGTTAATTTATACATTAAACCCTTTTAATGCTTTTAATCGATTAATTTGCGGGCTTACAGTTGGAGTTGTTTATGGATTTGCAAAAAATAGATAAGTATACCTGTAGTGGAAATTTAGACGCTCCACTTGTTTCAATAATCATTGCAACTTATAATTCTGAACTTGATATAGCTAACTGTTTGCAATCGGTAACTAATCAATCTTATAAGAATATTGAAATCATAATAATGGATGGAGGATCTTCTGATAAAACGCTTGATATTGCAAAATCGTTTAAAGACGACCGAATGAAAATAGTTTCAGAGAAAGATCGTGGAATTTATGACGCCTGGAATAAAGCAGTTGATTTATCCACTGGTCAATGGGTTGCTTTTATTGGTTCTGATGATGTTTATTATCATGCAGATGCTATTTCTTCATTGATGAATGGGGTTGTGGTATCTAATGGCGCTCCAGTGGTTTATGGGAGGACTGCGCACGAAGGTCCCGATAAGAAGATATCTGGATTTTCAGGTAGTGAATGGTACAACCTAACTGGATTTAAATTTAATTATTTCAAATGTAATTTACCATTGCCCATTATGAGTGCAATATATTCTCGTGATTTCTTCAGAAATGAGCGTTTTGATATCAAATTGAAAATTGTTGCTGACGCTGATTGGTTTTTGAGATGCTTCATCAAATGGAATAAGGAGAAGTCACCTTATTTTATTAATGATGCGACTCCTATTGTTAGAATGGGATATGGTGGGGTTTCGACCGATATTTCTTCTCAAGTTAAAACTACGGTAGAAAGTTTCACTGTACGCAAAAAGAATAATATATCCTGTTTAAACATACAGCTGGTTCTTCGATATGCTAAAATCCTGTTGATGGTAGCGATCAAAAATATTTTTGGCAATAATGTTTATAAATCCATGCATAATGGTTATCATTTTTTAAAGAAAATCAAGAATAAAATATGAAGATTGTTTATATAATAACTGGCCTTACTTGTGGTGGAGCCGAACATCTTATGACACAGTTAGCAGACCAAATGTTTATACGCGGGCATGATGTCAATATTATTTGTCTGACTGGTATATCTGAGGTAAAGCCAACACAAAACATTAATGTCCATTGCCTTAATATGGATAAAAGTATCAAAGGTTTCATCATGGCTTTATTTCAAGTCAAAAAAATAATAGTTGCATTAAAGCCAGATATAATACATAGTCATATGTTTCATGCTAATATTTTTAGTCGTATTATCAGGATGCTGATTCCAGCGGTGCCACTGATATGTACCGCTCACAACAAAAACGAAGGTGGCGATGCAAGGATGTTGTGTTATCGACTGAGTGACTTTTTAGCTTCTATTACTACAAATGTAAGCAAAGAGGCAGTTCAAGAATTTATAGCAAGAAAAGCTACACCTAAAAATAAAATAATTGAGATTCCGAATTTTATTAATACAGATAAATTTAATTTTGATATTAATGTCAGAATGAAGACTCGAGATGCTTTTGATATAAAAGACGGTACTACAGTACTGCTCGCAGTAGGAAGGCTTGTTGAAGCAAAAGACTATCCGAATTTATTAAATGCAATTAATCATTTGATTCTTTCAAAAACATCAAATTGTAACGATTTTATTTTGCTTATTGCTGGCGATGGCGCATTAAGAAATAAATTATTGGAATTAGTTTATCAATTGAATCTTGTGGATAAGGTTTTCTTCTTGGGTCAAAGAAGTGATATTAAAGAATTAATGTGTGCTGCAGATCTTTTTGTTTTGAGTTCTGAGTGGGAAGGTTTTGGTCTCGTTGTTGCAGAAGCTATGGCGTGTGAACGTCCCGTTGTTGTTACCGATTCTGGTGGAGTTAAAGAAGTTGTTGGGCCTCATAATGATGTTATCCCTGTCAGTAATCATATTCTGTTGGCAGAGAAAATCGCTGAGACACTTAAAATGGATGATATTGCAAGAAAAAAAATTGGCATGAAAAATAGAGAATATATTGTTTCTAATTTTTCAATTAAAATGATAGTGAGCGAGTGGGAGTGCTTATATTTTAAACATTCCAAGTGTAATGATATAATTAATTGAAAATATATGTTTGTATTCTGGATACGATAGTTTCTCTATGCTGCTTTTTTCACAGGCTCCGTTTTTTTTAATTCTAGCTGGATTTTGTTATATATCAGTATTAATCTGTCTCAACTTCATCTATATCAAATTCAAACCGCGCACATATCGCGCGGTGACCACACCTGACAGGAGTATGTAATGTCCAAGCAACAGATCGGCGTCGTCGGTATGGCAGTGATGGGGCGCAACCTGGCGCTCAACATCGAAAGCCGCGGTTATACCGTCTCCATCTTCAACCGCTCCCGCGAGAAAACTGAAGAAGTTGTTGCCGAGAACCCGGGTAAGAAACTGGTTCCTTATTACACGGTGAAAGAGTTCGTCGAGTCTCTTGAAACCCCACGTCGTATCCTGTTAATGGTAAAAGCAGGGGCGGGAACTGATGCTGCTATCGATTCCCTGAAGCCGTACCTTGATAAAGGCGACATCATCATTGATGGTGGTAACACCTTCTTCCAGGACACTATCCGTCGTAACCGTGAACTGTCCGCGGAAGGTTATAACTTCATCGGTACCGGAGTATCCGGCGGTGAAGAGGGCGCTCTGAAAGGACCATCTATCATGCCTGGTGGCCAGAAAGAAGCGTATGAGCTGGTTGCGCCTATCCTGACCAAGATTGCCGCTGTTGCCGAAGATGGTGAACCGTGCGTAACCTACATCGGTGCTGATGGTGCAGGTCATTATGTGAAGATGGTGCATAACGGTATTGAATACGGCGACATGCAGCTGATTGCTGAAGCTTATTCCCTGCTGAAAGGCGGCCTGAACCTGTCTAACGAAGAGCTGGCTACCACCTTCACCGAGTGGAATGAAGGCGAGCTGAGCAGTTACCTGATCGACATCACTAAAGACATCTTCACCAAAAAAGATGAAGAGGGTAAATACCTGGTTGATGTGATCCTTGACGAAGCGGCGAACAAAGGCACCGGTAAATGGACCAGCCAGAGCTCTCTGGATCTGGGCGAACCGCTGTCGCTGATCACTGAGTCTGTATTCGCGCGCTACATCTCTTCTTTGAAAGACCAGCGCGTTGCGGCATCTAAAGTGCTGTCCGGCCCGCAGGCTAAACTGGCTGGCGATAAAGCCGAGTTCATTGAGAAAGTCCGTCGCGCGCTGTACCTGGGCAAGATCGTCTCCTACGCACAGGGCTTCTCTCAGCTGCGTGCGGCGTCTGACGAGTACAACTGGGATCTGAACTACGGCGAAATCGCGAAGATCTTCCGCGCGGGCTGCATCATTCGTGCGCAGTTCCTGCAGAAAATTACTGACGCGTATGCTGAAAACAAAGGCATCGCGAACCTGCTGCTGGCCCCGTACTTCAAAAATATCGCTGACGAATATCAGCAAGCGCTGCGTGATGTAGTAGCTTATGCTGTGCAGAACGGTATTCCGGTACCGACCTTCTCTGCAGCGGTCGCCTACTACGACAGTTACCGCTCTGCGGTACTGCCGGCTAACCTGATCCAGGCCCAGCGTGACTACTTTGGTGCACATACGTATAAACGCACAGATAAAGAAGGTGTATTCCACACCGAATGGATGGAGTAAGTCTTCTGACGTACACTAGCCCGGTTTTTTGACCGGGCTTTTTTTTATCTCAAATTCTATTGATTTAAGTTGATTGCTTAATCTTTTCTTAATATTCCTGGCGTAATCTGATAAAGAAAATCTTAATTGTTTTAACCTTCGTTGACATGATATTCAAAAAAAAGTTAAAACATTATCCTCTTATCAAGATGTACGGCATCATGATTAAATATTAAGATAATACTGAGAGCATGAAATGAAAATCACCATTTCTGGTACTGGGTATGTTGGTCTGTCAAATAGTCTTCTTATCGCCCAACATCATAAGGTCATTGCTCTGGACATTGTTCCCTCACGTGTCGAGATGCTAAATAATAGGATGTCTCCGATAGTTGACCAAGAAATTGAACAGTATCTGCAATCAAAAGATATAAAATTCGAAGCTACACTAGATAAATACTACGCTTATCAGAGTGCAGAGTTTGTTATTATTGCAACCCCAACAGACTACGATCCTAAAACTAATTACTTTGATACTAGCAGTGTCGAGTCAGTCATACGGGATGTTATTGAAATAAATCCAGATGCCATAATGATAATAAAATCGACAGTTCCTGTCGGTTTTACTCAATCAATGCGTCAAAAATATAGAACAGATAATATCATCTTCTCCCCTGAATTCCTGCGTGAGGGTAAAGCTCTATACGACAACCTGCATCCGTCCCGTATTGTTATTGGTGAACGTTCTGAACGTGCCGAGCGCTTTGCCGGGTTGCTGCTGGAAGGGGCGGTGAAGAAAGATATCCCGACCTTATTTACTGACTCGACTGAAGCCGAAGCCATCAAGTTGTTTGCTAACACCTATCTGGCGTTACGTGTGGCCTACTTTAACGAGCTGGATAGCTATGCCGAAAGCCTTGGTCTGAACTCACGACAGATTATTGAAGGAGTGTGCCTGGATCCGCGTATCGGTAATCACTACAACAATCCGTCATTCGGCTATGGCGGCTACTGTCTACCGAAAGATACTAAGCAGCTGTTGGCGAATTATGCATCTGTGCCGAATAACATTATTGGCGCAATCGTTGATGCTAACCGTACGCGTAAGGACTTTATTGCAGACTCTATTCTTGCCCGTCAACCTAAAGTAGTTGGCGTATACCGTTTAATTATGAAAAGCGGTTCCGATAATTTCCGTGCATCATCCATTCAGGGCATCATGAAGCGCATTAAGGCAAAGGGCGTGCCCGTGATTATTTACGAACCCGTCGTAGAAGAGGACGAATTTTTCCACTCTCGGGTAGTGCGTGATCTTAATACGTTCAAAAATGAAGCAGACATTATTATTTCTAACCGCATGGTGTCAGAATTAGCTGATGTTGCAGAAAAAGTATATACCCGCGATTTGTTTGGTAGTGATTAATCTCGTCTCCATAAAAAAGGCCTTAATATAAGGCCTTTTTTATTTTAATCAGGCCAGTAATAAAACTTTGTAGAAATCACGGTACCAGCCAACAAAGTTCTTCACCCTATCTTTTATCGTGGTTTCAGGTTTAAAACCAATTACCTCATACAGTGCTTTAGTGTCCGCGCTGGTTTCCAGAACATCACCTGGCTGTAGCGGTAGCATATTTTTCTTCGCTTCAATACTCAGTGCATCTTCCAAAGCTTGGATATAGTCCATTAGCTCAACCGGTTAACTATTGCCGATATTGTCGACGTGATAGGGCGCATGCTGGCCGCGGGCTTGCGCGTCTCTACGTCCATTGCGTGTCTGCATCAGTCCACTTTATAAACGTATCGTATTCCAGTAGTGTTTGAAAAACCAATCAAAATCCCTGAAACAATTTGATTTTTTTATCATTAATCCTATGGCATTGCCTCAATTTATATCTAAACTAATCCCAGTTTAAGTCTTTCCTTATCTAGGGTTTCTATGTCTGTAAGTGATAACAACATGTCCGGGCGCAGTCACGATCCGGAACAGATTGATCTGATTGATTTACTGGTACAGTTATGGCGTGGGAAAGTAACAATCGTTATCGCGATTGTTATTGCCATAGTGCTTGCTGTGGGCTATCTGGCAGTTGCTAAGGAGAAATGGACCTCAACAGCCATTATTACTCAACCGGATGTTGGTCAGATCGCCACATATAACAACGCCCTCAATGTGTTGTATGGTGTCAGCGCCCCCAAGGCTACTGAACTGCAGACAAACGTGGTTGGTCGTTTCAGTACTTCTCTCTCTGCATTGGCTGAAACGCTTGATAATCAGGAAGAACCACAGAAACTGTCAATTGAACAATCTGTTAAAGGTCAACCGCTGCCGTTGGCGGTTTCTTATGTGGGTAGCTCACCAGAAGACGCTCAGCGTCAGCTCGCCGAATACATTCAACAAACAGATGAAAAGGTTGCTAAAGAGCTGGAGCTTGACCTGGTTGATAATATCAAGTTGCAAACAACCACGTTGCAAGACTCTCTGAAAACTCAGGAAGTGGTCGCTCAGGAGCAAAAAGATCTGCGAATTAAGCAAATTCAGGAAGCGCTGCGTTATGCAGAGCAGGCCGGGGTGATTAAGCCGCAAATTCAGCAGACGCAGGATGTGACGCAGGACAGTATGTTCCTGTTGGGTAGTGATGCCCTGAAGTCCATGATTGAGCACGAATCTACACGCCCTTTGATATTGTCTGATAACTACTTCCAGACCAAACAAAAGCTGTTGGATATCGAAAGTCTTAAGCTTGAAGGGGCTGAGTTACACGCCTACCGCTATGTGATGAAACCAACGTTACCGATTCGTCGTGACAGCCCGAAAAAAGCGATTACCCTCGTGCTGGCGGTTCTGCTCGGTGGGATGATTGGTGCAGGCGTGGTGCTGGGGCGAAATGCTCTGCGCGGTTACAAAGCCAAAGCTGAGTAAGTCTAAAGCTGACAACAAAAAACCGGGCAGTGCCCGGTTTTTTCATATCTGCAACTTACTGATGACGCTTACGTAAATTCTCAATCACTGTCGTCAGGTCGAGATCCTGGTCCTGCAGCAGCACCAGCAGGTGATACATCAGATCAGAAGCTTCATTTGTCAGCTCAAAACGGTCGTTCACCGTCGCGGCCAGCGCGGTTTCTACGCCTTCTTCACCCACTTTCTGTGCGATGCGTTTGGTGCCGCTGGCATACAGTTTCGCGGTGTAGGAGCTAGCTGGGTCAGCGGTTTTACGTTCGGCCAGCAGTTGCTCCAGCTGATACAGGAACAGCCACTGGTGGCTGGCGTCACCAAAGCAGCTTGAAGTGCCTTTATGGCAGGTCGGGCCAATCGGGTTAACCAGCACCAGCAGGGTGTCGTTGTCGCAGTCAGGCGCAATGCTCACCACATTCAGGAAGTGACCGGAGGTCTCTCCTTTGGTCCACAGGCGCTGCTTGGTCCGCGAGAAAAAGGTTACTTTGCCGCTTTCGAGCGTTTTATCCAGCGCCTCCGGGTTCATATAACCCAGCATCAATACTTCACCGGAAACCGCATGCTGCACGATGACTGGCATCAGTCCGTCGGTTTTTTCCCAGTCCAGCTCGCGGCATTGTTGCTTCGTTAACATATCCTGATCTCCACGCCCTGTGTTGCCAGGTACGCTTTTAATTCGCCAATATTGATAATTTGTTTGTGGAAGACGGAGGCGGCAAGCGCGGCGTCAACGTCGGCATCCCGGAAGGCTTCGAGAAAGTGTTCCATGGTGCCCGCGCCACCGGAGGCAATCAGCGGGACGTGGCAAACGTCACGTACTTTTTTCAGTTGTTCCAGGTCATAACCGTTACGTACGCCGTCCTGGTTCATCATGTTCAGGACGATTTCGCCCGCGCCGCGTTTTTGGACCTCCTGCACCCAGTCCAGTGTTTCCCACTGCGTGACGCGGGTACGGCTTTCATCTCCGGTATACTGATTTACATGATATTTACCAGTGTCGGCGTCATACCAGGTATCAATGCCCACCACGATGCACTGCACGCCGAAGCGGTCCGCCAGACGGGTGATAAGCTCCGGTTCGGCCAGCGCCGGGGAGTTGATGGAGATTTTGTCCGCCCCGAAGGAGAGAATGCGCGCCGCATCGTCGATGGATTTAATGCCGCCAGCTACGCAGAACGGGATATCGATCACTTCCGCCACGCGTGATACCCAGCTTTTATCCACTACGCGGCCATCGCTGGAAGCGGTGATATCATAGAACACCAGTTCATCTGCGCCTTCATCGGCATAGCGTTTTGCCAGCGGGACGATGTCACCAATAATCTCGTGATTGCGGAACTGGACGCCTTTTACCACCTGCCCGTCACGGACGTCCAGACAAGGAATTATGCGTTTTGCCAGCATTGAATGGCCTCCTCAACGGTGAACTTTCCTTCCAGCAGGGCGCGTCCGACGATCACGCCGCGAACTCCGGTCCCGCGCAGGGCCGCTACGTCCTCGATTCCGCCAATGCCGCCAGATGACTGAAATGCCACCTGCGGGTATTTAGCGCACACTTCTTCATACAGCGCGACGTTTGAGCCGGCCAGCGTGCCGTCGCGGGAGATATCGGTGCACAGCACGTGCTTCAGGCCGACGGGTAAATAGGTCTCAACCAGTTCTTCCAGTGAAACCCCGGAATCTTCCTGCCAGCCACTGACTGCAACCTGTTTATTACCGTGCTCGTCAATACGAACGTCCAGCGCCAGTACCAGCGCGTCGGCACCAAAACGGGCAAACCAGCTCTTGACTATCTCGGGGGATTTTACCGCCGTCGAACCCACCACCACGCGCGCCACACCTGCGTCAAGAAGCGCCGCCACGTCTGCTTCTGTACGCACGCCGCCGCCAACCTGAACCGGAACGTTGACGCCAGCGACCAGCGTTTTGATCAGCGGGATCTGGCGCTGTGCCGGGTCTTTCGCGCCGGTTAAATCAACCAGGTGCAGCACTTCAGCACCCTGGGCTGCATAATCCTGCAAACGGGGGAGAGGATCGTTGCCGTAATCACGTTGCTTAGCGTAATCGCCCTGATGAAGACGCACCACCGTGCCGTCGATTAAATCTAATGCCGGAATAATCATTACATCTCCAGAAAGTTTTTCAGCAACTGTGCCCCAGCCGCGCCCGAACGTTCCGGGTGAAACTGTACGCCAAAGAAATTGTCCTTTTGTACTGCCGCGGTAAACGGTTCGCCGTAATTGCACTGGGCGATGGTCCACGGGTTTACCGGCATAGCGTAGCTGTGTACAAAGTAGAAATACGCACCATCTTCAATGCCCTGGAACAGACGGTTCCCCGCCTGCGGATAGACGCGATTCCAGCCCATATGCGGCAGCGGCAGACCGAAATCGGTCATCTTCGGGACGTCCTGTTCAATAATGCCCAGTAGTGAGACACCGTTACTCTCTTCGCTGCGACGGCCCAGCAGTTGCATACCTAAACAGATCCCCAGTACCGGTTGCGTACAGGCTTTAATCAGTTCAATCAGTTCGCGCTCGTGCAACTGGTCCATAGCCGCCTGCGCGGTGCCGACGCCCGGCAGAAACAGTTTATCGGCGCGCAGCACCACGTCCGGGTCACGGCTGACAACCGGGTCGTATCCATGGCGTGCGACGGCAGATTTTACCGAGTGCAGGTTGGCGCAGCCGGTGTCCAGAATCACCACGTTCATCACAGCACTCCTTTTGAAGAAGGCAGCGTGTCGCCTTCTACACGAATCGCCTGACGCAGCGTACGGCCAAAGGCTTTAAACAGGCTCTCCACACGGTGATGGTCATTTTTGCCTTTGGTTTTCAGGTGCAGGGTGACGCCCATGGTGTAGGAGAGTGAACGGAAGAAGTGTTCGATCATCTCCGTGCTCAGATCGCCAACGCGCTGGTAGGTAAACTCCGCGCGGTACTCCAGGTGTGGGCGGCCGGAGATATCCAGCGCGCAACGTGCCAGGCACTCATCCATCGGCAGTACAAAACCAAAACGGTTGATGCCGCGTTTATCGCCTAACGCCAGCTTTAAGGCTTCGCCCAGCGCCAGACCGGTATCTTCAACGGTGTGGTGATCGTCTATATACAGATCGCCCTTGACGGCAATCTCCATGCGAAAACCGCCGTGGGTGGCGATTTGATCCAGCATGTGGTCAAAGAAGCCAACGCCAGTATTGATTTTGCTGCGGCCTTCGCGGTCCAGCCAGACTTTGACGTCAATCTGCGTTTCTTTTGTATTACGCTCAACGTGTGCGTAGCGGTCACGTTTGGTCAACTGCTCGCCGATCATCGCCCAGTTTAGGGTGTCGCGATGGTAACGCAATCCGCTAATGCCCATGTTTTCAGCGAGCTGAATATCGGTCACCCGATCGCCAATGACGTAGCTGTTCGCCATATCCATGGCCTGTTCAACCAGATACTGTTCAACCAGCTTCACTTTTGGCTTACGGCAATCACACTCGTCCGCTGGCAGGTGCGGGCAGATCAATACTTCATCAAACGTCACGCCCTGAGAGGTGAAAATTTGCATCATCAGGTTATGCGGACCGTCAAAATCAGCCTGTGGGAAACTCTGGGTTCCGAGTCCATCCTGGTTGGTAATCATAACCAGCTTAAAACCTGCTTTTTGCAGTTTCAGTAAAACGGGAACAACTTCCGGCTCGAAGGCGAGTTTGTCAAAGCGATCGACCTGAAAGTCACTTGGCGGTTCGGAAATCAGGGTTCCATCACGGTCAATAAAAAGATACTTCTGGCTCATACTTGCTCCGCACGTAAGGCGTCAATGACGCGCTGGCTCTCTTCACGGGTTCCGACAGTAATTCGCAGGCAGCCGCTTAACGAAGGTTGTTTATTCTGATCTCGTAAGATAATGCCCTGATCCCACAAAGATTTAAATACGCTACTTGATGCGGTGAAGCGCGCCAGAACATAGTTGGTTTCAGAATCGAATACCTGCTCTACACAGCGAATTGTTTTCAGGTTATCTACCAGATACTGACGCTCTTCCAGGATCTGCTCTACGCGTTTACGCATGGCGGAAATCCCTTGCGGCGTCAGCGCTTGGGCGGCGATATCTGCCACCGGCGTAGAGAGCGGGTAAGGGGCAATCACTTTTAACAGCAGATTGATAACCTCTTCGTTCGCCAGCGTAAACCCGCAGCGTAAACCGGCGAGCGCAAACGCTTTGGACAACGTGCGTAATATCACCAGATGCGGATACTCAGACAGCCAGCCTGCCAGCGTGGCCTGCGGGCAAAACTCAATATAGGCTTCATCAGCGACCACAATAGATTTACCCTGCGTCATTTCGAGCAGTGAACGCAGATCCTGCGGGTTTATCAGCTGACCGGTTGGGTTGTTCGGGCTGCAAACGTAGACTACCTTCACGCCATCAAGCTTGTCCGCGATGCCTTGCAAATCCAGTTGCCAGTTCTCAAGGGTCGGAACGGTGCGGCACTCAACGCCAATCGTTTCGGCACTGACGCTGTACATGCCGTAAGTCGGCGGGCAGTAGAGAATGGCATCTTTACCGGGTTCACAAAACGCGCGCACCAGCAGTTCGATCCCTTCATCTGCGCCGCGGCTGACCAGCACCTGCTCCGGTTTGACGCCAGCATACTGCGCGTAATTCTCAATCACCGCTTTCGGCTGGCACTCCGGGTAGCGGTTCAGCGTCTGCTGACTGAGCTGGAACTCCACGGCAGTGGGGTATTCATTCGCGTTGAGCCAGACATCGCCGTTACCACCGAGACGACGGGCAGACTGATAGGGCGTTAATTCGCGAACATTCTTACGGGCTAAATCAGTGACGCTGAGAAAGTTGTCAGTGCTCATGCTTGCTCCTTCAGGGCGTTAACGCGCAGGGTGACGGCATTTTTGTGGGCAGTCAGTCGTTCAGCAGCGGCCAGTGTTTCAATGGTTGAGGCCAGGGCAGAGAAACCTTGTGGGGTTAATTCCTGTACGGTCATCCGTTTCTGGAAATCAGCCAGCCCAAGGCTTGAGCAGATCGCGGTATAGCCGTAGGTCGGAAGAACGTGGTTGGTGCCAGAAGCATAGTCGCCTGCGGATTCTGGCGACCAGTCGCCGAGGAACACCGAACCGGCGCTGGTGATCTCATCAACCAGTTCACGCGCGTTGCGGGTCTGAATAATCAGGTGTTCCGGACCGTAGGCGTTAGATATTTCAACGCACTGCGCCAGATCTTTCGCCACGATTAAGCGGCTGGCGGAGAGTGCCTGACGTGCGGTCTCAGCGCGGGAAAGCTCAGCGAGCTGGCGTTCAACGGCTTTGGCAACGCCTTCGGCAAGCGTAGCGTCTGGCGTCAGTAGAATAACCTGCGAGTCGGGGCCGTGTTCTGCCTGAGAAAGCAGGTCAGAGGCAACAAAGTCCGGCGTCGCGCCGCTATCGGCGATAACCAGCACTTCGGACGGGCCAGCAGGCATGTCGATGGCCGCGCCGTCAAGACGCTGGCTGACCTGGCGTTTGGCTTCGGTCACATACGCATTGCCCGGCCCGAAGATTTTATCGACCTTAGGAATAGATTCGGTGCCCAGCGCCAGCGCGGCAATGGCTTGCGCACCGCCCACATTAAACACCTCTTTTACGCCACACAACTGCGCGGCGTAGAGGATTTCATCGGCAATTGGCGGCGGTGAGCACAGCACCACTTTTTTGCAACCGGCGATGCGCGCCGGGGTCGCCAGCATTAATACGGTGGAAAACAGCGGTGCCGAACCTCCAGGAACATACAGGCCCACGGAAGCGATAGGGCGGGTAACCTGCTGGCAGCGTACGCCCGGCTGGGTTTCGATATCCACTGGCGGCAGGATCTGCGCGGTGTGGAAAGTATCAATATTTCTCACTGCCGCCTGCATCGCTTGTTTTAGCTCGTTGCTCAGGCGACTGCTGGCTTGCTGGATTTCTTCCTCGGTCACGCGCAGCGCGCCAACCTCGGTTTTATCGAACTTTGCGCTGTATTCACGCAGCGCCCGGTCGCCGTTATTTTTGACGTTCTCAAGGATCTCGGCCACCGTACGGCTGATGCTTTCAGAGGCGGAAATTGCCGGGCGCATCAGCAGTTCGCGCTGCTGCTCAGGGCTACAGCTATTCCAGTCAATCGGGGTATTGAAGCTCATGGTCGTTACTCCATCATCGGGTGTTGCCGGATGGCGGCGCTGCCTTATCCGGCCTACAAGACCCGTAATATCAATAATTGTGACAATTCTTGTAGGCCTGATAAGCGAAGCGCTATCAGGCAACAGATCACTCCATCATCTTCTCAATCGGCAACACCAGAATTGAGCTGGCACCGAGCGCTTTCAGTTTTTCCATTGTTTCCCAGAACAGGGTTTCGCTGCTGACCATGTGCATGGCAACGCGCTGCTGGTCGCCTGCCAGCGGCAGAATGGTAGGGCGCTCTGCGCCGGGCAGCAGGGCGATGACCTCGTCCAGACGCTCGCTCGGCGCGTGCATCATGATGTATTTGGATTCACGGGCCTGAATAACCCCCTGGATACGGGTCAGCAGTTTGTCGATCAGTTGTTGCTTGGCTTCGGCCATTTCGCCGTCGCGCTGAATCAGACAGGCTTTAGAGCGGTAGATCACTTCTACTTCGCGCAGACCGTTGGCTTCAAGCGTTGCGCCGGTGGACACCAGATCGCAAATCGCATCAGCCAGACCCGCACGGGGAGCGACTTCTACTGAGCCGTTTAACAGACAAGATTTAAACGAAACTCCTTTCTGATCGAGATAACGTTTGAGCAGGTGTGGGTAAGAGGTCGCGATACGTTTACCGTTCAGCGCTGCCGGGCCATCCCAGGCTTCATCAACCGGGGTTGCCAGCGAAAGACGGCAGCCGCCGAAGTCCAGACGGCGCAGGGTAAAATAGCGAGGGTCTTCACCCTGGGCCCGGCGGTTGAGCAGTTCCTCTTCCAGAACGTTTTCCCCGATGATGCCGAGGTCAACGACGCCGTCCATCACCAGACCTGGGATATCGTCATCACGCACGCGCAGAATATCGATCGGCATGTTCTCCGCCATCGCAATCAGGCGCTGGGTGTGAAGATTAATTTTAATGCCGCAACGGGCCAGTAATTCGCGTGAATCATCGCTTAAGCGGCCTGATTTCTGCATAGCTATGCGTAAACGGGTGTTGTCTAACATTCTTTATTCCTCGTTATCCTGTCTGAATCAGTTTGGGTCACGCGCAAAAAAAGCCCCCGGAAGAAATCTTCCGGGGGCTTTCTCATACGCTCATGCACCGCTGGAAGATTTAAATGTCTCCCAGCACACATCGCCTGAAAGACTAGTCAGGATGATGGTGATGATGGTGTTTGAATTGAGCGCGTGTCATAAATTTTCTCGATGAATGTTTATTCATTTGATGTCTTTTAACCTAAACCACTTTAGCTACGGAAAGCAAGGGCTTTTTTTGATCATTAATTCATTTCATATTAATACTATGAATTGTCAGCCACCGTGGGCTGGCGTAGCCTTGCGTTATAGGCCAAAAGTCAGGAGAGAAGGCATGAAAAAGGTCGCAATTGTCGGGTTAGGTTGGTTAGGCATGCCATTAGCCATGTCGCTGGCGGCGAGAGGCTGGCAGGTTACCGGCAGCAAAACCACATTGGATGGGGTGGAAGCGGCCCGCATGAGCGGTATCGAGAGTTACTCGCTGCGCCTGGAACCTGAACTGGTCTGTGAGGCTGACGATCTCGATGCACTGATGGACGCCGATGCGCTGGTCATTACGCTACCTGCGCGTCGTAGCGGTCCTGGGGAAGCATTTTACCTGCAGGCCATGCAGGAACTGGTCGATAGCGCGCTGGCGTATCGGATCCCACGAATTATTTTTACCAGTTCGACGTCAGTCTATGGTGACGTTCAGGGCACAGTGAAAGAGGGGACGGCGCGTAATCCGGTCACGGCGAGCGGTCGTGTCCTGAAAGAACTTGAAGACTGGTTGCACAATTTGCCAGGTACGTCGGTGGATATTTTGCGTCTGGCCGGGTTGGTCGGTCCGGGAAGACATCCTGGTCGCTTCTTCGCTGGCAAGACGGCACCTGACGGACATCATGGCGTCAATCTGGTGCATCTGGACGATGTAGTATCTGCCATCACGTTACTGCTGCAAGCGCCTAAAGGGGGACACATCTATAATATATGTGCGCCTATGCATCCGGCGCGTAACGTGTTCTATCCGCAGATGGCCCGCCAGTTGGGGATGGAGCCGCCGGAATTTCGCGGCGGTATGGATAACGGTAAAGGTAAAGTCATTGATGGCAACCGTATTTGTAATGAGCTTGGGTTTGAGTACCAGTATCCCGACCCGCTGGTGATGCCAATGGAGTGACAATCCAGCAGAGTGCCGCTGTATACCGCCAGGGGGCGAGTATGAAACCACTGCTGGACGTTCTTATCATCCTCGATGCATTAGAAAAAGAGGGCAGTTTCGCGGCGGCGTCGGCAAAATTGTTTAAGACGCCGTCTGCACTTAGCTACACGGTCCATAAGCTGGAAAGCGATCTTAATATTCAGCTACTCGATCGCAGCGGACACCGGGCTAAGTTCACCCGCACCGGACAGATGCTGCTGGAAAAGGGGAGGGAGGTGCTGCACACCGTCCGTGAACTCGAAAAACAGGCGATTAAACTTCACGAAGGCTGGGAGAATGAACTGGTTATTGGCGTAGATGATACGTTTCCCTTTTCACTGCTGGCCCCACTCATCGAATCTTTCTATCAACACCACAGCGTGACGCGCCTGAAATTTATCAATGGCGTGCTGGGCGGCTCCTGGGATGCCCTCATTCAGGGCCGGGCGGATATTATCGTTGGCGCCATGCATGACCCCCCTGCAGCGAGCGAATTTGGTTTTGCACGGTTGGGAGTTTTGGAACAGGTGTTTGTGGTTGCGCCGCATCACCCGCTGGCGCAGGAACAGGAACCGTTAAATCGTCGTACCATTCGCCGTTTTCGCGCCATTGTGGTGGGCGACAATGCGCAGCATGCCAACGTCTCAGGTTCCCAGGTGCTTGACGATCAGGAAGCTATTACCGTTTTTGACTTCAAAACCAAGCTGGAATTGCAAATCAGCGGTCTGGGATGTGGTTATATTCCGCGCTACCTGGCGCAGCGATTTCTGGAGAGCGGCGCACTGATTGAGAAAAAAGTGGTCGCACAAATTGTCTTTGAACCCGTGTGGATAGGCTGGAATGAACAGACCGCCGGGTTGGCCAGTGCCTGGTGGCGGGATGAAATTTTAGCAAATAGTGCTATTGCAGGGGTGTATGTGAAAACGGCTGCTGATAAATCAATCAGTTAAGAAAAAATATTCTTTTGTGGCTACTTCAATCTCTTGTTATTTCTCCCCAATTTAGTGCAAAATACGCCGCTTGCAAAAAATGACATTAACCGACGTTTTAATACGCGTCGGTTATTTTTTTGCATCAAACCAATCATTCATAAAAGAGGCCGGGCTTCGTACCGGATAGATACTTACTTAAAAATCGACAGTTGTTGTCGCTGAGGATTAACAAAAAATGGGGCAATTTTTTGCTTACGCGACGGTTTTCGCCGTAATGGGGGATAACCATGTCGCATAACGCTACTCCAAACACCTCTCGCGTGGAATTACGTAAAACGCTTACGCTGGTTCCGGTTGTCATGATGGGCCTTGCCTATATGCAGCCGATGACGCTGTTCGATACATTCGGTATCGTATCAGGAATGACCGATGGTCACGTCCCGACAGCTTACGCCTTTGCACTGATCGCCATCCTCTTTACCGCACTGAGCTACGGTAAACTGGTGCGTCGCTATCCGTCTGCAGGCTCTGCCTACACTTACGCCCAGAAATCCATTAGCCCGACCGTTGGCTTTATGGTGGGTTGGTCATCACTGCTGGACTACCTGTTCGCTCCGATGATCAACATTCTGTTGGCAAAAATTTATTTTGAAGCCCTGGTGCCGTCGATACCGTCATGGATATTCGTGGTGGCGCTGGTGGCCTTTATGACAGCCTTTAACCTGCGCAGCCTTAAATCCGTTGCGAATTTCAACACCGTAATCGTGTTGTTGCAGGTGGTGCTGATTGCAGTGATCCTCGGCATGGTCGTTTATGGCGTGTTCGAAGGGGAAGGTGCCGGTACGCTGGCGAGTAGCCGTCCGTTCTGGTCAGGTGATGCACACGTAATCCCGATGATCACAGGCGCTACCATCCTGTGCTTCTCGTTCACCGGTTTTGACGGTATCAGCAACCTGTCAGAAGAAACCAAAGACGCTGAGCGCGTGATCCCGCGTGCGATTTTCCTGACTGCGCTGATTGGTGGCCTGATCTTTATCGTCTCCACCTATCTGTTGCAGCTGTACTTCCCGGATATCTCGCGCTTCAAAGATCCAGACGCTTCACAGCCGGAAATCATGCTGTACGTCGCCGGTAAGTTCTTCCAGGTTGGCGCGCTGATTTTCTCTACCATTACCGTACTGGCGTCCGGTATGGCGGCGCATGCTGGCGTAGCGCGTTTAATGTACGTGATGGGGCGTGACGGCGTGTTCCCGAAAAGTTTCTTCGGTTATGTACACCCGAAATGGCGTACTCCGTCTATGAACATCATTCTGGTTGGTGCGATTGCTCTGCTGGCAATCAACTTCGACCTGGTGATGGCGACGGCGCTGATTAACTTTGGTGCGCTGGTGGCGTTTACCTTCGTTAACCTGTCGGTGATCTCCCAGTTCTGGATCCGTGAGAAGCGTAACAAGACGCTGAAAGACCACTTCCAGTATCTGTTTCTGCCGATGTGCGGTGCGCTGACAGTTGGTGCGCTGTGGGTTAACCTGGAAGAGAGCTCAATGGTTCTGGGTCTGATCTGGGCCGGTATTGGTCTGATTTACCTGGCTTGTGTGACCAAAAGCTTCCGCAACCCGGTGCCGCAGTACGATGAAGATGTCGCGTAATAACGGCATTTAACTAAAAAAAACGGAGACATGTTCTCCGTTTTTTTATGCGTGGGACTTATACAATCTCTTCGGCATACTGCCAGAGTGATTTCAGCAGCATCAACTTTTCTTTGTTATCCGCATACTGCTGGCTCAATAACTGCAGTTCATTGGCGTAATTTTGCAAAAACTCCGGTGTGAATACCTGGCGGCGATGGTCCAGCCAGCGTTGCTGTTCTGCTTCGTCCAGCGTTCCCGGGAAGTTACGTGCACGGTAATTAAACAACAGTTTTTCAATGCGCTTATCGACAAAGGAGATATCCAGCGCCGGTAAATTGCGTGGTTCGGTTTCCAGAACGATTTTCATCGCCGCACGGTCAGCATCGCTGAAAAAGCCGTTATAAAGTTGGGCATCTACGTTATCTGATGGTGTAAAGGGTTCTGCATCTGCAAAGATCGCAACCACTTTGTCGCGTATGTGCGGATTTTCGCGCAGAACTTTGAGATTATCCAGACAGTGCTGGCGGTTAATGCCAAGACGGTCGGCATCTTCCGGACGCAGGGTATTCGCCTGTGCCAGTACCGGGCATTTGTTGATGTGCACCAGTTTAACCGGTACGGCCGGGTTATCACCCAGATCCGCTTTAGACGTGTAAAGCCTCTTGCGCAGGGCGTCACTGTCGAGTTCGAGCAGCGGCGAAATATCACCGGCTAAGTCGACCATAATAACCGCGTTGCGATTCTCCGGATGCCACGCCAATGGCGCTACCCAGCTGGTGTTGCCGCGCCATGCGCCGAACATACCAGAGACATGGACCAGCGGCTTCATTTGCGGGACATCAATCAACGCGGCCAGCTTGTGCTTATTACGATGGCTGTAGAGATAATCAAACAGACGCGGCTGGCGCGACTTCACTAATTGCGCCATTGCAATTGTGGCGTATACGTCCGCCATCGCATCGTGAGCATTGGTATGCTCAATACCGTTGGCTTTGGTCAAATGCTCCAGGCGGAAGCTGGGTAAGCCGTCGTCGTTTTCCGGCCAGTTAATGCCTTCAGGGCGCAGGGCATAGCAGGCGCGCATCACATCCAGCAGATCCCAGCGCGAATTATCGTTCTGCCAGCTCCATGCATAGGGATCGTAGAAATTGCGATACAGGATGTTACGCGTCACCTCATCATCGAAGCGCACGTTGTTATAGCCCAGGATACAGGTTTTCGGTACGGTGAACAGGGCGTGGATGCGTGCAGCAAAAGCGGCTTCATTTTCTCCCTTTTCACGTGCTTCCTGCGGTGTGATACCCGTAATCAACACCGCCTCAGGCTGCGGCAGATAATCGTCCGCGGGTTTGCAATAAAAGACTTCTGGTTCACCGATGATGTTGAAATCATTATCTGTGCGGATAGCCGCAAATTGCGCGGGTCTGTCCAGCGCCGGATGGGTACCAAAGGTCTCGTAGTCGTGGAAGAGAAAACCAGGTTGCTGCTTGCCGTCATTCATTGTTCAGTTATGTCCGGGATCAATTTAGCGCTGGTTCAAGAATACCAAAAAATAGCGAGATAATCAGCCATGGCATTATCGAAGCTGGATTGTGCACGCAATAAAATTGAGATAAACAGGGCATTAATGGAATTAATTAATAAATTTCGCACTGTTAAAATAAATTACGGAAATAAAATATCTTGAAGTTGCGGGTTTGTAAATAATCTAACTGATAACCATTATTGTTATTTTCCTCTTCTTTGTTGTGTTCTGGAAACTTTAAAAATCTTTTATAAACAATGGGTTTTTATTTATGTCAATTCGCTGTCATGCATTGTAATGAAATGTGATTGATGTAAAAAATAAATAATCTAAACGCCATATAATTATTGGATATATCTAATAACAGGAGGTTATATGAGCATTAGTCGGCGTAATTTTTTGCGAGGAGTGGGTATAGGCTGTTCAGCCTGTGCGATAGGCAGTTTCCCGCCCGGGGCACTGGCACGAAATTCTCCGGAGAGTATCAAAGGGAAAACATCCCTGACGCCAAGTTTGTGCGAGATGTGTTCTTTTCGCTGCCCAATTCAGGCTCAGGTGATTAATAATAAAACGGTTTTTATTCAGGGAAACCCTAATGCGCCACAGCAGGGGACACGTGTCTGCGCTCGCGGCGGCAGCGGCGTTAGCCTGGTCAACGACCCTCATCGCATTGTTAAACCCATGAAACGCACAGGACCTCGCGGGAGCGGTGACTGGCAGGTTATTAGCTGGGAACAGGCGTATAAAGAAATCGCCGAAAAAATGACGGCAATAAAAACGCAATATGGTCCCCAGGGAGTCGTCTTCTCGTCTAAATCCGGCTCGCTGTCTGGCCATTTATTCCACCTCGCGACGGCTTTCGGGTCACCGAATACCTTTACTCACGCATCAACGTGTCCTGCCGGTAAAGCCATTGCCGCTAAAGTTATGATGGGTGGTGATTTAGCCATGGATATCGCCAATACCCGTTATATGGTCTCTTTTGGCCATAACCTCTATGAAGGGATCGAGGTTGCTGATACGCATGAGCTGATGACCGCGCAGGAGAAGGGTGCGAAGATGGTCAGCTTCGATCCCCGTTTGTCCGTATTCTCCAGCAAGGCGGATGAATGGCATGCGCTCAAACCGGGCGGCGACTTACCGGTGCTGATGGCCATGTGTCACGTCATGATCAATGAAAATCTGTATGACGCTGACTTTGTGGCGCGCTACACCACGGGGTTTGAGCAACTGGCAGAAGCGGTACAAGAGACCACGCCAGAATGGGCGCAGCAGCTCGCGGATGTGCCTGCTGATGTCATTGTTCGGGTCACCCGCGAAATGGCCGCCTGCGCGCCTCATGCCATCGTCAGTCCGGGCCATCGAGCGACGTTTTCGCAAGAAGAAATTGATATGCGGCGCATGATTTTTACCCTCAATGTGCTGCTTGGCAATATTGAGCGTGAAGGCGGTTTGTATCAGAAAAAAGCGGCGGCAACTTACAATAAGCTGGCTGGAGAGAAGGTCGCTCCGGTGCTGGCAAAACCCGATGTCAAATTACCCAAGCCAACGGCGCAGCGTATCGATCTGGTAGCCCCGCAGTTTAAGTACATCGCGGCGGGCGGTGGTGTGGTGCAAAGCATCATTGATGCTGTGTTAAACCAGACGCCTTATCCGGTGAAGGGATGGATTATGTCCCGACACAACCCTTTCCAAACCGTTACCTGTCGACCGGATCTGGTCAAAACCGTTGAACAGCTCGACCTTGTGGTCAGTTGTGATGTCTATTTAAGCGAAAGCGCGGCGTATGCCGACTACCTTTTGCCTGAATGTACTTACCTTGAGCGCGATGAAGAAGTTTCAGACATGTCGGGCCTGAATCCAGCCTATGCCCTGCGCCAACAGGTAGTGGAGCCTATTGGTGATGCGCGTCCGAGCTGGCAAATCTGGAAAGAGCTGGCCGTACAGTTAGGCCTTGGCCAATTCTACCCATGGCAGGATATGCAAACGCGTCAGTTGTACCAGCTTAATGGCGATCATGCGCTATCTGCTGAATTGCGTCAGAAAGGGTACCGGGAGTGGGGGATTCCGTTGCTGCTGCGTGAACCTGAAGCGGTGCGTCAGTTTGTGGAACGCTATCTGGGCGCGGTGGCGGTTGACAGCGACGGTACCTATGGCGAGCAACTGCGCTTTAAATCTCCGTCAGGAAAAATTGAACTCTATTCCGAAGAGCTGGAAACGCTCCTGCCTGGCTACGGTATTCCGCGCGCGCGCAATTTTGCGCTCAAAGGCGACAGTGAACTCTATTTTATCCAGGGAAAAGTGGCGGTTCATACCAACGGTGCGACGCAATATGTGCCACTGCTTAGCGAGTTGATGTGGGATAACGCGGTGTGGATCCACCCGCAAACGGCCCGTGAAAAAGGCATCAAAAGCGGTGATGACATCTGGCTGGAAAATGCGACCGGCAAGGAAAAAGGTAAAGCGCTGGTCACCGCCGGAATTCGGCCCGATACGCTGTTTGTTTATATGGGATTTGGCGCCAAGGCGGGAGCCAAAACCGCAGCGACAACGCACGGTATTCACTGCGGTAATTTGCTTCCGCATGTTACCAGTCCGGTTTCCGGTACGGTAGTCCACACCGCTGGCGTTACGCTTCGTCGGGCATGAGAAAGGAGAACATCATGAATCAATCTACAAACCCTTATGTCATGCTGCATGACGAGAAACGCTGTATCGGCTGTCAGGCATGTACGGTTGCCTGCAAAGTTTTGAATGATGTGCCAGAGGGATTTAGCCGCTTACAGGTGCAGATCCGTTCACCCGAACATGAACCCGAGGTGCTGTCCCACTTCCAGTTTGTTCGCGTTTCCTGTCAGCATTGTGAAGATGCGCCGTGTGTCAGCGTTTGTCCGACCGGTGCGTCATTTCGCGACGAAAATGGCATTGTACAAGTGGATAAGTCTCGCTGTATTGGCTGCGACTACTGCGTTGCCGCTTGTCCGTTCCATGTCCGTTATCTCAATCCGCAAACGGGAATTGCCGACAAATGTAACTTCTGTGCAGATACCCGACTGGAGACAGGACAATCGCCCGCCTGTGTTTCCGTTTGTCCGACGGATGCGCTGAAATTTGGTCGTCGCGACGACCCGGAAATTCAGCACTGGATAAATCAAAAAGAGGTTTATCGCCAGCAGGATACGCGTAGCGGCCCGGTGAGTGTTTATCGGCGTAAAGAGATCCATCAGGAGGGTAAAGCATGAATTCTATCTGGGGAGCAGAGCTTAACTATGCGCCGGACTACTGGCCGCTGTGGCTCATTTATGCAGGCGTTGTTATTGTGCTGATGATTGCGGGCCTGGTTATGCACGCGCTGTTACGTCGGATGCTGGCACCTAAAACAGCAATCGGAGAAGAACATCGGGACTACCTCTATTCGCTGGCAGTTCGTCGCTGGCACTGGGGTAATGCGCTGCTTTTTATCCTGCTTCTGCTGAGCGGCCTGTTTGGACACTTCTCTGTCGGACCGGTGGCATTGATGGTGCAGATACATACCTGGTGCGGTTTCGCCTTGTTGGCCTTCTGGGTTGGTTTTGTGCTAATCAACGCAACCAGCGGCAACGGTTGTCATTACCGGGTGAAGTTTAACGGGTTGATATCACGCTGCTTGTTGCAAACGCGCTTTTATCTGTATGGCATCATGAAAGGTGAGCCGCACCCATTTGCCGCAACGGCAGAGAGTAAATTTAACCCGCTACAACAGCTGGCTTATCTGGCCATCATGTATGCGCTGGTTCCGCTGCTAATCATCACCGGGTTGTTATGCCTCTACCCGCAGGTGGTAGGGGCTGGGCCTGTGATGCTGGTGCTGCATATGGTGTTGGCGATTGTCGGCTTACTGTTCATCTGTGCACATATTTACCTGTGCACGCTGGGTGACACTCCGGGGCAGATTTTCCGCAGCATGATAGATGGCTATCATCGTCATCGCAGCCATCACGCAGAGACAGCACCTCGCAAAGGGTAACGCCAGACGTGGTTGATATCTGAAATCCTATCCTTACAGCAAGAAAATGTGCCTTATGTCACATTTTCTTGCAATTTATCCATGTTTGTTCGCCAGAACTTCCGTAAAAAGAACGGCTATTTCTCCATTTCCTGAGGACATGCTGTTGAAACGCCGTTTGTTTATTGCCGCTTCACTATTTGCGATGATTTTTTCGCCCGCGTATGCGACCGACGTCGCCAGTTTCGCTCCACAGCCTCCAGCAATTAATGCCGGGGCGTGGGTATTAATGGATTACACCACGGGCCAAATCCTGACAGCCGGAAATGAACACCAGCAGCGCAACCCTGCCAGCCTGACCAAGCTGATGACCGGCTATGTTGTCGATCGCGCAATCGACAGCAAGCGTATTAGTCCGACAGATATTGTCACTGTAGGACGAGATGCCTGGGCGAAAGATAATCCGGTATTCGTCGGTTCGTCCTTAATGTTCCTGAAAGAAGGGGATCGCGTTTCTGTGCGCGATCTGAGTCGCGGGTTAATTGTTGATTCCGGTAATGATGCCTGTGTGGCGCTGGCGGATTACATCGCCGGAGGGCAGCCGCAGTTTGTCGCGATGATGAACAACTATGTGCAAAAGCTGAACCTGCGGGACACGCATTTTGAAACGGTACATGGTCTGGATGCGCCAGGTCAGCATAGCTCAGCTTACGATCTGGCTGTGCTGTCGAGAGCTATCATCCATGGAGAGCCGGATTTCTACCATATGTACAGTGAAAAAAGCCTTACCTGGAACGGAATTACGCAGCAAAACCGTAACGGTTTGTTGTGGGATAAAACCATGAACGTCGATGGTCTGAAGACAGGACATACCTCCGGCGCTGGATTCAACCTGATTGCTTCTGCCGTTGATGGGCAGCGCCGCCTGATTGCGGTTGTGATGGGGGCGGAGAGTGCGAAAGGGCGTGAAGACCAGGCGCGAAAACTGCTGCAATGGGGACAACAGAACTTCGATACCGTGCAGGTTTTACGTAGCGGTAAGCAAGTTGGTATTGAACGGATCTGGTATGGCGATAAAGAAAAAATTAGCCTTGGCACAGAGCAGGATTTCTGGATGGCCCTGCCTAAAGCCGAAGTCGCTAATATCAAGGCAAAATATGTTCTTGATAAGAAAGAACTGGTTGCCCCCATTGCTGCCCATCAACGTGTGGGGGAAATTGAACTCTACGATCGGGATAAACTGGTGGCGCACTGGCCTCTGGTTACGCTGGAGTCTGTCAACGAAGGCGGCGTCTTCTCGCGTTTGAGCGATTACTTCCACCACAAGGCGTAGTTTTTCCTGATGTGCCTGACTGGCAAGAGTGCGAATCTGCTCACATAATAATCACTGATTCCTTGTGGCCGTCATACCTAAAAATTACACTGTATATAAATACAGTGTAATAGCGGAGGTTATATGGAGTACGAGATAAAGCAGGTCGAGAAACGCATAATTGCCGGTTTCCATATGGTTGGACCGTGGGAACAAACGGTAAAGCAGGGTTTCGAGCAGTTAATGATGTGGGTCGACGGTAAGCAGATCGTACCGCTGGAATGGATAGCCGTTTATTACGACAACCCTGACGTTGTTCCGGCGGAAAAACTGCGTTGTGATACCGTGGTGTCTGTGCCTGAAGGTTTTGAGATCCCAGAAAACAGCGAAGGGGTGATCCAGACCGAACTGGCGGGGGGCGACTATGCTATCGCCGTTGCGCGCGTTGAAAATCATGACTTCGCGACGCCGTGGTATCAGTTCTTTGAGCGCCTGCTGCAGGATTCGACGTATGCGATAGCCGCTAAACCCTGCTTTGAAGTTTATATGAACAATGGCATGGAGGACGGCTACTGGGACATTGAAATGTACGTGCCGGTACAGTCGAAGTAACTGTTTTTGGTGTAAATCAGGATGAATGTCCTGGTCATCAGGGTGATGTTTTCACTCAAAAAACAGGTACAATTCTGTTCTTTGCAATTCCCTGACGGAGTGCATGAGTGCGTGCAGATAAGTCACTGAGTCCTTTTGAAATTCGTTTGTATCGTCATTATCGTGTGGTGCATGGTGTTCGCATTGCGCTGGCGTTTCTTTTTACTTTTCTGTTGGTTCGCCTGTTGAACATTCCTGAAGGTACATGGCCTCTGATTACGCTGGTGGTAATCATGGGGCCTATTTCCTTTTGGGGGAACGTTGTCCCCAGAGCGTTTGAGCGTATTGGCGGGACAATTCTGGGATCGGTACTTGGGCTGGTGGCCCTTCGTCTGGAGCTCTTTTCACTTCCGCTAATGCTGATATGGTGCGCGGTGGCGATGTTTCTCTGCGGCTGGCTGGCGTTGGGTAAAAGGCCGTATCAGGCGTTGCTGATTGGTATAACGCTTGCGGTCGTTGTGGGTGCCCCCGCTGGAGATATGAACACAGCGTTATGGCGCGGTGGCGATGTTATTTTGGGTTCATTACTGGCAATGCTGTTTACCGGTATCTGGCCGCAGCGGGCATTTATACACTGGCGAATTCAACTGGCGCATTGTGTAACGGGGTACAATCGGGTGTATCAGGCTGCGCTATCTCCCAACCTGCTGGAGCAACCGCGACTGGAGAAGCATTTACAACAGCTTTTAAGCGATGTTGTCAAAATGCGTGGGCTCATCGTCCCCGCCAGCAAGGAAACCCACATTCAAAAATCAATCTTTGAAGCTATTCAAACGGTTAATCGTAACCTGGTCTGCATGCTTGAGCTGCAAATCAATGCGCTTTGGGCCAGCCGTACCAGCCACTTTGTCATGTTGAATGCGCACACTTTGCGTGAAACCCAGCTCAGGACACAACAGGCGCTACTGACGATAACCCACGCATTGTATGAAGGTAATCCACAACCGGTGCTTGCCAATACGGAAAAACTCAATGACACCGTGGTGGAGTTACGTCAGCTTATTGCTGAGCATAAGGGCGATAATGTCGCTGAAACGCCCATTCACGGCTACGTTTGGCTAAATATGGAAATGGCGCGACAGCTGGAGTTGCTCTCTCATTTGATCTGTCGCGCGCTGCGCAAATAAAGAGCAGATGAGGGGATTGGTTCTACTGCTGCTTCGATTCAGCAACGATTAGAGGTATGATACTGAAAAAGGCTAAAACCATTGGTAACTGCAATGGCTTTACCCTCGATAATTCAGGTTTCAACCATGCATGGTCGATGCAGATGCAACTTGAAGTATGGCGGGCATGAAAGTAATGTTGACCCACTTTAGCCGTTGTTTTAACGAATCCGAATCTCACATTATCAGGGGTGTAAAAATGGAAACTACCAAGCCTTCTTTCCAGGACGTGCTGGAATTTGTTCGTCTGTTCCGTCGTAAAAACAAACTGCAACGTGAAATCCAGGACGTTGAGAAAAAGATCCGTGACAACCAGAAACGTGTTCTGCTGCTGGACAACCTGAGTGACTACATCAAGCCTGGAATGAGCGTGGAAGCGATTCAGGGCATTATCGCCAGCATGAAAAGCGATTATGAAGATCGTGTTGATGATTACATCATCAAAAACGCTGAGATCTCTAAAGAGCGCCGCGACATCTCTAAAAAGCTGAAAGCGATGGGCGAAGTGAAAAACGGCGAAGCGAAAGCCGAGTAACGATTTTATGCTTGTTCGGGTCGCTGCTTAGCGGCGGCCCTTATTGCAGTTCGACCCCGCCAGTTACCATCCGCAACAAATGCTGTTCCGGCCAGTGCTCCGTCAATTTTTTCTGCGTCAGCATCCATTTTATGTAGTCCACATCATGACGCTTTCTGTCGAGCATCAGACCGACTACGCTGCCACTGTGCGCAACGTTGACACCGTATAAATCACATTCTTCTACCAGCGCTAAAAGTGAATCAAAATTTGGTTTAGGTAACAGCAACTGGCTGGCGATCGCGCTCAGCGTGGCGGCTTCACCCATCCGATAGGGATTTTGACTGATACAGGCTTCCTGTACCTTTTCCCATGCGCGTTTCAGCGCTGGAGCGCCTGCCAGTAATCCTGACTGGCGTGGCGTACGGTGATAATCAGCAGTAAGCAAGGTTTCCGGACTTTCGAGAACCAGCAGATCGAGTTGAGGCTGGGCTTCACAGGCAATTTGCGTGGAGGCGTCGTTATGATCGAACAGCGTAAGCTGGCGGAAAACGGTGCTGTCGGTAGGTTCCAGCGAAACGCAAAGCTGCGCCAGAGTGGATTCGTCTAGCTGATGCCCCAGATACTGCGCCGTGGCGATTGCCGTGGCGGCGATATCCGCTGTGCTGCTGGCCATCCCTTTAGCGACAGGAATGGTTGACTGGACATCAATTCGAATATCCTGACTCATTTGTGCCGGGTATTGCCAGTGCAGCAATAACCTCTCAACCATCGCCCGCGAAAGTGGACGTTCATCTGTCAGCGGTGAACCTGAAGTGACCTCAACGGTGCTATACCATTCAACCGGGCAGGAGACCAATTTCTCACTGCCCAGTATCCAGCCCTGGATAAGTTCTCCGCACGATGCGGGACATTGCGCAACAGCCACGTCTTCACCTATGTGATCAGCAATCCTCGGCGCATAGTGTCATGGCGATCGCGCTATTACCATGATTTGCCGCAATTTGCGGTGCGGCAGTATTATGCAGGAATGCCCAATGTCACAGTTTCAGATATCGCTAAACGCATAACGTCTTGCGCAATCATTAGCTCTTCATTGGTATTAATCACTGCTACTTTGACCATCGCATTTTCCGTCTGAATGAAGGTGGCATTACGCTGATTTTTTTCCTCATCAACGGCCAGACCCAGGAAATTCAGATTACGACAGATCGCAGCGCGCGCCCGTGCGGAGTTTTCGCCAATACCACCGGTAAACACCAGGGCATCCAGACCGCCCATCTGCATAATATAGCTACCAATGGTGGCACGAATGCGCTCAGCAAAAAGCGTCAACGCCAGCGCAGCCTGGTGATTGCCCGTATCTGCGGCATGTTCAACGTCGCGGTAGTCAGGTGAGATACCAGAAACACCGAGCAATCCGGACTCATTGTTGAGCAATTGGTTGAGCTGCTGCGGTGTTTTGCCTTCTCGCAGGGCAATCCACGGTAAAATGGACGGATCGATATCGCCACTTCGCGTGCCCATCATCACGCCAGACTGCGGCGTAAAGCCCATTGACGTATTCACCGATTGTCCGCCTTTGATGGCGCAGATGCTGCTGCCGTTGCCCAGATGACAACAAACAACGCGCAGGGCGCTGAGTGGTACACCCAGTTTTTCAGCAAGCTGTGAGCTAACGTATTTGTGGCTGGTACCATGAAAACCATAGCGACGAATACCCAACTCTGCATAGTAACGCCAGGGCAGGGGATAGATGAAAGAAGGCTCATCAAGCGTTTGATGAAAGGCGGTGTCGAACACCGCAACGGCTGGCGTTTTGGGCAATAGCTGGCGGAATACCGCGATCCCCAGCGCATTGACCGGGTTATGCAGAGGAGCCAGTTCCGCGAGGCGCTCGATTTCTGCCAGCGTTTCATCAGTTACCAGCGCTGAGTCTTTAAAGGATTCCCCGCCGTGCGCGACGCGATGGCCCACGCCGTCGATCTCATCCAGACTGCTGATAATGTGGTGGTTGAGCAGTTTTTCCAGGAGCAACGTTACGGCTTCACGGTGATCGGCTACGGGCAAAGTCTCCTGCCATTTCTGCGCTGGCGTTTTTAGGGTGACTTGCGCATCAGACAAACCGATGCGTTCAATCAACCCCTGACAGATCATTTCACCCTGCGGCATCGCCAGTAGTTGAAATTTAAGCGAGGAACTACCTGCATTAATGGCCATTATTTTGTGAGACATGAAGGTTCCTTTGCATTCAGAAAAATGAACATCTCATCGACCCCGGTATTCTCCAGCGCGCTGGTGACAAATACTTTTTGCGCACCAGCCTGAACTAACCAACTCTCCGCAAGAGAAATACGCTGCGGGTTGGCTAAATCGGCTTTGGTAACGAGGCCAATAACGGGTCGGTTCATTGGTCCGGTAAAACCGGGAGAAAATGGTGACCACGGCGCGTCAGCATTGAGTACCAGCGCAATAATGTCTGCTTCACAGGCGCTGACCAGCAGCGCACTGTACAGGCAGCGGTTCTCAAGATATTCACCCGGCGTGTCTATTGTCGTAGGAGACCAGACTATGGCCTGGGTCTTCTGATAGTGAAGTGCCTCTCCCCGCATGCACTGCGTGAGCGACGTTTTACCGCACTGGCTGGGGCCAATTAGCATGATACGTTTCATGAGATTACGTCCGGGTGATGGGACACGCGGTAAAACGCATCATTTCGCCCAGCGTTCGGGTTACCTGTTTCAGTGCGTACTCAACGGCAGAAACATCACCCGTCAGTACCACCGCGCCGGTAAACCGGTCGAGAAAACCAATCTCTACCGCCCCGGATTTCGTGGCGATATCACAGGCGATGATTGAGGCTTCGCTGGGGGTAATGGTCAGAATACCGATTGCGGAAAGCGAATCGGGTAATCCCAGTTTCTTGAACAAATCTTTACCTGGATTAGCAATAAGATGCGCCAGCGTGACCTGTTTGCCAGGTACATATTCCTGAATCATTCGATCCGTGGTGGGTTGTCTTTCCATTATCCCTCCACCATTTGTCGCCACATGCTTTCATGCGGGCGGGGTATGACCGAGCGGTAAACCAGCAGGCCTTTTTCACCCGCACTTTCACTGGCAACCGTCACCGCGTTATTCACATCGGATACATCGCCAGCAACGACCATGTAGCACTTGCCGCCAATACCAAATGCCATATGGACGCGTACCAGCGTGACGTTGGAGGCTTTAACCGCCCGGTCGGCGGCGCAGATGCAGGCAGCAACGCTCCATGTTTCGACAATACCAACAGCCTGACGCTTATCCACGCTGTTTAGTCCGCTGATTGCGGGGAGTACGCTGGCATGAATGTTGGGGAGTACCAGACTGTCAACGAGCATATCGCCAGCAAGAGATGTTCCAGTGGCAATCGCCTGTTGTACGGCTCCTACGTCACCACCGAGCATGAGTAGAAATTTTCCCGGGCAGATGGTCTTGCTGACCAGTAAATTCACATTCGCGCTTTTTAACATGGCATCGCCAGCTTCCATTCCTTTGGCAATGCTGGTGAGTTCTAAAATCCCTATAGCCTGAGACATGATTAACCTCTAATTACCGTGATGGATTGCTCAGTGATTTCGCTGACAATACCGTCAATACTGGCGTGAACAGGCGCGCCTAATGCACCGGAGGGCACATCGGCAACACATTGACCGCGAACAACGCGTTCGCCTTGTTCTACACATGGGATGGCGCTGGCACCTATATGCTGGCGTAACAACAGCGTCGTTTTATCTGTGGAATAATCAGTTTCAGCCAGTGGCGCATCGTGATACCAGTCGCTAAGACCCAGTTTGGTAATAAGGCGTTTAACTGGGATCAGCCGGTACTTCGCCATTTCATCCTCAGGATTTAGCGGCCCTTCATAACGATGGTTGAGCGCCCGCAATTCACGTTTAAGCATACGGTTGATGCGCATCGGTGAAATCCCAACCGGACAGGCTACGCTTTCACACACATTGCATTCTGAGCAGGTCAGGGCCGTGAGCAGCAGTTGCGGTGTGGCCGCCTGCTGATAATTAACCGCACGAACCAGCAGATGCGGGGATAATTCATGACCGATCAAATGCCTCGGGCACAAATCCGTACACAAACGGCACTGCTCGCAAACGGTCTTTGCTACAGAAAGCACGGTGCGTTCATCCTGCATCCGCCGCTGAATCAACGCATGAGACTTAGGCAAAACCAGCAGGCCCCCGGTGGTCTTGCTGACAGGGGTATCCAGTGAAGTAATCAGGCCGCCCATCATCGGACCACCGTTAATAAAGCCGGGATCGTCAACGGTTGCACCCCCGACCAGCGCCAGAACGTCACGTAAAGACATTCCGATAGGGACTGTGAGTGTGATAGGACTGGCGACTGCGCCGTTAACGGTCAGGGTACGACGCGTAACGGGGTACTGCTGCTCAACTGCTCTGGCGATGTTGAGCACGGTCTGGACGTTATTGACCACCACGCCGACGCTGACCGGCAGCGCGGCAGGCGGAACTCTCCGACCTGTTGCCATCCAGATGGTCAGAACCTCGTCACCAGCCGGGTAGACATCAGGCAAAATATGTAAGCGGATCCCGGTAGGCAGAAGGGGCGTTAATGCATTGATAGCCTTCTGGTATTTCTCTTTGAGTGCAATAATTCCGGCACTGGCTCCGGTAGCCGTCATGGCATATTGAACACCGCGGATAAGTCGCTCAGCCTGGACGGCCATCAACTGCTGGTCAACTTTCAGCATTGGCTCACATTCAGCCGCATTGACCAGAAAGGTATCGACCTGCGCCTGTAATTTTACGTGAGCAGGAAAGCCTGCGCCTCCGGCTCCGACAACACCCGCTGCGCGAACGCGTTCACGAATGGTCTGCGCATCATAGAGCGTGGACTCTGCCGTCATGGCTGTCTTCATAATAATTCCTCAAGCAGTTCCTGCATGGCACTGGCGTCGGCAACACGAGGATTGGTTTGCAGCGTGACGTCAGCCAGCGCGGCCTGAACCATCGACGGGATACGTTGTGACCAGACTTGCTTTCCGTCTTTAAGCGCGTCAACAAAAGAAGGCAACGCACACTGTTTTTTGAGTAGCTCGATGTGATGGATGAGCGCATTCAATGCCGCTGTATCGTTCGCGTTATCCGGGCATAAATGGCAGGCTTTAGCAAAACGGGCATAGCGCTTCGCAGCCCGCGGATCGCGGGCATTAAAATGAATGACATGGGTCAGCAGCAGCGCATTGGCAAGTCCATGCGGCAGATGAAACTGACCACCCAACTGATGGGCAATCGCATGATTGATCCCCAGTCCAGCCTGACTAAATGCCATTCCCGCGAGCGTTGACGCATTGTGCATTTTCCCCCTGGTTGCCAGACAGTCGCCTTTGCTGACGGCGACAGGCAGGTACTGGAAGACGATTTGAGCCGCTTTTTCAGCCAGTGCATCGGTGAAGTCACTGGCCTTCGTGGATACGTAAGCCTCCAGTGCATGCGTTAACACGTCCATGCCGGTATTCGCGGTGATGGCAGGTGGTACGCTGACGACCAACGTTGGATCAAGAATGGCCATGTCCGGGTAAAGTGCGTTATTGAACAATGGGTATTTAATGCCTTTATCCGGATCGCTAATCACGCAGGCGCTGGTTACTTCAGAGCCTGTGCCGCTGGTGGTGGGAATTGCGACACAGGTTTCAATATCAATACCGAACTGTCGGCTGAACCAGACGATGGCTTTTGCGGCGTCCAGTGCTGAGCCGCCACCAAAACCCATCACGACGTCCGGTCGCAGGGACTGCATTTGTGCAATCCCTTGAACTACCGTACCGATGGTGGGATCGGGGGTGATATCGCTGAAAATGCTGATGCGGTTATCCGCTGGCAGAGCGTTGCGCAGCTTTTCAATCAGGGGAGAACGCGCGAGAAAAGCATCGCAAATAATCCAGATATGCTTATTCGTGAAACGCTTGAGCACATCCAGACTTCCCTGGCCGCTGTACAATCGAGTTTGCAGTGAAAAGCTATTCATAACGGCCCCATTAACGAATAGAAAAACCGTTTGTCAGCACGCAACGACGAGAGCGTGCGAAAGTGCGCGCAGATGTTGTTCCTTCGCCGGTTGGCGTCGCAATAGTGAAGGTGGTAAAGCCTTCACCACCAACGCCAATCCCGGCGTAAGAGGGGCCATTTTTCACAAAGATGGAGGTCTGAAGCGTGCGCGCGGCAAGGTTCAAACGTGACACATTTTGCGAATGCATAATGGCGGTGTGATGCAATCCCTCTTCAACCTCCAGGGCCAACGTTAATGCACTGTCAAAATCGCTCACTGTTACGACGGGGAGCATTGGCATTAATTGCTCGCTGGTAACCCACGGGTCGTCAGCCTTGACGATGCCTGTCAGTAATCGAGGTGCTTTTGCCGGAACCGGTATTCCTGCTGCTTCCAGTAAGGTTGCCGGGCTTTTACCCACCAGTTTTTTATTGGCTATGCCTTCTGGTAGACAGACAGCACGCAGTTTGTCTACCTCTTCGCTATTGAGAAGCATCGCACCAAAAGACTGCATCTGTTGAACCAGTCGTTCGGCAACGGCATCAACAACAATCAGGCTCTTCTCAGCAATGCAGGGGAGGTTGTAATCAAAGGATGCGCCATTGATGATATCTTCCGCCGCCTTAACCAAGTCGGCTGTTTCATCAACAATGCAGGGTGGATTTCCTGCGCCTGCGCCGATGACTTTTTTCCCGCTTTTCATGCCCATAGCAACAATGCCTGGGCCACCGGTAATCGCCAGAACTGCGATTTTAGGGTGCGCCATCATCTGCTGGGTAGCCTCAAAAGTGGGTTCTGTGACCGTGACGACAAGATTACGAATTCCGCAGCAACGGAAAGCAATATCTTCAATCATGGCAATCAGCTTGAGTGAAACCTTTTTAGCACCCGGATGCGGACTGAAATAAACGCTATTCCCTGCCGCCAGCATGCTGATGCTGTTGTTAATAATGGTCTCTGTCGGGTTAGTACTGGGGGCGACAGAGCCAATCACGCCAAACGGTGAATACTCGAATAACACCATGCCGCCGTCGCCGGTTAACGCCGTGGTGGTGAGATCTTCGATACCTGGAGTGTTGTCCAGCGCGGCTTTATTTTTAAGGAACTTATCCTCTTTGTTGCCCATCCCCGTTTCGGCAGCGCTCTCAGCGGCCAGTGAAGCAAGATGAGGCGTCAGTTCTTCGCGTAGGGCGTTTATGATGGCGCTGCGGGTTTTCAATGGACATTGCTGGTAACGCAGAAAAGCCTGATGCGCGGCATCGATCGCTTCGCCAACGGACGGAAAAATACCGTTACCCTGAACTTCTGCTTTTGCCGGGGCGAGTTGTTCACTCAAAATGTTACGAATAAGGGTTTCAAGTTCTGAAGTATTCATTGATGTGTTCTCACGTTAATCGCCGCAATGGCCGTTTCTGCAATGTCCATATCCTGTTCAACGCTTCCTCCGCTGATGCCAAGACCCCCGAGGAGTAAACCCTCACGCCATAATGCGTACCCGCCACCGAAGGTGACGACTTTTCCCTGCATATGGCTTTCCAGACCGTAAAGCGCAGCACCGGGTTGAACTGCCGATGTCAGCTCATGTGTGGCGGTTTTCATCGCCACGGCAGTCCAGGCTTTTTTGGGTGCCAGTTCGCTACTCACGAGTAATGCGTCAGGCATGCGCCAGGTCACCATTTGGGTCCCGTTCGCATCAACAATGCTAATGACGATCGGAACCTGAAGTTCTTCTGCTCTCGTCACCGCAGCGCGAGTGAGTTGGTGGAGCTCCTGAAAAGACAGAGACATAGTCGGCTCCTTTATGGCTGGTGCTTGAACGGCAGCGAGATAGCGCTCAGCCACTTTCTGAATGATGTCGTTTTGATGGGCGTCATGATCTTCTGCTCGTGCAAGCGCATATAAGCAGTCGGACAGGCGATTGATATAACGCATCAGCACGTGTCTGACGGATATCTCGGTGGAGAGCTCGACCAGTCGTCTCTCTGCACGGCGTGCCAGCGTACGGGCAAAGTGCAGTCGGCTGGCGGCTTCGCTGCGGCCAGGTAGAATAAAGCTGCGCAGGGGCGGAACTCTTCCCATTGCGGTATCGATGGCCGCTTCCAGTGCCGCAATTTCTTCCGAGCTGATATAGCGCTGCTCTGGCGTTGGTTCTTCGCTTTCGCTTGCCAGTTCGGCGCTGAACCAAAAAAGCTGCAGCTGGATATTTTCAAGTAACTGCCGGTGCTGCGGGTTTTTCGCTGCACAAATGCACAGACTTAGCGCCGCATTCAGTTCGTCCAGCGTACCGTAGGCTTCCACGCGTGGATGCGTTTTGCTCACGCGCTGTCCGGTAAAGAGGGCTGTTGTTCCGGCATCACCAGTACGGGTATAAATCGCCATAGTTCCTCCTAACGAGAAAGCGTGTCGACAATGCCGACGATAGCCAGATCGATGGCCTCATTAGGGCCAGAAAAAACGTGTCTGGCGCTGGAGCCGCTGCTGAGTAATACCAGTTCGCCAGTTCCCGCGCCGACAGAATCAACAGCGACTTCATCTCCACTCACAGGGGACGCAGGAAGCTCTCCGTCAGCACTTACCCGACGTACCAGCAACAGTTTTTTTCCCACCAGTGATGGGGATTTTTGCGTGGAAACCACAACGCCTGTAACCCGTGCCAGATGCATAGCTCACTCCTGCTTAATTAGTTGGACATTTCGCAGACTGACTGCTTCCTGAGCCAGAGCCGTCACGACACACCGACGGCGCAACACCAGTACGCCATCCCTTAATTGGGCGACGTCGGCATAGCTGAGAAGCTTCTCAGGATGCAAAAAGATGATTCGTCCCCGTTCGTCATTGAACTCCAGCGGCAGACGTGCGAGTTTTTTCACGGGGATTGCGGGTAACAATCGGTGTTGTAGTGAAATTTTCACGCGGACTCCGCACGCCAGCGCGTCGTGAATCTTTCCCACCGACATGTTGGCTGAGCAGCCTTCGGCAATTCGCTCCAGTAATGGCAGATCCACTTGCTGGAGATGGAGCGACGAGTACTGGCAGCATACTGTCCGTGAATCGATTTCCCGTAACTGCGCGACGCTAAGAGTGAGCGTGCTTTCCGCGCGTTTTTTTAATCGGGAAACAACCTCCTCGATAATGCGTTGCAGCAGTTCGTTGTTCATCGTGAGGTCACCAGTGTGGCGAATGTCTGGGGATTATCAGCGCCTGCAGCATTGGCTTCGTCTGTATCGATATGCATTTCGAGGCGCATATCCGGCGAAACGCGTACGGCGACGTTATCGAAAATCAGTCGACGTTCATCGCCATTAATGGCGACCGAGACTCTATCACCATGGGAAACCCGCAGAATCAGAGCATCGAGCGGCGACATATGGATATGCCGTTGGGCGACGATCACCCCGGATGCTAAGTCCAGTTCAGCAAATGGGCTGACGAGACGAACACCGGGTGTGCCCTGAATATTGCCCGACATCCGCAGCGGAGCAGCAATTCCCAACGTGCGGGCGTCGGTACGAGAAATTTCGACCTGGCTGGTACTGCGCAGCGGGCCGAGTAAACGCACATTTTTTAACTGACCTTTTGGCCCCACCAGCGTGACAGTCTGCTCTGCTGCATATTGTCCTGGCTGCAATAGCCCTTTTTTCTCACTAATGGGGTGATTGGGAAACAAGCGACCGTAATCTTCAGCGCACAGATGAATATGACGATTAGAGATCCCCAGCGGAATCGGGCGCTCACGCATTTCATCCAGAACCTTAGCGACAGTGGTCTCCAGTTGCTGTTTATCCATTACGCTTCACCTCGTTTGCCAGAGTGAAGACAAAGCGTGCGCGGCTCGCCTTTTTGGCGAGGGCAGGCAGGATCAAGACACAAATTGCAGCTAATCAACTCTGCATCTTGCGGGGCTTCGGGTACATCATGGACTACAAATATCTCTTCATGCGGTACGGCTGGTATGGGCTCTGGCGTTGGCTCAGGCTCCAGGGCAACGCTATGCGACAGGATCCCGTCCCCGGGTCTGGAAATGACTTTGTGAGCCACCAGTCCATCTCGCTGGTCAGCGAAACTGACACCGGTGGAAATGGCCGCCTGGACGGAGGCCACACCCCCGATTATCTTGATCACCGTCCAGCCTGAGCCGTTGGTTTTTTCGAGGCCCACCAGCGTGATGGAGGCGGCTTTCGCCATGACGTCCGCGCAACTGATGGCTAATGCCAGACCACTAACTTCAAGTAATCCCAGTGATTGCTTCACGCTGTGCTCCTTGGTTGCAACGACTTATGCGGATTTAGGTAAAATGGCTTCAACGTCGCTGTGCGGACGCGGGATAACGTGGCAGGATTTCACCTCACCAACGGCGCTTGCGGCTGCGCTTCCAGCATCTACGGCTGCTTTCACCGCGCCGACATCACCGCGAACCATAACGGTGATAAGGCCAGAGCCGATTTTTTCGTAACCAACCAACTGCACGTTTGCGGATTTCACCATGGCATCAGCGGCTTCAATAGCGCCGACAAGCCCTTTTGTTTCAACCAGTCCCAGTGCGTTATTCATACTGCTTTTCTCCTATGGGTTATGAGTGGCATTCCCGGAACGGAATGCCTTTAACCAGCCGCGCAGCGTTGTTACCAATGCTGCGGCGATCGTGGCTATTTTGTTGATACGTCAGCGTAAAAAGTGGTGCTGACGTGGGTAAGTTTTTGTAGTGCACGACCAGTTTTTCGCGGCTACAGCCAATACCGACCAGCAATGGAGACTGGCAGGCGGCCAACCATGCGTTGTGGATAACGTCAGCTGAGCCACTCTCCTGAATCACAAAGGGGATCCCTTCTTCTTCAATACCCAGCAGTACGTCATTCCAGACGTCAGCACAGTCAGCACTGGTGAAGATAACGATGGCTGGTGTGGTGAGATTACTTTCCATGAGCGAATGCCTTATGCCAGGAGAGAATCAGTCCTGTCGCAACCGCATTGCGCGGACCTTCGGTACCACGAATGTTGCCGCGCCCGGCAACCAGTCGATAATGCGCCAGAGCATCGGTGACCAGCTGTGGAACTTCAAAATCCAGAGATGAGCCGCCAACCAGCACCACAAAGGGAATATCCCGAATGTTCCCGGTCGGACTGACCTGACGTAGCGCTCTGAGTGCGTTAGTAACGAAAACGCGCTCCTTGGCGCTTCGACGAATGGCCCGTACTTTCTCCAGCGCCAGTTCACCAGGCAGTGGCACCAGTTCATCGGGTTTCACTACGCACACGCGCGCAAAAACCGTTGGTGGGAGAGGCGTAGGGAAGAACTGAACGCTGCCGTCTTCGTGGCGAAGGTGGAACAAGCTCTCAACTTTCGCCAACGGATACTTTTTAATCTCTTCAGCGAGATAACGGTCATCCAGACCCAGTTCACGGGCAATGATCATCGTGACCATATCGCCTGCGCCTGCCAGGTGCGTGGCAATAATTTCGCCCTTAGGATTGATGATAGAAGCGTCGGTTGAACCCGCGCCGAGATCCAGAATAGCCAGTGGTCGTGTTGTGCCCGGAGTTGTTAAGGCTCCCAGAATGGCAGCTTCGGCTTCGGCCCCGCCAACCTGGACGTCAATGTTGAGCTTTTGCGTGATCTCTTGTGCAATCATCGCCATTTGCAGGCGGTCTGATTTCACCATGGAGGCTATGCCGACAGCCTGTTCCAGTGAGAACTCACCTGCAAGTCCACCCGTCACGCTGACGGGAACCGAGGTATCGACCGCCAGCAGATCCTGAATAAAAATTTCATGACTGGGTTTGTTGGTTAATTCAGCCATCGTCTGGCGCACATGCTCCAGCATGCCGCCAATATTGGTGCCAGCTTCTCCGGTAACGTTATCCAGTTTTGGGCATTCACCAACCGCTTTCATAATCGCCTCGGCGCCCGCGGCAACGTCGACCCGTACGGTACGACCTTGAGACTGTAGCTCCAGATTTCCGGCAGGAATCGCTCGCGCTTTCACATCACCTGACGGCGTTTTCACCACCACGGCTGAACGGTTGCCGATCAGCGCCCGTGCCATCGGAACAATGTTTTTAGTCTCATCGGCATTGAGGCCAAAGACAGTTGCAATGCCGTAGGGGTTAGAAAGGGTTTCAATGACCTTTCCTGGTACAGCGACCTCAATGGCAGCCAGCATCCCCAACGGGATACGGTCGATATGAAGGACTTCATCGACGATGGGCAGGGGGTGAGTCAGACGATTGCTGACCAACACGCCATCGTCCTGTTGTAAAATAACACCAGTCAACTGGTATCCAGCACGGACGGAGGCATTAATCATCGTAGCTACATCGGCGAAATCAAATGCCGATGACACCACCAGAATATAGGGCGTATCCGCCGGGCGACTGAGAAGGTCTTCCGGCGTAATAGTGACGCCCACGCCTAACCCGACACCGCCCGGTGTTTTAGGGTTATGGCCGATCATGGTGGATTCAGTGATGATGGTTTCGGTTATTGTTTCCATCGCCACATCGCCAATGACCGGGGTGGCTTCGTTAATACGGATGAGCGAAATATCACTGACATTGATACCGGCGTTTTTTGCCGCCAGCGTAAGGGCCTCCTGAATGCCAAACACATTACGTAATGTGCCCTTAATTCCGGTGGTTTCTGCCAGCGCGCTGCCGGTGATGCTCAGCACGCCAGACTCATCGAGAGTAGCCAGAGCGACTTCCGTTGATGAGTTGCCTATGTCAATGCCAGCTATATATCGCATGATCCTTTCCCTGAGTTAGTCGTCGCCTTTGAGTTTTTTACGCTCAACGTACAGCGCTGCCGCTTCACGAACGAAAGCTGCACAGATTATTGCCTGATAACGATTTTCGAGATCGTCGGCGATAGCCATCAGCTCATCTTTTGTTGAGCGATACGGGCGCAGCGCGTTGTAGATCTCAAGAATGCGATCGTCAGGAACAGCGGTTAGCTCGGCTGCGCGTTCGAAGTTCATCGCCAGCCTGTCACGTCCGGCATCTTTGGCGATTTCCGCCTGCAGGCGCAGTGTTTCAGGGGTGATGCGCATGTCCTGCGCGGTCACTTTGTTGCTCAGAACATTTTCAAGCGTGAAGTCGTCCAGCGTTTTGTTGGTCGCAGTTTTTACCCACTCAGGATGTTTATTCGCGAGAGGGTAATCCGTGACTTTCGCGGTATGTGCTGATGAACTCACCGCGGGCGGAGTCGCGGACTCGCCTTGCAGGCTGTTCATCCGGCTCAACACATCCCGAACCATCGATTCAATTGCGTCGGTATTCATGGAGGTATCCTTTATCAAAGCGCCACGCGCAGTTCCTGCGGGTTTTTGCCTGTCACAACGTATTTGGTCTCTTTAATGTGCAGAATGGCTGATTTCGCCTGGTACTTAGGACGAGCCATCTGGTCATTCAAAGTAGGGACCGGTTGCGGAGATTCACGCTTGGCATAACGCGCGGCGTTTTTACCGATCTGACGATAGGTTTCCAGCGTCAGAAGCGGTGCCTGAGGGAACAGCTCCAGGTTTGAAAGCGGCGGTAACCCCTGCTGGTGGATAACCGTGGTACCTTTTGACTGGATGCCGATAGAGATCCCGGAACCGCTCAGACGGTTCCCCTCAACGGCGACAAACGCCACATCGGAGGATTTAAAGCAGCGGATAACGCGCGCTTTAATGCCTTCTTCTTCAATACCGGCAATCACTTCGCGCAAGATATTCTTATGCGGGATACCTACGATATTGACGGTTTGCGAAAGCCCGAACGCCGGCCCTACGGCAATAATCACTTCGTCCTGTTGCTGGCCTTGTTTGGCTTCACCAATCTCGGTCAGAAAGCTGTCTCCCTGTGTCGCCGCAGCCTGAGGTGCGCTTGCCGCTGTAGATGCGCGGAAAGAGACGGGTTTGTCGCTGGTCTGCATTTCAGACAACACATCTTCAATTATCTGGCGCAGCAGTTTTTCATTAATTTCCATTTTTCACCCCTTAGCCAAGCTCGTTGGGATCAAGTGCGCCAGGGATGTTTTTGATCTCTTCCCAGCGTTCGCCCTGCAGGCGATAACCTGTTGCCGGACCGGCATAGTCGTTAACATCATTGACAGCGGATAGCACCTGTCCGTCGCCAACGATAATGGCGGAGGTATGCAGGTAATCCCCGGTTAACTTGGCTTTCTGGATGTTGAGCATGTCCTGAGCGACATCGGTAAATCCGCCCTGAGCAAGGGCTTTCACCACTTCCAGACCGTTACGGTTCTTATTGATGATCTCTTGTGCAAACTTGATGTCTTCAACGATGTTACGTTCCGGCATATCTTTCGAACCGTGGGCGTAGGTCGCAGCTTCCACTTCTTCATCAGTGATTGGTGGTAATCCCATCCCGGCAAAGACGGCCTGCAGCGCACGTGCCGCTTTGTTACGAATGGCGATAACATCTTCTTCACGAACCGGACGCAGACCACCGTCTACTTTCAGGTCGCGCTGAAGAACGTTGTAGTCGTCAAAATCTTCAGCATCCTCGTTCGAACCTGCAAACATGTTGTCGTAGTTCGGCACCGCGGAATAACCAGAAGAAATGAAGTCAGTACCCGGCAGGAACTGCATCAGCAGACGCGCAGTACGACGCATATCCGAGTGGGTAAAGGTTTGGTCGTTGCTGGAGGCGCATTCCAGATCCAGAGAGGAACAAATCAGGTTTTCAGCCAACACTGCACGAATGCCTGACGGCACGGCGGAAGGGACACCGATGCAGCTTACTGAACCGTTTTGCAGGCCCTGTACGCCCGCAGCTTTGGTGATGTAAATGCAGCGGGCTTCCAGATAAAGCATTGATTTTCCTTCGGCGTAACCCATCTGAACTTCTGAGCCAGAACCGGAGGTAAAGCGCATTTTCAGACCACGGGATGCATAGGACGAGGCGAGGAAGCCTTTCGACCATGGCGTGTCATCGCCGTCGGTAAAGACGGGTTCAGTACCATAGACGGAGATGGTTTCCGCGTAGCAGGTGTGGCCTAGCATGCCGAGCTTAAGTTCGGTAGCTTCTTCCAGCGAGCACTGGGTTAATACGCCAGGGCGTCCAACCTGCGAGCCGACTAACAGCGCAATGGCGTTAAATGGCGCATAACGTGCAACGGCAACGGTTGTTTCCTGTTCGTCAAACCCGCGCCATGCGCCTTCAGCGGCATCAGCGGCAATCTGCACCGGGTTATCTTTGACGTTAGTGACGTGCGCTTGTTGAGAGGGTGTACGACGAGCACGCATTTTCTGCATCGCCATCATCATCTCAACGACGTTCATATGGGACACCACTTCGACAATTTTTGCCGGCGTCATTGCGGTGGTCAGCGGCACTATGTCTTTGCGCTTCACGTTAGGGTCGCAAAGCATATTGGCCAGTTTGACCGAATCCATCGCCATGACTTCTTCAGCGCGCGCCAGGTTAATGCCGTAGCGGGCAATGAAATGGTCGATTAAGTCAAATTCACTGGCGGATTTACCGTCCAGTTCAGTGACTGTACCGTTGACGATTTTAATCGACGGTTTGGGGTCGTTCGGGCTTTCCATCGCAATGAAGCCTTCTTCGATCCACTCCTTAACGAAACCATCCTGATTCACAGGGCGCTTCGCCAGTGCTTCAAATCTTTTCGATCTCATGAATCAGCCTCACTGATATCAGATGTAGGACGGACGATCGTTTTTCGGCTCTGAGCCGAGGGTCCCGAGTACGGTTTTACCGATTTCACGGGCGGAGATAACGGCCTGACGAACAGCGCCAGAGTCACCCGAAATAACCAGAATGGCTTCGTTACTGAAGCTGGTGCCATGGGCAGGGGAGCTGTAGGCCACAACTTCCACGTTGGCTGATTTCAGGGCCGTATCGGCCATCAGGACACCAACGGATGCCGGCGCGCCGACGATAACGCCACAGGCACGGCCAATCGGTGCGCCAAAGGCTTTTTCAAGTGCGTAGCTGGCGCGTGCGGTGTACTGCATTTCGATGTGACCGGCTTCGTTGGCATAAACATCGCCAAAGGTGCGATCCAGTTCTTTCAGTGCGACTTCAATGCCGCGTTTCACGTCGGAAACATCGTTGCCACCAAGAATAATCAGCGAGCCATGACCTGCGCCGCCTTTGGTATCACGTGGTAACTCAATACTGACGACTTCAGTATTGGTGGCTTTTACCGCTTCATCGGCGGCCATGATGTGCGGGCCTGCGCCAGTACGGGCGCCAAGGATGCCAATGGAGCGATACCGTTTTTCAAGTTTCATTGCGTCCAGTAGGGCGCTGTCTACGTTGGCGATTACCAGACCGACGGTGTCGCCAATCGCGGTACCGACAAACTCCGTTAAACTGCAGCTTTTCTCTGCCATAGCCGTTTCTCGTGTTGGAGGATTATTTTCAGGGATAGCCTGCTGTTCCGGCGTTGCCACGCGAGCAATCACCTGCGCCATGATCTGTTCAACCAGCTCATTGCTGCTCATTAGCTAATTCCCTTCGGTAAGATTTTTTCTACATCGGTATGCGGGCGTGGGATGACGTGTACGGCTTTCACTTCTCCCACATTACGGGCTGCGGCGGCACCTGCATCTGTTGCTGCTTTGACTGCGCCGACATCGCCACGGACAATGACTGTTACCAGCCCCGAACCAATTTTTTCGTAGCCGACCAGCATTACATTGGCTGACTTCACCATTGCATCTGCGGCCTCTATGGCTGCAGTTAAGCCTTTGGTTTCTACCATTCCTAACGCTTCTTGTTGCATAAAGACCTCGCCTGGGTTGTCCCGATTTTCATGACTATAAAAAGAAGCGAGGAAAAAGAATGGCTGAGTTGAAAGTAAGAGTGAAAAAATAGTGGGGTTATGGTGAGATAAAATTGCTATATTTCATCATAACAATTTGTTTTTGTTGGTTGTTTTTAGTTTAAGTAATGTGACTATTTGGTTATGTTAATTCCATATTTACACTTTTCCGAGTGACAGTTTAAATATCATTTGCTATGCGAGAAAAATGAAATTGTGATGATCGTTTGAAAATGGAATTCTGCTGTTCGCAATATTTTATTATTTTGAAAATGTACTTTTAATAGGGTAAATCCTCGTTTTATCGCCTGCTTTAATAAAGGTGATAGCAAGAATTTGCTATCGCAACACGATTTTTAAGGGCATGTCGCTTGCAGATTGCCAACAATTTGCCGGTACAGATTTTTATAGTAAGCCTTGAAGTAATCTTCCTGCCAGCAAGGAGTCCGCTGGTAAAGACACGAACTCTGCTTAGAAGGTGTCACAATGAACGATTCACTAAGAGCGCAATGTATTGCTGAGTTTTTGGGTACCGGACTATTTTTGTTTTTTGGTATTGGGTGCCTGAGCGCCCTGAAGGTCGCGGGTGCCAGTTTGGGATTGTGGGAGATCTGCATCATATGGGGCTTGGGGATCTCGCTTGCAGTTTACCTGACAGCCGGGATTTCTGGGGCCCATCTCAACCCCGCGATTACCATCGCACTTTGGTTGTTTGCCTGTTTTCCGGGGCGTAAAGTACTGCCTTATTCTGTCGCTCAGATAGCGGGTGCCTTTGGTGGCGCTATGCTGGCCTATTTGTTGTACGGCAGCTTATTTATTGAGTATGAATCAGCCCACCAAATGGTACGCGGCAGTCTGGAAAGCCTGCAACTTGCCAGCATTTTTAGTACGTATCCTGCCGCCGCACTGAGTGTCTGGCAGGCCGCACTGGTCGAAGTGGTGATTACCTCCATTCTGATGGGGATGATTATGGCGCTAACGGACGACGGTAACGGTGTTCCCAAAGGCCCGTTAGCACCACTGCTGATTGGTATTCTGGTTGCTGTTATCGGCGCATCAACCGGTCCACTTACCGGCTTTGCGATGAACCCGGCACGTGATTTTGGTCCTAAATTGTTTGCCTGGATGGCCGGGTGGGGTGATGTTGCGATGACAGGTGGGCGTGATATCCCATATTTTATTGTGCCGATTGTGGCTCCCATCATCGGCGCCTGTGCGGGCGCAGCAATTTATCGTTATTTTATTGGCAAAAATTTACCGTGTAATTCGTGTAAGTTGGAGGAAAACGAGAGCTAGCTTCACGAAAGATGTTTATTATTGAAAGGTAAAAACTGTTTTCGTGATCCGGTTTCCTGAACGGCTTAAAAAGTCTCCCAACAATGGGAGACTTTTGTTATGTTCAATGCTGACTTTCATCAGCGCGCCGGATCGCGAGATGAAAATGAATGTGTGAATAATATGTTTTATTTATAACAATAAATTAACTGAGAGGTTTTATCATGATTTCTGCGAGTGCCCTGAACTCAGAACTCATTAATAAAATCGCACAGGATTTTGCACAGGCCACCAGTCTGGCTGTTGTGGTTGTCAATATTCACGGTGATGAAATTTCTGAGCTTTTTAATTTCACTCCTTTTTGCCAGTTGATGCGCCAGCATCCTCAGCATAGTACGCGTTGTCGTATGAGCGACCGCTGTGGAGGGTTGGAAGCCTCTAAATCCGATCAACCCTGCATTTATCGCTGCCATGCCGGGCTTACCGATTTCTCAATTCCGCTGGTCATCGCGGGACACCTGGTAGGGTTCGTGCTTTGTGGACAAGTACGCTTAAGTAACGATGTAGGCCTCGTTGATATTCTGAACGTCGATGACCGCTGGCAAGCCGATCCCGAACTGGTAAACGAGTTCCGTAATGTACCTGAAATGGACTATTCTCGAGTCATTGCTTCAGCGGATTTACTCAAGCTCATCGTCGAAAATTGCCTTAAGAAACAACTTAATTTTGTTGTTATCAAAGATAACCCGCAGCAGTCAGAGCCGGTACGCGCTAACCGTAGTACCAACCCTCATGACAGTAAAATGAAAAAAGCCCTGCGCTATATTGATGCACATTTATCAGACGATCTGCGTCTGGAAGATGTTGCCTCTCATGTTTTCCTTAGCCCGTACTATTTCAGCAAATTGTTCAAAAAATATCAGGGTATTGGTTTTAACGCATGGGTAAACCAGCAAAGAATGGCCAGTGCCAAAGAGCTGCTTTGTCACAGTGACTGGAGCATAGCCAGCATTGCGCGTAATTTAGGCTTTTCGCAAACAAGTTATTTTTGCAAAGTTTTCCGCCAGACCTATCAGGTTACGCCGCAGGCATTTCGCCAGCAAATAAATGTCATTTCACGCGGTGAATCCGCTTAAATAGCAATATTTTGCTATTGCCGATTTTTGATATCGGGTGCTATGTCAGTCATTATAAAATGAAATGTGACAACAGCAGTCAATAAATTGTCATAGCGCAACAAAATAATGGTATTAGAGGGATAAACTGCACCAGTTTTTATTTTTGTGATGAGATACAGTGTCTGCGCGAATGACTTTCTTTATTCTTAGCTGATACTTTCATTCAAAAAGTGAACGTATGAATAAGTGGGTTAAGGCCAGAAAATTGGCTGAATGAACTCGGAAAGATATTAAATTGAATTATTGTCATGAGGTTGTGAAATTACCTCATAACAGAGAGCTTAATTAACCAGGCTCTTGAACTGACAGGTTTGCCACATTTGTGGTAGGGAAGGGGGTGAGAATCCCCCGCAGCCCCCGCTGCTGTGATGCTGACGACCCCGTATGGACCACTGATCGCAAGATTGGGAAGGACGGGTGAGGATGACGCTAAGCCAGAAGACCTGCCTGTCAGTGACTACCAACAACTTCGGTGGGAAGTGGGTGGTTCAGATGCATACAGTCGAGAGACTGGGTATCTCTACACCCCTACCACCCTGAACAGGATCAGGGTATGGCGGCCAATTTTCACGCATTTGTTCTTGCAGGTACCGGAAGCGGCTGTGGTAAAACCACGGTGACGCTGGGCTTGTTGAGCTTGTTGAAAAAACGCGGTTTGCGCGTCCAGCCTTGCAAAGTAGGTCCTGATTACCTTGATACCGGCTGGCATACAGCGGTATGCGGTACCGCTTCCCGCAATCTTGATAGCTTCATGCTTCCCGTCCCCACGCTGAACGCTCTATTCAACGAGCAGATGCAACATGCGGATATTGCCGTTATTGAAGGTGTGATGGGGCTGTATGACGGCTATGGTACCGACCCAAACTACTGCAGCACCGCCGCGATGGCTAAACAGTTAGGCTGTCCGATCATCTTACTGGTTGATGGTAAAGCCGTTTCCACTTCAATCGCCGCAACGGTAATGGGGTTTCAGCATTTTGATCCCACCCTGAACATCGCCGGGGTTATTGTTAATCGGGTTAACAGCGAAACGCATTACCAGTTACTGAAAGTCGCAATCGAACGTTACTGCGATGTACCCGTCTTGGGCTACGTACCCCGTATGGAGGGCGTTGCCCTTCCCGAACGTCATCTGGGTTTAGTAACCGCACGTGAGTCGGTTATCAATCAGCAACCGTGGCAGGCTTTTGCCGCGACACTGGAGCAAACCCTTGATATTGACGCGCTGCTGACATTAAGCCAGTCAACCAATCTTCCTGCTGGCGAATGGCCAACGCTGCCCGCCGCAGACGCCGGAGCAGGGCTAACGGTTGCAATTGCCGATGACGAAGCCTTCAACTTCTACTACCCGGATAACATTACGCTGCTGGAACGTACGGGGCTAAATATTGTTCGTTTTAGCCCGTTGCACGACACCTGTTTGCCGGACTGTCAGATGATCTGGTTAGGTGGCGGATATCCTGAGCTACACGCTGCGGCGCTGGCTCGCAATGTCTCGATACTGAATCAACTGCGAGAGGCACATCAACGTGGCGTCGCGATTTATGCAGAGTGCGGGGGGCTGATGTATCTCGGCAGTTCGCTTAAGGACAGCAACGGCGATACCTGGCTGATGGCGGATATCATTCCCGGCCACAGCAAAATGGGGAAACGTCTGACCCGATTTGGCTACTGCGAAGCGCAGGCCGCGCAGCAAACATTGTTAGCTGCAGAAGGTGAAGTGCTGCGCGGACATGAATTCCACTACTCCGATTTTACTCCTGAAACGCCAGCGGTGATGAACTGTCGCAAAGTGCGCGATGGTAAAACGCTGCAAGCCTGGTCCGGCGGCTGGCAGGTCGGAAACACCTTCGCCAGCTATCTACACGTTCATTTTGCTCAACGTCCGCAGATGCTGAACCATTGGCTGGCAGCCGCGAGGAGTGCGCTATGACGATCCTTGCGTGGTGTGTTGCCTGGCTGCTTGATTTTATCATCGGCGATCCGCAGAACTGGCCGCATCCGGTGCGCTGGATTGGCAATCTGATTTCTGCCGTGCAGCGAATTGTTCGGCGTTACTGTTATAGCGACCGTGCGCTGCGCATTGGCGGTGCGGTGATGTGGATTGTGGTGGTTGGTCTGACCTGGGCTGTGTCCTGGGGCGTGCTGGCACTGGCAGAATCTGTTCATCCCTGGTTGGGTTGGGTGGTAGAGGTATGGATGATCTTTACCGTGCTGGCCGGGCGCTGCCTGGCAAAGGCCGCGCAGGATGTCGAACGTCCGCTGCGGGCCGGTGACCTTGCTCAGAGTCGGGAAAAATTGTCATGGATTGTGGGGCGTGATACCTCACAACTGCAACCGCAGCAGATCAATCGCGCGGTGGTGGAAACCGTGGCTGAAAACACCGTAGACGGCATTATCGCGCCGTTGTTCTTTCTCCTCCTCGGCGGTGCGCCCCTCGCGATGGCCTACAAAGCGGTAAACACCCTTGACTCCATGGTGGGCTACAAACATGAAAAATACCGCGCTATTGGTATGGTCAGCGCGCGTCTGGACGATGTCGCGAACTTTATTCCTGCAAGACTGAGCTGGCTGCTGCTGGGCGTGGCGGCATTTTTATGCCGTAAAGACGGCTCGCGAGCTTTACAGATTGGCTGGCGCGATCGCTACAACCACAGCAGCCCAAACTGTGCGTGGTCAGAGGCATCCGTAGCCGGGGCATTAGGCATTCGTCTGGGTGGTCCTAATGACTACTTTGGCGAGCGTGTTGAGAAGCCGTGGATCGGTGATGCTCAACGCGACATTTCGGTAGACGACATTTCCCATACGATTCGACTGATGTGGGTGGCATCGACGCTGGCACTGGCGCTGTTTATTGCGCTGCGGTGGCTGTGGGTCGGTGTAGCCTGAGGACAACATAATGCAATATATCCAGCAACCCCAGGCGATTGAAGCCAAAAGTTTCGACATTATTGGCGAGATCATCCGTGAAACCCGTCCGGACTATCAGTTTGCCAGTCCGTTACATGAAGCCATTATCAAGCGTGTTATTCACACGACGGCAGATTTTGACTGGCTGGACATTCTGTGGTTTTCCCGTGATGTGCTGGAGCAGTTTTGTGCTGCGCTTAGCCGTTCGAGCGTGATTTATACCGACACCACGATGGCGCTTTCCGGGATCAATAAAACGCTGCTGGCAAAATTCGGCGGTGAATGCCGCTGCTACATCAGCGACCCGCGGGTTGTGCGTACGGCAAAAGAGCAGGGTATTACCCGGTCCATGGCGGCGGTTGACATTGCGGTGAAGGAAGAGGGGGAAAAGCTGTTTGTCTTTGGCAACGCGCCGACTGCGCTGTTCCGCCTGCTTGAGCATGATGTTGCCGTCAGCGGAGTGGTGGGTGTACCGGTCGGGTTCGTTGGTGCTGAAGAGTCGAAAGATGCCCTGACCCAAAGCAATTTGCCCGCCATTGCAGCGTTAGGCCGCAAAGGGGGAAGCAATGTCGCCGCCGCTATCGTCAACGCCATGCTTTATCACATGCAGGGGGCGCGATGAGCGAGGCCTTCGATACGCCGGTGTGGCACAACGGTAAAGCGCTGCGTAAAGGATATACCACGGGATCGTGCGCCACGGCTGCGGCAAAAGTTGCCGCGTTGATGGTATTGCGCCAACACCTCATCCATCAGGTTTCCATCGTGACGCCTTCCGGGGTGACGCTGTGCCTGAGCGTGGAGTCACCGCATATCGAAGGGCAGCAGGCAATAGCGGCCATCCGCAAAGACGGTGGAGATGATGTGGACGCCACCCACGGCATGCTGATTTTTGCCCGCGTGACGTTAGACGATAGTGGCGTGATTGCCTTACAGGGCGGTGAAGGGGTCGGTACGGTAACCCGCAAAGGGATTGGCCTGCCGGTGGGCAGTTCGGCGATTAACCGTACACCTCGCCAGACCATTGAATCTGCCGTCCGCGAAGCGATTGGCCCAAATCGTGGGGCGCAGATTGAAATCTTCGCGCCAGAAGGCGAAGAACGAGCGCAAAAAACCTACAACTCGCGCCTTGGCATTTTGGGCGGCATTTCGATTATTGGCACCACGGGTATTGTCACGCCGATGTCGGAAGAGAGCTGGAAGCGTTCACTGTCGCTTGAGCTGGAAATTAAGCGGGCGGCGGGGCTGGAGCGTGTCGTACTGGTGCCAGGAAACCACGGCGAGCGTTTTGTTCGCGAGCAGATGGGTATCGACACCCAGGTTGTGGTCACCATGAGCAACTTTGTCGGTTACATGATTGAAGAAGCCGTACGTCTGGGGTTCCGGCAAATCGTGCTGGTGGGGCACCCCGGTAAGCTCGTCAAAATCGCGGCGGGGATCTTCCACACTCATAGCCATATTGCCGATGCCCGCATGGAAACGCTGGTGGCCCACCTCGCGCTACTTGGCGCACCGCTGGAACTGCTGACGCTGGTCAGCGACTGCGATACCACCGAGGCGGCGATGGAACACATCGACGCATACGGTTTTCAGCACATTTATAACCACCTGGCTAAGCGCATCTGTATGCGTGTCCTGCAAACGCTGCGCTTTACCAAAAATCCCCCGACCTGCGACGCTATCATGTTTTCTTTTGATAATCAGGTGCTTGGCAGTAATCGCCCGGTCGCAGAGATTGCTGAGGAGATGCAATGTTAACCGTTGTAGGGATGGGGCCAGCCGGTTTGCATTTGATGACGCCTGCGGCGCGTGAAGCGGTCGCGACGGCGGATGTTCTGGTCGGTGGAAAGCGGCATTTGCAGCAATTCCCGGATTTTGCCGGTGAACAGTTTGCTCTTGGCGCCAATATCCCGGAACTCCTGAGCTGGATTAGTGCGCACCAGGAGAAGCATGTTGTGGTACTGGCGTCTGGCGACCCGCTGTTTTACGGCATCGGGACGCGCATGGTGGCGCATTTTGGCATTGAGAATGTGCGGATAATTCCCGGTATTAGCGCGGTGCAGTACCTGTGCGCGCAGTCCGGTATTGATATGAACGATATGTGGCTGACCAGTAGCCATGGCCGCAGCGTCTGTTTCGACGAGCTGGCGCGGCATAACAAGGTGGCGATGGTGACTGATGCGCTGTGTGGCCCGCGTGAAATCGCACAGCAGCTCATTGCCCGAGGCAAGGGGCATCGCTGGATGGTGATTGGCGAAAACCTGGCGATGGAAAACGAACAGATCCATTTCCTGCCTGTGCGTGAAGTTAACGCTGACTATGACATGAATGCAGTGGTGATCCTTGATGAAAGATGAGCTGTTTCTGCGTGGAGAGAAAGTGCCGATGACTAAAGAAGCGGTACGCGCACTTGCCCTCTCAAAACTTGAATTACACCGCGCCAGTCACCTGATTGATATTGGTGCCGGAACCGGCAGTGTGTCGATAGAGGCGGCGTTGCAATATCCCGGATTACGTGTAACGGCCATCGAACGTAACCCGGCGGCGCTTAGGTTGCTGGATGAAAACCGCCAGCATTTTGCCTGCGCAAATATCGATATTTTTCCCGGTGTCGCACCCATGACCATCACGGAAAAGGCTGATGCCATCTTCATGGGCGGCAGCGGCGGCCATTTGACCGAACTGATTGACTGGTCGATGCGCCAATTGCATCCCGCAGGGCGTTTGGTGATGACGTTTATCCTCCAGGAAAACCTCAACACCGCGCTGGCACATCTGGACCATCTTGGCGTACAGGGAGTGGATTGCCTGCAGTTACAGGTTTCCTCGCTTGCCACGCTTGGCAGTGGTCACTATTTCAAACCGAATAACCCCGTATTTGTTATCGCCTGTCAGAAGGAAGGAAACCATGTCTGAGATTTTTGATCCCCGTAGCGTGTGGTTTGTTGGCGCAGGTCCTGGCGATCGCGAGCTGATTACCCTCAAAGGTTACCGGTTGCTGCAGCAGGCGCAGGTTGTTATCTACGCCGGATCGCTGATTAACACTGAACTGCTGGAGTATTGCCCTGCCGAAGCTGAATGTCACGACAGCGCTGAACTGCATCTGGAGCAGATCCTTGATCTGATGGAAGCTGGAGTGAAAGCGGGCAAGACCGTTGTGCGCCTGCAAACCGGCGATGTCTCGTTGTACGGTTCCGTACGCGAGCAGGGTGAGGAGCTGACCAAACGCGGGATTGACTGGCAGGTGGTGCCTGGCGTCAGCGCGTTCCTCGGCGCGGCGGCGGAGCTGGGTGTGGAGTACACCGTACCTGAAGTTTCACAGAGTCTGATCATTACGCGCCTGGAAGGCCGCACCCCGGTACCGGAACGTGAACAGTTGGAGTCTTTTGCCAGTCACCAGACATCTATGGCGATTTATCTTTCCGTCCAGCGCATTCATCGGGTGGCTGAGCGTCTGATTGAAGGCGGCTATCCGGCGACCACGCCCGTGGCGGTGATCTATAAAGCGACCTGGCCGGAAAGCCAGACTGTGCGCGGGACCCTGGCGGATATTGGCGACAAGGTTCGCGATGCGGGCATCCGTAAAACGGCCCTTATTCTGGTCGGTAATTTCCTGGGCTCGGAGTATCACTACTCCAAACTCTATGCGGCGGACTTTAGCCATGAATACCGTAAAGCCTGAGTCAATTGCGCTTTTTTGCCTGACTCCTGGTGGCGTTGTGCTGGCGAAACGTCTGGCAGCCATGCTGCCGGTTACCTGTTTTACCAGTGAAAAGCTGCTGGAGGAGGGGTTTATTCCCTTTGAAAACGGTTTTGCGAATACCGCCCGCGAAGCGTTTACGAATTACTCGGCGCTGATTTTTATCGGTGCGACCGGCATTGCGGTCCGCGTACTGGCCCCGCTGGTCAATGACAAATTCTGCGATCCGGCAGTGGTGGTCATTGATGAACGTGCCCAGCATGTCATCAGCCTGCTCTCCGGCCACGCGGGCGGTGCCAATGCGTTGGCGCGTTATCTGGCGGGCATGTTGGGCGCTGACCCGGTTATCACTACCGCGACGGATGTGAACGATATGGCGGCACTGGATACGCTGGCATTTCAACTGAATGCCCGGATGAGTGATTTCCGTTCGGCGGTGAAGATCGTGAATCAGATGCTGGTCAGCAATAAACGGGTTGGTCTGTGGTGGGATGACGAACTGACGCAGGATGTCAGCCATTGCGACCGGCGCGGATTTATTACGGTTACCGATCTTAACCAACTCCCCGAACTGGATGCGTTGGTGTGCATCACCTTACGCACCAATTTACCTGACCTGCCTGTTCCGCACTGGAAGTTGGTGCCACAGCGGGTTGTGGCCGGAATTGGCTGTCGCCGTGATACGCCGTTCCCTCTGCTGGCTGCGCTGCTTGCCCGGCAACTTGAAGCTCAACAGCTCGATCCGTTGGCGCTAAAAGCGATTGGCAGCATCACGCTGAAAAAAGATGAACAGGGACTTATCCAACTGGCTTCGTGCTGTCGCGTTCCTTTCGAAACCTTTACCGCTGACGCGCTGCGTGAGCATGAGCACCGTTTTCCGGCCTCATCGTTTGTTCGCAAAACGGTAGGTACAGGAAGCGTTTCCGGTCCTGCAGCCTGGCTGTTGAGCCACGGAAAACTGTTAGGCGAGACCCTGCGAGAACAGGGCGTCACCATCACTTTGGGAGTTTCACACTGATGTTAAGCGTAATTGGAATTGGCCCTGGCTCGCAGGCAATGATGACCATGGAAGCCGTTGAAGCACTGCAGGCAGCGGAAATCATCGTTGGCTATAAAACCTACACCCATCTGGTAAAAGCGTTCACGGGTGACAAGCAGGTGATCAAAACCGGAATGTGCAAAGAGATTGAACGCTGCCAGGCGGCGATCGAACTGGCACAGGCGGGTCATAACGTGGCGCTGATCAGTAGCGGTGACGCGGGGATTTACGGTATGGCCGGGCTAGTGCTCGAACTGGTCAGCAAGCAAAAGCTGGATGTTGAGGTCAGGCTAATACCTGGCATGACCGCTAGTATTGCCGCGGCCTCTTTGCTGGGCGCGCCGCTGATGCACGACTTCTGCCACATCAGCTTAAGCGATCTGTTAACGCCATGGCCGGTTATTGAAAAACGCATCGTTGCCGCCGGTGAGGCAGACTTTGTTATCTGTTTCTACAACCCGCGCAGTCGGGGTCGCGAAGGTCATCTGGCGCGCGCATTTGAGCTGCTTTCCGCCAGCAAAAGCGCGCAAACGCCGGTTGGTATTGTGAAGTCTGCCGGACGTAAAAAGCAGGAAAAATGGTTAACCACGCTCGGTGAAATGGATTTCGAACCGGTTGATATGACCAGCCTTGTGATCGTGGGTAACAAAACAACCTATGTTCAGGACGGCCTGATGATCACGCCACGAGGTTATGTGTTGTGAATTACGGTGATGTGCTGGTCATGGGCGGTACGAGCGATGCGCGCATGCTGTGCCAGCAACTGGATGCGGCAAACGTGGCCTACACCCTGTCAGTTGCAACCCCAACAGGGAAACAACTGGCGGGAGACATCAAAGGCCAGGTGCGCTGCGGGCGTCTGGAGCGAGAACAAATGATTGCCTGGCTACAGGAAAATCGGACGCGCTGGGTGATCGATGCCTCGCATCCGTACGCCGAGGTGGTGAGCCGCAACATCATGAGCGCCTGCGAAGCGGCGGGCGTACTGCTAAGCCGCTACCAGCGCCCTGAGCAGTTGAGTGGGTTAACTCACCCGCACCTGTATACCGTACAAAGCATTCCGCAAGCCTGTGAGGTGGCGCGACGCTTCGGCGATCGTGTGCTGCTGACGACCGGCAGTAAAGATCTGGCCATCTGGCGCGAAGGGTTGCCTGAAAAAACGCTGCTGGCGCGCGTTCTGCCTGTTCCTGAGGTCATTCAGCAATGCGCGGATCTGGGATTTGGTGTCGGTGAAATCTTCGCACTGTGCGGGCCGTTCAGCGCCGAGTTCAACGCCGCGTTTTATCGCCAGTGCCAGGCTGATGTGGTGATCACCAAAGCATCTGGCGCTGAAGGTGGTTATCAGGAAAAGGTTCAGCCCTGTCTGGATGCCGGAATCCCCTGCATCGTGATTACACGTCCGGCACCATTGGTGACGGGAGAAGAGTTACTGGAAAGTCAGGCCGCCTTTGGGGTGCGTTTAACGCGCTGGCTGGCCACTGCTTAAGGAGTTTGAGATGAAAAAGGCGCTTCTGGTGGTCAGCTTTGGCACCAGCTATCACGACACCTGCGAGAAAAATATTGTGGCCTGTGAGCGCGATCTTGCAGCTAGCTGCCCTGACCGCGACCTGTTCCGGGCGTTTACCTCCGGGATGATAATCCGCAAGCTCAAGCAGCGCGACGGCATTGAAATCGACACGCCGCTGCAGGCGCTGCAAAAACTGGCGGAGCAGGGGTATCAGGATGTGGCTATTCAGTCGTTGCACATTATCAATGGCGACGAATACGAAAAAATTGTCCGCGAAGTGCAAAGTATGCGTCCGCTGTTTTCACGCCTGATGCTGGGTGTACCGCTGCTGAGCAGCCATGAAGATTACACCCAGTTGATGCTGGCGCTGCAACAGCAGATGCCGGCGCTTGGCGAAAGTGAAAAAGTGGTTTTTATGGGACACGGTGCCAGCCACCATGCTTTTGCCGCCTATGCCTGTCTCGACCACATGATGACGGCGCAGCGCTTTCCCGCGCGGGTTGGGGCGGTGGAAAGCTATCCGGAAGTGGATGTGTTGATTGAAAGTTTATCTCAGGAAGGGGTGACGGCGGTGCATCTGATGCCGCTGATGTTAGTCGCTGGCGACCATGCCATCAACGATATGGCCTCCGACGAAGATGATTCTTGGAAAACGTTGTTCAATGCAGCAGGGATACCGGCTACGCCGTGGCTTAGTGGTCTGGGTGAGAACCCGGCGGTTCGCGCCATGTTCGTGGCACATTTACAGCAGGCGCTTAATGTGGCGCTGGAGGAAGCAGCATGAGCGGAAAACTGTATGCACTGAGCACTGGGCCAGGTGCTTCCGACTTGATTACCGTGCGTGCCGCACGCACGCTGGGCGCGCTGGATATTCTCTATGCGCCTGCCGGGCGTAAAGGCGGTGACAGTCTGGCATTGTCGATTGTACGTGAGTATATCGGTGAACAGACCGAAGTCCGCTGCTGTCATTTTCCTATGAGTGCCGATAGCGTTGAAAAAGAGGCCGTCTGGGATGAAGTTGCTGCCGCGCTGGTTCAGGAAGTCGAGGCCGGTAAGCAGGTGGGGTTTATCACTCTCGGCGATGCGATGCTGTTCAGCACCTGGGTCTTTTTACTTCAGCGTATTGGTTGTCCTGACTGGCTGGAAATCGTTCCTGGCGTCACGTCTTTCGCCGCGATTGCCGCGCGTTCCAAAACGCCGCTCGCTATGGAGCAGCAGTCACTGGCGGTGGTCTCCTGTACCGCACCGGAAGCGGAAATCCAGCAAGCGTTAAAACAGCATGACAGTCTGGTGTTGATGAAAGTGTACGGTCGTTTTGCGCGTATTAAAGCGCTGCTACAACAAGAGGGTTTGTTGGACTGTGCATTAATGATGTCTGAAGCCACGCTGCCAGGTGAACAGTGCTGGCGTCATCTCGATGAGGTGAGCGACGATCAGCCGCTGCCTTATTTCTCGACCATTCTGGTCAATAAACAGTGGGAGTATGCACAATGAAGCTTGAACAACAGCTAAAACAGCTGTCTTTCAGCGGGTTGGCTGCGGCGCTATTACTGATGATTGTTCCTGAACAAGCGTTCGCCATGCACATTATGGAAGGTTTCTTGCCGCCGATGTGGGCGCTGGCCTGGTGGCTGCTGTTTTTACCCTGCCTGTGGTACGGGCTGGTACGTCTGCGCCAAATTGTGCAGGAGGATAACCACCAGAAGGTTTTGCTGGCCCTGTGTGGCGCTTTTATTTTTGTGCTGTCGGCGCTGAAAATTCCTTCCGTTACAGGAAGCTGCTCACATCCTACCGGTGTAGGCCTGGCGGTTATCCTGTTTGGACCGGGCGTGGTTGCCATCCTTGGGGCGATTGTCCTGCTGTTCCAGGCTCTGCTGCTGGCACACGGTGGTTTAACGACGCTCGGCGCGAACGGCATGTCGATGGCGGTAATTGGCCCGGTAGTGGGTTACATGGTGTGGAAAATGGCCTGCCGCGCAGGGCTGCGTCGTGATGTCTGCGTCTTCCTGTGTGCGATGCTGGCGGATCTCGTCACCTATTTTGTGACCTCGGTACAGCTGGGCGTTGCGTTCCCGGATCCCTCTGCTGGTGCTACCGGCTCAATCATTAAGTTCATGGGGATTTTCTGCCTGACGCAGATCCCAATTGCGATTGCGGAAGGGTTACTTACCGTGCTGATTTACGATCAGCTAACCAAACGCCAGTTGATAACCGCACAAGGGCATTAACGATGAAAAAGACGCTGATTATATTGGGCATGGTAGTGGCGCTGGTGATCCTGCCGTTCTTTATCAACCACGGTGGGGAATACGGCGGTTCAGATGGTGAGGCGGAAAGCCAGATTCAGGCTATTGCCCCGCATTATGAGCCCTGGTTCCAGCCGTTGTATGAACCCGCAAGCGGTGAAATTGAAAGTCTGCTGTTTACACTCCAGGGATCGCTGGGCGCAGCTGTGATTTTCTATATCCTGGGTTACACCAAGGGTAGGCAACGCCGTGATGACCGGGCTTGACAGGCTTAGCTATCAAAGCCGTTGGGTTCATGTCTCGCCGGTGCGGAAATTTCTGCTCTGGCTGGTGATGATGATTCTGGCGTTTACTCTGCCCCCATTGGGGCAGGGTATTGAGCTTTTACTTATTGCCGCGCTGAGCTGCTGGCTGCTGCGTATTTCCTTCTGGCGCTGGTGCCGTTGGATGGCATTACCGTTTGGTTTTCTCACGGTTGGCGTGGTGACCATTTTGTTTAGCATCAGCCGCGATCCACAGACGCTGTTGGCCAGCATACCTGTGGGAAGTTATTGGTTGGGGATCAGCGCACCAGGTCTGGTAACCGCCAATGAAACCTTCTGGCGCAGCCTTGCCGCGCTGGCGGCAACTTTCTGGCTGGTGCTGAATCTGCCGTTTCCGCAATTAATTATCTTACTCAAACGCGCGCATGTTCCTCGCCTGCTAACTGAGCAGATCCTGCTGACCTGGCGGTTTATTTTTATCCTGTTAGACGAGGCGCTGGCTATTCATCGCGCACAAACGCTGCGTTTTGGTTATCGTAGCTTGCCGTTGGGCTACCGCTCTCTGGCAATGCTGGTGGGATTGCTGTTTACCCGCGTGTTGATCCGCTACCAGCAAATGACCACCACACTGGATATCAAACTGTATCAGGGTGATTTTCACCTGTAAGGAAAAGTATGCTTGCCACCTCAGCGCTTTGGTTTCGCTATCAGGATGACCCGATCCTCAAAGGGCTAACGCTGGATTTTTCGACGCATGCCGTCACCGGACTGGTAGGGGCTAATGGCTGCGGGAAATCCACGCTGTTTATGAACCTGAGTGGCTTATTGCGCCCACAGCAAGGCGCGGTGATGTGGCAGGGCAAACCGCTGGATTACAGCAAGCGCGGCCTGCTGGCGCTGCGTCAACAGGTGGCAACGGTATTTCAGGACCCCGATCAGCAAATCTTTTATACCGATATCGACAGCGATATCGCCTTTAGCCTGCGCAATCTTGGTGTGGATGAGGCCGAAATCTCCCGTCGTGTAGAAGATGCGCTCACGCTGGTCGACGCTCAGCATTTCCGCCATCAGCCTATTCAGTGCCTAAGCCATGGGCAAAAAAAACGTGTGGCGATTGCAGGGGCGTTGGTGTTACAGGCGCAGTATTTGCTGCTGGATGAACCTACTGCGGGCCTTGATCCGTCAGGCCGCACGCAGATGATTGAGATAATCAAACGTATTGTAGCGCAAGGAAATCATGTGGTTATCTCCAGCCATGATATCGATCTTATCTATGAAGTCAGCGATGCGGTGTACGTTTTACGCCGGGGCGAAGTACTCACGCACGGCGCGCCAGGCGACGTTTTCGCCCAGACTGAACTGATTGAACAAGCGGGATTAACTCAGCCCTGGCTGGTGAAGCTGCATACTGAGCTGGGCTTCCCGCTGTGTAAAACAGAGGCTGAATTTTTTAGCTGTATGCGAGAGAACGCACTGAAGGAGGCGTCATGACGCAGGCAATAATGTTGCAGGGAACGGCATCTGATGTGGGCAAAAGCGTTTTAGTCGCCGGGCTGTGTCGTATTTTTTATCAGGATGGACTGCATACCGCGCCGTTCAAATCGCAGAACATGGCGCTGAACTCTGGCATTACGCCAGAGGGAAAAGAAATGGGCCGCGCGCAAATTTTTCAGGCTGAGGCGGCTGGCATTACGCCAGATGTGCGTATGAACCCGGTGCTGCTTAAACCGACCAGCGATCGAAAAGCACAGGTAGTGCTGATGGGCAAAGTGGCGACCGATATGGACGCGGTGAGTTACCACGAGTACAAACCACGTCTGCGGGAACAGATCCTGTCAGTTTATAACAGCCTGGCGCAGGAGTTCGATGTGCTGGTGCTGGAAGGTGCGGGGAGCCCGGCAGAGATTAACCTGCGCGATCGCGATATCGTCAATATGGGCATGGCAGAGATGGCGCAGTGCCCTGTCGTTCTGGTGGCGGATATCGATCGTGGCGGGGTGTTCGCCTCCATTTACGGCACGCTGGCGCTGTTGCACGATCACGAACGCGCGCGGGTAAAAGGGGTGATCATCAATAAGTTTCGCGGTGATGTGACGCTGCTGCACTCCGGTATCGCGCAAATTGAAGCGCTGACCGGTGTTCCGGTTCTGGGCGTGATGCCATGGCTGGATGTTGATCTGGAAGATGAAGATGGCGTTGCGCTGCAAAAGGGCAAGTATTTGCGCACTGACAAACGCGACATCGATATCGCCGTTGTTCAAATTCCACACATATCTAACTTTACTGATTTCAATGCGCTTGCTGCGCAGCCGGATGTGCGTGTGCGCTATGTTCGCCAGCCTGAAGAGCTGGCGGGGGCCGATCTGGTGATTTTGCCGGGTAGCAAAAATACCCTTGGCGATCTGGTGTGGCTGCGTGAAAGCGGGATGGCGCATGGCGTCGTGCAATTACATCGTAATAACGTACCGGTGGTGGGGATTTGCGGCGGCTATCAAATGCTCGGTGACACCATCATTGATGAAGTAGAGTCGGGACTCGGGACGCTGCCGGGGCTGGGCTTGCTCAATACAGTCACCCATTTTGCCCAGCACAAAACCACGACCCTGGTTGAGGGACAAATGTCCTCATCGCTGCCTGACTGGCTGGCGGGTACGGCGGGGTTATCCGTTCGCGGTTATGAAATTCATATGGGCGAAACAGCATTAACCGATGAATGCCGGTCGGTGATGACGTTGCACAAAGACGGCGGCAACGTTGTTGACGGCGCGGTCACTCCGGATGGCCTGGCGTTCGGCACCTATCTTCACGGTCTTTTCGACAGCGATGATTTCACCCGAGCGTTGATCAATGGCCTGCGAGAACGTAAAGGGTTAGCTCCGCTGGATTCCACCTTCCATTACGCGCAATATAAATCGCAGCAGTTTGATCTGCTGGCGGATGCGATGCGGCAACACATCGATATTGAGAAAATTTATACCATCATGCAGCAACACCGGGAGCCAGTATGATGATTCTGGTTACTGGCGGCGCGCGAAGCGGTAAGAGTCGGCATGCGGAAGCGCTGATCGCTGATTCCCCAAACGTTTTGTATATTGCGACTTCGCAGATTTTTGATGAGGAGATGGCTGCGCGAATTCAGCATCATCGCGATGGACGTCCTGCGCACTGGCGGACAGCCGAACGTTGGCAACATCTTGATGAACTGATCACGGACATGAATGATCCTCAGGAAGCTATTCTGCTGGAATGCATCACCACGATGGTGACCAACTTGCTGTTTGCGCTGGGCGGTGAAAGCGATCCGGACAGCTGGGATTACGCGGCGATGGAGCAGTCTATCGAAGGTGAAATCCGTTCGCTGATCGCAGCCTGTCAGCGCTGCCCGGCAAAGATCGTGTTGGTCACAAACGAAGTGGGAATGGGGATTGTGCCGGAGAACCGTCTGGCGCGGCATTTTCGTGATATTGCAGGACGCGTGAACCAGCGACTGGCGGCGGCAGCGGATGAGGTCTGGCTGGTGGTATCAGGAATTGGAGTCAAAATTAAATGAGTAAGTTGTTCTGGGCAATGCTCTCTTTTATCAGTCGCTTGCCCGTTCCTGCTCGCTGGTCGCAAGGACTGGATTTCGAGCATTATTCCCGCGGTATTGTGATGTTTCCCCTGATTGGCGTCGTGTTGGGAGGGCTGACGGGGCTGGTCTTTATGGCGCTCCAGCCCTGGTGCGGTATTCCGTTGGCGGCCCTTTTTGCGGTGCTGACGCTGGCGTTGCTGACCGGGGGATTTCATCTGGATGGTCTGGCGGATACCTGTGACGGCATTTTTTCGGCGCGCCGACGCGAGCGGATGCTGGAAATCATGCGCGACAGTCGTCTGGGCACCCACGGTGGACTGGCGTTAATTTTCGTTTTACTGGCGAAGGTGCTGGTGGTGAGTGAACTGGCTTTGCGTGGCACGCCGATGCTGGCCGTGCTGGCAGCTGCATGTGTCGCCGGGCGAGGAACGGCGGTGTTGCTGATGTATCGGCATCGCTATGCCCGCGAAGAAGGGCTGGGCAACGTTTTTATTGGCAAAGTCACCGGGCGTCAAACCTGCGTTACGTTGGGATTAGCGGCGATCCTTGCCGCCGTGCTACTTCCCGGCATGCGCGGCGTGGCAGCGCTAGTTGTCACAATAGTGGCGATTTTTATTCTTGGGCAGTTATTAAAACGCACGTTGGGTGGGCAAACCGGCGATACGCTGGGCGCTGCCATTGAACTTGGCGAGTTGATTTTCTTGCTGGCTCTGCTCTGAGTCAGCCCACATACTGGAACCCTTATGCAGACTTTAACCTCTTTACTCCGCACGATCCCATCACCCGACAGTGCCGCGATGCTGCGTGCACAGCAGCATATCGACGGCTTGCTTAAGCCGCCGGGAAGTTTGGGGCGACTCGAATCTCTCGCCGTACAATTGGCCGGGATGCCTGGCCTGAAGGGTGTGCCGCATGTGAATGGCAAAGCGATGCTGGTGATGTGCGCCGATCACGGTGTGTGGGATGAAGGGGTTGCCGTTTCACCTAAAGTTGTCACGGCTATTCAGGCTGCCAATATGACGCGTGGAACGACCGGCGTCTGCGTCCTGGCCGCTCAGGCGGGGGCGAAGGTCCATGTGATAGATGTTGGGATTGATGCTGAACCTATTCCCGGTGTGGTGAATATGCGTGTGGCACGCGGCTGCGGCAATATAGCCGACGGTCCGGCAATGAGCCGTTCGCAGGCAGAAGAGCTGTTGCTGGAAGTCATCCGCTATACCCATGAACTGGCAAAAGACGGCGTAACGCTGTTTGGTGTCGGTGAGCTTGGTATGGCAAATACCACACCTGCGGCGGCCATTGTCAGTGTGCTGACCGGCAGTGATGCTGAGGAAGTCGTGGGTATTGGCGCTAACCTTCCTCTTTCTCGGGTGGGGAATAAGGTAGACGTTGTGCGCCGGGCAATTGCCGTCAATCAACCGGATCGCCTTGACGGTGTCGATGTGCTGGCTAAGGTTGGCGGGTTTGATCTTGTCGGTATGGCGGGGGGGATGCTTGGTGCGGCCTCCTGTGGCCTGCCGGTCGTGCTGGATGGTTTTCTTTCGTATTCTGCTGCTCTGGCGGCCAGCCAGATTGCACCGCAGATTAAACCCTACCTAATCCCGTCACACTTCTCCGCTGAGAAGGGTGCCCGCACCGCGCTGGCGCATCTTGAATTAGATCCTTATCTGAATATGGGGATGCGTTTAGGTGAAGGTAGCGGGGCCGCGCTGGCGATGCCGATTATTGAAGCTGCCTGCGCTATGTACAAAAATATGGGGCAGTTAGCCGCCAGCAATATTGTGCTTCCAGATGGTAAGGAAGCGTAGTTACCGCTCAACCTGAACCTCGCCTGATGGCGAGGTTTTTTTATGCGCAGATATGTCGTAACCCACTAAAACAGATAATAAAAGCTATACTTAACGGATATCTGTTGCGACGAAGGAAAGGAAAAAGATGCGTCGTGTAAAACTGCTTTGTTCACTCATTATGCTGCTTGCGAGTCAGGGCGCACAGGCGGTGAGTTATCCGCTGCCGCCAGAGGGGAGTCGCCTGGTGGGTAGTCCTTTGACTATTACGGTTCCACCAGGAAACACCAAGCCGCTGGAGGCATTTGCCGCTCAGTACGGGCAGGGGTTGAGCAATATGCTTGAAGCCAATCCGGGCGTCGATGTTTTTCTGCCTAAATCGGGTTCAACGCTGGTTGTGCCGCAGCAACTGATACTTCCGGATACCGTGCGCGAGGGGATTGTCATCAACGTCGCCGAGATGCGGCTTTACTATTATCCTGCTGGCAGCAATACGGTTGAGGTTTTACCCATTGGCATTGGTCAGGCGGGTAGAGAAACGCCGCGTAACTGGGTGACGGCGGTCGAACGTAAGCAGGAAGCACCAAGCTGGACGCCGACGCCAAATACCCGACGTGAATACGCCGCTCGCGGTGAAAGCTTGCCGGCTTTTGTTCCTGCCGGGCCAGATAACCCGATGGGGCTGTATGCGATTTATATCGGCAGGCTTTATGCCATACATGGCACAAATGCGAATTTTGGCATTGGTTTGCGGGTAAGTCAGGGGTGCATCCGTTTGCGGAATGATGACATCAAGTACCTGTTTGATACGGTGCCTGTAGGGACGCGTGTACAATTAATTGACCGACCGGTGAAATACAGCGAAGAGCCGGACGGTAGTCGCTGGGTGGAAGTTCATGAGCCGCTGTCACGAAACCGTTCGGAATACGAGTCTGACAGAAAGGTGCCTTTGTCAGTCACTCCCGCTTTGCGCACCTTTATCAGCGGGAATGACGTGGATGTGAGCCGCGGGAGCCAGGCACTGGAAAGGCGCTCCGGTATGCCGGTGAACATCAGCCTGGTACAGAAGCATTATTAATTTTCAGGGCGACTTTGTTGACCTTCAGGTCGGATGGGTCGCTTTTTTAATTTGATACTGCCCCATTTTTACCACGCCAATATGGTCAGCCATTAGTTGGGCTTCGTGTTCACTGTGGGTAACCAACAGCGCCGTTTGCCCGGCGGCGCGCAAAATATCCCGTACCTCGTTGCCAAGACGCTCACGTGTGCGCTTATCCAGGCTGGAGAAGGGTTCATCCAGCAACAGGATTTCCGGATGTGGCGCCAACGCGCGCGCAAGGGCGATACGCTGTTGTTGCCCGCCGGAAAGCTCATGCGGATAGCGGTTGGCATGGCTGTGTAACTCCACCATTTTCAACAGCTCAGTCACTCTGGCCTGTTGTTCCTCACGCGGCATGCGACGCAATCCAAAGGCCACATTTTGCTGCGCGGTCAGATGGGGGAATAACGCATATTCCTGGAAGACCATGCCGACATGACGTTTTTCCGGTGGCAGATGAACGCCGGGACCGGCAACACGTCGCTGTGACACATAGATCTCTCCGTTTTGCAGGCGTTCAAATCCGGCAACTGCGCGTAGTACCGTGGTTTTTCCGCAGCCTGAAGCACCCAGCAGACAGGCAATTTCACCTTTACGTACCGACATTGAAAATCCGCTCAGTACCGATTGCTGGCTGTTGCCATAAGCAACGTGTACATCCTCGAGTCGTAATGCAATTTCTGACATTGTTGCTCTCTTAACCACGGCGAGTCATTTGGTGACGCACCAACAAAATAACCGGTAGCGTGCCAGCTAAAACAATCATTAGCGCGGCGATAGCACCTTCTTCATAGGTTCCACGTGCGGCTTCCGCATACAGTAACGTTGCCAGCGTTTCAAAATTGACCGGGCGTAAAAGCAACGTTGTTGGCAGCTCTTTCATGGCATCAGCAAAAACCAGCAGGGCACTGCTGACTAATGCCGGGCGCAGCAGGGGAAAATGGACTCGTGCAAACGTCCCCGCACCATTCTCGCCCAACAGACGAGACGCCTGTTCCAGCGAAGGTGGAATGCGGCCCAGACCAGAATCCAGCGCGCCAATGGCAATCGCCTGGAATCGCATGGCACAACAAATTACCAGCAGGATCCCTGCGGACATCAGCGGCAGGCCGCGAACATCCAGTAAATCGGCCAGCCAGCGGTCGACAGCCATGGCGGGGGGTAAAAAACCAATCGCCAGAATTGTGCCGGGAACCGCATAGCCTAAAGAGGCCAGACGCATCACGCCGCGACGAAATCCCGGCATGGCGTTGTCTGCGGCGCTATGGCGGGCGCTCCAGGCCACCAGCATACTGACACAAACCACCACCAGCGTGGTTCCCGCTGCCAGCGATAGCGTATTTTGCAATGCTGACAGTAACGAAGAGGAAAGGGGGTTCTCATCGCCTATGCGTTTGGCGCTTTCCCACAGTAAAAACAGTACCGGTGCCAGAAAACCCAGTACAACCGGCAGTGAAATAACGCCACCGAGCAGCCAACCGCGCCAGCCCTGCACGCGCGAAGGTTGAATTTCCCGCAGGCTGCGGCTGCTGAATCCTTGTTTTCTGCGACCATAAAATTCCAGTGTCAGAATCAGGAATATAAACATCAGCATCATGCAGGCAATTTGCGCCGCAGCAGATAAATCAGAACGCGAGATCCATGTGGTGTACACGGTAACGGTTAACGTCTGTACCCCGAGAAACTCCGATGCGCCAATATCGTTGAGCGTTTCCAGCAGTGCCAGGCTGATCCCAACGGCCAGTGCCGGACGGGCCATGGGCAAAGCAACACGAAAAAAGGTTCCGGTTGCGCTGCATCCCAGCGTGCGTGCGGCTTCCAGTAAATGGGCGGGCTGGCTGATAAACATAGCGCGGGTTGTCAGATACACGTATGGGTAAAGCACTAATCCGAGCAGGATGATTGCGCCGGAAAGTGAGCGTAAATCTGGCAGCCGGAACTGTCTTGGGCTGTCAAAGCCCAGTAAAAAACGGATAAAGGTTTGCAGGGGGCCAATCGGATGCAGCAGATCGAGCCACGCAAAGGCCACAATGTAGGTTGGCATTGCCAGCGGCAACAGTAACGCCCAGCTAAGAATTTTACGTCCAGGAAAATCCCATGCCGTTACCGCCCATGCGCTGCCTACGCCAATCACGCCGACCATCACCGCGACACCGGCTAATAACAGCACGGTATTTTTTAGTGCGGCAGGCAGTACATACGTCAGGAGATTATCCCAGTGAGATAAATCGGCCTGGGTAGCCTGCCAAATCAGCGCAATGATCGGTGTCAGAACGCCAAGCGCTACGCACAGCGCGCCAAGATGTAGCGGCGTTAATAATGACTGCGGCCCGGAAACCAGGCCGCGTAACGTCGGAAACTGCAGAGGTTTATTGATCGAATCCAACTTTATCTACCAGCAGACTAGCTTGTTTACGATATTTAACGATTTCGGTTAACGGCGTTTTATCGACGTTGATTTCACCAATAGTTGCGCTGATAACCGGATCAAGCGTCACGCCTTTCAGTACCGGGTATTCGAAGTTCGCTTTCGCATACTGCTGCTGGGCAGGTGCGGAAACCAGATATTCCATCAGCTTAACGGCATCGGCTTTATTTGGCGCATAGCGGGCTACAGCTGCGCCACTGATGTTGACGTGTGTACCGCCATTTTCAAAGGTGGGTTTAACGACTTTAATCGCATCGCCCCACTGACGTGCATCACTGCCTTCTTTGGCGTTTTTCATATGGCCGACGTAATAGGAGTTGGCGAGACCAATATCGCAAATTCCGCCGAGAATATCGCGAGCAACATCGCGGTCGCCACCGGTAGCTTTACGCGCCAGGTTAGCTTTCACACCGCGCAGCCATTCTTCGGTCTTTGCTTCACCGTGATGAGCAATCATTGCGGCGATCAGCGCCGTGTTATACGGGTGCTGTCCGGAACGAATACAGACTTTACCTTTGTACTCAGGGCTGGCGAGTTGTTCGTAATGCCAGTTATCGATTGGCAGTGACTTCTCGGCATACAGCACGCGGGCACGCATCGACAGCGCAAACCACTGATCATCTGCGCCGCGCAGATTAGCCGGAATAGCGGTTTTCAGTGCTTCTGACTCTACAGGCTGAGTTACACCCGCTTCCACTAAATCAATGAGGTTACCGGCATCGACGGTCATCAGCAGGTCGGCAGGTGAATTTTTACCTTCAGCTTTAACGCGCTCAAGCATACCGTCCTTGATATAGACCGTACTGACTTTGATGCCGCTGGTTTTGGTCCAGCTATCAAGCAAAGGCTGGATCAGACCCGGTTCACGGGTGGTATAGAGCGTTAACGTTTCCTGAGCGAAAGCCGGTAGGCTAACAGAGAAGACCAGGGCAGAGGCAAGTGTGATACGGCGCAGTCCGGCGCGAGGCAGAGAATTCATCGTTTATATCCCAGAGTAATTGGAACGTACAGTGAACCGAGCGGGGGCTCGTTCCTTTGGCTCGCGTACAATAAATGATAATCACTAGCACTTACAATAATTGCAAAGTTTAAACGATTTACATTTACATAACTTTAATCAACGTTGTGATGCGACATGTAACAGCGGTGCAGAGCAGGTAGGGGGCTTATTAGAGTGTTTTTATAGCGAACGGAAAAGCAAAAAGCCTGCTTAGTTTCCTGAACAGGCTTCTTAAATTTGGCTCCTCTGACTGGACTCGAACCAGTGACATACGGATTAACAGTCCGCCGTTCTACCGACTGAACTACAGAGGAATCGTGTGAACGAGGCGCATATTACTGACCTCACCATGAGGTGTCAACAGTAAAATTAGCACGTCATTTCAATTGGTTAATTAATCTTCAAATTCAGCGTTAATGCGCATTTGGTGAGCGACAATGGCCACCTTAGCGGGTATCGCGTAACCGCTCCATGGGGTTCTGGCGGTAAAACTGAATAAAACGTTGCCATAAGGCCGGAAAACGTGGTGCAAATAATTCAGGGGCACTGAAGAAATACTCCGATAGAACGGCAAAGCATTCGGCAGGATCGGTCGCTGCGTAGGCATCTATACTGCACGCGGTTTCACCGACCAGATCAATTTCATCCTGAATGTTATTCATTGCGGCATGCAGGTCGTGCTCCCAGCTGGCGATATCGCGCAGGGGGATTGCCGGAACACCGCTGGCACGGTCGCCATTACGCATATCAAGCTTATGTGCCACTTCATGGATGATCAGATTAAAGCCGGAGGCATCAAAAGAATCCTGAATGTCGAGCCAGTTAAGGATTATCGGACCTTGTTGCCAGCTCTGCCCGGACTGTACAACGCGTTGATTATGCACCAGCCCACTATCGTCCTCCCATTCATCGTCCACGACAAACGGGGCAGGGTAGATGAGAACTTCATGAAACCCGTCGAGCCACTCGATCCCTAATTCCAGAACAGGTAAACAGAAAAGCAGCGCAATACGCGCACTTTTCAGTGGGTCAAGTTCAAACCCCTGAAGCGCTACCAGTCTTTTTTGCTGTAAAAAGCGCTCGGCCAGGGCAATAAGCCTGGCTTGTTCTTGCTCGGTGAGATTCACCAGAAGAGGTATAGCCAGGGCGTCGTCCCACGGCCAGTCGTCACTCCGGGTTGTTTCTTGCTCTTTCCAGGGCCACTTAATCATCGTTTTGCTCGCAAACTCGTCACTTGAACGAAATTGACGGAACGGGGTCTGTTAAAATGCCAAATTACCTGGCATCATGGCAACCGCCAAAACGGAGAGATGCCAGAGCGGCTGAATGGACCGGTCTCGAAAACCGGAGTAGGGGCAACTCTACCGGGGGTTCAAATCCCCCTCTCTCCGCCACTATTCAAGCACTTATGTCGTTTCACTACAACGACAGATGTCACACTTGGTAAAGTGTTGGTATATTCGCTTGGTATAAAAACTGATCCCCCTTTCAATATTTTGCAAGGATAGCGGAAATGACTAAACTCACCAGTCCCAAAACATTGTGTGTGAATCGCCACGGGTTTAACAGACACCTCAGAGTCATTTAAGATGGCTTAAAGAGAGGTGCCCATGAGCGGTAAGCGTTATCCCGAAGAGTTTAAAACTGAAGCAGTCAAACAGGTTGTTGATCGCG